>Ga0316198_10000062_pt1 | contig 42211 bp, 33 predicted proteins | sample OudBieAanoxic_MG_FD_204935 | JGI IMG/M metagenome (GOLD analysis project Ga0316198, IMG submission 204935) | Coastal sediment microbial communities from Oude Bieten Haven, Netherlands - site A anoxic | ecosystem: Environmental > Aquatic > Marine > Coastal > Sediment | place: Netherlands... | reverse complement strand
GCACCCAAAAAAATCAACGCGTGTCAGCTAGATATCTGATGATATTCTTTTCAGTCAAATAAAGTCGCAGGGTATAATTTCCCGAATAAGGCAGCCGGATCATCGAGATCGGTCAGCCTTTGCGGCTAGACTCCGCAGTTCTCTCTCGTTCTATAAGATTTCTCTTGCTTCATGTTCCCACAATGAATTTTCTTCAGACTGTGCGCTTCATACTGCCAGCCGTGATACGTGTGAGGTTGTGAAGACCAGGGGATGAAAAATACGCTGTGGCTGTCCCACGCTCAGTTTTTCTGTATAAGCCAGATCGTCAGGAGTTCGGACGGCAACACGCCACTGATATACTGATCGACCCAGGCATTGACATTTCCGATCGGTGACTTGGGTACATACACCAGATCATAGGGCATCAGTACCAGATCCTGGCTCATGTCAGTGCCATCCAGGGCCTTCTCGAGGTCCACGGGGATGACCATAGGTTCGCTTTGCGGACCCCTGCGTATGACGATCACTTCATTCAAGCGGGCCGAAACCAGGAATCCACCGGCCGCAGCGATCGATTGCAGGACGGTTGTTCTGGACTCCAGATCGAGTAATGTCGGCTCACCCACCTCGCCGTCGACATAAATCTTTTGAGCACTGAAAGACCTGACAATGACAGTGACTTCAGGCTCCTTTATCTCGCGTCCATAGTGTTCCGTCAGGATGGCGCCCAGTTCGGCCGGTGTGTGTCCCGCGACGATGATTTCTCCAACGAGTTGCAGGGAAATACGACCGTCCGGTCGCACGGTCACCTCTTCGTTGAGATCGGGCGTATAGAACAGTTTGATGTCCAGTTTGTCGCCGGTATTGATGATGTATTCGTAATCCGAGAAGCTGGCGGCCTTGGCTTCCGCGTCCTTCACCGGGGTCGGCTTCTTCACCAGGGGTTCATTGCTGCAGGCGGCTAGACCAAGTAGTGCAGAGACAGCGATTAGTTTAAAACAGACTCTGATTGCTGACATTTAAAAGTCCCCCTGGTGCCCGGTGGTAAGCCTGTTAAGCGCTATCATGGTAAAAAATACGAATTTGTTATATTAGGCTCATTATAACGGCATCCCCGGTCAATCCCAGAGGGATTGGGGGAAGAAAATCCGTATCTTGCCCGCCAAACACTGCCCCGGCGACCGGTTTCGGGCTCTTTAGTTCACTGGTTTCTCCAGGCAGAGGATCCGTATTCCCCGGGTTTCAGCGCCTGGACACATCGCGTAGCGTTTCGCGAGTTCATCCTGCAGCAACCCGTTGGGATCTGAAAGCCAGGTACGAGCGAATATAAAGATCGACCGGTCGCTGGGAGAGAAAGGGACATTCGCGGCAATTTCCGCCGAGTTCTCCTGGTTGGCGACAATCCTGCGATCCGGGTACAGCCGGAACCGCCGCTCTGGCCAGTGAAACATGGCGAGATGGTGCATCTCATTGGATGTCACAAGAATCTCTTCGTCGACAGGCACATGTTGTTCCAGCCAGTTTCCTGCCGCGTACATGTCTTCTCTGCCGTGACCCGGCGTAGCCAGGTGACGTACGGAGCCGGATACCATGACTGCCATCAGGATGAATGCAGAAATCTTCACAGAAACATGTTCTGAAAATCCATGGGCCAGTCCGGCGGCGAGCAGGACGAGCAGGGATGGTGCTGCGGGCATGGCGTATCGCGGGTTGATCGAGACATCGGGGAAGACAACAATCACGATGAACGGAGCCAGTAACGGGACGGCAAGTGTTACCAGGACAAGCAGCAGGGCATCACGGTTCAGGGCCATCAACCCCCTGACAGCAAGGATACCCAGGGGGATGACTGTGATAAGGGCTAGCGGCAGATACGGCAGGGCCGCACGAACGCCCAGTGCATGAAGTTCCTCGGACCCTGGCATCAGGGTATATCCGGAGATCATCGACCAGACGACACCGGGAAAGGCAATGAATCCTGTGTCGTAGGTTTCCCCCGATTGGTGGCCGGCGACCAGTATTGCCATGAGCATCAGCCCGATGACGCCCGCGCCGGAGATGCCGACAGCCGGCAGCCAGCCTTTAAAAGGTCGGCGCAGAAGCAGAAGCGGTACAAGGAGAACCGCACTTACGATAAACATGGTGTAATAGTGGGTGGCCAGCAGCGCCAGGTTGACCAGTACGAAGGCGACGCCGAGTTTCGGAGCGTCACCTTTCAGGTAACGTGCCAGCAGAAAGATACTCGCAGCCGCAAGTGTGCTCATAAGCGGGTACATGCGGGCTTCCTGCGCATGGTGCAGGAGGTAGGGTGAGACTGCAGCCAGCCATGCCGTCCACCTCGCCGCCTGCGGGCCGACCAGAGTTCTTGCCACGCCGGCTGTAAGGATGACCGTTGCAAGGGAAAACAGGACGCTCGGCAGGCGGAGTGCCAGAGGAGAGGTGCCTGCGATTGTTGACCAGGCTTTAACCAGTACGAAGTACAATGGTAGCTGGTTCGCATCTCCCCCGCCGAATAATTCGTGAAGGACAGCTTCATCCCATGCCAGCCTGATGCGTTGCAGGGTCAGTGTCTCGTCAAACCACAGGGCGGCCTCGCCCGGATTGATGAGCCGTATAGCCAGGGCTGCGAAAAGAGCGGCAAGAATCCATGGGTCCAGTTGCTTCAACATGACATTACCTTCTTTGACGGGTAATTTTAATTCCGTACTTTTAAATTTGCTGGCGCCGTTTCCGGCTGGTCTGCTTCGTTATGTGGGTCTGCGATGCTGTGTCCAGCAGCAGAACTTTGATGGTACGAATTAACAAAATACAGCGGGCGCTGCTTGCTCTCGGAAAATGTGCGTCCCAGATACTCACCGATGATGCCGATGGCCACGAGTTGCACGCCACCCAGAAAAAGGACCACTACCATAAGAGAGGGGTAGCCAGCTACCGGGTCACCATACATAATGGTTTTGAAGATTACCCATGCGCCGTAGACAAACGCGCCCAAAGCTGTAAACAGGCCCAGGTAGGTTGCCAGCTTCAATGGCGCTTCGGTAAAAGACGTGATTCCTTCGATGGCAAAATTCCACAGTTTCCAGTAATTCCATTTAGTATCGCCCGCATAACGGGGGTCACGCTGGTACAGGATGGCCTTCTGCGGATACCCGATCCAGGCGAATAAACCCTTCATGAACCGGTGCGTCTCGCGTAAACGACCCAGAGAATCAACGGCTCGTCGGCTCATAAGCCGGAAATCTCCTGTATCCTGTGGGATAGGCACACGGCTGACCCGTTGCATGATGCGATAGAAGGTTCCGGCTGTGAATTTTTTGAGGAATGTTTCGCCTTGCCGGGACGAACGCCTGGCGTATACAACATCATATCCATCTTGCCAGTGCTTGATCAGTTCCGGGATGAGCTCCGGAGGATCCTGCAGGTCGGCGTCAATGACGACCACAACATCGCCACTGGAGTGATCGAGACCCGCAGTCATGGCGACCTCTTTGCCAAAATTTCGACTGAGGTCGACAATTGCTACACGGGGGTCATGATTTCGAAGGCTGGTCAATAATTCGAGGGACGAATCCGTGCTGCCATCGTTGACAAAAAGAATTTCCGTCTCGAAAGATATAGTATCAAGCGCTTCACTGGTACGCTTATAAAACTCCTCAAGTACTTCTTTCTCGTTAAAAACAGGTACGATCACCGACAACAGCATTATTATTTCCCCAGGGTATCTTCAGCATTGTTTTGATGTTCGTGGAAAGTCCACTTGTGGTTGGCCGTGAAATTCCACAACAATACCAGACCGGTAGCAATCACCTGGGATACCAGGTAATGCAGTTGCAGCGAGTGAGTACAAAAAGACATGATAAGGCCGTTGAAAAACAAACCGATCAAGGCAACGATGAAAAACTTGGTCATGGCTTCCTGATGGCGTTTTTTGCTGGCAAACGTGTAACGATAATTCAGCAGGTAGTTTGTCAATGCTCCAGCTATGAATCCCGCAGAAGATGCCTCGACAGCATTAATGGCCAGGACGTGTACCAGGAATATGAGAACACTGTAATGAACAAGGGTGCCAATGATACCGACGCCTGAAAACTGGAGGAACTTGGTGAGCAGGGGTTTCATGTTTTTATTTTCCTGAACCATTGCGCTGCCCGTAAATACTATAATTCGGCAAGAGAGTCCGAATATTCACGGCTTTTCATGAAAGCTCGAGCTTTACCAATCATGGAGATCAAGAATCTGTCCTCGTAGCATGGATCGTTGTACTTCACTTCGTGGTTTGATTGTGGCGATACAGAACAGGTGCACAAAATAAATTAGCGGTGATGGGGAATACCTGCGGCAAGCCTATATATTGTTTATGTCTATATTATTGTTATTGCTTATAATTAGGTATTGATTGTTGTCGAAAGACATCGCCGGAAAACAGCCTTACGAGGCCATGCGGCATCCATGCAGCTGTGATTATACTGAAAGTTACCCTGTTCTTCAATATTATTCGTCTCATACTTCTGCACCTGTTGGTTGTAGCTGCATACTAAGACTGTATGCCAGTTGGGGGCAGAGGCAACACTGGGATTAAAGAGTATGATGTCGGAACATGGGGTTGTTTTTTTGTTTCGGTACATGACTGTGGCGAAATGGTGACAAATAAATAGGGCGATTATCAGTCGGTTAAAATCTTATAAAGACCCCGGCGTCTCAATGCAGCGACATGTTCCAGTCATTATGAGCTTGTATATTGGTTCGCAATTTTGCAGAGGCAAAATAAGAATATAAAAAACAATTGCATATAAACATGGCATGTATATAGCAGGAGTGGTTTGGTTGCCGTATTGATTCCGGTGCATATAGCTCTTCCAGGCCCTCCCGGTGAGTGTGAACGGCAACGCAAGTTGCCGATTATTCTCAACGAAAATTGGGTCGGTTCTGAAAAGATTGTGATGTATGTCGCAGACGTGTGTGCACATGCAGCGAATACTTAATCACATATTTTACTAGTCGTGGCTCCTTCCAGGCAGAAGGAGAGTATTTTAGTAGCCTACAGTTGGGTGTTCCGAGATGAAACAACTTATATTATTTAACAGAGCGAATTTCCGCGTATCGTCAAACATGTTTTCTCGTTTCAGAGACGAAGCAACGTTTATGTTGAAGCAACTGTTTACTACCGGATTGTCCGGAACCCGTGTTCACGAGATTTCCGAACGCCGCCCTGTTCGAGGATGCGGTGGCTGTCTGAAGCACGGCAAGAGTTTACTTGCGGCAGTATTTCTGCTGGGCTTCGGATGGCAGGGCGGCAGTGTATGGGCTGCAACGTATTACGTCGATCCGGTATCCGGCAATGACTCCAACCCGGGTACCTCCCAAACATCTGCCTGGAAGACCATCCCGGGGACACGCACCAAGTCAGATAGCGGTTTTCTACGCAGTTCCTGGGGTTCGATTTCTTCTGGAAACAAGATTTCAGCAGGGGATGCCATTTATCTCAAGGCCGGAACGTCGCATACCTCCGCAAATGGCGGCAGGATTGTTATAGATTCAACGTTCTACAATAACGGTACTTCCGGGGCGCGAATCAAGATCCTGGTCAGCCCAACATGGGGAAGCGGAAACTTCACCATTGATGGTTCCGGTATATCGATTCCTACGTACTTCGGTCTTGTCTTCACCAGGATCAATCACCTCACACTGAGCGGCGCGAGCACGAGCCGGCGTCTGGCTGTAAGGGATGGCTCGGTATCGGAGGGGTATAACGTCCTGATTTATGGAAAATCAGGTGCGCATACCACTGGAGTGCATCTCGAATACGCGGATATCTCAATTGGTCCGCTGGGTAACATAGGGGTGGGTTACAGTGATGACGGAATAATCAGAAACTCACTGATCCACAATTCCTCCCAGTCCGGTATTCAACTCGGTCTCGCAGCCGACATTCCGAACTACGGGTGGTTGCTGGAAGACCTGGACGTCTATGATAATGGACTGACGACTTCAGGCACGGAAAATCTGCCTCACGGTCTACAGATTGTCGGTTCATTCGATGTGACCATACGCAGGGTTGAATCGCACGGCAACCGGCGGGATGGGTTCGATTTCGGGACGGCAGCCTACAACAATGCTGGCAGCATGAGCGCAGTCGTTATCGACTCGGCTTCGTATAACAATGGCGAAGACGGATTCGGTGTCAACGGCGGGTCGGGTTCGGTTGTCGTCGACTACATCAATGTTATCTCGTTTAACAATAGAGTGAGTGGCTGGCAGATCTACGATGGCCCTGATATTGGTATTTATCACTCAGTCGCACACAGTAATGGCACCAATTCTTCATTTGGCGGCAACATACTGACCTATACGGATGCAGGTTATCCGCCTCCGAAAATCACGTTGCGTAACAATATCTTTTACAAGCCCAAGGCGTTTGCGCAGGTTGGTTCCTACAATTCACCGGGTGGCAATCCAATCATTGACAGTGATAACAATATTTACGTACCGCGTTCCTCGGATACAGAGACCGGTTTCGATTTCCCCTGGGGAACCCAAAAGAATTACAATAATCCGCCGTCTTTTATCGGACCGAACGACAAGGTCGGTATGGCCTATAATCCCGGGTTTGTTTCCTCTGCGAGCAAAACCAACATCAAGGCGAATGACTATCACCTGTCAAGCGGAAGCAGTACGGCCGCAGATGCGGGTGTGGTGCTGACCGGGGTTGCTGTAGCAGACCAGGACAGAGATGCAAAGGTGCGCGGAACATCCCCCGATATCGGTGCCTATGAATTCGGTTTAACCGAAGTTTTGGCAGCACCTTCACCGCCCAGTAATGTAACGGTAAGGTAAACAAGCGAAAGCCGGCGGGATATCCGCCGGCTTCCATCGTTTTATTGTCCGCTTATGCGGCATTCGATAGAATGAGAGCACCATGTTTCCTTCATTTACATGAGCTCTGTGCACCGGGAAGATGCTGAAGGGTCGGCAGGGAAAGCCAAGTATCTTGTAATACTTGGGCTGGGTGTCTGTATCGGCCTGATGATCCTGTTTCTGGCCGATCTGAAGGTGCAGTGGGTAATCTACAGTGCAATAGCCCTGCTGGGCGCGGTATTTGTTCTCGCATTTCCTGACAAGCAACGCCTGCTCTCCACCGCATTCATACTAAGCCTGCAGGTCGAGGTATTTGTGCGCCTGCTATATGGTCGCGCACAGGGAGAGGGTCTGGCAATTCCCATGGTCGTGTTGACCGGTGCAGCCTTGTTCGGGTGGTATGCAGTTACTGGTCATCTGAGAGATTTTACCTCGGGCGGAAGCATGCGTCGTCCGATCATTGCACTGATGGTAACCACCATACTCTCGATGCTGACGAGCTCAGAGCGATTCATCGGCCTCACCTATTTTTTATATTTACTGGAGTACTACTTTCTTTACTGGCTGACCTATAACATGGTCCAGTCAGACGAGGATTTCAGGCGGATTGTCAGGTTGTTGCTGGTCGCTATAGCCATGCAGTCGGTAATCTACTTCATACAGAGTGGGCTGGGAGTTACATTCGACCTGGTGGGCCAGACCTGGGAAGAGGGCGACATTTCCCGGCCTGGTGGAACGGTGAGCACCAATCCGGCGGGTTTCGCAAGTTTTATCATGCCGCCGCTGTTCATGGCAATCGCCATAGCCATAGTAAAGGCCCGCGTCTGGCCCAGAGGGTATGCGGTGCTTGTATCAGTAATGGGTATCGCTGCCCTTGTCCTGACCTTTACCCGGGGTGCATGGTCAGGCTTCGCGCTGGGCATGATCGTGGTCGCGATCATGGGGATGAGATCCCGTGCCATACCGGGAAAAACCGTTCTTCTGGGCGCGGTCGCTGCCGTGATTGGCGGCTTGATGCTTTTGCCTGTCATGCTTGCACGGGTTGCCGGTGATTATTCCGGTGAAGGTGGCTCTACAACTTCGGGCCTGGATGAACGGTTGGGGCTGATACAAATTGCCCTGAACATTGTTGCAGAGCATCCTGTGACCGGTATTGGACCAGGCAGTTACGGGTACCTGTTCAAGAGCTATGTGCCTGGGGGCATGGATCAGTGGTTGTTCGTGGTTCATAACGAGTTCCTGTTACGTGCTGCGGAAATCGGTATTCCCGGGGCACTGGCATTTGTATTCTTTCTCATAGTTGGCTTTAAGGTGGCCCTGAGGCTGGCACGAACAGGGCAGACACTGATCGGTGTCTGTGCCCTGGGATGGTTCGGTGCACTGATTGCGCTGGTCTGGCAGATGAACTGGGTTCCGTGGATCGGCTGGTCCTACAATGCAATGTTGTGGGTTATGCTTGGCTTGATGGACGCGGCACAACGACTGGTGGTACAGGACGGGAATCGAACGGGCTTGAACTAGCTATCCGGTACGCATCAGGGCGATTCGGTGTTCTCTGCAGTCTTCCATCCACGACCTTCCCTGACGACTTTTGCAGGGAAACCTGCCACCAATGCGTTGGATGACTCGACACGCTTTGTAACGACGCTGCCGATGCCGACAATGACATGATCTCCGACACCACTCCCGGGCGCAAATCTTACGGCGCTGCCGATATAACACTTCTCCCCGATGCTTATATTGCGATCCGGTACGTTCACTCCGTGTGTCCAGAATTGTGATGCGCGTCCCGCAATCCAGCTGCCCGCACCAATAGACAACTTTCCAGCAACATCGAAAAAATGATAGTTCGTTATGAATGTGTCTTCCCCGATGGTCAGTGTCCGGTCATAGCGATCAGCATGTTCGGCATCGGCCGCCCAGTCACCGCAATCGAAAACATTGTGCGATTCGATATCGGCACGCAACCCGACCGACACCGACATGGGTCCGAGAAAACGGTTAAATCGCCCGATGGCGCAGTGGTCAAGAGTTACACTGGAGGCGAAGATGACTGTACCAAAACCGATTCTGGCATTCTTTATGGCATAGCCGAACACCATCCTGTAAAGGCTGCAGCGCAGCGCGTTAAACGGCAGTATGCTGATGAGCGTGGCGGCTACAAGGCCTGTTTTCCGGTTCATGAGTCAGGTTATGTTACTGGCATGTGCAGCAGGTATGGACGCATCTCAAGCTACCATGGTGCGTGGCAACGATCGCTATCCCCTGGCAGGCTGAAAGATGAAATTATTTATATACTCAAGGCTGCGCGGGTCCGAATAACTCTGGTGTTTCGCCAGGTCAAACTCGGACAGGTCCGTCATGCGGCCATGCTGCAGGAAGCTGCCACGATAGCCGAGTGCGAGTATGAAAGTAAAAATATCCTCGATGCCGGAAGCCGGGTGATGTCTTTGTTCGACCTCAATGAGCAAGGTTGGAGATTCCCGCTTCAGCGTTTCCAGGCCGCCTTGCAGTACTTCCAGTTCGTGTCCTTCCACATCGATCTTGATCAAGTCCACTTCAGAAAACTCGAAGCTGTCCAGTGTCTGCAAGTCTACTGTCAGTGTATCGGCTTCGGCAAACTGGTTTGACAGGCTCGCGAACGAGGTGGCTTCGGGTCCTCCGGTGGCCGGAATGTTCAGCGTGGCTTGTCCGTGTTGATTGGAAAGCGCGGTATTGTGCACGGTAACGTTCCTGAGCTTGCTCGAGCTGATGATTTTTGCACACAGTGGAATTGGTTCAAATGATTCGACGTGTCGAAACAATTGTGCAAAGCGGTAGGTGTAAAGCCCGACATTGGCGCCAATATCGATACAGCGGCGGCGCTGACCGGCGATTTTCTCTATGATATCGATTTCCGGCTCAAGTCGCCCAAGCACCCTGTTGTAATTGAAACGCGCCGACAGTTCGAGCTGTTTTGGCACCAGACTGAGTATGCTTTCTTTGACTGTCATACCGCTTCCCCGATGTTTACTGTGAACTAAAAAGGCAATGCAGGCCCTCGGAGACCTGATCGCTGAAAAACGTGTTTCGCTGCCTCGACCATTCAATGGCCAGCACAGTGGATGATTCTGTATTGGTGGCGTTGACCGCGGCAAGAAGTTTGTCAGAAAATTCTTCAGCTGTCCCGGCAACGGAAACGGTGGATGGGGGATCGGCAATGCCCCGCAGTGCCAGTGGTGTAGCAACGATCTGCGACCCGGAGGCGATGGCGTCCAGTGTTTTGATTTGTATGCCGCCACCACTCAGGGTGGGAATTGCAACCACCCTGGCTTTTTCCAGGAAAACCCGGGCGTCATCGACAAAGCCCATATACCGGACGTTCGGGTGTTGCCCATCGAGCCAGCCAGCACCGCTGCCGGCGATACAGATACTGACATCCGGGGAGCAATGCGGGTAGACCGTATCAAAGAACCATCGCAGGCCCTCTTCGTTGGGCTTCCAGGTCCAGCTGCCGATCAGGCCGATGTCGAACTCCTTGAGAACGGATGCAGGTCCGGATGGTGTGGCGCTGGCCGGCAAGGGGATTTCCTTCACGTCGCCGTTCTCTTTAATTGTCTGAAAATAGCCGGCATCGTGTTTTGTCAGGGCCCACATCTGGTCGACCTGGTTGGCAAACCGGGTCTCCAGTTTCTCCAGTAATCGACCTTCTCGCTGAAAAATCCACCTTCGTATGCTGGAACTCTGGTCATTGACAAAACTCCGGTACATCCGGTGCTCGACATTATGTGCGAGGCCAATCGTTTTACCCTGGTGGGCAATCGTATCGGCCAGCCAGCTCATCTGAACGTGATCAATAATGACCAGGTCGTAAGATTCCGTTTTCAGCAACCCGTTCACAACACGTATAAAATCCCGGGACTTGTACTTGCCTATCGAGTACGGCAATCCCTGCAGGACTGACGAGCCCAGCCAGACCAGGGGGTAGAGTCTGGATGACCTGGTTTCGATAACTCTTTTGCCGGCGGAGATTTCATTGGGACCGGTGCGGTAGTCGTCATCCTGGCGTATATAACCAACTACCGTTACATTGGCCCCAAGTTCCACCAGCACATCGATAACTGACTGGGATGCCACTTCACTTCCCATTCTGCGTTTCCGGGGCAACACGGTGGTCAGAAACAGGATCTTTATTTCACTGAGCATAGCCGTCTGTACTCTGTCTCAAAGTCTTGAGCCATTCGTTTTGCGGAATAGGATTTTTCTACAACAAGCCGTGCATTTTCAGCCATAAGCCGTGCCAGTTCCGGATTGTTGCACAACCTCTCGATCGCACGTGCAAGACGCCCCGTGTCGCCTACGGGAGCGAGAAGTCCTGTTACGTCATTCTCGACTAATTGTCTGATGCCCGGTATATCGGTACCAACAACCGGTGTCCCGGCTGCAAAAGCCTCCATGACCACCCGCGGTATTCCCTCCGCATAGGAGGGCAGCACCAGGACATGACTGTCAGCGAGGTATTCGGGAACCGAGGATGTGGCACCTGCCAGTGTTACCTTGTCGGCGATACCAAGATCCCCGATGAATGTTCCAAGTTCTCCCACATCCTCTCCATCGCCAACAATGTTGAGGTTGGAGGAAGCTGGTAGCTTTGCCAGTGAAAAGGCCTTTACAAGGTCAAAAACGCCCTTGGGCCGATAGATGCGACCGACAAAGAGTACCGAGAAAGGGTCCATGGCGCTGCGTGGATTGATTCTGAAATCAAGCCCGGATAGATCGACAGAATTCAGTACCAGGCGCAGTCGGAGAGGGTCGAATCCACGCTGCCGGAGGGTCTGAAGTAGAGCCGGGCTTAAAGGGTAGACACAGTCAAAGCGTTTCAGAAATGCTCTGCTGACAGCTTCGTAGAATCTGATAAGCCGACTCTCGTCTGCAGACCATCCATGAATGGTGGACGCCAGCCTGACAGCAGTGCCCCGGGTTGCCATGTAACCAAGAACATCCGCCTTGAAACCGTGAGTGTGGAGAATATCTGTCTTTTCCCGCCGCATGATATCCCGCAGCTTCAGGATGGCCCTGGGATTCAGCTTTCCGGGCAAGGCTATGTGAAATGCCGAAAATCCTTCGGTGATGAGCTGCCGATAAAAGGCATCCGCTCCTTCCTTGACGCCGATTGATGCGACGCCAAGATCAACTTTTCCCCGGTCAATATGTTTGAGCAGTGCAAGCGTCCAGCGTTCGGCTCCATATACACCTAAGGTGGAATGCAGATGGATGACCCGGATTCTGCGATCTCCCGCCTTTTCTGCACCCGTTCCTGGATTTATGTCTGCTGCGTCGCTCATGTCATTCATGATGTGTATTCACTTCCCGTTGATCCTGTTTCCGGTGGCCCGCTACCGCAGTCAGGATCTCTGCCAGCCTGCCGGTCTGGGCATGCCGGTCATAGCGCTGAATTTCAGCGTCATCAGGGTTCACGGAAAGGCAACCGTCCAACCAGGCCTGGTAATACTCCAGGAGCTGACGGTAAATGGTTTCGATGCCGCGCCGAGGTGAGATAATGCAACCCATGCGGGTTTTGGCAATGATGGAAGCCGTTACGCCCGATTCCGGTGCCAGCGCAAGAATCGGGCCGTTCATGATGAGATAATTATAGAGTTTCATCGGCACTATCGAGCTGCTGTAGGCAGTCTCGTAAAGAAGCAGCAATCGAATATCGGTGGAAGCTGTCAGTGTGACGGCGTCCGAATGCGGAAGGGTGCCATGAATTTCTACAAGATCCTCGAGTTTATGTGCCTGGAGGTAATCAAGAACCTGCTCCGATAAATAACCGCAATGTACCAGGCGTACCTTGTCCCTTCCGACGTCTTCGGCAAGCATTTCCAGTGCATCCAGGGCAGCGCGCCATGGAAATTCGTGTTTATCGAGAGCGCCGGCGTAGCCGATCCGGAAGACGCCGGCTGTCAACCGGGGTTGGTATTCGGGGTTCAGATCATTGCGGTCAAAGCCATTGGGGATGACTTCAAGTTTTTCCTCGGGCAGCCTGAAACGTTGGCGATAGCGATCGGCATTTTCCGGAGTGTTGGCGATCACGAAGTCGGCTGTGTGAAATACCTTGCGCTCAAGCCGCCGGATCCAGATATCATGCAAGCGCGTAGCGGGACGGTATAACAGGGTTTTTTCAATCCACAGGTCACGGAAGTCCGCAACCCAGGGGATGCCGAGACTGTTTTTGAGGCTCATTCCGATCAGGTGTGTGCTCTCGTGCGGTGAAGAGGTGAGTATGACCTGTATGCCTTCACGCTTCACGATCTCTTTTGCCATCCTTATTCCATGGGGGATCCAGCGGACCATGTAGTCCGGTACCAGGAGGCTGCGTTCCGGGAATGACAGCAGCTGCAACAAGCGATAGTGCCTGGAACGGGGGCCTCTCATCAGAAACCGCTCGGTAAAGTAAGACCAGCCGATCGAACGTGCATGGAAACTCTTGAGCGTATCCGGGTAATAACGCTGTTTCAGTTCCTGCTGGGCCGGGGAGTCACACTCCTTTGCCGAAAGCACAACGGGTTCAAAACCGAACTCGGGCAGCAGGCTGACAAACTTGTCAATTCGACTCCCGCCGGATGCAGGGAAGCTGTTTGCCACTACCAGGACTTTCCGGTGACCGGCGTCGCTTGTGATGCCGGCGGACAGTTTCTGAGCGTCAGGCATGATGTTGCAGCCACTTTCCCATTACCAGGAACGGCCATAGGTCACTCCCGGTCAGTCGACCGGACTGTGCCAGATCCGGGGACATGAAATTGTTATCCAGAACAGGCTCCAGCTGTTTCCTGTCGGGCTCTTTGAGCCATTCATAGAGCGGGACACTGAAACCTCTTTTCCCCCGATTCAGGATTTCGGCTGGCAGCAGGCTGGAGATGGCTTTTCTGAAAAGATACTTCTGCTGGCCATCCCTGTTGCGTACTTCCGGAGGCAAGGCATACACGGTTTCGATAAGTTCGTGGTCCAGCAAGGGGACCCTGGCCTCCAGTGAAGTCGCCATGCTGGCGCGGTCCACCTTGGTGAGGATATCGTCATTCAGATAGGTCTTCAGGTCGAGATACTGCATTCTCGAGAAGGGGTCGAGGTCTTCACGCCAGTACTTGCGGAAATACCAGAAATCATCATACCCATCGAAGCGTTTTAAAAACTCCTTCGATAGCAGGTGACGCTTTTCATCCCGGGAGAATGCGGATATGAACCTGGCATAACGTTCCACGGGGCCCAATGCCGCTGCTTCCATGGTCCATTTGCCCTTGAAACCCTTTGGCATCAACCGCATGGGCAGGGAAGCCAGCCGGCGCAGGGGGAGAGGGATCGCGTCTACGCCTTTCATTTTCCACCACAACGAGTACCAGCCATACCCGCCGAAGATTTCGTCCCCGCCTTCACCGGACAGCGCGACTTTTACATTATCACGTGCCAGTTCGGATACTACCAAGGTAGGAATTGCCGAGCTGTCGGCAAACGGCTCGTCGTACATTTCAATGGCTTTGGATTCCAGTTGCTGCGCCATTTCCCTGGTGACAGTGAGTTCGTGGTGTCTTGAGTTGTAGCGGTCGGCAACTACTCTGGCAAAGCGGGTTTCGCTGTGCTGTTCGACGTCAAAACCGATGGAGAAGGTATGTAATGGCTGCGAGGCGGATTGTGCTGCAAATGCCAGAAGGGAACTCGAATCCAGGCCACCGCTCAACATGACGCCGACAGGGACGTCGGCAATGAGATGCAGATCGACGGCCTCCTTCAGCTTGTGCTGAACCAGTTCCGCTGCATCCTCGACGCTGACAACTCCGCTGCTGTTGAATGCCGGATCCCAGTATTGCTCTTGTGTGAGTTTTCCCCGTTCAAGCACCGCGTAACTGGCAGGGGGTAATTTCCATACATCTCTGTAGATCGTTTTGGGTGTAGGGATATAACGATAGGTGAAATAGTCGTAAACTGCGCTTTCATCGAGTTTCAGTTCGATATCCGGACTGGCGCAGATGGCCTTGAGTTCGGACGCGAAGCTGAGATCGCCTTCCTTGAAGTGGTAAAACAGCGGTTTGATACCCAGGCGGTCTCGCCCAAGTACAAGACGTTCCCGTCCGGCATCCCAGAGGGCAAAGGCAAACATACCACGCAGGCGCTTTATACAATCCAGCCCCCATTCCTCGTAACCATGGATAATGACCTCGGTATCGGTGTGAGACTGAAAAATGTGACCGGCAGCCACGAGCTCAGTCTTGAGCGTCTGGAAATTGTAGATTTCACCGTTGAACGCCAGCCAGACAGTCCCGTCTTCATTGGTCATTGGCTGATGCCCGGCGGGAGAGAGGTCTATGATGGAGAGGCGGCGATGGGCGAGCCCGACCGTTTCCCTGGAATTGACGTAGAGACCGGCATCGTCGGGACCCCGGTGAGTCATGGTGTCTCGCATTGCTGCAAGAGTATTCCGGTCAACGTTACCACCCGGTTTGAACAAGCCGACTATTGCGCACACGATTTAAGTAATCTCTCTCAGGTTCATTACTGGAATATATTCTATGGGTTCACAACCGCCCGAATCGTTGTCGTAGTCGGTGTATGCCTACTAATTTCAGTTCGGCTTCTGAAAAGAAGCCGCCTGCGAGCAGAAATCCGCCATAAGTCAGTGCCGCCGTGAGTATGACCACCATAAGGTTCAAGTCACGCATCAGCCATACGCATAGAGCCATCACCGTACAGGCGACCAGGACCACGGGTGGCAGGTTCATAGGAGCGGCACGACCGGGAAGCTTTTTCACCAGGTAGCCGTACTGTAGCAGTCCATATATACATATCGATATAAAAGTCGCGATTGCTGCACCAAGATGTCCATATACAGGAATCAGGGCCAGGTTTAATACGATGTTGATAATTGACATGACTATGTTGAGGGCCAGGTCGATACGCTGATGATTGGCGCCCAGCAGTACGTAGGCATGGTATCGTACGATACCATACGGGATCAGGGTGAGAATGAGTATGCTCAGCGTATCGGAGGCAGCACTGAATTGCGCTCCATACAGCAGTTCCAGAAGCGGGCCGGCAAGTAGTGTAATACCGATTGCGGCAGGCAGACTCAGCGCCAGCAGATATCGTATGGCACCCCTGCCTATCCGGTTAAGCTGGTCCAGGTCGTTTAGCGCAGAAGATGAAATCTGGGGGTAGAGCGAAAGGCACAGGCTCTGGGGTACAACCATTGCCAGTTCGAGAATACGCCAGGCTGCGCCGTAGTAGCCTACATCCTCCACAGGTTGAAGCTTGGACAGCATGAATATGTCGATGCGCCAGTAGAGGGTGGCAAAAATACCGATAAAGAGAAAGGTTGGTGCCAGTCTCAACAGGTTCCTTGTGCTTTCGTTGTCAAATGCCAACCGGGTTCTGATGTTCAGTTTGCGTAGCAAAGCGGCGGAAATGATACAGCCTAGAATCCTGCCCAGGATAGCGACAATCAAAACGGCATCCAGTCCGTAACCGTTGAGCAATAGCGCGATTCCCCCACCAACCTTGAGTGTGTACTCGGCAACTGTGCCGATAGCCAGGTAGTCCATGCGTTCGAGCGCAATAAAGGCGCTGTCCTGAAATGCGCCAATCGTACACGGCAATATGGCCAGGCTGAGAATGAGGATCGCTGTCCGGGTTTCACCGTCGTAATTCAACAGGAATGTCAGGCCTGCCATGCATATAGTCATGAGCAGTGATGAAAGGATGGCGAGGGAGGTGGCGTTTGCCAGCAGATGCTCTAGACCCTCACGGTCACGCGCACCGTCTCGTGTGATAATCGCGGAAAGTCCGAGGGGTGCGATTGCATTGAACATGTAGAGAAAGCTGAAGGCCAGGGTGTAGCGGCCCATGCCCTCTACGCCGAGAACTCGCGACAGTAGCAGTACCAGCGATACCGCCAAGGCTGGCATCAGAACTCTCAGTGTAACCAGTACAATGGTGTTCTTCGCAACCCGGGCGTTGGTTTCGGCGGTCGATTTCGCTCCTGAACCGGAAGTTGTGTTCTGTTTATCCACTACCGCTTGCCTGAATGCGCCAGAGTGCCCTGTCGATCCACCGCCAGGCGTCCAGGCCGCCGCGCGCTATTCGTCTGAACAGCCACAAACCCTCACCACCTTCCACCTTGACCCTGGGAAGGGCATAGGCGTCGCTTCCTGCCGGGATTACTCCGTGTTGGGATGTGAATGCACAGGTATAACCGGCATCCCGGATCAGGCTGGCGGTTGAAGTGTTGAAATCAGCACGTGTCCCGAACGGGTAGGCGAAGGCTGAAACCGGCTCGCCGAGCCTCTCCTTGAGTACTTGCCTGGAAAGAAATATTTCCCGGTGCGCCTGTTCGCGTGAAATGCGGGCGACCGATCTGTGTGTCATGGCGTGTGAACCAATTGTGATGCCTCTTTCCTGAAGTATTCGCGCTTCATCCCAGCTGATATAGGGCTCCGGTCGATGGTCTTCCCGTGAAACAGGTGAAGAATCATCCATCAGTCCCGGGCTTATGAAAGCGACAGCCGGAACAGCATAGTGCTCGAGAACGGGCAGGGCATCCAGGTATGTGCTGCGGAAGCCGTCATCGATCGTAATGAGCAGTGAATTCCGGGCTATTCCCTTTTTTCCTTCTATAAATGCTTCGACATCCTGCAAGGATACGGCAAGATTGTGCTCGGCGATGTACGACATTTGCCGGTCGAAGTCCGCTACTGAAACGCAGAAAGGGTCCCTGGGTGTGGTTCCAAAGCGATGGTATGTCAGTACTCGAACGCTTGGTTCACGGTCAGGTAGATAGGGTGCCAATGAAGTCGAGGCTATCATTGAGCGCGCCGTTTTCTTAACGGCCCAACGGGATCGAGTTGTTGTTGTATTCATGTGAACTGGCAACCACCTGATTCTGACGACATCTCTGCTTACTGATTTCCAGTCCCTGGAAAAGACTATTTTATATTTTTCCCATTACCGTTTTTCGTCCGCTGCATAACGCGTCATGCGAAACAGGAATTTGGGGTTTCCAAGTATGTAGCGGCGCCACTTGTGGGGTTGTTGTAACAGGAGTTGCAGCCACTCATAGCCCAGCTTCCTTACCCACAAGGGGGCCCGGTTGAGGTTCCCCGCCCAGTGATCGAACAGGCCCCCGACACCTAGTGCGACGGGTACGTGGAGCTGGTCCCGGTACCTGTGAATCCACTGTTCCTGTTTGGGGTTGCCCATGCCCACGAGGAGCATGTGTGGTCGCGCCGCGTTGATCGTTGCTATAACCTGACTGCTAGCCTCTTCATCCAGGTAACCGTGGGAATAGCCGGCGAGCTCCCAGCCTGGATAAGACCTTTCACAATGCCGCGCGGCGCATTCGATGCTGTCCGGATTGGCCCCCAGGAGGAAATAACGATAGCCGCGGCCGGCGGTAGCGGTAAAAATGCCCGGCACCAGGTCGGTTCCAACCAGGTTGTCTTTCATCCGGACCCCGCGCTGACGTGCGGCCCAGCGAACCCCGGTCCCGTCCCCGAAAACACGGTAGGCGCCGGTCAGGACAGCATGATAGTCGGATTGTTCTGCGGCCAGGTTCAGGGTGTGGGCATTGACAATATAGATGGCATGGGTCGTTTCGCTGTCGCCGGCGAAAAGGCCCTCAATCAGCGCAATGGCTTCTTCGCTGGAGGCATTGGTGATTTTGACGCCGAGAATTGACACCGTATCTATGCTATTTATGCTCTTCATGGGGCAAATACCCTGGCGCGGGTGTTGATTGTTATTATTCTATCTGGAGCATATTATTCATGGGCACTCTTTTGGACAATTAAATATCTGAATGCCTTCTAATATGTTGTAGGCTCATTATACTGCTGTTTTTGCCGTAAATCCACGATAATCAGGCTCCAGGTGCTCTGCCGGGCGGCGTGAATATCAATGCAAGAACAGGAATATTTCAATGACTATCAAGATATTTTTTCTGATTATTACCTGCGTCACACTTTCAGCCCTTTCCCAGATGGTAATGAAACTGGGGATGTCGAGCCCACAGATACAGACGGCGCTCGCGAATGGGCTTAAGCTGGAAACTGCGTGGGACGTGGCGACCAACCTTTATGTCGTTCTGGGGCTCGGCATGTACGTGTTCGGTGCCGGGCTCTGGCTGCTGGTTTTATCCAAGGTTGACGTGAGTATGGCGTATCCATTCGTTGGTCTCGGATTCATCATGACGATGCTCCTCGGCTGGTTCTTCTTGCAGGAAAGTGTTGGCCTGGTGAGGATCAGTGGTACTTTGCTGATTGCAGCCGGGGTGGTCCTGATCTCCAGGTCATAGGAAAGAAAGCACCCCTTTGCGAAGGTTACTGCGGGACTGGTATTCCGACCTGGTTTTCAGTTCAGTGTGCCGGTGGAAGATCAATCAGCTTAGCGCGGAAAATAGAGTTTTCAGTGCATCACCTATACCTTTCCACATGTCAGCGTAGGTAACACAGTATGAACGGGAAACCGTATTGAGACCATATGCTAAAACCAGAAGTAAGTTCCAGCATACCAGAGTGAAAAGGCCCGTTATGAGCAGCCACCGCAGTCGGTGTGTAGAGGCTGATAGTTTGGCCAGGCCAAAGGCAAAAAACGGAGTGCATTCGGTTAAGTATCGCATTCCGAAAGAAGTGCCACCCGCCCAGTGATTATCCCAGTTAGGAGAGCTAGTACCGTCTGCAGCGGCAGAGCCTAGCATGCCAAGTCCGCCGATCAGGTAGACTTGTGCTGCCAGAATCGCAAGCAGTACCAGTGCTCTGGCGTCTCTCATTGCCCCAGCCACTATCAGGCCCAAGGTCCCTATGGCGAAGACGGGGGACCAATGGAAGGCGCCATGTCGACAAGAGAAGAGTACATCAAAGAAATAAGGAGATTTCAGATCGATAGGAACCTTGCCAATTGTTAAAACGCCGTTTGCAGCCCAGACGATCTGTGCGTCGGAACTGGCGGTGTTGGCCGTGTGCATGACCAGTAGGCTCAATGGTATCAGTCCGACCAAGCCAGATAGCACCAAATGAATCAAGCGAATATCTTGAGTGCGCGAAATGTGCCGCACAAGAAGAGGCAATGCCAGCAGCCCAAAAATCACGTTTTGATAACGGATAGTGATCAGTATTCCGATCAGAAAACTGAATGCTGAGAATGCCTTCAGGGAAATTCCATCACGCCATTGCCGAAACCAGAGGAGCGATAGAAGCGAAACGAGACCGAAAGAAGAGGCATGAGCCATGGACGGGTTAAGAAAAACATAGAAGACAGCTGTCCCGGCAAAAAAAGTTGAGAGGCTGGCGAGACAAGCAGCGCCGGCATTGGCAAAGTCCTTGCAAATGTAGAAAGTGGCCCAGAATCCCAGGAGCCCATATGCAAGTGCGCCAATTCCGAAGAAGAATTGGGGGATAATACCGTATGAGTCGGGAGGCCTGTTTGAAACGCTGGATGCGAGAATTTCAACGGCGTAACCTGCCGCATAAAACGGTGCCATGACCAAACCGTTGCCGGGCGGCCAGGGCACCACAACACGATCGCCATCGGGCGTATAACGTAAGTTTGCTTCCAACGACTCCAACGCGCGCGATGAGTATCGCGGCGCTATTGATTCATAATCATTCGTAAGGTCTGTATCAAAATCTATAACCAAAGACCTTGAGTAAAGAAAGTAAGCGACCCCATCGCTCCAGACGAGCATTCCTGAGGTGGTCCAATTGGTTACGCTAAATGCCGCCAGGCCGAGGCATAACGTTAGAATGGCGGAAAAGAAAAGGTTCCTACGAGTAGGTCGCGACGACTCCAGACAATAGCGGGGTACGAGTGATTTCATCGATTAGGTCATTGTAGCGCTGAACGAGTCCAAACCACGATGTTGGGGTGGGTGCTGGCGAATTATCTATGGACCGGAAACCTCGGAAAGTGGTTGAGTTGAAAGAGGGATATTAAATGTGATTTTTTCGACATCAAACTGGCGCAGCAGCGTTAACTGCCCATCCAGCGGGTTCAGGTTGAAAAGACTATTTGTGCCCTCGTACGTTGGATTCGCGAGAGCGTAAAGTTCTCCAGATGGTGAGCAGGCCAAGCTCATGACGTCGTTTCTTAAGGGTTCGTTTCTGAAGCGCAAGCTGGCAACCTCGGAAAATTTGAAATTTTTCGCATCTATTTTCAACAGGCGCGTGCCGCTTTTCCGGGTGAGTGTGGTGGCATAAATGGTGTTGTCAGGGCATCGGGTGAAGTTGCCGATGCGCTGATCTGTCTCGAGACTATAGCGCTTTAACGCTGCCACCCTCCCGGATGCAAGGTTGAGCGAGACCATATTGAACGGGGGTGTATCTGTGATGTCGCTTGTCAAGCCAATAAGCGTTGTATCGTTCAGCGCTACAGCGTGCTGCAAAGCGACACCTTTTGAAAGCCCGTTGACGGGCATCTCTTGCGGAACCGGTCTGGTGACTGCAGCGACCGCAGCTGGATTGGTAATGGTCGCGAGCACCGATTGCTTTTGCGCGCTAATCTTTATCAACGCAACATCTGGTGTCGTCAATTGGACAATGTCTTTTATCTGCTCGTCCGGCAAGCGATCGATTCTAGCTAGTTCTTTCTCAAAAGAACCGTTATCGGTCAGGTCGATTACCTTGATGACAAAACTGTCACTAACTGTGTGAATGCCGTAGATGGCGGGGGCCGTTTGGCCCCAAACACTGCCTGGACTGATACATATCAGGTATAACGCAAGGGCGGCTTGTCTCCAGGACAAGTGTGGCATGTTCAAATTCATCATTATTATCTCTCCTACGGAATAATCAGGCCTGGATCCGGGGTCGCAGGTCTCACACCGAAGTCAGCGAATAAATTGACAGCGAATTGTTTGGCACGTGCATCGTCTCGAGGAGGGTCAACCCAGTCGCTGTCTAACCCCCAAACCCATTGGATCGATCCCGTGGAGAAGACCTTGGCGCCGCTGCTGGCCGTGTATTTAACGGCATTAGCGATCGAGGTATCAGTACCGGCCGGGAGCTCCGGTGCAATGGTGCTTGGAGAGACCTGGGACTCAGACAGGACCACCAACCCCGGTGGACTGAACCCGTTATTGACCACAGCATCCCATTCATACCCGACTAGAGCCGATAACCAATCGTTATTGAGCAGGCCCGTATTGTTGAAATAGGAATCGGAGCTTTGAGTGACCACAAAATCAGAGCCACCATACAAAGCGCTATGGTCACCGGTATACATCACTCCCATGAGCGCATTCTCAGGGCGGCTATTCTCCGCTCCCCGCCACAGATAGGTTGGCTCTACCGGGTCATTCACGAAAGGATCTTTGTAGCACGCCATAACCCGGTTCGGCTGGCCGCTGCTTGACGGTTCAAAACGGACGCGCCAGTACGCGGTATTGGCGGAGAAAAATCCGAGGTTTACGCCCCCCATGTCACGAGCCGCCTCAACCCCGTCACGCATTTCGAGAGACCAGTATTCATCGTGTCCCACTGACAGGAATACCTTGTGTTGAAGGAGTGAAGCAGGATTCTCATGCACATCGACATTGGTTATGTATGAAACATTATAGCCCTGCGACTCCAGCCAGCGGATCATGTTGTATTCGTAGCGGAGTAAATTACTGTATTCGGAGAACTCGGTGCTGGGTCGGTCAAAAGAGACCTTTAATGCACGCTGGCCTCCCGTGCTGTTAAATCCATAAAGGCTGTATCGCTCGGTAGGGGTTCCATAACTACCGTACGCCAGCGAGGTGGTGAAGCTGCTTTGGAAAATAATGTCTGCCGTACTGCTATCGTCGCGGACAACAAAGAAAATCGGATGTTGTTTTCCTGTAGTCTCATCCCATAGGCGGGCCATGTAAAGACCGCTTGTCCAATCGTTGCCGATGGCCAGGGAATAAGAGGTGCTCCATTGGCATTCAACCAGGCGTGTTTCGGGCTCGGTGACCTGGCAGTCCGGCTGCGTGATGCCGTTGAGCGGCCCTATGGTGGGGGTAACCAGCCGTGCTCCATCGCCGCCGTAGTAGCCGAAACGGAAGACATCAATTGAGTAATCTCCCGGCTGAGCCATGGAAACCTTGAGTGCAAGAATATCCCCCGCAGTCACGCTCGTTGCGTCCGCGTAGCCGACAATGTCGGTTTCGGTGTATCCAGATCTCACAAGCTCGTAGCCGGGATCGCCAGGTTTCTGGTTCTCAAGCACGATTGCGTTTGGAGTGTTTGCCGTAAAAGTCACGCTGCCGATAGTTGCTGCTGTTGCGTTGATGGTGCGAACGCCACTCTCCGCACCAAGGGTGAGTATCGTGCTTGCCTGGCCGCTGGCATTGGTTGTCGTGGTGATTGGGGAGAAGGACCCGGTACCGCTCAGCAGGTTGAAGGTGACTGTCACGCCGGCCAGAGGGTTGTTGTTAACGTCTCTAACCTCGACCACCAGCGGATTACTGAGCGCCTCGCCGGGATTGCCAAGCTGGTTGTCGCCGCTTACCTTCGTTATCGTGTTGTCAGATCCAACGCCGGTGGCCGTGAAGGTAACACTACCCGCCTCGGTGGTTGTCGCGGTCACTGAATTAGTACCAGGCGTGGTTCCCAAAATCAGCAGGGTGCTGGCTTGTCCGGTACTGTCGGTGACACTGGTGGCTGGTGACACAGTGCCGTCACCAGCCGTGGCGGAAAATGACACTGACACGCCGGCGGCCGGCACGCCGGTGCTATTATCGAGCACCTGCACAACCAGAGGGTTGTTCAGTGCCGTCCCGGCTGTTCCGGTTTGATTGTTTCCGCTAAGTATAGAGAGTTGCAGGTCCGTGACGGTTAAAGAGCCGGTGCCGCTGGCCAAGCCTGGCGATGACGCTGTCACAGTCGCAGTACCTGCGCTGCTCGGTGTGAAGGTCGCAGAGGCGACGCCGTTTATCGGCGTCACGGTTGCGCTGGGGCTAAAGGTCCCGGTGGCGCCCGTGGCCGAAAAGGTGACTGCGCCCGTCGCGCTGGTGACAGGATTTCCAAACTGGTCCTGTACCGCGGCCTGATAACTGATCGGGCTGCCTGTGTTCGTGCTCGCACTGGCGGGCGTCAATGCTAACTGAGTGGGGGGTTCTTGCAACGATGTTGCTGTGGCGGTAAACGTCACGCTCCCTATACCTGTTGCTGTGGCGCTCACCGTGTTGGGACCCGCAGCGGTACCGAGTGTCACGGTCGTGCTGGCCTGCCCATTGGCATCGGTTACCGCCCTTGCAGGCGATATTGAGCCACCGCCAGACGTCACCGCGAAATCGACCGAAGTCCCTGCGAGCGGGCTGCCATTTGAGTCTCGCACCTCGACCACCATCGGCTGAGTAAGGGGCGTGCCGATCTCACCGCTTTGATTGTCACCATTGGCCTTCGTGATGATTGGGTCGGTGAAAAAGGCGATGTCGCGGAAGTAATTACTGTTCTGGTAAGAAATGGCAGGAAAGGTGCCGGGCGTGCCATAGACGCCGTTGTTACCGTCCGCGATCGTACTGAGGTCACCATTCACAATCGTTGTTGCAAGGCCGCTGTTCGTGTAGGCGAAATAGCTATTCGCGTTGACGGAGACCACATAGGTTATGTTGGGCTGTATGCTGAGCGGGGTATCGAGCGCCTGCTCCTGCCAGCCGGAGGCGGTCTCGTTGGTGAATGTCACCGTGGCGAGTGGCACCCCTGCCGAGGTCCAGATTCGGCCTTGATGGGTTCCTGGCTCACTGGGCGACTTGTAATACCGAATCGCCTTGATGTGGCCGGCGGCGGCGCTCTGGAACTTCATACCCATCTCATAACTGGTGCCGTTATCGGTGACGTCCGGTAGCGCGGGAAGCTGCCCCGTGAAAACCGTTTGATCGGGGAGTGCGCCCACTGTTAGCGAGGCGGTGCCGTCTGTGAGCCCGGTGGCTGAGGCGGTCATGGTCGCCGTGCCGCTGGCCGTTGGGGTGAACGCCACTGAGGCGACGCCGTTTATCGGTGTCACCGTCGCGCTGGGGCTAAAGGAGCCGGTAACGCCCGTGACCGAAAAGGTGACCGGATTCGTCGCGCTGGTGACAGGATTCCCGAACTGGTCCTGGATTGTGGCCTGATAGCTGATCGGGCTGCCTGTGTTCGTGCTTGCACTGGCGGGCGTCAATGCTACCTGAGTGGGTGGGTCTTGCAACGAGGTTGCCGTGGCGGTAAACGTCACACTCCCGATACCTGTTGCTGCGGCGCTCACCGCGTTGGGACCCGCAACGGTACCGAGTGTCAGGGTGGTGCTGGCTTGCCCATTGGCATCGGTTACCGCGCTTGCGGGCGATATCGAGCCGCCGCCAGACGCCACCGCGAAATCGACCGCGGTCCCTGCGAGCGGGCTGCCGTTTGAGTCTTGCACCTCGACCGCCATCGGCTGAGTAAGGGGCGTTCCGATCTCGCCGCTCTGACTGTCGCCACTGGCCTTGGTGATGACTGGGCCGGCGAAAAAGACGATGTCGCGGAAGTAATTGCTGTTATTCCAGGAGCTGGCAGGAAAGGTGCCGGGGCTGCCAAAGATCCCATTGTTGCCGTCGGCGAGCGAACTCAGGTCGCCATTGACAATAGACGTCGCCAACCCGCTACTGGTGAACGCAAAGTTGCTGTTGGCGTTGACCGAGACGACATATGTGGTATTGGGTTGGATGTTGAGCGGGGTGTCGAGTGTCTGCTCCTGCCAGCCGGAGGCGGTCTCGTTGCTGAAGGTCACCGTGGCGAGCGACACGCCTGCCGAAGACCAGATTCGGCCCTCGTGGGTGCCTGTCTCACTGGGCGACTTGAAATACCGAATCGCTTTGATGTAGCCGGCGGCAGCGCTCTGGACCTTCATGCCCAGCTCATAGCTGGTACCGCCATCGCTGGTATCCGCTAGCGAAGGGATCTGGCTCGTGAACACCGTTTGGTCCGGGATTGCGCCCACTGTGAGCGAGCCCGTGCCGTCTGCGAGCCCGGTGGCTGAGGCGGTCATGGTTGCTGTGCCGCTGCTCGTTGGGGTGAATGTCACTGAGGCGACGCCATTGCTCGGCGTCACGGTTGCGCCGGGGCTAAAGGTCCCCGTGACGCCCGTGGCCGAAAAGGTGACCGGATCCGTCGCCGTGGTAACAGGATTCCCGAACTGGTCCTGGATTGTGGCCTGATAGTTGACCGGATTGAATGGGTTCGTGCTTACACTGGCTGGGGTCAGCGCAATCTGCGTGGCAGCGGCTGTTGCTGGTGTGGCGGTTGCGGAGAAGCTTATAGACCCGATGCCCGCCGCTGCGGCGCTTACCGTATTGGCGCCCGCCACGCCGCCCAGGGTGAGTGTGGTGCCGGCCTGCCCGTTGGCATCGGTCACCGCGCTGTTGGGTGAAACCAGGCCGCCACCTGAAGTGACTGTGAAATCTACCGTCGTACCGGGCTGGGGATTACCGTTGGCGTCCCGCACCTCGATGACCAGCGGATTGGCCAGGGTCGATCCCGCCTCTCCCGTCTGAATGTCCCCACTGACCCCGGAGATGATGGGGCCGGCCACGAACAGGATGTCGCGGAAGTAATTGCTGTTGTTCCAGGAACTGGTAGGAAAGGTGCCGGGGCTGCCAAAGATCCCATTGTTACCGTCGGCGACGGAGCTAAGGTCGCCATTGACAATAGACGTCGCCAACCCGCTACTGGTGAACGCAAAGTTGCTGTTGGCGTTGACCGAGACGACATATGTGGTATTGGGCTGGATGTTGAGCGGGGTGTCGAGTGCCTGCTCCTGCCAGCCGGAGGCGGTCTCGTTGGTGAATGTCACCGTGGCCAGGGGGGCGCCTCCGGTGGAAGCCCAGATTCGGCCCTCGTGGGTGCCTGTCTCACTGGGCGACTTGAAATACCGAATCGCCGTGATGTAGCCGTCGGCAGCGCTCTGGAACTTCATTCCCAGCTCATAGCTGGTACCGCCATCGCTGACATCTGCTAGTGCCGGTGTCTGTGTAGTAAAGACGGTCTGTTTGGCTTGGGCGACCGTCGCAAGGCTCAGCAACGCCAAAGCCAAAATCCATGCGATGCGGTGCAAGAGGGGGGTGTGACGCCCCCGAATTGGATCTTCCACAGTTAGAAACAATGACATATATGACCCCAAAACGGTGATTGTTTTTCCAACATTTATTGTCCCAGTCTGCTAGTAAAAACTATGCACTTTAGTGCAAGGCTTTAGCAGATATTTAAGGGTCGCGTAGCGACACATAGCAGTTTTAACGGGGCGACTTTCAGTCGCCATAAAAAAACAACCTATGGACTTTAGTCCATAGTGGTTGAGTTTCGTGGTGGTGAGCTTGGATGACTAAATACGGTCCGTGTATGACAAGCTCGCCTATATGTCTCGAGGCGAGAGCACATTATGATAGCCTTCTACAGCCTTGACTCTTAGTGTTTTACAATCATAGTGACGATAAACTCATAATTCTACCTATCCTTAGTTGGATTATATGCAAATTGATGATGGAACACGGGTAGGTGAAGTATGTATTTTGCGGTATATAAACCGAAATATTTGGTAGGGTTTTAGCATGCTGCATGGGTGTCATCAGGCGGTAACTGCATGAATGAAAATGGCATTTCTGCCTCGCCCCGGCTTGGGGTTGCGTTCCATGGGCGGGTTGCGTAATCCGTTATATTCCGTTATCTATGTAATCTAGGGAGCAGACACGACCGGGTCACGTCCTGAGGTTAGGTAACCTGGGTCTGGCAGGGTATGGGGTCGCTACTCGAATGTTTTTTATCTTACCGATAAGGCTTCGTAAGTTGAAGAGGAGATTGTGTGTTATGGGTATACGCTTATGGCTTGGTTTGTTTACGGTCGCCGGCGCACTTGTTGCGTTCTCAGCGACGGCAGGTCCGCTACACGATGCGGCCCGCGATGGTAATGTCAACCAGGTGAAAACATTGCTGAAGCAAGGGGCAGACGTCAACACCAGGACTGAGGCGGGTGAGACGCCGCTCCATTGGGCCGCACTCGGTGGCCACACCGCTGTCGTGGGACTGCTGCTCAAGAGTGGCGCTGACGTGAATGCGCAAAACGGTTTTGGTAGTACGCCGCTGCACTGGGCCGCGGGGTCGGGGAAGCAGTCAGTGGCTGTGCTGCTCATGGATGGGGAGGCTGACGTCAATGTTCAGAACTACGTCGGCGATCCGCCGCTGCAGTGGTCCATCGCCAAGAACAAAGGAACGGTCGCGGATCTCCTGCGCGCTGGTGGCGCGGTGATGCCCGGGAGCAACTGTAGCAGGGAGCCGATCATAGGGACAGGCGGGGAGGAAGGATTCAGGACGGTGTGCCGGTAGTTCTCTCGATCGAGGTGGAGCAACAACCGATTGCCTGGGGCCGTTTGGCTTCACGAGTTGTTTGTGCTCGCGGATGCACTCCGCGAAGTGTGCAAGCGCCTGCGTGAAGCCGACGATCGCGCCTTTGAAGCCGATATCCAGGCACGGCGGATTACCAGCGTTTGCAACATCTGTTCGCAGCCCACCAACAGCGTGATCTGGCCAAACGTGTTCATGCGACTCCGGGCTAGAAAAGCGTATAAATAAACGGCGCCACTGCCGAGCCTTGCGACAATACGATCAGAGCCCCCAGCAGCAACATGATAATGATGATGGGCGCCATGATAATGATGATGGGCGCCAGTCAGAATTTCTTTCTTTCCTTCATGAAACCCCAGAGGTCTTTTAATAAATCCGGCATCAGTAGGGTCGCTCCACGTTATTTTTAAGGTCGTGATGACTTTTCACCCGGTAACTGGCCAGCGTTTTATCCAGCTTGCGGTGCATGGGGTCTTTACCGAACAGACGCAGCACAACGCCGATCGGCAGGAAGACAGCATAAAACAGGATGCCCAGGATCAAGCGGGTGTTGATCCAGTTCATGACGTGACCGAATTTCATCCAGCCGGCATAGACAGGCTGTAATGTCGTGGGCGCCAGCAGGGCCCAGGCCCCCAGGTCGCCGCCCAGGATCCAGGGCCATGTCGGGAAATTGAGGTTAAAGACCCAGGGAATCACCAGACCGAACAAGCCAATAAGGATCGCACCCGTGGTCAAGCCGAATTTCCGATAGCCTCTGGCGTCCAGTTTTTCGATGTCTGCCGTCATGGTTTAATCAAGTTCGTATTCGTCACGCCAGTCCCCTGCTTCTTTCCATTCCGGCTGATCCTGTTCGGACAGCAGGACGTTTTCCAGGACCAGGTAATCCATTTCGGTGCGCATGAAGCACCGATAGGCATCCTCCGGCGTGCAGACAATCGGTTCACCGCGCACATTGAACGAGGTGTTCACCAGCACCGGACAACCGGTCTTCTTGTCAAAAGCGTCCAGCAGCTGGTAGAAGCGCGAATTGGTCTCAGGGTGCACGGTCTGAACGCGCGCAGAATAATCGACGTGGGTAATCGCCGGTATGTCAGAGCGCGGTATGTTCAGCTTTACCGGCGTCAATCACATTGTCGCCAGTCATAAATTCTTCCAATTCAGGCTCATTTCATATTGGACAAGGCTTAGGCTGGCAACGAGGGGGAATTCAAGGTAAAAAGAGCGCCGGTAGCGCTTGTTGCCAACAGTCAGGTTGACAATAGAATACCTGTAGCAATTTGCTGACGGTTTGAAGAGGACAAGAACTAAATATGGACTTTTTTAATGACCTGGCGGATTTTATCGCCGCCGAAACCTTCGTCGTTTCGCCGAATATGTTGATTCTCGGCTTCGAATCTCGCTCGGGTATCATTATGGATGGTGTCGCGGTCGAGCATATTCGCGAAATCGCCGAGGTGCGCAATCGCATGCTGGTACAGATGGCCGTGCTGCACCAGATGTTATCGAGTTCGTAATGAGAACCCGTAAGTTCAACCCCATTTTCAGACACTCGGGTTCCCTCGTTTTAACCGTCTTGCTGCACATCGCATTCAGCACTGCGGCTGAGGCAAAAGAACTTTGGGTGGATACCCTGTCGTTGGGGGGCAGTTGCTCCGACGCCCGCACTCGCGAGCAGGTCGGTGCAACCACGCCCTGGTGTAGCCTGGACCCTGCCGGAGATCAGGCCATCGCGGGGGACGTCGTTACGGTAAGAAAGGGTACTTATTCCAAAGTCCAGAATTGCGGTTTGTGTAATGACAATTCTGTTCTTCAAGTTGTGAACAGCGGGACCAGTTCCGCCTGGATCAGGTTCCGTGTGTTTCCCGGGGAAAAAGTCGTCATCTCGGGAGGCGGCGGAGCTTATCACGGAATTCAGATAATCCGCACCTGGGATGGAAGGGTGCCATCCTATGTGTCAGTACAGGGCTTTGAGGTGACTGGCTTTCAGGGAAACTGCCTTAATGTCAAACAGACCGCCGATATTATCCTCACAGACCTGGACATTCACGCTTGCAGCCGGGGCGCGGTGGAGCTGCACGAGACTGCACGTGTGACCCTGGAAGACAGTCGCATCCACGATAATGGTTTGACCGCTTGGACAAGTGCCGTGGACCTCTACCTCTGCCGTCAGGGCAATGTCGTGCGCAGGAACCGCATCTGGGCCAATACGGACCTCGACTCCCGCGAGTCAGAAGGCCATGGAGTAATCATGGACTATTGCGAGAACAACGGCAGTGCGATCATCGAAAGTAATGTTATATGGCAGAACGAGGGCTGGTGCATCGCTACGGTCAATAGCCACAATGGTGTGATTCGGAACAACACCTGTTGGATGAATGGGGGAAACCGCTCAACCACCGGAGAGATATCCATCGGCGGGACTAACCACAGTGTTCACAACAACATCCTGAATCCCCAGTCCGGGCGGTTGGCAATCAACGTTAAGAGTGGTGGCCAGGCCCTCGCCGAGTTTAACCTCGCCAACGGGGGCTGGGTGCTGGGGCGGCCTGATTACCTGGACTTCATTAACGCAGATCCCATGTTGGTAAATCCTGGTGCTGGGGACTTCCACCTTGGAGCGGGTTCACCGGCTATTGACTCCGGTGACAACGCCAATGCCGCTAGCATTGACGCTGACGGCAATACTCGCCCCCAGGACGGGAGTGGCTTAGGCTATGCGAGGGTGGATCTCGGCGCTTACGAATATGTTCAGAACAGTATGAACGTAGACGGTGATATCAATGGTGATGGTCTGGTAAATGCTGCCGATGTCCTGCTCGCGCAACGCACCTTGCACGGTGACTACACCCTGACCGGCGGTCAGTTTCTGCGTGCGGATGTTGCGCCCCGGGTTGCGGGAAACCCTGTACCGGACGGCCAGTTCAATGCGGGTGACCTGCTGATTATCCTGCAGCTGGCGCTGGAAACCAATTAATGTGGCAGAAGTTGAACACCCGAGCCTGGTCCCTCTGATCTGCTAACTGGCTAAATTGTCTTCACGACCTCGGATGAGTATTCACTCTCGCGTCCGCCCATGTCGTAGGTCGTGACAACAAAATAGTAGGTCCCTGGGGGAAGGTCAGTCAGCGTAACCTGGTCGGCGCTACCATCAGCAATATCGATGCGATTCGGGTAGTCTCCTTCTATCGTCCCATAATAGACCCGGTAACCGCCAATTTCCGCCAGCGATAAGGGTGACGCATCTGCTCTCGCCACCGGGGCAACCCAGGCCAACGTGGCACTACTGGCGGTCACTTCGGTTGCGACTGAACTCTCGGTAAATACCGCTGCACTATCACCACCACCACCACCACCACCACCGCATGCGGCCAGCTGGACCGTCATTACCAGGGCTATCAGTATTTCTATAAAACTGGATCTCATAAGCCACCGAAATGTCATTTGCCACCTCCCCAACCAGCCGGGTTTTAGTGCCGAACCGGTGGATGCTTTGTATCGACGTCACCTGACTTGGATTATCAGCCGAACTGTCGCTTGTTTTCGTGTCGGCGGTCGCACTGTTTATGAGAAACGGTTCACAGAATGATTATCTGCTCGCACGCTGAGTAATGCGCGTTTTCTGGAAGACTTGCGGATTCTCCCGGCCAATCGGCTGGAGCGTTTGAAAGGAGACCGGGCCAGCCAGTATACTAGGAGCCTGTCCGGGAATAGACTGATCTACTGCGGACAAGCTTGGTTGGCCAGATTTCCCGATCATTTTCGTTGAAGAGGTCCACTATTCGCCTCAAATGATCGAGAAATCTGGCTCAACCAGTCTCGCCCTCGCTACGATCGCTATTCTCGGGCAGGCCCCTAGCGCTTCAGACTGGAACTTTTAGCCAACCCTTAAGTAGATTGTAATGATGTCGTACAAAACCGACGACTTGAGAATTGTGGATGTTCGCGAAGTGGTCCCCTATGCGGAACTGCAGGCCGAATTTCCGATCACTGAAAATGCAGCACGGACCACCCACGATACGCGGCAGGCCATTCATCGCCTGCTGCACGGTGAGGACGACCGGATGCTCGTTATTGTCGGTCCCTGTTCGATACATGATCCTGCAGCGGCACTCGAATACGCTGCTCGTTTGAAGGAGGTCAGGGAGCGTCTTGCAGACGACCTGCTGGTGGTCATGAGAGTGTATTTCGAGAAGCCACGTACTACGGTAGGCTGGAAAGGATTGATAAATGATCCTGACCTGGATGACAGTTTCCTGATCAACAAGGGTCTGCGGCTGGCACGCAGGCTATTGCTGGATATCAATGAAACCGGTGTCCCTGCGGCGACCGAATACCTTGACCTTATGTCGCCGCAGTATGTCTCCGATCTGATCAGTTGGGGCGCTATTGGTGCAAGGACTACGGAGAGCCAGGTGCATCGTGAGCTGGCTTCGGGCTTGTCCTGTGCTGTCGGGTTTAAAAACGGTACCGATGGTACGTTCAAGATCGCCATCGATGCGATTGGTTCTGCGTCACAACCGCACCATTTTCTGTCGCTAACCAAAACCGGCCACTCAGCGATATTTACAACGGCGGGTAATGAAGATTGTCATATCATCCTGCGCGGCGGCAAACAGCCTAACTATGATGCTGAGTCTGTCGCGGCAGCAGTCGCCCAGTTGAAAACAGCTGCTCTGCCGACACGACTGATGATTGATTTCAGCCATGGTAACAGTTCCAAAGAGTTCAAGCGCCAGCTGCTTGTGGGTGAAGCGGTGGCGGCACAGCTTGCCGCCGGTGATGAACATATTATGGGGGCCATGATTGAAAGTCATCTGAAAGAGGGGCGGCAGGATAACGTGCAGGGTGCCGGGCTTGAGTATGGCAAGAGTATTACCGACGCCTGTATCAGCTGGGAAGATACGGTTCCACTGCTTGAGCAGCTTGCGGATGCCGTCCGCAAGCGCCGCGGGAAAAAAGTTAAGGCCTCGAACTAATTGTTCTGCTCGAACTGTTTTCGTTCCCAGTCCAGCGATGTTTTTACGATAAAGTCGAGGTCGTCGTACCTCGGCTCCCAGCCGAGCATTTCTCTTGCCTTATCGGCTTTTGCGATGAGGGCAGGGGGGTCACCGGCACGGCGTTCTTCTTCCTTGACCTTGATCGGTGATCCATTGGCGCGGTTAATGGCGTCAATGACTTCTCTTACGCTGTAGCCGTGCCCGTAACCACAGTTCAAGGTTATCGAATCGCCTCCGTTTCTCAGGTAATCGAGGGCTTTCATGTGGGCGTCGGCCAAGTCGTCGACGTGGATGTAATCGCGCACGCCGGTGCCATCGGGGGTCGGGTAGTCGGTTCCGAATACGTACAGTTGTTCGCGTTTGCCGACGGCAACTTCGGCGGCAACCTTGATCAACAGGGTGGCTTTTTCGGTCGACTGGCCAATACGCCCATCAGGATCCGAACCGGCAACGTTGAAATAACGCAGTATGACGTGGCGCATGTCGCTTGCCTTGCCGAGATCGCGCAACATCATTTCGCTCATCAGCTTGGACGTGCCGTACGGGTTGATGGGGGACAGCGGGCTGTCTTCGGTGCAAAAAGAATCATCGGGGATTCCATAGACGGCGGCCGTTGATGAAAAAATAAAATATTTGACACCGGCACCGGAACAGCATTCCAGCAGATTGCGCGTGCAGCAGGTGTTGTTAGCGTAATATTTCAACGGATTTTCTACGGATTCCGGCACGATGGTGTGCGCTGCAAAATGCAGCACGGTATCGACCTTGTGCTCGGCAAGGAGGTCTGTGACCAGGTCCCTGTCCCCGGTGTCACCAACAATCAGCTCGGCACCTAACACGGCGTCGCTGAACCCCGTGGATAGGTTGTCCAGTACGACGACCTGTTTCCCGGCCCCGCTTAACAAACGGACGACATGACTGCCGATATAGCCGGCACCCCCGGTAACGAGTATTTTATTATCTGTCACTCTCAATACCTATACTTTCATGAATTTTACGCATGTTAACGGCTGCGTAGAGGGCATACCAGCGGTTTGAATAAACCAGCAGTCGTAGGAGCGCCGACCTTCGGCGCTATATTGCAGCCAGCGCGCTGAATTACTAAGGCGTGTGGAAGTTCGCGGACCCTAAGCTTTCGGGACCGTCGGCCGCATGGACGCGGCCGTCGAGCGTACAGGGATGTATTTACAAGGTGAATTGCGTAGCAAGAGAGGGTGCCCTGGGGTGCAGCGTGTCTCGCAAGCTTGGGTCCGCTAACTTCCGTACTCATTAGTAAAGGGCTATGACTGTTTGTTGATTTCGTTTTGTTTCGATTGCGCGGCATGGGCGGCGTACATCTCCTCCAGCGAAACCGAATGACGGTTTTCTGTAACGATGCGTGCATGGAAGCGGCGAAGTTGCCTGGGCTCGCGTACCCCACAGGAGTGGGCAATAACGCCGACCTCGTGGACCATGTTTTTGACATAGTTGGCTACGCGTTCCGATTTTACTGTGGGCACCAGGCCTTTTTGTAATCTCGGGTTGTGAGTTGTAATGCCGGTAGGACAGGTGTTCTTGTTGCACTGTAATGCCTGGATACAGCCCAGGGTAGGGAAGGGGCAATTCACAAACAGTATCGTGCCCGATGCTGTCAGATTGCGGGTTGATCCAAACGCTGTGGTGTTGTCCAGATCCTTTGCGGCCCGGTAGACCCAGGAACGCTCGGCACGGTTGAAGGGCATCTCCTCGCGGTCCATGGCAAAGAAATACTGGCGGAAGAATTTGCCCACTTCGTCGAAAAAATAGCGGAAGTGACCGATAACCGGATAATTACGCCGAAGCGCGTGCTTGGTCTGGGTGATGTCAAGGATATACACCACGACGATTGCCAGGGCGCACAGGCCGACAAAGAAGATAAAGAAAAGGTAGCCAGAAACTCCAGTGAACGCAGCATCAATCCGCTGTCCGCTATGGGCATATTACAAACCCCCTGTCCTTTGGAATATAAAAGGGCGATCTGTTCAACAGTGTAGCCTAAATGCTTCATAGGCACGGATAGGTTTAATACACCGCGTTATGTTTGTGAACCCTTGTCCGGTGTCGGTTGAGCTCATGATCTGTTGGACCGAGAGCGTCAGGTCGGTGGTTCGGCAAGTTACCACCCTATTAAGACCTTCACGGAATTGAGCCACCACTTCATCATCGCAATCCAACCCGTAAGCTATCTGTAAGGTTCACCAGAATGGTGTCTGGAAAACCTTACACTTTACAATATAGGTATATCTACTAATAAATTATGTAACCAACTGAATCAAAGCTTAATTATAAACTGGCAGGTAATTTGCATAGGTCTTATCCGACAGCCAAGGATAAGAAGTAACGTTCAGGCTGTAACAATAATAATTGGATTTACTGAGAAAACATTATGAAGAAATCACGCCTATTGGGCGCTGTGAGCGCCTGTTTCGTAACCTTGTCGTTTAACACTGTTCATGCAGCCGTATTAACCTTTGACGAGCTGCCGGAGCTAACAGGTGCCGATGTTTCCCTTATACCCAGCGGATATGGGGGATTTAACTGGGATAACATGTATTACCTGGATGCCGTGACTGGATACCCTAATTCAGGGTATAACAACGGGCTTGTGTCTAGTGACAATGTTGCCTTTAATGGCTTTGGTAGCATGGCGCTTACATCTACTTCTGGCAGCGTGTTTAATTTTGATGGTGCTTACCTTGCTGCTGGTTGGAATAATGGCTTGAGCGTTAACATCAAAGGGTATTACGGTGCAACATTGAAGTATGACGCCACAGTTAATCCTCTCTACACTGGGGAGACTTGGTATCAATTAGATTTCCTTGATGTAGACAGGCTGGAATTCACATCCGCTGGAGGAGTAGACGCGGACCCAAATGATGATGGTAGTGGCCAAAATTTCTCAATGGATAATTTTACCTATACACCCGTAACTGCAGTACCTGTACCTGCCGCAGTATGGTTCTTCGGCTCTGGCCTGCTGGGCCTGGTCGGTATGGCAAGACGCAAGAAAGCGTAAATAGTATCGATCGTAATAACAGCGCGGCCGTCGCTCATTCGAAGGACGTAAAAACATCCGTGGCGCCCATGATGGACTGGACCGATCGCCACTGTCGTTATTTTCTGCGCCTGATTTCACGGCATGTGCGCCTGTATACGGAGATGATCACCTCGGCTGCGCTGATACACGGTGATCGGGACTATCTGCTGGCATTCGATGCGTCTGAACATCCCCTGGCCATTCAGTTCGGAGGTAGTGAGCCGGAAGAGCTGGCCCGATGTGCGGTGTTGGCAGAACAGTCGGGCTTCGATGAAATTAACCTGAATGTCGGTTGTCCCAGCGACAGGGTGCAGTCGGGGCGTTTTGGTGCCTGTCTCATGCTGGAACCCGAACGGGTTGCGGCTTGTGTGGCGGCCATGCGGCAAGCGGTGTCTGTACCGGTTACGGTAAAAACTCGCATCGGTGTGGATGAACGGGACAGCTATGATGAATTGGCTCGATTCGTGTCGCTATTGCAGGACGCGGGACTGGAGCGACTGATTGTGCACGCGCGCAAAGCCTGGTTACAGGGTCTGAGTCCAAAGCAGAATCGTGAAGTACCACCGCTTCGCTATGATTGGGTATATCAAATCAAGAAAGATTTCCCGTCACTGCATATCCATATCAATGGTGGGGTGAAAACACTGTCTGAGGTCGAGACTCATCTTGAACGGGTTGACGGCGTCATGATCGGCCGTGCGGCCTACCACAATCCCTATCTGCTGGTGGATATAGACCGCCGTTATGCCGGTGATGTTCAGCCCATGCCAAGCCGGCACCAGGTCATTGAACGTTTGTTACCCTATATCGAAGTCGAGCTCTCGCGTGGTACACGCTTGCAGCAGATCACCCGCCATATTCTGGGATTGTTTCAGGGCAGGCCGGGTGCCCGTGCCTGGCGAAGAGTCCTCAGTGAGCGCGCACACCAGACCGGAGCTGGTACCGAAGTGCTGGAACGGGCGCTGGCCTGTGTTCCTCCGGATGACCAGAACTCTCGATCACAACTGTGACTGAATCCAGTTCGTCAGCGCGCGCGCGTCCATAGCGCCAGCCTGCCTGGCAACTTCATGGCCATTCCTGAATATCGCTACGGTCGGGATGCTGCGGATAGCGAACTGTGCAGCTGTCTTTTGCGCAATTTCGGTATTGAGTTTTGCAAAGCGGATCCTTGGTTCCAGTTGCGCGGTTGCGTTTTTAAAGTGAGGTCCCATCATCTTGCAGGGTCCGCACCAGGGCGCCCAGAAATCGACCACCAGCGGGATGTCATTACGGCGCAGATGTTTTGCAAAGCTTTGATCTGTCAATTCTACCGGCTGACCGACAAATAAGCGTTCCTTGCATTTCCCGCATTTTGGCTGCTGAGTCAGCTTGTCTTCTGCTATGCGATTGACCGCCTGACAATGCGGACATACTAGATGTTTGGACTGTGACACTTTTTCAACCCCTTGAATGAGCGTTGTCTGATGATTAAGCCCACGGTCTCCCGGCCGCGATTAATCGCGCCGAAGGGCGGCGCTCCTACAGTGGATACCCTGTGGTTCATTGTCATTTACAAATGAGTACCTAAGTTACTCGCCGGTCCCGGCAAATACTGTCGGGTAATTTATGTACGCCTTAAGAGATAGATAAGGTTGGCACCATGCATTTTCAAGTCTGTGCAGGGAAAACCGGACTCGCAATTCCCTGGAGTCTCCTAATCGAGACTCTTTGAAACAATCTCGAAAACGTCCTTGGACGTATCCGACGCAGACAGTATCCGCTTCAGTTCAGTCTGCATCAGATCCTGCCGGTTTGCGTCAAAGCGTCTCCAGCGGCTCAGTGTGCTGACCAGCCGTGCCGCGATTTGCGGGTTGATTTTATCCAGCGCTAGGACCTGGTCGGTCAGAAAGCGATAGCCCTCTCCATCGACGGCATGAAAACGGACCTGGTTAGCCATGCAGAACCTGCCAATCAATGCGCGCACCTTGTTCGGATTGGTTAAGCGGAAAGCCGGATGGTTCAGCAGTGTTTTGACTCGTTGCAGGGTGTTGGGTAAGCGTGAACCCGCCTGAATGGCAAACCACTTGTCGATGACCTGCGGGTCGTGTTCCCATTGCTGGTAGAAACGATGCAGATAATCGTCTGTTTCCGCCCAGTCATGCTGGGCCAGTGATGATAAAGCAGCCAGCGTATCGGTCATATTGTGTGACTTTTCCAATTGCGTAAAACACAAATTACGTGCTTCGCCGCGTATGGTTTCCAGCAGATAAGCCAGGCACAGATTCTTGAGCGAGCGTTTGGCCATACTGCTGGCGTCAAAACGGTAAGTTTCGTTGCTGTCGTGCCGGTGGTAAATATCAAGAAAACTGTCGAACAGCTGTTTTGCCAGTTGCTTGCGGACAAATTCCCGCGCCATGTGAATGGCGTCAACGTCGACCGAGTCTAACTGGTCAGCCAGGTAAGACTCCGATGGCAGGGTGAGTGCCTGGGTAATCAGGGCAGGGTCGAGGTCGGAATGTTCCAGTGTCGCCTGGAAGGCATGAATGAAAGAATCATCCAACGACAGAACGCCACCTCGCTGGACCCGCCTGACCAGTTGTAGAAGGGTCTGGCTTGCCAGCGTCTGGCCGGCATCCCAACGGTTAAAAGGGTCCGGGTCGTTGGCAAACAGGAAGGTGAGTTCCTCGTTGGAGCGCGCCATGTCCAGTTTTACCGGTGCTGAAAAACCGCGCAGCAGTGACGGGACCGGACTGGTTTTGACGCCAACGAAGCTGAACTGTTGAGATTCTTCACGCAGTTCCAGCATGCGGTGATTGCCGCTCGGAGTGCTTTCACCCTCCAGTTGCAGTGCCAGCGGTCGGCCCGATGTATCCAGCAGCGCCACTTCCACAGGAATATGAAAAGGCTCCTTTTGTTCCTGTCCCGGAGTAGCCTGGCACTGCTGGTTGAGCGTAAGCCGATAACACGCTGTCTGTGCATCATATTGCCCGGCTGCGCTGACAACCGGTGTGCCGGCCTGACTGTACCAGCGCTTGAACTGGGCGAGGTCGATGTCGTTTGCGTTCTCCATGGCGGCAACAAAATCGTCCGTGGTTACCGCCTGGCCATCATGGCGTTCGAAATAGAGATCACAGCCCTTGCGAAAGCCGTCGGCACCGATCAGGTTACGGATCATGCGTACCACTTCAGCGCCTTTGTTATAGACGGTGACTGTGTAAAAGTTGCTGATCTCGATATAGGAATCGGGGCGGACCGGGTGTGCCATGGGGCTGGCATCCTGGGCAAACTGGTGGCTGCGTAACAGGTTTACGTCGGCGATGCGTTTCACCGGGCGCGAATTCAGATCAGCGCTGAATTCCTGGTCACGGAATACCGTAAAACCTTCTTTCAGGCTGAGCTGAAACCAGTCGCGGCAGGTGACCCGGTTTCCCGACCAGTTGTGAAAATACTCGTGACCGATAATGCTCTGGATATTGTAATAATCGGCGTCGGTGGCGGTTTCCGGGCTCGCCAGTACGCAGGAGGCATTGAAGATATTGAGGCCCTTGTTTTCCATAGCCCCCATGTTGAAATCGTTGACGGCCACGAGCATGAAAATATCCAGATCGTATTCACGGCCATAGGTTTCTTCATCCCACTTCATCGCCTGTTTTAGCGACTCCAGGGCGTGATCACACTTGTGCCGATTTTCATGTTCGACAAAAATCTTCAGGGGCACGTCGCGGCCGGAGCATGTCCGGAAGCTGTCTTCCTGGCAGAACAGGTCACCGGCCACCAGGGCAAACAGATAGCTGGGCTTGGGAAAGGGGTCCTGCCAGCTTACCCAGTGCCGGCCATCATCCATCTCGCCCTGTGCCACTGCGTTTCCATTGGAAAGCAATACCGGATATCGGCTTTTATCGGCGACAAGGGTCGTAGTGTAGCGTGCCATGACATCGGGACGATCCGGAAAAAAAGTAATGCGACGAAAACCTTCTGCTTCGCACTGGGTGCAGAACATATCGCCGGAGACGTACAAGCCTTCCAGGGCGGTATTCTTATCGGGTTGGATAACGGTTTCAATTTCCAGGACTGAGTGATCCGGCAGATTTTTCAGTAACAGTTTTTCCTCATCAAGCTGGTAATCGTGTTCAGCCAAGGCGATACCATCGACGCTTATCGCCTTCAGTTCCAGTTCCCGTCCCTCCAGTTGAAGGGGCTGATCAGATGCCTGTAAAACCGGATTGCGCTTGACGACCAGTCGGCTTTTGACCCGAGTGGATGCCGGGTCCAGTTCGAAGCGTAGCGCTATGTCCTCAACCAGATAGGCGGGCACCTGGTAGTCCTTGAGACAGATGGTGCGTGGGCTTGATGCTGCGTTGTCTTTGGCAAAGTCCGCCATAATCGGTGAGTCCGGATCGGGTAAACGTCACACTATTGTAGATAGAGTCCTGATAAAAAAACACTAGCAGCCTGTCGGCTGCTGTCGTATTCAGTTGCTGATACGAGAAAGCCCCAAGATCGGGGCTTTCTCGGGGGGCTTGCCTCTTTTCAGTATTCAATCGTCGCCGCTGAACGCACCCAGTAACTGCAACAGACTGAGGAACAGGTTGTAGATGCTGACATACAACGTCACTGTTGCCATGATGTAGTTTGTTTCCCCGCCGTGGATAATCTGGCTGGTTTGATAAAGAATCAGGCCGGACATCAACAGCACGAACATGGCAGCGACGGCCAGCGATAATCCGGGCATGGTGAAAAACGCAGCCGCAATGCCGCCCAGGAACGCGACCAGAATACCTACCATCAGGAAAGCGCCCATGAAACTGAAGTCCTTACGGCTGGTCAGTGCATAGCCGGACAGGCTCAGGAAGATGACGCCGGTCGCACCGAGTGCCGTCATGACCAATTGGTTACCGTTGGGCAGGCTCAGATAGGCGTTGAGTATAGGCCCGAGCGTGTATCCCATGAAGCCGGTCAGGGCGAATACGAACAGCAGACCAAGCCCGCTGTCCCTGAAACGCGTAGTGAGAAACAGCAGCCCGAAATAGCCGGCGAAAGTAATCAGCATGCCGGGGTGAGGCAGTTTCAGCACCATCGAGGCAGCCGCTGTCAGCGCACTGAACACCAGTGTCATCGACAACAGGATGTAGGTATTACGAATCACCTTGTTGGTTGCCAGCACAGAAGGTTGTGTGCGGGTAACCGTATTGGCTAATGGATCCATATTGCGTTGTTCCTCTCTTAAACAGTTTAGACAAACGGGATTATAACCCAATAACCTTATTTGACGACTGCGAGGTGATTTTGTTCCCGGATTTTCACCCGGGTACTTTCTTAAATGTGCCGACTTCTTTATCCTTCACAACGTGGAGAGGTGACTGAGTGGTTGAAAGTTCCGGTCTTGAAAACCGGCGTGGGGGCAACCTCACCGTGGGTTCGAATCCCACCCTCTCCGCCATATTTCAGAGCGTTACGAATCCCCTGTCAGCGTTTTATTCTCTGTTGTATTTCTTTGTCCCGCTCCACGGCTATGTGCAAGCCGGGCAGGCTCGTGGGTCTTCAAACAACGCCGGCACAGCTGTGCACCCTACGGTCCTCGGAGTGTCTGACGGAGTCAGTGGTGCATCGATAAAACTTTATCGGTTTTTCTGTTCATTTGTGGTTATTGTGTGGTAGGGTTTTGATATCGCTCTTTAAAACCGGCGAATATCTACATCCCCCCAGGGTTCAAAGCCCGTTCTCTCCGCGCATTGTCCATTGATTTGAAAGCAGCCCGCACAGGCTGCTCAATAGCAAGGGATGCAGGACGAGGCTTATTTTCCTATTCGATACAAAACCACAAGGAACGAGGGTTATGGAACAGCCAGAGATACGAATACTACTTGTTGACCATCAGGCGATGGTCCGCTGCGGCCTGCAACGCTTATTGAATGATATGCCACAGTTGTGCGTTGTCGGTGAGGCATGCAGTGGCGAGGAGGCCGTGCAGATGTCGCGCAGACTGAAACCGGATGTTGTGTTAATGG
>Ga0316198_10000061_pt1 | contig 42316 bp, 24 predicted proteins | sample OudBieAanoxic_MG_FD_204935 | JGI IMG/M metagenome (GOLD analysis project Ga0316198, IMG submission 204935) | Coastal sediment microbial communities from Oude Bieten Haven, Netherlands - site A anoxic | ecosystem: Environmental > Aquatic > Marine > Coastal > Sediment | place: Netherlands... | reverse complement strand
TGATTGTTTGGGTGGCGGGTTACTGTGTGGCGACAATTTCAACAAGGGTTTCGAAGGCGAGGTCGGCGATTTGAGCGAGGGTGTCGGGATCGAGGTGTTCCGCCTTGTCATTGGCTGAGTGGACCGAAATGGTGGCCCTGCCGAGAGAGCCGCTTGAAAGCGTCAGACAAGGGATGCTCCGGTGGGCGAACGGAATCGAGTCGATGCCCATCCCTGGCAACATGACGATTCCTCGTGGATTCATGCCGAGGCGATCCGAAGCACGGCGGGCGGCGGTGGACATCTCAGCCGAAAAGCGCCGGCCGAAACCGTAGCGCTCGATGAGCACCGCCCGTCCTGGTGGGCCGGCGCCATCGAGGTTCAGGCAATACGCCGGCGATACGAGGTACTCCGCGTTGGTGTCGAGCCAACGCATGGCGCCGATCATGTGGTCCTCTTCGGCGCCGGTCGACAGTACGATCAGTTCGATGTCATCGGGGAGCTCGCCGATGAGGCGTTCCGCCGTCGCGAGGACGATTGCCACCGAACCGGCGTTGTCGACACCGCCGGGGGATCGGTTGCCGCTCCTCATGGTCGAAAGAAAGAGGGCGGCCACTGCGGCTGCACCACCGGCGGCTGGCGCCAACCAGATTGGGCCTTGGAGATCTCCAGAGAAAATCGAGATAAATGTCAGCGATGCCAAAACAAAAGCACCGGCAATCGCGATGATCGTCAGACCCATGCGGAAGGGAAAGCTGAGACTTTGCGATTTGCTGTCGTGGTGGGCCATCAACATCACGGTCATACGAGGGCTCGCTACGCTGCGCCTGCCGACGATGTTGGCGGTGCGGGTCCCTCCCTCGCGGCGGTAGAGCTTTTCGAGCCAAGGCGACCAGGCGAGGAGAATCGCACCGGGCAGAAGAGCTGTTACCAGGAGCATCAGCCCGCTCAACGGTGAACGCGTGGTCACAATTCCTGCTGCAGCCGCCAGCATGGCGCTCACCACCAGGACCACACGGAGGGCGCACTGGGCCGGTCCGAGGTCATAGGTGAACCACTGCAACGTCGTCTCGAGGCCTGTGTCCCGGAAACGGCCCTCGAGCCAAGAGATGGCCCTGGCGTCGCCCTCGGTGCCCGGATAACGGGGGAAGGCGAGGGCCGCCGCGTCGTTGAAAAGATTTTGTCCGTCAGTCATCTGTTGCACCCAGTACGAACGACGCGCCAACGTCGAGATCATGCAGATGGTGCGGATCGCCAGGCCCATTCTGCCGCCACCACGAACGCAGGCGGTCGATGGGTTCGCAGAGCGGCTCGTCGGTCAGCTGAAATGTCCCCCAGTGCATGGGGACGAAATGTCGCGCGCCGAGTTCGAGGAATGCGCGTCCGGCTTGCTCCGGGTTGAGGTGGTAGTGCTCCATGAACCAAGCCGGCTCATAGCCGCCGATCGGGAGCATCGCCGCATCGATCTCTGGGAAGCGCCGGCCGATCTCGCCAAATCCCTCGAACCAGGCGGTGTCTCCCGAGTGATAGACCGAGTGACCGTAACCCTGGATGACGTAGCCGCCCCAGAGGACGCGGTTGGTGTCGAAGACGCTCCGCCGAGACCAATGGCATGCGGGAACCAGAGTTATGTGGAGGCCTCCGACCTCGGCCGGTTGCCACCACTCGAGCTCGATCACACCCTTGCGGCCACGCCGTCGCATCCACGGGCCCATTCCGACGGGCACGACCACGGCGACCTCGCGCGGGAGCGCCCGAATCAACTCAGCGTCGAGATGATCGTAGTGGTTGTGGGTCACCATCACGGCCTCGAGCTCGGGGAGTTGGCCGATGGTGAGCGGGGGAGGGAGGTATCGACGGTAGAGCCAGCCAGCGTGGTGCGAGAAGACCGGGTCGATCAGAAATCGGTGGCCACCCAGGGATCCGAGGAAGGAGGCATGGCCGAGCCAGGCCAACCTAGGCTCGGTCGTCTCGCCGCGAATGAGGTCGAGGTCAGGTTCGACGATGGGAGCGGGCGGGCCGGGGGGTTGTAGCCGACTTCGGCCCAGCATCCGATCCAAGATGCCCCAACGAAAAATCGCTCCCGGTCCGTGCGGCCGGTGGGTTGGATCCAGGTTGGTGTACCTATGCGCCACGCATTACCCCGCCTGGGAATGATACCGAAACGCATGGCCCACGGCCCGCAAGGATCCAAGATGCAAGATGAGGGAGTGTGGCATGTTTCCTGGGTATGTCGGCGGCCCTTATCTTGAATCTTGTATCTTGAATCTGTTGCGCTTCGGAATGGGCCCCAACAACCTGGACGCGAACCTACTCCGATGGTTTGCCAAGGGGGAGTTCCAGCGCGGGGTCGGTAACGGCGTTGATCTTGGCTGCAAAACTGGTGTGCTTCTCGATGTCCTCGTCGGTGATGATGTGGACGTCGAGCAGATCAGGATTGACGTAGCCCGTGCGGAGGTAGTTGATCTCTCCCAGACACAGGCTCCAACCCTCGAGCCACATCTCGAGGTCGCGCCGCTGGCTCTCGCTGCCGCGGAAATGGATCAGCAGATCGATGTCGCTCGACGGCCCCGCGTTGGCGTTCTTGGTGCTACCGATGATGTAGAAGGCCTTGACCGCGAAACGTTCGGGGTCGATCTCGGAGGCAATCTTCTCCGACATCTGCATGCGCCAGCGCCAGTAGCTCTCGGAGTGCTGGCGGGGCTGGACGACGCGATCGGACCGGGCTGCGTCGTCGCGTACTCCGGCCTCGGCGAAGAGAGCAATGGCCTCATCGAGCTCCGAGTTCATTAAAACCCTGAGGATGCGGCCGTCGCTGGAGCTCGGTACATCAACGACTCGAATGGCATGAGCGAGGTGCTCGTATTCCGGGAGCATCGCCGTCAGGAGATTGTGAGAAGCATGGAGCAGGCGCATGTTGAGAAAACCGTCGCCATCCGGATAGAGCGGGAGGTATCGGATCTCGGCTTCGACGAGGTCCTGGAAGAAATGGGTGCCAAAGCTCAGATCCGGCAGGTAATCGCCGGTTTTGCGCGCGACCTCAACCAACATTGCGGTGTTGTTGATATCGGAGTAGGTCACGCCGACGCCGAGCTTGATATCTCCCCGGCTTCCCCAGCGCCCGGGCCCGATCAGAATGAACTGACGTTTCGGCAACAGCTTGTTGAGCTTACCCACCGCTTCGGCAACCGCCAGAAGATCGGCACGGTCTTTGAGTTGCGCGTAACCCTCGGGGTCGACGTAAACGACGTGGGTGATATCCGGCACGTAGCCGTTGGAGACGAAACGGTGGGCGGCGAAGAGGGTGTCCTCAATTGGTACGTCCTTGGGAATGGGCGCGGGCGCGTCCTCATCGGCAAAGCTCTGGGGCCGGCACTGGAGCAGGTAGAAATCGGTTCCGTCGTGTGCGAATTCGATATCCACCGGGGTCCCGAGGGTCTCTTCGAGGATCCTTAGGATATTGCCGACGTGTTTGACGAAGGGGGTCGAGTCGATCAACCCGCGAAGGTCCGCAACCAGTTCGTCCCTCTCGGGGTCTACGAGCACCGCCACCGGTTTGTGCAGCACGTCGTCCTTGAGCACCGAAAAGACCTGCTCAAACGCAGGATATTTCGAGCCGTAGGTCTTTATCAGCTCATCGATCTCATGAGTCTCGAAGGTATTGGTCTCGAGGTTGATGACATCCACTGAACGAGGGGAGTACCGGACGACTTCGTCAATGGTGGTGTTGACTCTGAGACCGGGCTGACCGGGTACGGACAGGATCGGGTAGTCATCGCCGACCCGATCCACAGCGCGGGTTCCCAACCCTGGAACCAGACGGATGAGACCATCCGATCGTTTGATCCTCGGTGACCAACGGAACTCGTTGTTGGAAAAAGCAACGCCGGCTACCGCCGGCAAGAAAAAGTCGCCGAGCCGGGTGCCGACGACCTCCTGGATGAGGATCGCCATCTCTTCGTGGAAGTCGAGCAGATCACGCTCCCTCCGGTAGGCGATGGGGTCCGGACCGAAGACCGAAGCGTAGACCTCGGTCATGGCATCGAGGATCGCTGCCATCCGTTCCCGCTTGCCGCCACGGTTCGCGAGAAAGAGGCTGCGGTACTTGCCCGAAAAAGCGCTGCCCATGCGATCCTCGAGAAGGCTGGACGAACGCACGATGAGCGGTGTGTCGCCGACTTCGTCAAGGATCATTGACACACCCTTGACGATCTCGGGGGGAAAGCGCGAATTCTTGAAGAGCTGGATGATGTTGGGATACTCGCGCCGGACCTGGGAGATCTCCCGGTATTTCTGTTGCAGCACCTCGTCGAGATCGTTGTACTCAATGAAGGACATCAGTCCTTCGGAGCCGATGTACCAGCTCCGGGGAACCTTGACCTCGCCGATCGGCCTTTCGGGGGAGTCCTCGCGTCGCAGAATCGAGGCAGCGAGGAACAACCCGGCGCTCTTGCCGCCGAGCTTGCCGTGGCTGGCGTCGGAGTGGATGACGTTGTCAATAAGGTCGAGGAAGTCGTCTGTCTGAATGTACTTTTTGGCGACCGAGATGAAGTCGAGCTGGTCAGTGAGAAAGCGGCGGATCAGACTGACGTGAATGCCGTCGAGGGCGGCGGGCGAAAGCTCGGCCCCGTCGGCGAGTAGGTGGTGGAAGCGGCGCACGGCGCCGCCGACTTCGCTCATGCTCGAGCGTGGATTGTTGAGGACGGTTGGAAGAAAGCTGGCCTTGTCCTCCATCACCCAGTCTCGGGTCAGGGCAAGGGTGGTATCGGTGCCAAGGTAGTTGTTGGCGAGTAGGAACGGCTTGGCGTCGAGCAGGACCTGCTCGTTGAGGGCGCGTGGGCGCGCCGGGTAGTTCGGATCCTGGCGCTCATCTTCGTCAGAGGATCCGTAGATCTCCTGAAGAAGCTCTTTGCCACCTTCGGCTCCAGCCCACACCAGGTGGTTCACCATTTTCCGGGCGATGCGGAGGTAGAGATCGCGATCGGAGCGTCGTAAGAGCTCTATGGGGGCTCGCCACCGGTCTTCCTTTTCAGCCTCGAGCTCGCGACTCGCCGACTCCCACTGCTGGCGCGTTTCGTACATCCGGTGGAATAGGATACTGTGCCCGAGCCGCTCGGCAATCGTGCGAATCAGGCGTTCCTCCTCTTTGAGGAAGGGCCCGCCGTCTTCCGGCGGTCGCTCTTCGGCGTACCACACGCTGAGGCGGCCGACGACGTTGTCCTGGACCACGATATCGCTCGATTGAACCCACGGCGTCGGTCGAAAACCCTCGTTGGTGTAGACCTCGTCACCGTACTCGATCATGGCCCGACAAATATCGGGGTATTGCCATCCCGGTGGGATGATCTCAACTACTTGCTGAAAAGCTTCAACGAGTGGAAGATCAAGGCGTGCCAGGATCTGCTCCACCTCGTAGAGGCAGTTGAGCTCCTTTGCACGCTCCTGGAGGGAGGCGATCAGCTTGTCGGCCGGGCGGTTTTGGGGATCAGTCATTGCCCAGGATCACTCCTCGTCCATGAACTCCATCGACCCGGATCTCGAGAGGGGCTCGAAGGCGCACGTGGGTCACGTGGTCGGTCGAATTGACGATCGGCTGCCGGCCGAGCCACTCCCAGTCGATGCGGTATGGGCCATGGTGCTCCACGGAAATATAGAGTACATGGAAGCTCAGGAGATTGTGGAAAAAGTGGGATCCCTGGCTGAGGTCGGGTTGCACGTCGGGCAGGGTCGCCTCGACGATTACCCGAGCTCCGCTGATCTGGCCCCATGCGACCGGGATCCCGAGTGATGTGTCGGAGGTCCCCCAGCGGCCGAAACCGATGAGAAGATATCTTCGCCCTTCTTCCGCCAGCCGCCGGTTGATGTACTCCAGCTCTTTGGCGATCGCCGGAGTTTCTGTGGGCTCGAATGCGTCCGGTCTGATAAAAACCACGTCTTCGATATCGGTGCGCTCGCCGTTGCCGAGCACCGTTTCGGAGGCGATGACGACGGCTTCGGCCCTCAAATCTTTTTCCGATACTTCAATGCATTCGCTTCCGACCATCATGGGTCGTACCTGGAGGAACCCGAACCGTGCGGGAAGAGCGTCCCTGCGATCCAGGCTTATGGCAAATTCGATCTCTACCGCACTTCCGAGAGCATCCTCGGAGAGTTCCAGGAGCCGTTTCAGGAGATCGTTGAACGGAAGCAGGCGTGAGCCGAGCAGTGGCGCGAAGGTGAGGGCGCGCGGACCGTGGACGTCGAGACCCGGGTTGAGGCGGTCCGAGCCAGCGTCGTAGGTCGAGACCAGGTAGCGAAGTGCACCGTCGGTTTCGGCGGCGGCGAGATCAGGCCGTACAAGGTGCTCGGTCTCCTGGATCGGGTCGTGGGGTGGGGGATCACCCATGTGCACCGCCCAGAGGCTGGTCTGGGTATTTTTGAGCAACTCGCCGAGGTCGTTGAACGGTGGTGGCGCTTTTGGGAATGCAGGGGAGTAGGACCAGCTCAGCCCACCGTCAACGATCGTCTTCCCGAGTCCGAGGGCGAGGGTCACAACACCGTCTTCGGGCCTGGCATGCCCGGTGGGATAGTAATTATGCGACCGGCCCACGCCGGAGACGCAGGGGTAATACCGGTCACCGGCCCGCTGGCCGACCACTTCCTGGATGATGATCGCCATTTTTTCGCTGCCGGGCGGACGTCCGAGAGAGGCCAGATAGCCCTTCGATTCGGCAAAGAAGGTCGTCGCGTAGACAAATTTGATGGCTTCGTCGAGCCGCGCAAATCGGGCGTCTTCTTCGATCTCGTTGTTCGGAATCATCTTGGTCCCGTACACACCCGCGAAGGGGTGGTCGAGATCATCCTCGAGAAGACTCGACGATCTCACCGCAAGCGGAGTGTGGACGTTTGAGATCAGACCGCGAAGATCGCCAACGTGTTCGGCGGGCAGGTCCGCCTGCTGGAAAGCATGGGCGATTCGGTCATCCGAGAGATCCGAGTTGGCAATATCTTCCAAAGCATTTCTCTCGATGAAATTGTCGAATACCTCAGTGGTGAGAACGGTTGCCGTTGGGACCACCACCTCGATGTACGGGAACTCGTCGGGATCGAGCTTGGAGAGGATATCCTCGCGCACCCGCAACAGGCCTGAGGCCTTGCCGCCGAGAGCCCCGTTTCCGATCCGCGTAAACGTGTTCTCTGCGCCAAAAAACTCGCGATCAAAGCGGGGTGCGTCGCTCAATTCTGACATCAGCGGACTCTCAAGATGGTTCAGATTCAGGATGCAAGATGCAAGATGCAAGGCCACCCGCCCACCCAGGGCGCCCTGACGGAGTCCATATCTTGTATCCTGTATCCTGCATCTTGTATCTATCTGCGCCGTGGCAACTCATGGAAATCACAACCATCCACGCTCTCTGCATTGGGTTGCAACACGGTCGATCGCTATTACGAGAGCAGCATCGCGCATCGAAAGCGACTTCGAGCCCGCGAGGTCGGAGACGGCAACGAAGGCGGCGGTCAACGTCCGATCGAGCTTACTGAGGACCTCAGAAAGCGGCCAGTAGTAATTCATGTTGCTCTGGACCTGTTCGAAATAACTGCAGGTGACGCCGCCGGCGTTGGCGAGAATATCGGGAATCATGAAGATCCCGCGAGCGATGATCTCTCCCTCCGCCTCGGGCGTGGTGGGGCCGTTGGCACCTTCAGCTACAATCCGAACACGATCAGAAATCGAACCGACGTTTTCGACGGTGATCTGATGTTCGATTGCAGCCGGGATCAGAATCTCGACCTCCTGTTCTAACCATGCCCCACCTTCGAGAACCTCGTAGCCAAGGTTTCCCGCCTTGGCCGGGTCGATATTGCCGAGTCGGTCGGAGGCCTTCCGAAGCTCCTCGAGATCGATCCCGTCACGCTTGCGGTAGCTTACGGGTGAGCCCTCGTCCGGGTCCCAGCTCGAGACACAAATGACCCTTCCACCGATCTGGCTGTATAGCTCGATCGCGTGCTGGGCGACTGCGCCGAAACCCTGGACGCTCGCGGTTGTGCCGCTGGGTTCCAGTTTCAGTTCCTTGAGCGCTTCGCGCAGGGCATAGACGAGACCATAGCCCGCAGCTTCGAGGCGACCCAGCGAGCCACCGGCGCCGAGGGTCTTGCCGGTGATGGCACCGGGGTTGTGACCGCCGCGCAGGACCTCATACTCATCGAGCATCCAGGTCATGTGCTGGCTGGATGTCATCATGTCCGGCGCCGGGACATCCCGTCGGGGACCGATAGTGCGTGCGACGCGGCGGATCCAGCCACGGCAGATCCTCTCGATTTCGGATGTGCTGAGCCGGTGTGGGTCACAGACCACGCCGCCCATGCTCCCGCCTAAAGGAATATTTACGACTGCGGTTTTCCAGCTTGTCCACATTGCGAGAGCCCGCACCGTGTCAATAGTTTCCTGCGGGTGGAATCGGACACCGCCCCACGCGGGACCGCGGGCATCGTTGTGCTGGACGCGGAAGGCGTGAAAAACCTCGACGCTGCCGTCGTCGAGCCGGACCGGCAGCGTCAGCCGGTGCTCGTGCGCGGGATGACGCAGAAGTTCCCGGGTCGGGGTGTCGAGCCCCATGAGATCCGCGATGCGATCGAACTGGGCGAGGGCATCGGCGAAGGCGTTGAAGGAGGGGACATCGCTCATGTTTGGATCCTCCTGATTCTGATGATCGCACAACTTGCGAATTCTGAAGTCGGAATTCGGAATTCGGAATGCCTCCGGTCCACCCGAGGTAATTCTGGGTACGTTGGTAGCGGAATTCCGAATTCAAAATTCAAAATTCCGAATTCAAAAAACGGCGGCCCTTTCGGTCCGCCGTGTTGAACTCATACTTCTATGATGGGCCGTCGTTAGACGAGTCCCTGATCGATCATCGAATCGGCGATTTTGACGAAACCTGCGATGTTGGCACCGACCACATAGTTGCCGGCCTGGTCATATTCGGCGGCGGTCGTAACGCACGCCTCGTGGATGCGACTCATGATGTCGCGCAGTCGGTTGTCGACCTCTTCGCTAGTCCATGCAAGCCGCTGGCTGTTCTGCGACATCTCAAGGCCGGAGGTAGCGACGCCACCAGCATTGGCGGCCTTGCCCGGACCATAAAGGATCTTCTTCTCGATGAAGAGCTCGACGGCCTCGGGAGTCGACGGCATGTTGGCGCCCTCTGAGACCACGAAGCAACCGTTGTCGAGAAGAGCCTTCGCGTCGCTTTCGTCGAGTTCGTTCTGGGTCGCGCACGGAAGGGCGATCTCGCATTTCACGTTCCAGACTCCGGTGCCCTCCTGATAGGTGACGCCGGGGAATTTGTCGGCGAGCTCGCGGATGCGGCCGCGACGGACGTTCTTGAGATCCATCAAGTCCTGCCACATCTCCTCGGTGAGGCCGTCATCGATGACGACGAATCCCGAAGAGTCGGACAGGGTGACGACCTTGGCACCAAGCTCGAGACATTTTTCGGAAGCGTACTGGGCAACGTTTCCGGAGCCCGAGACCGCTACTCTTTTGCCCTCGAAGCTGTCGTCGCGGGTGCCGAGCATGTCCTGAGCAAAATAGACGGCCCCGTAACCGGTGGCTTCCGGGCGGATGAGGCTGCCGCCCCAGTTGAGGCCCTTGCCAGTCAGGACGCCCTCGAAGCGATTCCTGATTCTTTTGTACTGGCCGAACATAAATCCGATCTCACGGCCACCGACTCCAATGTCACCGGCCGGCACGTCAGTGTCAGCACCGATGTGGCGGCAGAGTTCGGTCATAAAGCTCTGGCAAAAGCGCATGACCTCGTTGTCCGATTTTCCCTTTGGATCGAAGTCTGATCCGCCCTTGCCGCCACCCATAGGAAGGGTGGTCAGCGAGTTCTTGAAGACTTGCTCGAAACCGAGGAACTTGAGGATTCCGAGGTTGACGGTGGGGTGGAACCGGAGTCCGCCCTTGTAGGGGCCGATTGACGAGTTAAACTCCACTCGAAAACCCTTGTTGACCTGGACTTCGCCGCGATCGTCCATCCACGGTACGCGGAACATAATGACGCGTTCTGGTTCGACGACGCGCTCGAGGATACGATGATCGAGGTACTTGGTGTGGCGCTCGAGGACCGGCACGAGTGATTCCACGACCTCCTGAACGGCCTGATGAAACTCCGGTTCGCCGGGATTTCTCGCGACGACGCCGCGCACGAACTGCTCTGCAAAAAGTTTCTCAACTGGACGCATGGGCGCTTCCTCCTGCGGTTTGGGATTTCGACCGACGACAGGTCGAATTGCCGTCGGCGTGGTGAGAATACTCCACGGAGTCTGGGCTTGCAAGGATTTTGTGATCGCGTTCACAAGGGTATGGGCATACTCTTCGTAAAAACGATTTAGCTCTCAGCAATCAGCGATCAGCCCGTCACCCGAGTATTGAGCCAGCCCACCGTTATTTCGGGTTTTCTAGCAGAAGTGCTTATTGGAGTTGAGTATGACTCCTGATGGCGTTACCTTCGGAATGAATCGGAGGTTCTGATGAGGGATTTCCGAGGTTTCTCGGCATCGCAGCAGGATCTGCCAGCGAGACCGAATACCAACTCCTCCTCGTACACGAACTGGGTTACCTCACCGACGGTGAATACCAACATTTGAGCGCGCTGGTAACTGAGGTCAAACGAATGCTCTATTCGCTCATTCAGAGAGTCTCACCGTCTAAGCCACAGGCTGACAGCTGACAGCTGACAGCTGATAGCTATCTACGATTCCAGAATCACGCCTCTACTGGTCGACCCGTCAACAAGCACCTGAGCCGGTTGCTCCAAACGCATATGACGTACAACTCCGTCCATCGCCTCGATCTTGGATTCCTGACGATCCAGCCAATCCCAGTTGATGACCCCGCTCGCATCCTTTTCGTGGACGGCGAAGAAGGCGACTCCGTAGCAGGTGAGGTTGTGGAAGAAATGAGAGCCGAGCGAGGGCTCGACCTGAAGGTCGGTGAAATCGGTTTCGACGATAGCGCGAGCGGAGGAAATCTGTGGCCAGGTGACGGGAATGCCCAGCCAGGAATCGCGTGAACCCCAACGACCGGGTCCAATGAGGATCGACTGCCGGCCTTCGCGCCGGAGCTTCCGGTTAATCTGCTCGATCGAGGCCGCCGCTTCCGTCGTCTGCGACCGATCCATACGGCGGGGATCGACCACAATCAAATCGGAGATAGTCTCCCGCCGCCCATGTCCGAGAGCGATCTCCGACTGAACCACCGCCCGTGGAACCATCGACTCGTCGAACTCGAACTCGACGTCCGTTTCTTCGAAGACCATCGGCCGAAGCTGGAGAACGTTGAGGACCTGGCGTCGCCCGAGGCCGGGCTGGATATCGGCAGCGAACTCCATCTCGGCTGGGCTTGCGAGCCCGGTCTGGCAGACATCGAGCAGCCGAGCCAGGGTGTCCGGCAGCTGCATGGTCCGTCCTTGAAGCAGCGGAGCGAACGAAATGATGGGTGATCCGCCTTCATTCAGCCCTGACACAATACGGTCGTTGGCTCGGTCGTAGGTCGAAGCGATCGGAGCCGCGGCACCGTCGCGCGCCGCCTCGCCGATTTCATCGTGAAGCAGGTTGGCGTCGGTTTGGACCCCAGGGATCACGTCGTTTCGCGACATGTCGAGGGAGTAGAAGCGCCTCTGGGCGTTGCGGAGGACGTCCTTGACGGACGAGAACTGTGGCAGCGTTTGCGGTTGGCGTGGGCAGAAGCGCAGGGCTTCGAATCCCTCGACGACTGTTTTGCCGAGCCCGAGGGCCACCTGAGCGACGCCATCTTCGGGGCGCATGTCGCCAAACGGGTAAAAATTGTAGGACGAGGCTACGCCGGAGAACGTGGGGTAGAAACGGTCACCACGTTGGCTGCCGACCAGGCGTTGAATCAGTACCGCCATCAGCTCTTCCTCGATCCGGAAGGGGGTGGTCTCGAGATAGTCGCGTGCGTTTTGGAACACGGTCGAGGCGTAGACGACCTTGATCGCCTCGAGGAGCTGTGCGAGACGAACGTCCAATGACGGGTGGTTGTTGGGCAGCATGATGGTGGCGTAGACGCCGGCAAACGGCTGATAGACCGAGTCCTCGAGGATGCTCGAAGAGCGCACCGCGATGGGCTCGCAGACCCGCTCGAGGAACGCGCCGAGGTCCGAGCGGAGCTCGTGCCGGAATCGGCTGCGCCGAATGTAGTCGAGCACCTGTTGGTCGGACATTTCGCTCGCTCGGGTCACGATGCCTCGCAACCGATTGTCCTCGAGAAACTCCTCGTAAACGTCGGAAGCCAGGGCCACGGTCTGGGGAATTGCGATCTCGACGCTTTCGGTGTCCAGCACCTCGCGGGCGAGGATCTTGTGCATGAACGCGAGCCCGCGACCCTTGCCACCGAGCGAGCCGGTGCCGATTTTAGAGAAGGCGGTGAAGTCGTTGAAGAGCTCGCCCTTGAAGTCCGTGATGACGTGTTGCTGGATTTCGCGCAGGTAGCCGGTGATAGTCGAGATCAGGTAGCTGCGGAGGTCCGATGGCGTGTCGAACTCGGTGACCTTGCGCGGACGCAAACTCGAGGCGAGCTCGAACTCGGTGCGCGCCTTGAGCCAGGCCGAGAAGTGATTGCGGCTCGCGTGAAAGACCAACGATTCGTCGGGCACTTCCGCCAGCGATCGCAGCATATCCCTGACGTCGACCGCGCGGGCGATGGGCGAGCCGTCGGGGAGCTTGAAGATAAAATCGCCGAAGCCGAAGTTGTCGACGATGTACTCCTTGAGGTCTTCGAGGAGGTGGGGTGACTTCTTGCTCATGAACTGAGCGCCGATCTCGATCGCTTTCTCCTGATGCTCCATTTCCATGGATTGGACGAGGATCGGAAGATCGTCGTCGTGTTCCCGGACCCTTCTCGCGAGGTCCAGCCCCGCCTCGTCGTCGAGCTTGCCTCCTCGCGGGAAACTGACATCGGTAATGATGCCCAGGATCTTGCCTTTGTAGCGTTCGTAGAGTTCCCAGGCCTCCTCGTAGTCCTGCGCGAGTAGGATCTTCGGCCGTGCCCGGATGCGCAGCAGGCGATGGGAGAGGTTGATGCCTTCCGACATGAGGCGGCCGGTCTGGCTCGTGATCTCGGTGTAGAAGTGGGGCAGGTAGATCGAGTAAAACCGCGGTTCATCCTCGACGAGGATGATGGCCTGGACGCCGCCGACCAGGATGTCGTGCTCGGCATTACGGCGATCCTCCACCTGCTTGATCATCGCCAGCAAGCTCTGGACATTGCCCTGCCAGAGGAAGGTCCAATCGAGCTCGCCGCCGGTCCGCAGGTCCTCGAGCCACGGCAACTCCCAGGCGTGAGCGGCGATCAATCCCACCGGCAGTTTGGGATGGTCCTTCTTGATGAGATGGACCAGTTTACCGATTTCCATGTCGGGCAGACGAGGCGTCGTGATCACCATGTCGAAGTCGCGTTCCTCGATCAGGCGAAGGGCCTCTGAAGCCTCCGAAGCGCGCGTGAATCGAGGCGCAAATTGGAGGTTGAGATCGAGGTTGCGGTACTCCTGGATTACCAGTTCGGTGAGCTGGCCGTCCTCCTCGAGAATGAAGGAGTCGTAATGCGAGGCGACGAGGAGGATCTCGATGATGCGGTACTTCATCAACGCCGAGAACTCCTCGGTGTTCATGCCGTACCGGCTGGTCAATTCAATTGAGTTGTTCGCCATCAGATTCCCTCAGGTCCACGTTAGCAGAAAACCGTTCAAACGTTGCTAGGATAAAACGTTAGATCGTTGCTCTTATCGCCAGGGAGGGCGGGAATTCCGAATTCCGAACTCCGAATTCAGTCGACCCACTCCGTGACGAAGACGTTTGTCTCTCCCGGCTGGGAATTGTGCCTGTTAGAACAAAACACGAATGTCTTTCCATCAGGGGACCACATCGGGAAGCCGTCGAAGCCCTCGGTGAAGGTGATCTGCTCGAGGTTTGAGCCGTCGATGTCGACCATCCAGAGGTCAAATTCGCGTCCCGAGGGATCTCCGAAATTGGTCGAAAAGATGATCTGTTCGCCCGAGGGATGGAAGAATGGCGCGAAGGCGGCGACGCCGAGGTCGGTGATTTGAGTTTTGTTCGTGCCGTCGGCGTCCATGACGAATATCTCAAGCTTTGATGGCCGAATCAGACCTTCGGCGAGCAGGGCCTGGTAATCCTCGATCTCGGACGGGTCGGAGGGATGACGGGCGCGATAGACAATTTTGGTGCCGTCGGGGGAGTAAAATGGGCCACCGTCGTAGCCAATCGAATCAGTCAAACGGATGACGTCGGAGCCGTCGAGGTTCATCGAGTAGATATCGAGGTCGCCGTCTCGCATCGAGGTGAAGACGATGCGGTCACCCATGGGGGAGACTGTCGCCTCGGCGTCATACCCGTCGAGGTCGGTCAGCTTGGAGATCTCCGAACCGTCCGGGCGGGCGCGGTAGATATCGTAGTTCGGATAGATCGGCCACACATAGCCGCGGCCATGGTCCGGCACCGGTGGGCAGTCAAAACCGCCTTCGTGGGTCGAGGCGTAGACAACCCACTCGTCACCAGGAAGGTAGTAAGCGCAGGTGGTGCGGCCGCCGCCAGTCGAAGCAAGGGTCGTTTGCGCGGTGTCGATGTCCAGAACGAAGATCTGGTCGCAGCCGTAGGGCGATCGGGTCGACTGAAAAATAAGCTTGTCGCCCTCAAAAGAGAAGTAGGCTTCGGCGTTCTCTCCGCCGTCGGTCAGCATCCAGAGGTCGTCGAAGTGACTTTCCTGTGGGTTTGCCTCGATGATTCGGGGGAGGGCTGGTGGGGCATCCACCGAAGTTTCTGAAGCAGGCGCGTCGGGTTGTTGTGCGCACGCTGCTGCCAGCAGAACAGTCATGAGCGTTGTGAGAACGGTTGCGAGATTGAGCTTCATCTTCCCTCCAGGTCGCGAGATGGTCTCACGAGAAGGACCATGTGACAAATTCTTGACAAAGTGAGGTAATCCTCCGTCTCCGTGACCGCCTCTGCGGGAAGCATTCCAGAATTGCACGCGCCCTTCTCCGGTCGCGCTTCCCGAGAGGATGCCAGGCACGCCGATGTGACGATGAGGACATCGTCACATCGGGAGCCAGGCACCTCCGATGTACGCGCTGTTCTGCCTACGAACTCCGGCCCGCCGAGATATGGCGCCGGGGGGGTGGGTGGAAAATCCGAAATTCGGAATTCGAAATCCGAAATTGTCGCGGGCTACCCGTCCAGCGCCAAAAGCAGAGGCATCTCCAACGCGTCCTTGAGTTTTGCCAGGAACCGTGCGGCATCCGCGCCGTCAACCAACCGGTGGTCATAGGACAACGACAGCGGCATCATCAGCCGCGGCCGGAAGCTGCCCTCGTGCCACTGGGGTTCGATGCGGCCCCTCGAAACACCAAGGATCGCCACCTCGGGCCAGTTGACGATCGGCGTGAAGGCGGTACCGCCGATGCCTCCAAGGTTGGAGATGGAGAACGTTCCGCCCTGCATCTCGTCTGGCTTGAGCTTTTTCGACCGCGCTCGATTGGCGAGGTCGTCGACGACTTTTGCAATTTCTGTCAGATTCTTTGCATCGGCATCGCGTACGACCGGAACCAGGAGTCCGCGTTCGGTATCCACCGCGACCCCAATGTTGATTGAGTAGCGGAAGACGACTTCCTGCCGTGCCATGTCGACCGCGGCGTTGAGCACCGGGTGTGCCTTGAGGGCGGTGGCGACGATTTTGACCAACAACGCGGTCATGGTCAGTTTGCCACCTGCGGCCGCCACACGCTCCTTGTAAGCCTTGCGGAAATCTTCGAGATCGGTGATATCTGCGATCTCGTGGTTGGTGACATGAGGAATCGTGACCCAGGCGCGTGAGAGATTTTCGGCGGTCAGCTTGCGGACCTTGGTCATCGGCTCGCGGTGAACAGGCCCGAATCGCTCGAGATCCGGCAGCTCGAGGGCCGTCGCCGGACCCCCGGCTACGGCGCCGCCAGAGAGCCGTCGGTTGGCCTCGGCCTTGACGTCGTCAATCGAAATTCGTCCACTGGGCCCGCTGCCGGAAACGCTCGTGAGATCCACTCCGACCTCGCGCGCAAAACGCCGCACGGTGGGCGCAGCCGGGATGGATGTAATGAATTCGGAATTCGGAATTCGGAATTCGGAATGCCGCTCACCCGTCTCCTTTGATCTCGGGGGTGAAGGAGAGGGTTGCCGATCCGACCTCAATTTCGGATTTCGGATTTCGGATTTCGGATTTTCCACCCGCTCCGTTCTTTTTTCCTCTGCAATTTCGGGCACGGGCTCGGGCACGGGCGCGATTTCTTCAGTTGCTGCCTCTGCTTCTCCTTCTGAGGCTTCCAAGGTCACGATCGGGGCATTTTCGCCGAGGACGTCACCATTCTGGACGTGAATTTCGGTGATGGCGCCGGCCGAGGTGGAGGGGACTTCGACCGAGGCCTTTTCGGTCTCCACCTCGATGAGGCTCTGGTCGACCTCGATGGAGTCTCCGACCGCCACCAGGACTGCAACCACATCGACACTGTCAACGCCCTCTCCAAGCTCTGGGAGATTTATCGTGATGCTCGCCATAACTCGCTCCTCAGACCTTCACCGGGTTTGGCGCATCGGGGTCGATGCCAAACTCGGCGACTGCCGCGTCCACAATCTCGCGCCCGATCTTGCCTTCAGCTGCCAGGGCATTCAGGGTTGCGACAACGATGTGCTCGGCGTCGACCTCGAAGAAACGGCGCAAGGCGGCGCGACTCTCCGAACGGCCGAAGCCGTCGGTGCCAAGGGCGACCGGAGCCTTTGGGAACCATTTGCTGATCGAGTGGGGCAGTGCCTTGACGTAGTCGGAGGCAACGACGTAAACGCCGTCGCTTTCTCCCAGGCACCGTTCGATCCACGGTGCTCTGCGAGCATCATCGGTGTGGAGCCGGTTGAAACGGTCGCAGTCGGTGCCGTCCATGTAGAGCTCCTTGAAGGAGGTGATGCTCCAGACGTCGGCGGCGACGTTGAACCGCTCGCCGAGGATCTCCTGGGCGCGCAGGACCTGGTTGAGAATGGCGCCGCTGCCGAAAAGCTGGGCGCGAAGCTCCGCTGAATCGTTGCCCGACGCCCGGAACCGGTACATTCCGCGCAGGATACCCTCCTCGGTGCCCTCGGGTTGGGCAGGCATGGCATAGGGCTCGTTCTCGGTAGTGATGTAATAGAAGATGTCTTCCTGCTCAACGTACATGCGGCGAATGCCGTCCTTGATGATGGCCGCCAGCTCGAAGGCGAACGCCGGGTCGTAGGCCTTGAGGTTGGGCACCGTGTAGGCCAGCAGGTGGGAGTTGCCATCCTGGTGCTGGAGCCCCTCACCGTTGAGGGTGGTCCGGCCGGCCGTACCGCCGATCATGAAACCTCGGCTGCGCATGTCACCCGCAGCCCACACCAGATCGCCGATGCGCTGCATGCCGAACATTGAGTAGAAGACGAAGAACGGGATCGTGTTGATGCCGTGGGTTGCGTGGGCGCAACCGGCGGCAATGAACGAGCTCATCGATCCGGCTTCTGTGATGCCTTCCTCGAGCAGCTGACCGTCCTTGGCTTCGTGGTAGTACATCAGAGTGTTGGCGTCCACCGGTTCGTAGAGCTGGCCGGCGTGGGAGTAGATCCCGATTTGGCGGAAGAGCGATTCCATGCCAAAGGTCCGGGCCTCGTCGGGGATGATCGGCACGATTAGCTTGCTCAGTTGCTTGTCTTTGAGGAGCTTTGTGAGAATACGGACGAAGGCCCCGGTGGTCGAGATGTCGCGTCCGTCCGAGCCATCCGCGAACTCTTCGAAGAGCGAGTCTGGAGGGTTGTTGAGTGGCTCGCAGCGGACGCCGCGGGTCGGCAGCGGTCCACCAAGTTTGGCCCGGTGCTCCTGCAAATAGACCAGCTCCGGGCTGCCCTCGGGCGGCCGGTAAAATGTCGCCGCGCGGGCCTCGTCGTCCGACAATGGGATCCCGAAGCGGGTACGGAACTCGATCAACTCATCCTGATTGAGTTTCTTCTGCTGGTGGGTGATGTTGCGGCCTTCACCGGATTCGCCGAGCCCGTAACCCTTGATCGTGCGGGCCAGGATCACGGTGGGGGAACCTGTGTGATCGACCGCGGCCTTGAACGCGGCATAGACTTTGGACGGATCATGACCGCCCAGCCTCAGACGGCGCAGTTGTTCGTCCGAGAGATTGGCGACCATTTCCGTAAGCTCGGGATACTTGCCGAAGAAGTGCTCGCGGACGTAAGCGCCGTCCGATGTCGAGTATTTCTGACTCTCGCCATCCACGACTTCGCCCATCCGGCGAACCAGCAGACCGTCTGTGTCTTTGGCGAGCAGGGGGTCCCAGTCCTCGCCCCAGATGACCTTAATGACGTTCCAACCGGCGCCTCGGAAGTGGCCTTCCAGCTCCTGAATGATTTTACCGTTGCCGCGTACCGGTCCATCGAGTCGCTGCAGGTTGCAGTTTACGACAAAGATCAGGTTGTCGAGGTGTTCTCGGGCGGCCAACGAGATCGCGCCGAGCGCCTCCGGTTCGTCGGTCTCACCGTCGCCGAGAAATGCCCATACATTGTGGTTCGATTTTGGATGGAGGCCGCGATCCTCGAGATAATGATTGAATCGAGCCTGGTAGATGGCCATGATCGGACCCAGACCCATCGAAACGGTCGGAAATTCCCAGAAGTCAGGCATCAACCAGGGGTGGGGGTATGAGGAGAGGCCGCCATTGAATCCATCGCGCAGTTCGCGACGGAAGTTGAAGAGCTGTTTTTCGGTCAGCCTGCCTTCGAGAAAGGCGCGGGCGTAGATTCCAGGTGACGCGTGTCCCTGGAAATAGACCTGATCACCGTCGAAATGTTCACCCTTGCCGTGAAGAAAATGATTGAACGCAACCTCATAAAGGGTGGCGGCCGACGCAAACGTAGAGATGTGCCCGCCGATGCCGTCTTCCTCGAGGTTGGCGCGGACGACCATCGCCATTGCGTTCCAGCGCACCAGGCTCTTGATCCGCCGCTCGATCTCGCGGCTGCCCGGGAACGGTGGCTGATCCGAAACCGGGATCGTGTTGATGGGCGGGGTTGTGGCCTCGAATGGGATCTCGACACCCGCTTTGCAGGCGTGAATCTGGAGATCCTCGAGGAGCCGGCGAACCCTTTCCGGGCCTCCGTGGCTGAGGACCCAATCCAGGGACTCCAGCCATTCCTGGGTCTCAATCGCGTCGATGGTCTCGGTCGTGGTGTTTCGTGCAGTCGTGTCGCTCATATAGACCCCTGAGTTATGGTAATTGTCCCGCCCGAACGGCGTTCTTGGTTATAACAACAAAAATGGCGATCGTGTTTCAGTATCGGTAGGAGATTCTAACAGGGACAGGGCAGTTAAATCGCGGGCGACGGGATTCAGTGGCACATTAACGCAAGTTAAGGGTTAAGGGTCAAGAGTAAAGCTGAGGTCGGAGACGCCTACCCGACAGATAGACGTTGCGAGAAGGTCTTCACCCTTTACTCTTTACTCTTAACTTGCTGCGCCAGGGCGGGCTGCGGACCCCTGCATGCGGTCGGCGAGGATCTTGGCCAGGTGATTGGGGTGGCCAGAGGTCCTTTCGAGCAAGCTCTCTGCGACTTCCTTTGGCAGGGGCGGCGCGATGAAGTAGCCCTGAACCATGGTGACTTCGAGCTCGACCAGGGCCTCGAACTGGGACCTGGTCTGGACTCCTTCGGCGACCGTATCCTTGCCGAGGTTTTTCGCCAGGGTAATGATCGTCCGCACGATCTCTGAACTCTCTTCGTCTTCGACCATCCGCGACACGAAGGAGTAGTCGATCTTCAGCGTGTCGATCTCGAACCGGCGAAGGTAGGCAAAGGACGAATAGCCGGTGCCGAAGTCGTCGATGCTGATCGCGATATTGAGCGACCTCAGCTGCTCGAGCACGGCCGAGGCGTACTGGGCGTTTTCCATGAGGACGCTCTCGGTGACCTCGAGCTTGAGGCTCTGGCCATACAGACCGCTGTTGCGGAGGATGAGATCGATGCCTGCAACCACATCCGGACGCATGAGTTGGGTGGTTGAGAGGTTGACCGACATGGTGGCTCGTGAGTGGGCGCGGAACTTCTGGTGCCATACCCGCAGCTGCTTGCAGGCCTCCTCGGCGACCCAGCGGTCGATCTGAATAATGGCGCCCATCTCCTCGGCAACACTGATGAAATCTGCCGGCATGAGAAGGCCACGTTCGGGATGCTGCCAACGGACCAGTGCCTCGAATCCAGCAATGTGGCCGTCGTCAATGGCGACAATCGGCTGATAAAAGACTCGGAACTCGTTGCGGGCCAGCGCGCGACGAAGGTCATTCTCGAGCCGGAGCGTGGCCACCACCTGCTGATGCATCTGGTCATCGAAGACGGTAAAGCTGTTGCGACCCATTGCCTTGGCGCGGTACATCGCCGTGTCTGAGTCACGAAGCAGATCTTCAGCCCGACTGTACTCGGCGTTCCACAGCGCGATGCCGATACTGATGGTTGCAAAGACCTCATTGCCATCAAGGTCGAACGGAACTTTGAACTCTTCTTGGATGCGCTCCGCCGCCACTGTCGCCCCGCGAATATCCTTGATGTCCTCGACCAGGATAACGAATTCGTCGCCTCCGAACCTGGCGACGGTGTCGCCGGGTCGACACGCCTTCTCGACTCGTTCGGCTATCATTCGCAGGAGCTGATCTCCGTGCAGGTGACCGAGAGAGTCGTTGACGTTCTTAAAACGATCAAGGTCGAAAAACAGCACAGCGAAGCCCTGCTCCGGATCCCGATGTGCTCTCGCGAACGCGTGGCGGAGTCGATCTACGAGCACCGCGCGGTTGGGGAGGCGGGTGAGCGCATCCTGAAGGCCAGAGGTCCGTATGGCCTCCCTCGATTCGTCCTCCTGGTCGACATCCGTCTGTCGGCCGACGACACGGGTCGCCTTGCTCTCTGCATCCTTGACGACTTCACCGCGTGTCAACATCCAGCGGTATTCGCCGCTCTTGAGCTGGATTCGGTACCGCTGCTCGATGACGGTCACCTCGCCTGCGATGCTTGCGTCGATGATTGCTCGTAAGCGGGTGAGATCCTCCGGATGGACCCGGCTCAGCCAGCTCTCGAGGTCGTCCTCGATCTCATCCGGGTCGTACCCAAGCATCTCTTTCCATCGATCTGAAAAATGGATCGTCTCGGTCAGAAGATCGAGATCCCAGACCCCATCCCCGACGCCGCCAGTGGCAATGAGGAAACGTTTGTACTCCTGCCGGATTTCGTCTTGAAGCGAACGCATCTCGTCAAGCTCTCGAAGCCGGGTTTCGATCATGCTCAGGCGAGTGGCGAGAAGGTCTCGGTCGAGCGGAAGCATGACGAAGTCGTTGACACCGAGTTCGAGAATTTTGACCAGAGTGTCAGGTTCTCCCTGAGGGACCAGAGCAAGGATCGAACACAGCTGCGTGCCGTTGGGGGAATGGAAATTCGAAACGAGCTTGGCCGCACTCTGCTGACCAAGATGCCAGTCGATGATCGCGAGATCAGGCACATTTCGACGTGCTGCATACCGGGCCGCCCAGGGGTTCCGGTGGACGGATGGTGAATACCCGCGTTCGCTGAGAAGATCGCTGAGATCATCGCCAAGGTCGGCGTCCCGGGTGCAGACAAGAACTTCCCGCCGTTCCCCGTCGGTGGACGGCGTGCTCACTTCCCCCTGAGTCGGAGGATCACTTCGTTCTCGCCAGAAATCGAAACGAAATGGGGCCATCGCACCTCTTATCGGGCGACGGAACCCGGCCCAAAGCTGCTCTTTGGTTCAGGATCCGGCTGATTTCAACCGGTTCAAGTCTATCACTGATGCAGTCCTGGACTGTTTTCTCAGGGTGTGCCAGAGAATTCGAGAAGTGCCGAATTGCCGCGACTTTGGGCCGTCAATTTCTGAATCTCGAGCTCCGTCGAGGACTTGCTCGAGCAGGTCATCCATCGTTTACGGGCCGCGATCGCGATCGAACTCATGAGGGAGCATCCATCTGGGCCGAGTGGCTCCGTGTAGACTCCTTTGGTGAAGGTGCGACGAAGAACACTCATTATTGGTGCCAGCGTCGTCATCGCTTTTCTGGCGATGACGGGAATCGCCGTCCACCTTCCGTTCGTCCAACAAAGCGTATGGAACCGGTTCACGGCTGCGATTGAAAAGAGCAGCGGCTGGCAGATCGCGTGTGATGATGTCGCCCTCCGTGCGTTGCCGGCTCGATTCCGTGTGAGCGGAGTCAAGGTCGCTTATGGCGACCGCACCCTCATCTGGTTGGATAGGCTCGAGGCGAAATGGCGGTGGCGGGGAGTTCTCAGGCCTCCACGCAGGCTTGAGTCTTTAACCCTCGAGGGAGTGGCCGTCGATACCAATAACCTACCTGAGAAAACGGCAAACAATCAGGAGGCTGATTTCTCCTTCTTGGAAGAATTCGAGATCGGAGAGCTGCGGGTCGTTGGGGTCGGCGCCTCCGAATCGATCTCTGGGATCGAGGTCGTTGTCGATGGGTTGAATATCGACGGTAGGCTGGTGTCCGGATTGGCGACGGCGCGATTATCAGCCAATAATCTGTTGCTGGCGCGGGACGGTCGCGTCTTGGATCTTGGATCGGTCGATATCGAAGGTCAAGGATCGAAAAACGGTCTCCAAGTTGAACGGCTCAGGCTGGGTTCGGCCGCCGCCAATTTGTCCGCGGTCGGTGAGATCGGTTTCACGCCTGCCCTGGACGGTCGTTTCGAGGTTCATTCCAGCGTCGACCTCGAAACGGCTGCTCAGTGGTGGGATCCGAACCTCGTGACCGGCCTCGAGCCGGCGGGCCTTCTGGAACTCGAGGGTTCGGTGGCCCTGACGGATGCGGGCGGCCTGGAAATGGCGTTGGCGCACCGTGGCCAGCCGGTTCGTATCGCCGGGTACGACTTCGAGGTCTTGGACCTCGTCTTCGAGAACGGCAAACCGAGCATTCACGCGGCCCACCCCGGCTGGGGCCAGGCGACAGTGACGATGACCGCACCGGGGGTCGCTGAAATCTCTGCCAAGCTCGACCAGGCTCCGATCGACCGCATGCTGGCGTTCGCCGCGCCGCACGTTGCTGCGCTGGTCGGGGAACCTGCAAATCTCACGGGTGAGATCGACGGCACGGTTTCGTACCCGATCCTTCTGGAGGCGCTCTCAGGCCACGTCGAGCTGGAGATGAGATCACCGCTGGGCCGATTCTCTGTGCGTGCAGAAGGGGAGGGAAAGACGTGGCGCGTGGCCGAGCTGGACGCTCAAGCGATGGGCACAACCTTGAGGGCAAGCGGGACCATCGGCGAAGACGGATCGATAACCGCCGACGCGGTTCTGGCTGCCGCAGAGCCTCGCCTCGTTGCTGAATCCGTCGAACGTTGGCTGCCCTCCGTTGCCAGAGTGCAGGTTGACGGCGGACCGGTCGAGATGCGGGCGCGATTAGGGGGTGCGCTCTCGGCACCAATTCTGTCCGCGACCGTGGGGTGGACGGATCCCGTATTTGGCGGGCACAGGGTCGAGCATCTTTCGGCAGAGGCGTCGGGCTCGCTCGAGGACCTCGAGTGGGAGGCCGACCTCTCGGTCTTGCCGGGTTTATCGCTGACCGCGTCGGGGACGGCACGTCCATACGAAGGAACGGCCGAAGGCGACTGGAAGATACTCGCAGAAGATCTCGGAGAGCTGATCGCCCTGGTAGACACTCCCCATGACATTGCCGTTCAAGGTCAGATTCAAGCCATCGGGAGCTTTGCCGCTTCCCGCAGCGATATCCGAATTGAGGGCGAGATTTCGGCGACCAGCCTCGCTGCCAATGAGTGGTCGGTCGGGAACCTGAATGCGGTATTTGCCGCGACTCCAGAAGAGGTCGCGGTCAGAAGCTTCAAGGCCGAGGCTTATGGCGGGGTGGTGGAGGGTCAGTTGACGACTTCGCCCTCCGATATCTCGGCGCCGGCGACCGCGGATATTCGCTGGCGAGACATTGACCTCGGCTCGCTGCCGGTCGCAATACCGGAGGCGGCAGCCGGGCTGTTGTCCGGGCGGCTGCGCATGAAGGGCAGCGTGGCCCGCCCCGAGGGTGATCTCCAAGTCTCGTGGCTTCCCGCCAAGACAACTTCCCTCGTCAAGGAGGTGAATCTGGTCGCGGGCCTCACGGACGGACAGACGAGGATCGTCTCTGAGCGGTTCGAGACGGCCGGGGGCCCTGCCCGGGTTGAAATCACGGTGCCCCTCGGTGATCTCTTGCTCCCTGAATGGTTGTGGCCGGAGGCACCCGGAGGACCGGTTCGAGCGACGGTGGAGGTCCCCGGATTCCAGTCAGGGCCTTTAATGGAGGCCGTCGGTCTGGCAGACTTCGAGGCGGAGGCTGAGGCCGATCTCCGAGCGGAGATCGAATGGGACCCGCTGACACCCGAGAAACCGCGCGTGGTCGTGGAGGCGAACAACCTTCGCGTGCTCCACCCGTCGGGTCATCTCATCGCCGAGGGTCCGCTCGTATTTTCCCTCGCCGACGGACGTTTCCAGTTGAAGCCAGTTGTGTTGGTCGGCCTCGGCAGCCGCATCGAGGCGTCGGCCATATTCGACCCGGATGCAGGTGTCGTCGACGGCCGCTTGCGCGCGAGTCTGGCGCCGGAGGTCTCGTCGATGGTGCCGATCCCGCTCAATATCGAGGGACCGATCACGGTCAATGCAGATTTCGAGGTGCCGGCCGAACGGAACATTTCCCTGATGGCGGTTCAGGGAGTGGTCACCGTTGATCATCGCGACGGGAGAATGGTGATGCGGGACCCGCCGGTCGAAATTCGAGATCTCCACATCGTCGCCTCCCTCGATGACGGAGTCATGAATATCGTCGAAGGCAGCGCGGAGGTGAACCGCGGCCGGGTTGATGTGGCGGGCGGTTGGGACCTGAAGTCCGGTCAGGGTGTGGTGCTCGAGTTTGACGACGTGACGACGATGGTGGCTGGCATTCTCACCAAGTGGGATGGAACTATCGCCGTCGAACCTGAAAAAGATCGACTGGCGCGCGTCTACGGGGACCTGACGCTGGTGGTCGGTCTCTGGGATGAGCATTTGGACCTCGCTTCAACGATGCTCGCCGGCGAATCGACGGTGGCTGCCGAAGACGATTTCCTCAATGACATCAACCTCGACCTGACGATTCGCGGGCTTGCGGGAATCAGGGTCGAGAACAACCTGGGCCGGTTCGACGTTAACTGGGACCAGCTTCGCGTGGGTGGAACGGCGGCCGTACCGGTGGTGAGAGGTGAGGTCAGGATTGCGCCCGGTGGAGTGATTGGTATTGCCGGCCAGGAGTTCAGAGTCCGGCGGGGCACTGTCGAGTTCACGGGTAACCCCGACATCGATCCGGTCATGGAGATCGTCCCCGAGTCGGATACCACGCTGGTGGGCGGGGAAGGTCAAGGTTTCAATGCCACCGAGCTGGCGACCCGTGGTCTGGCGCAGGGGATCACCAGCGCCCTCGGCTTTGAAAACGAGACCCTGCGTCCGGCCGAGATCGCGGTCCAGACCGAGAGCGATCCGAGCGTCCGTTTCATGGTGGGGCAACGGTTGAGTCGGCAACTCGCCCTGTTTCTCGCGAGCAACCTCACCGATGTCCAGGATCGGATGACGATGCTCCAGTACTGGAACATCCCTCGGCTCAAAGGTCTCGCCTTCCAGGCTTATCAGGAAACCGCGGATGAAAACCTCGGCGGGAATGTCTTCCAGAGATTCGAGTGGGGGGGCACTCGGACTCTCACCGACAGGCCCGAGATTCACCGCGTCCGTCTCGATGGGGAGTGGCCGCTGTCAAAGCGCAGCCTCCGCCGCGCGACCCGGCTTCGGCGAAGCCAGCCGTTCGATCCATTCTTGATCTTTGTCGGCGCGGTCCGGATGGAACGGATGCTGGCCGAGCACGGCTACCAGAATGCGCGGGTCACCGGAGGGCAAGAGGGTTCGCCGGCGTCGCCGACCCTGGTGTTCACCTGTGATCCAGGGCTCCCGCAGCGGGTCATCTTCGAGGGCGACTCGTTGCCCGGCGCCGTTCGCCGCGAGGTGACGGCGCTGTACCAACGGCGGGCCTTAGAGGGTGGTGCGTTCGACGAAATGCACTCGGTGGTCAGGCGCCACGTGGTCACAGAGGGTTTTACCACCCCGAAAATCACGATCGAACGCCGGGGTGATGCGATCGTGGTTGAGGTGCGAAAGGGCGGAAAAGCGGTCCTTCAGGGCCCATTTTTCGATGGGATGCCGGTGGACGCCGTGGTCCCGGTGTTGCGGGCAATCGCGACTCCTGAGGCACTCGCGATTGCGGTCGACCAGCCTGACTGGGCTTCGCGTGTCGTTGAACGGATATTAAGGAGCGCCGGGTACCTCGAAGCGAAAGTCATCAAAGTTTCGATGGTAACGGTTGAGGCCGGAAAGGCCGAGGTTCATATCGCGGTCGAGCCGGGACAGCGAGCGCTGGTCGAGTCGGTCGAGATCGTGGGCGACGATCCGCTCGGTCTGACGACAGGAGCGGGTTTTGCTGTGAAACCGGGGATACCCCTGGACAGACCCTCGATCGACGGCGCCACTCGAGACCTCAGGAACGCCTACGTCGAGGAGGGTTTTCGTGACGCAAGTGTCCGATCGTCGCTGGAACTCGATGAGGGCGGTTCCTGGCATGCGGAGGTCCTGCTTGACCCAGGTCGCCGACGGACCGTTCGTGAGATCCGGTTCTCCGGCCGCCGCGACGTTTCCGAAAAAGTTCTTCTGAAGGGAGTGACGTTGGCGCCGGGCGACGTTCTGAAAGACGAAGACATCGATCGCTCGGCGTCCCGGATCGCGAACTTCTCTCCCGTCGAAAGGGACACAGTCAGGGTCGTGCCGGTCGGTGCCACCGAGGCCGACGTGGAGTTCGACGTCACCGAGAAACGTCGTTGGACTCTCGAGGCCGGAGGAGGTTGGAGCACCGAGCGGGGATTCGGCGCAGCCTTCGGTGCTCGCGATGACAACCTCTTTGGTCGCGGTATCGGCCTCAACCTCCGCGGAAGCCTGGATTCTGTCGAAAAGAAAATTTTTCTCCTGGGTTCGATTCCGCCGGTACCGGGTGGTCGGCTGTCGTTCATCACCACCCTCGGTTACACAACCGGCGATGATTCGATCCAGCCCGAGCTGTTCAACCAGGATGTCATGCTGGCCTCTCTCGAGGCTTCGTATCGGCTGCCGAAGAACCTGCAGGTGGGCGTTTACTACCGATGGACCGATACCAGGACATACGAGAAAGACCCATACGATTTGCCTCGCGAATTCGATTTGCAGGTGGGGACGCTCGGCACCCGAGCCGTCGTCGATCGATTCGACTACCTGTTCGACCCGCGCAGCGGCTGGGGCCTGACCTCAGATCTCGGGTGGAGCGGTGCAGCCATCGGCTCGGACCTCGAGTACGTGAGCTGGCTGTCGGGTTTCAGCCTGGCGTTGGAGCCCTTTCACGATGCAACCTGGATGCAGGCGATGAGGGTCGGAGTTGCCGAACCGCTGAAAGGAACGAACCTCAATTCCGAGGCGCGGTTCCTTGCCGGCGGCCAGGCCTCCATTCGGGGCTTCGACCTGAACTCGGTCGGGCCGACGAAATATGGTCTCGAGGGCAACGAGCTTGTCCCGGCTGGTGGTGGTGCGTTGTTCGTTCTCAACGAGGAGTTGCGGATCCCAGTATGGAATGCCTTGCGGCTGGCGGTCTTTGCCGATATCGGGCAGGTTTGGGAGAGCTGGCGCGAGGCGGACTTCAATCTCTCGGTCGGTGTTGGTTTCGGCGTCCGGTGGTCGACCCCGATAGGACCGCTGTGGGCTGATGTCGCCTGGCCGGTTGCCAACGTCGGCATCAGCTCGAAAAAGCCGAAGTTCTATCTGGGCATCGGACGGCCGTTCTAGACCCTGAGGTGCCACGTTCACCATTGCACCATTGTCCCTCGATGGGTCCGTGGAGTGAGTGCCTTCCGACAATGGTGCAATGGTGAACGTGGCACCTCCGTCGAGCATCGAGCTTCTAACGTCCCGAGCTATTGAGAACCGACTTCGCGAAGCCCGCGTCGGGTGCGTTCGGTGCCAGCTTGACGTACTGATCGAAATCAATCAGCGCGTTGTCCTTACGGCCTAGCTTGTCCCACGCCATCCCCCGGTAGAAATACATCGGCGCGTAACGGGGGTCGACTGAAAGGCCGAGGTCGAAGGCGTCCTTGGCTTCCTTCCACTTCTCCGCAAACAGATAGGAGAGCCCGATCTGGTGGTTGACCATCGGCTCGTCGAAGCCGCCGCGGACGGCGAGGCGGAGCGCCGTTCGCGCCTCCTCAAACCGCTTGGTGCGGACCAGTGAAGCGCCGAGATAGAACTGCGCAGTCGCATCGTTCGGGTTCGCCTTGACTGCGGCTGCGGCGCTCTTTGCAGCGGCTTGCCAGGCAGCGTTGGCCTCTGGCCGCTTTTTCTGTTGGTAGAGAATCTCGCCGTAGAAATACGCCGCAACGGCGTCGACGGCTGTGTTTTTGCTCATTTTGGAGAGGCCCGTCACACCGCTGTTGACCATGGCTTTTTTGCCAGCCGCACCCTCTTGAACCTCCAGCAACGCCCAAGCGGTTTGAAATTGTGGGGTCGTTCCAAATTTGGCCTTCTGTTGTTGAAGATAGTTGCGGGCGCTTTGATTCTTCCACGCCGCGAGGTCAGCGATCGCCCGGTCAGCGACAACCTGGGCCTGTTTGTCAGTCGGTGGATTCTGTTGGGCGGCGACGGTCCCGACCAGAGCAGTGAGCGAGACCGCGACGGAGATTGCAAGGCATGTGATGCGAGTCATGAGTCCTCCTGTGAGACCGGAAAGGTGATCAGTATCCTACCATGGTGCCATTCCATTTACCGGCTTCGAATATTTTCTCCGACGTAACATCGCGTATCCTATGCCGGCGCTATGCTGAACCGTATTCGCATCCGCACCATCCTGGCCCTCGCCCTGCCGATCATCGGCGGGATGGCTTCGCAGAATGTGTTGAATCTCGTCGACACCGCGATGGTCGGCTATCTCGGTGCGCCCTCGTTGGCGGCGGTCGGCATGGGCAGCTTCGCCAACTTCATGGCCGTGGCGTTCATCATGGGCCTTTCGGCAGGGGTCCAGGCCATTGCCGCGCGCCGTCTCGGTGAAGGTCGAAGGGAGCAGACGGCGAGCGGTCTGAATGCAGGCCTGCTGATCGCGCTTCTGGTGGCTGTACCATGGTCGCTGATCCTGATCTTTTTCGCGGACCGACTCTATCCGTTTCTGATCGACGATCCGGAGGTGGTGGCCATCGGCGTGCCCTACTTCCGTGCGCGGTTGGCCGGGATGCTCGCGATTGGGATGAACTTCGCCTTTCGCGGTTTCTGGAATGGCATCGGACAATCGCGGCGGTACCTCCAAACCCTGGTCATCATGCACGTCTGCAACCTGTTCCTCAACTGGGTCTTGATCTTTGGGCATTTCGGGTTTCCGGCCCTGGGGGCTGTTGGTGCGGGTATCGGAACCACAATCTCCACATTCCTGGGCACTGCCATCTACTTCGTTCTCGCCTTTCAACACGCCAAAGGGACGGGTTTCCTCCGTCGGATCGCCGATCGCAAAACGATGGCGTCGATGCTGCGACTCTCGATCCCTGCCGGGATGCAGAGCTTTTTCTTCGCCACTGGAATGACCGTTTTCTTCTGGATCATCGGTCGTATCGGCACCGCCGAGCTTGCCGCTTCGAACGTGCTCGTGCAGCTTTTGCTGGTGGCGATCCTTCCGGGTGTCGGCTTCGGACTCGCAGCGGCGTCCCTTGTCGGCCAAGCGCTCGGGCAGGGAGATCGAGACGATGCGGTGACCTGGGGCTGGGATGTCAGTCGGGTGGCGATGGTCGTGGTTGGGACCGGAGCCCTTGTCGGAGTGGTCGCACCCGATCTGCTCCTCAAGATTTTTCTTCACGAAGAAACCACGATTGCGATGGCCCGTCTGCCCCTGCGACTGCTTGGTGCAACGATGGTTATGGAGACACTCGGTAGTGTGCTCATGAACGCGCTTCTCGGAGCCGGTGCAAGCAAGATGGTGATGTTTGTGTCGGTGATTCTGCAATGGGGACTGTTCCTTCCGGCGGCGTTCCTCCTTGGCCCTGTGCTTGGTTTCGGAATGTCCGCGGTGTGGGCGGCTCAGGTTGGCTATCGCTGTCTTCAAGGGCTCATATTCGCTTCGATCTGGCGAAGAAGGAAGTGGATCAACCTCGAGGTTTGACGAAACCGCCCGAAGATAGCCAATTCATGCCGCGCTCGGCCTTTTATGCCGCACTGCGCGGTGTTAATCTCACCACCCGAGAATGAAGATTCGCGCTCCGGGTGCGTAGTTACAACACCCGGGAGTTCTTGGAGCAATTCATGAAATTCGAAAATGTTTCCGTTTTGAGCGTCGCCCATGTGGATGCACCACACCGCGTCACGTCGGAGGAGATCGAAGAGCAGCTCGCACCGACGATGGACCGCCTCGGCATCCGCCCCGATCTGTTGCGGAATCTTTCGGGGATCATGGAGCGGCGGGTGTGGGACGAGGGGATGCAGCCAAGCGAGGTTGCGGCGATGGCGGGGGAAAAGGCGATTGAAGCCGCTGGCATCGACCGATCGAAGCTGGGGATCCTCATCAACACCTCGGTCTGCCGCGACTATCTCGAACCGTCGACCGCCTGTATCGCGCATGCGGAGCTCGGGCTGTCCGAGACGTGCATGAACTTCGATCTCGGCAATGCGTGCCTCGGCTTCGTCAACGGCATGGAAATGGTGGGTAATTTGATCGAACGGGGGCAGGTAGACTACGCGATCCTGGTCAACGGTGAGACCAGCCGGCAAATCACCGAAGCCACCATCAAACGCATGCAAGATCCCGAGATCGATGAAACGTCGTTTCGCGAGCAATTTGCTTCCCTGACGCTGGGCTCCGGTGCCGCGGCAATGGTGCTCGGACGGTCGGATCTCGAGCCTGATGGCCACACCTTCACTGGAAGCGTCAATCTCGCTGCGACGCAACACTGCCGCCTCTGTGCCGGCAACATCGATCACATGGTCACCAAAACCCGTGAGCTTCTGATGGCGGGGATGGAGCTCGCTGTACGGACATGGGGCAAGGCGGCGGAGGCGCTTGGTTGGACGGCGGACACTATCGATCACTTCATCGTCCACCAGGTCAGCAAGGTCCACACCGAGCAGATGGCGGGAATCCTCGGCATCGACGTTACAAAGATCTTCCGGCTCTATCCCGACTTCGGCAACATCGGGCCAGCCGGAGTGCCGATCGCGTTGTCAAAGCTCCTCGAATCCGGGAAGCTCCAACGTGGGCAACGGGTGGCGATATTAGGTATCGGCAGCGGTATCAACTGCACTATGGCCGAGCTGCTGTGGTAGCGATTCGCTTGCGCGAATCGCTGATCAAATGAAAGAGATACCAAAACATCTCTATCCATTCGATAAACATTGGCTGGAGCTCGATGATCTTCGGCTCCATTTTCTGGATGAGGGGGACGGCAAACCGGTTGTGGCAGTGCATGGCAACCCCACCTGGTCATTCTATTACCGTGATCTTGTCCGAGATCTGCGATCCGACTACCGGGTCATCGTGCCCGATCACATCGGCTGTGGTCTGTCTGACAAGCCCAGTGACGATGTCTACGAATACACACTGGAACGCCGCATCGGAGATTTCTCGCGCCTGATCGACGACCTCGGACTCGACGACATCAACCTGGTCGTTCACGACTGGGGCGGAATGATCGGTCTCGGCTGGGCGGTGAGAAACCCGGATCGGGTGAAACGTCTGGTGATCCTCAACACCGCCGCCTTCCACCTGCCGAAGGGCAAGAGCTTTCCGTGGCAGCTGTGGATGGTTCGCGACACCCCGCTGGGGCCGCTGATGGTGCGCGGTTTCAACAGCTTCGCCCGCGGAGCGACCCACATGGCGTGCACTCGCAAAAAACTCTCAAAAGAAGTGCGGGATGCCTACTGCGCCCCCTACGACAGCTGGGCGGATAGAATTGCGACCCTGCGGTTCGTGCAGGATATCCCGCTCCGCCAGAGCGAACCGGGATATGACATCGTCTCGGACACAGCCGCACGGCTGGAGGTTTTCCGAGACCGTCCAGCGTTGGTGTGCTGGGGGGACAAGGACTTCGTCTTTGACCACAACTTTCTTGCCGAATGGCAACAAATCCTCCCCGATGCCGACGTTCACCGCTTCGCCGATTGCGGTCACTACATCCTCGAAGACGCCTCCGAGGAAATCATCCCCCTTATCCGCACATTCCTCTCGGAAACCTGATCTAAGGCCAGGTTTTGAACCACCAAGACACCAAGACACCAAGTGTTCCACTAAGAAATTTCTTGGTGTCTTGGTGGTGAAGCAGAAAAATGAGATCGAACGATGACTGACAAAGTAAATATCGCGGATTTTTTGCCCGAGATGGCTGCCAAGCAGCCGGACTCGACAGCCATAGTCTGTCCCTGGAGGCGACGAGGTGGCAGCCTGACCTACGACCAGCTCAACCGCCGGTCGGCGCGGATCGCGCGTGGTCTGGAAAACGTCGGGATCGGTTGTGGGGTGCGGACGGTGCTCATGGTGCCACCCGGCCTCGACCTCTTTCCACTCGCCTTCGGCCTCTTCCGGGCCGGCGCCGTGCCGGTGCTGGTGGACCCGGGTATTGGACTCAAGCACCTCAAAGCCTGTCTCGGCAACGCCGAGCCCGAGGCCTTCATCGGCGTCCCAAAGGCCCACGCTGCCCGGGCGCTGCTCGGTTGGGCTCGGCCGACCATACGGACAAAGATCACGGTTGGGAGGAGGCTTTTCTGGGGCGGTCTTACCCTCAATCAGATCGAAGAACTCGGCAGCGACGCCGATGTCGATGCGGTCGCCACAACCGGCGCTGACGACGTCGCCGCCATCGTCTTCACCTCTGGCAGCACCGGTCCCCCCAAGGGAGTGGTCTATCGCCACCGGAACTTCGCCGCCCAGGTGGAGGCGATTCGGGACGCCTACGACATCAAGCCCGGGGAGGTCAATCTGCCGACCTTCCCACTCTTCGCCCTCTTCGATCCCGCGCTCGGCATGACGACCGTAGTTCCTGACATGGATCCGACGCGCCCGGCCCGGGTCGATCCGCGCAAGATCATCGAACCGATCCAGGAACACGGGGTGACGATCATGTTCGGCTCGCCGGCTCTGCTCGATACGGTGGGTCGCTGGGGCGCCGAGCGTGGAGTCAAGCTCGAGTCCGTGCGCTGCGTCATCTCCGCAGGAGCACCGGTGCCGCCGCGGGTCATCGAGCGATTTCAAAGCATGCTGCGTGACGACGCGGCGATCCACACTCCCTACGGCGCGACAGAATCCCTGCCGGTGGCCACGACCTCGAGTCACGAGATATTGTCGGAGACCCGGCACGCCACCGACCAGGGCGCCGGGACCTGCGTCGGGCACCCCGTTCCTTCGATCGTCGCAGAGGTCATCGCTATCGACGACGCCCCGATCGAGCGCTGGGACACCAGCCTGAAGGTTGATGCAGGAGAGATCGGCGAGATCGTCGTTCAAGGGCCGCAGGTGACCCGCGAGTACTACAACGCCGAAGGCCATACGGCCCTCGCCAAGATCTCGGACGGAGAGGTAGTGCGACATCGCATGGGCGATCTCGGCTATTTCGATGATCGCGGCCGTCTGTGGTTCTGCGGTCGCAAGAGCCAGCGGGTCCGCACAGCTCAAGAAACCCTTTTCACGGTGCCGTGCGAGTCTGTGTTCAACACCCACCCAGAGGTCTTCCGGACAGCGTTGGTTGGAGTGGGGGAGGACGGCGCCGAAGTGCCGGTCCTCTGCGTCGAGCTGGAAAGCGCAGTGAGCCGTGCCCAACATGACCGCATTCGATCCGAGCTCTTGGATCTCGGGGCCGGGTTCGAACACACGAACGGCATTCGCACAGTGTTTTTCCACCCCGCCTTCCCGGTCGATATCCGCCACAACGCCAAGATCGGTCGTGGCGAACTGGCGGCCTGGGCGGCGCCGAAGGTGAAGCCATGAAGGCACTGGTGACCGGTGGCGGAGGTTTCCTCGGCGGTGCCATCGTGCGTCGGCTGGTGGAAAAGGGTTCATCCGTTCGTACGTTTCAACGTGGTCATTACCAACAGCTCGACGAGCTCCGTGTCGAACAGGTTCGGGGCGACATCGCCGACCCCGATGCGGTGTCAGGTGTGGTTGACGGCTGCGACATTGTCTTTCACGTCGCAGCCAAGGTCGATCCGTGGGGCGCCTACCAACCCTTCCACAAAACAAATGTTGTCGGCACCGAGAATGTCTTGACGGCGATGCGGAGCCGTCGGGTGCCGAAGCTCGTGTACACCAGCACGCCGAGCGTCATCCACAGCGGCGGCGATCTCGCCGGTGTCGACGAATCCGAGCCCTACCCGAAGCATTTCGAGGCCGCCTACCCGCAGACCAAGGCGATGGCGGAGATGGCGGTGCTGGCCGCCAACGACGATGAGCTGTCGACGATCGCGCTTCGGCCCCGACTCATCTGGGGCCCGGAGGACACCAACCTCGTGCCGCAGCTCGTCGCCCGAGCCCATTCCGGTCAGCTTCGCCTGGTCGGCGACGGTTCAAACCTGGTTGATACGGTCTACATCGATAATGCAGTCGACGCCCATCTTCTGGCTGCGGATCGTCTCGAGCCAGGGGCGCCATGCGCCGGTCGTCCCTACTTCATCTCCAACGGTGAACCGCGGCCCATGAAGGAGATCATCAACGGCATTCTTGCCGCCGCCGGTCTGCCGCCTGAAGAACGAACCGTGCCGCTCAAGGCGGCGCTTGTCGCGGGCACCGTATTTGAAAACCTATACAAGCTCTTTCCGACCCAGGGGGGGCCGAGAATGACCCGCTTTGTTGCTCGCAGTTTCGCCAGCGCCCATTGGTTCGACATTTCGGCGGCGCGGCGCGATCTGGGTTATGAGCCGCGGGTCTCGATGGAAGAGGGCCTCGCACGGCTGCGTGCCTGGTTCGAATCACAGGGCTGACGGGAGAGTAATTTCATGGTATCGACCACTTCGATTGTGCTGATCACGGGAGCGGCGGTGGTGGCTACCGCCGTGCTCACGACTGCACTTCTCGCGACTCTTGGTTCTCGTTTTCTGAGGGCTCGATTGGACGAAGCGGGCGATCAGGTGGCAGCGAAGGTCAGATCCGCGGTCAGCGAAGCTGTTGAGGAGGCCCTCCCTAAGGTGCGTGGCGCCGTCGAAGGGGGAGTGCGAGACGCCGCAGATGAGGCACTGCCGCGGATCCGCGAGCAGGTGAATGACGGCGTTTCGGAGGCCATTGCTTCGGCGGTGACCGGAGGAGCCCTCGGCAAGGCCGGCGAAGAGCTGGTGCGCAAAGGAGGTGGTCTTCTGGACGCCTTGCTTGGCCCCCGAAACGACCGCGATTAGTCGCCATTGGCCATCAATGCCGGTCCCAGTGGCAAAGCCTCGCTCTGCTTAAGGAACCGTATTCGACCAGGCTACGGTGGCTCCCAATTCGAACCCATCGGTGAAGATCGGGCACTCACCCCCGGGGGCGTTGACCACCACAATGTCCCGCCCCCTCGTGATCTGAGCGCCGCCCGAAACATCGAGGGCTACCGGGAAACACCCCCCACCTTCCACCTTCAGGTCCTGCAGGTTGACCTCGGTGGTAGTCCCCGCAACGGTAACCTTCCCTTCGATAATGGTCGTGGTGCTCGAATCACCACGCAGTTCGAGGCCGCGAGCCACAGCAACCGATTCGGCAAAGACCGTGGCCGATAACACGATCTCCGTGCAGGCTGCATCATCCACTGCAGCCTGAATCGATGGGTGCGCGAGGGTCGGCACCGGACACACGTCCGCGGATGCGGTCGGGGCGCAGAAACCGACAAGGGCCAGAATGGACAGCCCGATCAAGATCCCACCCGGGTTCCCGTCACAGATGAGCCTTCTCATCGCAGCATCACCAGGATCTTGATCCTTCCAGTGCCTTCCTCCAGCGGTTCCAGCGCCTTGCCGAGCATAGTCCCGGGAAGCGGTGCATCCGTCCGCATCGCGTGACCTGGCGTTGGTGAGGTCACCAGCAGATCACCGGGCCAGATCGCACCGTAACCGGCGTCCACCTTGCAGCTCACCACGCCGGCCAGAGCAACTGCAACGCGATGTGATGCCTCCGCCGCAGTCCCATCCGCGCTGGCGACAATCGGCTGTGTTCCGAGCACGACACCCGCCTCTGCCGTGACCACACCGACCACTCCGGCGTCGTGTGACTCGGCACCTCTCCGCATCATGCCCACAGAGCTTCTGTCGATCACCAGCACGTCGCCGGGTTTCACTTCTTCCGACACATCTACGAGGCTCGCCAGGTCCTGGGATGACGGGCGGAAGGATGTGGCATAGACGTTGCCATCGTCATCCACCGGGATCTCGGCGCTGAGACCGGAATGATCGGGGGCCAGCCGCCTGTCGCGATCACCTCGGGTTGCCCTGACCCGCTCGTGCGCCCGTGCCGCTCCTCGTTGGGCTTCCTCTGAAGCGAGATGGTCTACCGGCGTTCTTTCGTGCCCTGGAGGCCTCGGCAGCTCGTGCACCGCGGGATCGAACTCGATGATGGCATCGCGCAAGGCGTGAGCGCGGCTCAGGTCCAGCCTGGCCTTCGGGCTGATTGCGTGGTGCATGCCTTTGAATCGCTCCAGCGAGTTGTAACTCTTCAAGTCGGGGCGGTGTTCGTAGAGCTGGCGGTGGTCGGTCATCGAGGGAATGTACGACTCCTGCTTCTTCTCCTGCACGATGCTCGACTCCTCGAAGCCGATTCGCAGACCGTAGACCATGTAGTCAAAGGCACAGTCGAACCCGTCACGACTGCGTACCATGATCTCGTTCGTGGTTTTCTCGACGACGTACAGCACGCACGGATCGCCGACAGGCGTAAGATGAACCGTCAGTCCGATATCAGGGTTCGTCACCCACTTGAAAGTCGCGCCCAGAGGCACCTTCGCCTCGCCCTCGGCAAGCCTCGCCGTTCCCCGCGTGTAGGTAGCAACCTCGTCGCCCTCGGGAGCCGCGTACACTATGACTGACGAGGGATCGTAAGGGTGGTTCTGGACGAAGTTCATCGAACCAGTGCCGTTGATCTTGTACGAGCTGTTCGCGACGAGGGCCCAATCTGAGGTATCGGTGTCCCAGAAGTACCCGCCAGCAGCGCTGCCGTGGGCCTCGATCCCATAATTCCCATGCCCAACATCCGCCCAGCCCGAGCCGTCACTGGCCCAGAATTGCCCGCCGGCAGTCGAGCCAAAGGCACGTATTCCGTAATGACCGTCTGCAACATGCGCGTAGCCTGAACCGGCACTGTTCTCGAAGTACCCACCCATGGTATAACCGTAGGCCACGATGCCACGACCTTGGTTGCTATCGAAGGACCCTCCAATTGATTTCCCGAACGCGTCGATTCCAATATCAAGATGCGCGACTTTCGCGTAGGACGGGTAGGCTGAGCCGGCAGTGTTCTTGAAGTGCCCGCCCGTTGTATAACCGTAGGCTTCGATTCCACTCGCGCCATACCCGACGTACGCGTAGCCTGAGCTGGTGCTGTCCTTGAAGTACCCGCCCATTTCAGAGCCGTAGGCTTCGATGCCACGATCTCCATACCCAACCCGCGCGTAGCCTGTGCCGTCTAGGTCCCCGAAGTACCCACCCATAGCGGCACCGTAGGCGTCGATACCTTTATCTAAGCCGAAGGCCGAGATGCCGATATTTCCATGACCGACATACGCGTTGCCGTTGTTGCCACTGCCCGAGAAGTACCCACCTGCAGTACTCCCGTAGGCGTTTATCCCGTAATTTCCCCACCCAACTTTGGCGTAGCCTGTGCTGTCGCTGTCCTTGAAATATCCACCGCCGACCGACCCGAAGCCCTGAACACCATAACTATCCGAACCGAGCCACGCCTCGGCCTCAGAGTCGGAGTCGCGGAAGATTCCACCGCCGCCATCGCCTTCGGACACAATGCCCCAACTCCCAGTCGGCGGGGTCGGGATCGCCTTGGCGCCGATCGAAGTTGCCTCACTGAGTGAGCTGGCCAGGGCTTGGCGCAACGCTGGCGGTACGGGTGTGGCCGCGACCGGTTGGGCTTCCCGAGCCGCTTGATCTTGAGCAGAGGGTGGATCCTCGGCAGTCAGAACTGATCCGGGGACAATCAACATCAGAACGAAGATCCAGTCTGCCGTTTTCGAACACACCTTTCGCATGACCAATCCTCCATCAGTTTGGGGGCTCAAAAAGTGATTGCTCCGCTACCGAAAACCGATCGAGCTGTTCTATCACGGTGCACCGGGAGAGGGCAGAACGGCGAGAGCTACTCTCACCAGAAGTCGTAACCAAGAGCGTGGTGCATCGCCCGGCCATCAGTCGCATATCGGTTTCCTTACGAAAAACGTATATCAACCTCGGGAAGACGGCAAACGATAGTCTTGCATTGAACAGTCGTCTCAACTGATGGGACGTGGATGATGCGGCATTTTTTTGGGTGTCAGCACGGCCCCTTGACGGGGACTCTCTCCCTGCGCTGGGGCGGAGTACTCTGCCCTTTTTTCAGCGTGCATATCTGGGGCAGAAAGTGAGGCAGGCCTGGCCGTATTTTTTCTCATTTGCTCAAGCGTGTTGAGGCTTGTCGCAATCTTTCACAAGGTGTAGGATGCGTGGGCGCAGAGAGCGTAAATCGGTGTTTCGACGGTGGTCCGAGCGTGCTACGTAGGAAAGTCAAATCAGGCAAAAACGCAAGTCAGCCCCCGTAAAACGCTGAAATTTTTCACACGCCCGGCACGCGGCCTCCCGAGGGATGCAACGCGGTGCGCCGGACCCGGCAAAAAAGGAGGTCGGAAATGCTCAACAAAATCGGTCTTATCGGCGGCGGTTTTATCGGCGGAGTGCTTACCCAGGAGATCGTCCAGCGGCGGCTGGCACGGGAGGTCGGTCTCTCCGACCCGGCGCCCTTCGTCAATCCTGATGATCCGCCGGAGCGGCAGGAGGTCGCCGCCAAGCAATCAGTAGCCAAGGGGAAATGCCTGGACATCGCAGAGGGTCTGCCCACCATCCGCACCGATGTGCGGTGCGTCGGTTCCAAGGACTACTCAGCTCTCGCCGGCTCCGATCTCGTGATCAACACCGCCGGTGTCCCCCGCAAGGCGCGACCGGACGGCACCTTCCCGTCCCGGGAAGAGCTCCTGACCATCAATCTCAAGGTTTCGAAGCAGGTCGCTGAGGGCATCAAGGAATTCTGCCCTAACGCCACCATCATCTCCGTCGCCAATCCGTTGGACGCTATTGTCTACACCCTCGACAAGGCCCTGGCGCCGCCAAAGAACAAGCTCGTGGGGATGGCCGGCCAGCTTGATTCCGGCCGCTATTGCTACTTCGTCTCCGAGGCCGCAAACGTGTCGGTGGAAAACGTCAACGCTCTGGTCCTCGGCGGCCACGGCGACACGATGGTCCCGGTACGCTCCTCGTGCACGGTTGGCGGTATTCCGGTCGCGAAGTTTGTCGACGAGGAGACCTTGTCGGCTATCGAGAGTAGGACCCGCAAGGCGGGCGGCGAGGTCGTCGGTCTGCTGGGCTTCGGTTCGGCATACGTGTCTCCGGCCTGGGCGGCGCTCGAAATGGCAGAGGCCATCATCTTCGACAAGCGCAAGATCATCCCGGTCTGCGCCAAGCTCGAGGGAGAGTACGGCGTCAACGGTCTGTTTGTCGGTGTGCCCGCCATCATCGGCGCCAACGGCGTCGAGAAGGTCATCGAGCTCGACCTCACCGATTCCGAGAAAGCGGCCTTCGCCCACTCGGTGGAAGCGGTTTCCAAGACCTGCGGCGAGGTCGACGAAATGCTCGGCAGCGTCTGACCGCGACTTCAATTTAAATGCCAGTTGCCCCCTGCACCGCAGGGGGCTTTTTTTGTCAAACGCTCTAAGATCATGACCTTCAGATGTTTGAAAATTGAGGTGTGGGGCGCGATGGGTTAAACTTCATCGCAGTTTCGTTGGAGGTCGAGAATGGGACAGGCGATCAAACGGATTGCCGTGAACACCGGTGGCGGAGACGCTCCTGGTCTCAACGCTGTGATTCGCTCCATCGTGCTTTCCGCTCTCCGAAGGGGCTGGGAGGTACTGGGGATTCGCAAAGGCTACGAGGGCCTTCTCGACACCTCGAAAATCATCCAGCTCGACCGTGACTCGGTGCGCGGGATTACCCATCTCGGCGGTACCATCCTCGGCACCACCAACCGGGGTTCTCCATTTGAGTATCCGATCAAACAGGCGAACGGAGAGGTGGCGTTGATCGACCGATCCGATGAGGTCGTGGAGAACTTCCGGCGCCTGCAGATCGACGGGCTGATCGCCATCGGCGGTGATGGATCGATGAAGATCGCGCACGGGTTCGTAAAGAAGGGACTTCCAATCGTCGGCGTGCCGAAGACCATCGACAACGACCTCTCGGGTACCGTCGTGACCTTTGGTTTCGACACCGCAGTGACGGTTGCCACCGAATCCATTGACCGGCTCCACTCGACGGCCGAGGCGCACGAGAGGGTCTTTGTAGTGGAGGTCATGGGTCGTTACGCCGGATGGATCGCCCTCAGCTCCGGTGTTTCGGCGACAGCCGACGTGGTGTTGATTCCGGAGATCCCGTTCGAAATTGGCGCGGTGTGCAACAAGATCATGGATCGCGAAGCCCGAGGACGGCGTTTTTCGATCGTGGTTGCCGCCGAGGGAGCCAAGCCGGTCGACGGGCAGCGGGTTGCCAAAGACCAGGGCGCGGGCCGTGAGGTGTTACTGGGCGGAATTTCCACACAGGTGGCGGAGGAAATTCAGAATCGAACGGGCAAGGAGACCCGTACCGTTGTTCTCGGGCACCTGCAAAGGGGCGGGGGCCCAACGACCTTCGATCGCCTCCTGTCGTTGCGGTTCGGCGCGGCGGCAGTGCGGATGGTTGCGGATCATACGTTCGGTGTCATGGTCGCACTCGATCCACCGACCGTGCTTGCGGTCCCGATCGAGGTCGCCACCGAGCGAATGAAGTGCGTGCCGCTCGACTGCGACACCATGCTCACCGCGCGCGATCTCGGGATCAGCTTCGGTGACGAGGTCGAAGAGGTATAGGCGGATGATCGTTTCTGGTTGGTATGACGGACACAGCACCTATGGACTCAGGGTCCTCGAGGGCAACGTGAGCCTCTATTTCCGACCCGAGTGGGAGACGGTCACGGTCTATCTTCCCGACGACAAAGATCCGGTCATCCTTCCGCTCACCGCCAGTTTCTGGGAGGGCTCGCCGGAGCTCCGTTCGCCTCGCATCAAATCCTTCTTTGTCCGCTACGGGCTCGCTCCGTGGGAGAAGAAGGAGCCGCCGTATTTCGAGCTGGTTCCGCTGGGTGAAGGAGTGTTCCGTCTCGAGTGGATCACACCACCTCGAGGCCAATCTGCGCTTCCGCTGTGAAGACGCGGTCCACCCACCGGCCCAGGAGAAACCGCAGATCACGCAGATAGACGCAGATCCGCCCACCGCCCCCGTCGCAAACACGAAGACACAAAGACACCAAGAATTCGCAAAGCCGCGCACACACCCAGAATTGCCCACAGATCACACAGATAGGCCCAGATCCCCCCGCCCGCCCAAAGAATCGCAAAGGCGCGAAGACGCAAAGACGCAAAGGGGCGGTGACTGAGTTGGTAGGACGTTTCCGTTTCTTTCCGGCAGAACGACAGGCGATCAGTAATCGCCTGTCGCCGGTGAGAAGACCGACGACTCCGGATGCAAGCAACCGTCGCTGTCAGTCTTCTCACCGGCCGACCCAGTGGTTCCCGGCCGTTTCCGGACGGCCGAAACCTCGCCAGATAACGCAAGCCGGTATGAACCTATCTGGGTCTATCTGTGTGATCTGTGGGCTCTATTTGTCGTTGGAATACTCGAGGTCGGTGGCGAAAGCGGCGGTGCAATCCAACTGGCAAAAACTGTCTGCGTCTATCCGCGTGATCTGCACTTTCTCCTGGGCGGGTAGGTGCGCTTCCCGCCTTGGAGGTGAATTGACCGGTTAGCGGTCGACGGGTTCGGAGTGGGGAACGCCGTCCGTGAGTGGGACTGATGAGACGGTGCGGGGGTCGCCGCTCTTGCGATCGATCACCGATGCATAGATCGCGATAGGAGCATCGATTTCCACCCGGACCAGAA
>Ga0316198_10000060_pt1 | contig 42328 bp, 37 predicted proteins | sample OudBieAanoxic_MG_FD_204935 | JGI IMG/M metagenome (GOLD analysis project Ga0316198, IMG submission 204935) | Coastal sediment microbial communities from Oude Bieten Haven, Netherlands - site A anoxic | ecosystem: Environmental > Aquatic > Marine > Coastal > Sediment | place: Netherlands... | reverse complement strand
ACGGTCATGAACTGGCCGCAGCGGCTGCTCCTGCCCGCGCCCGACAGCATCGAGGGTGACGATATCGCCCTGCTCGAGCCCCTGGGCATCGCCCTCCACGGCATCGACCTGGGCCACGTCAAGCGAGGCGTGAGCGCCGGCGTCTTCGGCTCCGGGCCCATCGGGCTCCTGCTCATCCGTGCGCTCAAGGCCATGGGCGTCGGCCGCGTCATCGCCACCGACGCCAAGCCGCATCGCGTGGAGGCCGCGCTGGTCTCGGGCGCCGACGAGGCCTGGCCGACCGCGGTGGACGGTCAGCCAGAGGGTATCCGCGACGTAGCCAAGGTCGACGTGACCTTCGAGGTCGCGGGGGAGGACGCAGCGCTGGAGTCGGCCATGATCACGGCCAAGCCCGGCGGTCGCGTGGTGGTCGTGGGCATCCCGCCGACCAACCGGCACGCCTTCCCTGCCGGCGAGGTCCGGCGAAAGGGACTGACCGTAGCCTGGTCTCGCCGCATGAAGGCCATCCACATGCTGCGCGCGATCGAGATGGCCGACCACGGCATCGTCCCGCTCGAGGGCCTCATCTCAGCCACCTATCCGCTGGCCGAGGCGGCCAAGGCCTTCGACGACCTCGTCGCGCGCAACGGCCTCAAGATCGTGGTCAAGCCGACCGAGTAGCGCGCCCACACACGAGCAACCGCCTGGCACCACGAGGGTGCCAGGCGGCCTCTCCCTGCTCGTCCGGCGCTGGCCGGAGGTCAGTCTTCGATCGGGATGTGCACGCCGCGACGCAGCAGGCCGCTGTCGTGGCGAGCACCGATGTCGATGGTGCGGGCGCCCTCCTCGAACTCTCCGGCTCCCGTGCGGTCGCGGACCCACGGGGAGACCGAGCCCGCGGCCGGCTCAGGAGCCGCCGGCGCCGGCGCCGGCGCCGGAGTGATGGACTGGCCGTTCGCGGCGGGCTGACCCGGTGCCACGGGTGCCGGGACCGGCAACGGGCGCGTGACGGGCACGGCCACCGGCGGGCGGCTGCGCTGGACCGGGACCGGCACGCGTGGACGAGGTGCCACGACCATGCGTGCGCACGAGCCGCACATGGGGTGCTGCCCCGCGGTCGGCAGGCCCAGGCGCGAGCGACGCCGGGAGCGCGGGCCGGACTGCGGCGGGCGGAAGCCGCAGATGGCGACGTTGTCGTTGCCCTCGAGGTAGGCGTGCTGGGTGGTGCCCCGGTGGTACCAGGGATCGTCGAGCTCGTCGAAGCCGTTGCGGATGACGATGCCCCACACCACCTCGTCGGCAGGGAAGGTCTTGCCCGTCGGGGGCAGGACCTCGGCGGCCGGCTGCTGCACGGCGCGCTGGGGATCGGGCTCTTCGTCGTGGTTACGTGCAAAGAGGTTGAGTCGCATTCGCGACGTGATATTAGCGAATGTCGCGCTCATCCTTCGTCTCTTGCTTGGTGCGCTCTGTGGCGGGATGAACCGGCCGGCCGGCGTCGGCGCCGTCGCAGTGCCGGGCCGGACGTTCGTACGGGGGGTGGGAGATATGACGACGTTCACGCCCCGTACTATCGGGCCATCCGTCCCCTGAGGCTACTCCCAATATCTGCACCTGAGTACCCCGTACCATCTGCCCGTAGGCGTGCTGTCACCAGTACTAGTGGGTCAGCGCGTCGAGGTGTCGCGCCGCCGCCGCTCCCCTAGGCGGTGACCGCGGCGATGGCCCGGCAGACCGGCTCGAGGTTGGCCGCGGTCAGGCCGGCCACGTTGACCCGGCCCTTGCCCACGACGTAGACCGCGAACTCGTCGCGCAGTCGGGCCACTCGTTCCTCGCCCAGCGGCAGCAGCGAGAACATGCCGCGCTGGCGCAGAAGAGACTCGTGGTTGCCGGGCGCGCCGGCAGCCTGCAGCCCGGCCACGAACTTGCCCCTGTTGCCGTTGATGCGGTCGCGCATCACGCCCACCTCATCGACCCACTGCTGGCGCAGGGCGGGGTCGGAGAGGACCGTGGCCACGATCTCGCCTCCGTGTGCCGGCGGGTTGGAGTAGTTCGAGCGGATGACGCCCTTGGCGTGCGAGAGCAGGGTGGCCGTCTCCTCGGCGCTGGCACCCACGATCGAGAGCGCGCCCACGCGCTCGTCATAGAGGGCGAAGTTCTTGCTGAAGCTGCTGGCCACGAACATGGTGGTCTCGCGCGCGAGCAGTGCGCGCAGGCCGACCGCGTCCTCGTCGAGACCGTCGGCGAAGCCCTGGTAGGCGAAGTCGAGCAAGGGCAGGGCGCCGGCCGCGACGACCGTGTCGGCGATGCGCTCCCACTGCTCCGCCGTGGGGTCGATGCCGGTGGGGTTGTGACAGCAACCGTGGAGTACCACCACATCGCCCGCGGGCACCGAGCGCAGGGCGTTGAGCATGGTCTCGATGTCGAGCTCGCCGTCCTCGCCCAGGTAGGGATAGCTGCGCACGGGCAGGCCGGCCGCGCCGAAGACCTGCGGATGGTTGGGCCAGGTCGGCGTGCTCAGCCAGACCGCCGCCTCGGGCTCGACGGCCGCGACCAGGTCACCGGCCACGCGCAGGGCGCCGGTACCGCCGGGCGTGTGCATGGTCTCCACGCGCCCCCCGGTCACGGCCGGGTGCCGGGCGCCGAAGACGAGGTCCCGCACCGGGCCGTTGTAGGCCGGGTCGCCTCCGATCGGCTTGTAGACCTTGGTGGTCTGCTCCTCGAGGACGCGTGCCTCGGCGGTGCGGACGGTGTCGAGCACCGGCGTGACACCGGTCTCGTCGACGTAGACCCCCGAGGCGAGCGACACCTTGCCGGGTCGGTCGTCAGCGCGATAGCGCTCCATCAGCCCCAGGATGGCGTCGGGCGCGCGGGGCTCGAGATCAGCGAACATGGCCATGCCCTGATGGTAGCCCGGCTATCCTCGTACGCGTGGAGCCCACCCGACGAGCCGCCTCCAGCGTGAGCTTGCGCCCATGAGCGCGGCACTCGTGGCCTTCCTCGTCGCCATCGGCGCGGGCGGATTCGGGTCGATGGTCGGCATCGGCGGCGGCCTGGTCATCGTGCCCCTGCTGAGCGTGCTCCTCGGCTACGACGTCAAGGTCGCCATTGCCGCCAGCCTCATCGGCGTCATCGCCACTTCGCTGTCGGCCTCGCCGCGCTACATCAAGACCGGCCTCGCCGACCGGCGCCTGGGCATGCTGCTGCTGGTCGCAGCCGCGCTCGGAGGTCTGGCCGGCGGCGTGACCGCGGACCTCCTCGACGGGCGCACGCTGTCGCTGCTCTTCGCGTTGCTGCTCACGACGGTGGCCGTGCGCATGGCCTGGCAGATCCGCCACCCGATCGCGCGTCCGCCACTGGACGACGTCGAGGTCAGTACGCGCTTCGCCTTCTCCTACGTGGAGCCGACCAGTGGCGAGGAGGTGGCCTATCGCGCCCAGCGCCTGCTGCCCGGGACGCTGGTCTCGTTCCTGGCCGGCAACGTCAGCGGCCTGCTGGGGGTGGGTGGCGGCGTCATCAACGTGCCCACCATGAACGTGCTCATGCACGTGCCCATCCGCGTGGCCACGACCACCAGCACCTACATGCTCGCGGCCACCGCCACTGCCTCGGCCGTGGTCTACCTCGCCTCGGGGCAGCTCGACCCGCTGCTGGCGGCACCGGTCGCGCTCGGCGTCATCGTCGGTGCCCGGCTCGGCGCACGTCTCGCCATGCGCCTGTCACAGGACGTCCTGCGGTTGGCCTTCGTGGTCGTGGCCGCGGTCTTCGCCGTCTCCATGTTCCTGGAGTTCCTGGCCCTGTGAGCCTCCAGCAGTCAGGGCGCGATAGCGCGCCCCGCCGTTACACCAGCGCCACGCTCACCGGCGGCGTGCTCGTGGCGGCGATCCTCTTCGGCGTGGCCGTGCTGGCCGAGGTCCTGGGGGCCGACACCGGCGCCGGCGACATGACCGACCTGGCCGCCGTCGCCGAGGGGCTGGTGGCGTTCAGGCCCTGGGCCTGGGCCACGGCCGGAGCCTATGCCGTGCTGGCGACCCCGATCGCGGGTCTGCTCGTGACCGCCGCGGAGTACTGGAGCGTGGACGACCGGCGGACGGTGCTCATCGCGGCTGCGGTCCTGGCCATCCTCAGCCTCAGCGTCGTCGTCGCCCTCGTGCGCTGAGGTGTCCGAGCGCCGCGAGCGGCCGGCCTCTGCTAGCGGCTCTCGAGCTCGCTTCGCAGGATCTTGCCGGTCGGGCTCTTGGGCAGCTCTTCCCGGAACTCGATGAGGCTGGGCACCTTGTAGTCGGCGATCCGCGTGCGACAGTGCTCCAGGATCTCGTCCTCGGTGCACGGCCCCGCCCTAACGATCACGCACCGTACGAGGTCGTCCCCGAAGCTCGAAGGGGCGCCCAGCACCACCACCTCCGCGACCTGCGGATGAGAGAGGATGGCCTCCTCGACCTCGTTGGGGTTGACCTTGAACCCGCCGCGGTTGATGAGGAACTTCTTGCGGCCCGTAAGGGTCAGGTAGCCCTCGGCGTCCTGTACGCCAAGGTCTCCCGAGAGGTAGAAGCCATCGCGGAAGCTGGCGGCGGTCGCCTCGGGGTTGCCGTCGTAGGCCGTGATCGCGTGCGGGCTGGCGATCGCCACCTCGCCCTCGTCGCCCGGCGGGACCGGCTTCCCGTCCTCGTCCCGGATCTCGATACGGATCCCGTCCAGCGGCAGTCCCACCGATCCAAGGCGTTCGTCGGCGGGATCCTGGAGGTTCACGCTGATCGTCCCGGTCTCGGTGGAGCCGTAGAGCTGGCGCACGTACGGCCCGTACTTCTGCGCGAAGAGCCGGTTGTCGTCGGGTAGCAGCGGGGCGCTGGCCGAGAAGGCGATCCGCAGGCTCGAGAGGTCGACCTCGCCGCGTATCGGGGACCGAGCCAGGATGGCGTACATGTAGGGCACCGCACCGAAGTAGGTGATCCGCTCCCTGGTCATGAGGTCGAGCACCGGGCGCCTGCTGAAGGCAGGCACCGGACAGAGCGTCCCGCCCACGTGGATCGAGGTCATCATCGTCCGCACCAGGCCATTCACGTGTGAGAACGGTGCAGCACCAAGGAAGCGATCGTCCTCGCTCAGGCGGAATGCCCTCGACAGCCGCTCGAGCTCATCGCTCAGCATGTCGTTCGTGCGGATGATGCGCTTGGGGGCACCGGTCGAGCCGGACGTGTACTGGAGGAGCAGCGGTGTCGCCTCGCTCGAGTCCGAGTCGGCCGAACCCCACGTCGCGATGGCTTGCGCGTCGCCGGTTCGTGGCCTGACCACGTTGCAGCTCCCGTCGGCCTCGATCGCCAGCAGCGACGGCGGGTCCTTGAGCGTGGCCAGGGCATCCGCCACGACCGGGACCAGCTCGGAGGCGACGATGATGGCCGCGGCCCTGGTGTCCCGTAGGTAGTAGACGAGCTCCTGCTGCTGATAGCGCACGTTGAAGGGTGCGACCACGCCGCCGGCCCGTGCGATGCCGAGGAAGGAGGACACGAAGGCCCCGGTGTTGGGTGCCATGAGTGCCACGGCATGTCTTGAGCGGATGCCCAGCTCGAGCAGGGAATCGGTGACCGCCGACGAACGCGCGTGCACATCGGCGTAGCGCCAGTCCAGCCGCTGCTCGCGGATCGCCAGGCGGTCGCTGCGTCCGTCGGCGAGCTGGTCGAAGCGCGCGGAGAAGGACAGCTGCGGCTGGTTCATGGCGATGACATCCTCTCGTCCAGGAACGTGGCGAACGCTCCGACGGTCCTGAAGTACTCCGGCTTCAGCTGGCTTTCGTCCACGGTCAGATCGAACCGCTCCTCAGCCGCGACCACCAGCTGGAGCACCTCCATCGAATCGAGGCCGATGCCTCTGCCCAGGAGCCCCGTGCTCTCGTCCACCAGCCCGGTCGCGGTCGTGAGCTGCAGCTCGCCCAGCATGTCGGCGACCCACGCCACGATCTCGGGCCTGGTCGTGGTCATGGCGCCGGTGCCGGATCGGAGTCGCGACGGTAAGTGTGCATCACCACCATTTTTCGTACTGCTCCGGGTGCCTGGTCACGTGGTGGTCGATCCTCCTGATGTAGTTGCGGGCCAGGTCGTCGACGGCTTCATGGCGGCCATCCGACGGGCCGGCCGCCAGCGTCGGCTCGATGATGACCTCGAAGTGATCGTGCGCGTGCCGGACCGCGAACGTGGGGAGCAGGGCGGCCCCGGAGGCAAGCGACAGGCTGGGGGCTCCGGTGGGCAGGCTGATGGTGCCGCCCAGGAACGGCCCGGTCACCGTCCGTGCGCCCCACGTCGTCTCGGCCGTGATCGAGACGAGGGTGTTGGCCCGGAGCCGAGCATAGAGGTCACGGGTCCGCTTCAGCTCCGAGCCGTCGGTCATGACCAGGCGCTCGGCCAGGTAGCGCTCCTCGGGCTTCGTCCTCAACGCGCTCAGGGGGCGCCCCATCCGCGTCTGGGACAGCCCGTGATCCTCGTGGCTCAGGTGCGTCAGGGAGTAGCCGGCTGCTGACAGGCCCTTCTTGACCACGAGGAACGCGGACATCATCGGGGCTACCCAGAGGATGCCGCCCTTGCCCTGCTCCAGGGCCTCGTCGATGTGCTCCGCGCCGGTCAGCTCGATGCGTGGGTCCCATCCGCCGGGTCGGAACTCCCGTAGATACTGGAGGTGGCGCTCGATGCGCCCCGCTCGAGCGCGCGTGACGATGATGTGCGGCGGCGGCAGGTCGTCGCGCCCCGCGCATCTCTGTCGCACCTGCTCGATCCGTCCAGCTGTCCCTCGCGGCGTGAGGCGCGCGACCACGTTGCCGAGCGAGACGCACACGGGAGCCCACGAACGTGGCGAGGCCAACCATGCGAGCGGCAGGAGGTAGACGACCCGGGCAACCATCGTCACATCCCCCCTGGAGACGAGCGGGCGACGCTGCGACGCCGGAGCGCTACCGGAGGTTCCGTCCGCCACGGCGCTAGGCCACGTCCGGTCGCGGTCGGTCGGCGCCGGTTCGCCCCAGGTTCTCCTCCAGGACCGCGTTGCACTCCGCGACGGTGGCGTGCGGGAGATCGAGCGTCGCCAGGTTCCCGTCGTTCTCCAGCAGCCGGTCGAGCGTGGCTGCGATCGCCATCTGGGCTGCGAACAGCGCCGGCGTGCTGTAGTTGACCATCGAGACGCCAAGCTCCCTGAGGCGTGTCAGGCTCACGGGCGGCGACTTGCCTCCGTGGATCTGGTTGAACACCCGCGGCACCTCGACAGCGGCGCTCACCTCGCGCAGCAGCTCGAGGTCCGACAGTCCGTCGACCAGCACCGCATCGGCGCCGGCTTCGTCGAAGGCCCGCACCCGGCGCAGGATGTCATCAGGATGGTTGGCATCGGTCCGTGCCACAACGAAGAGGTCGTCACGGGCGGCCAGCACACGTTCGAGCTTCTCGAGGAAGGTGTCGAGCTCGAGGATCTGCTTGCCCTCGAAGTGGCCACAGCGCCGCGGACGCTGCTGGTCCTCGATGATCACGCCGGAGGCACCGATGGCCTCGAGGCGACGAGTGACGTGCGCGGCGACGTCGATATCGACGTAGCCGTCATCGATATCGACGACGATCATGGTCTCGGGCACCACCGCGCGAACCCGCCCCACGTAGTCGAGCATGTCGGTCCAGGTGGTGAAGCCGACGTCCGGCAGGCCATACATGCTCGCCGCCATGCCGAACCCGCTGACGAAGATGCCCTCGAACCGGTTCGCGGCGAGGCTGGCGGAGAATACGTCGTAGATACCCATGAACCGTGTCATCTCGTGTTCGGCGACGTGCTGGCGCAGCCGACGTCCGTGGGGCCGATTGCTCAAGCTTCCCTCCGCGGTGAACTGGCCGGCTGACGGCCTCGTTCGGTCACCGCCTGTCAGAGGCGCCAACGACCAGCGCTAGCAGCATTCCACACGGCCAAGTGGTCGGTTCGAGCGCATGCGATATCGCGTTGACATGCGTCACCGCTGCGGCGCTCGGCGATCGGCGTCATCGCCGCTGCCGGCTCGACGGGTCAGCCCAGCTCCTGGTCAGGTGTCCGCCCTGGGTCCGCTAGGCGCCCGAGAGTGGGCTCGAGCCGGCTCGTCCACTCGATTCGATGCCCGCCTGTGCATGGCGTGGGCCTGGCCGGCGGGGCTCCGGCGTGACCCGAGCCTCGGTTCCCGGCTAGTGGGCCCAGGGCGGACATATGACCAGGACCTCCCACGTCCACCCGCCCAGGGGATGCCGCGCCCATGCGCACCAGGGGGTGCCGTGTCCGCGCGCGCTCGACGGTGCCGCGTCCATGCGCGCGCCCTGAAGATGCCACGTCCACGCCCCGAGTCCACAGCCCGAACCCCGGCAACACGCCACTCCGCCCAGCGCCCGGCCCGAGCGCTGCGCAACGACCTACGGCGCCCGACGGTCGACGTAGCGGCAGCGGGGAGCGATGGGGCACTCGTCGCAGCGAGGCGAGCGCGCGTCGCAGAGGTTGCGTCCGTGGGTGATGAGCCCGACGTGCATGGGGTAGCACTGCTCCGGCTCGAGCAATGCCAGGTAGCGGTCGTGCGCCTCCACCGCGGTCACCTTGGCCGGGATGAGCCCGATGCGCTTGGACACGCGATCCACGTGCCGGTCGACCGGCATGAGCGGCATGCCGAACGACATCATCAGCACCACCGAGGCCGTCTTCACGCCGATGCCGTCGATGCGGGTGAGCCAGTCCCGTGCCGCCAGCGGCGCCATCCGACCGAGGAACTCGAGCGAGTGGTCGCCGCGCTCCTCGCCGATGGTGGCCAGCGAAGCCTGGATGCGGGCCGCCTTCTGGTTGGCCAGCCCGGCCGGCCGGATCACGTCGGTCAGCTCCTCGATGGGCGCGCCCTCGACCCGTGGCCACGAGGGCGGCGGCAGCCTGGCCCAGCCGGTGCCGCCCCAGCCCGGTCGGTAGGCCTCCATCTCGCTGCCCGCACGCTCGACCGCCGTCTCGTCCGCCGGGTACGCCCGTCGCAGGGCATCGAAGGCCTTCTCCGCGTTGATGTCGGCCGAGTTCTGGGTGAGGATCACGAGGATCAGCTCGGAGGTCGGGTCCAGCACCCGCTTCCAGCGGGGCACGCCGTAGAGCGACTCGACGCCCTCGAGCACGTACTCGACGAGGCCGGGACGGGACGCCCTGAGCCGGTTGGCCCAGGGTTTGATGGGATCGGCCTTCTTCCGCTTCCGCCGCCTGCCCTTCCCGGCCGGCATCAGCCGAGGTGGCCGGCGAGGTCGACGAGGCTGGCGGCCCGCGCTGCGGCCCGGGCGATGGGCGGCGTGCCAGCCGAGACGATCTCCTCCAGCGTCATCGGCCGCTCCGTCACGGGCATGGTCACGACCCCGATGCTGTGCATGAACTCGGCGCCGTCGGGCGTGATGCCGCCACCGAAGCAGATCGTGTGCGCGCCGCTGGCGCTGGCGCGCTCGGCCACGCCCATGGCCGTCTTGCCGTAGCTGGTCTGACCGTCGACCTTGCCCTCCCCGGTGAGCACGAGGTCGGCCCGCTCCACGGCGGCGTCGAAGCCGGTCAACTCCATCGCCACATCCACGCCCGGTCGCACCTCCAGGGCGGCGAAGCGGTCGGCCACGGCCAGCAAGCCGAAGATGGCCCCGCCCGCGGCGCCCGTGCCCGGCTCGTAGCGCAACGGCCGCCCCACGGTCGCCTCGAAGACGTCGGCGTAGCGCCGCAGGTTGCGGTCGAGCTCGGCGACCTGTTCGGGCGAGGCGCCCTTCTGGGGCCCGTAGGTGGCGGCCGCTCCACGTTCGCCCAGGAGCGGATTGGTGACGTCCGAGGCGACCGTCAGCCGCACCTCCGAGAGCACCGCCGGCAGACCCGTCAGATCGACGCCGGCCAGCCGCCCGAGCGCACCGCCACCGGGCGCGAGGTCGTTCTCGCGATCGTCACGAAAACGCGCACCCAGCGCCTCCAGCAGGCCCGCGCCGCCGTCGGTGGTGGCGCTGCCGCCGAAGCCGATGACGATGTCGCGGCCGCCTGCCTCGATGGCCGCAGCCAGGATCTGGCCGGTGCCGTAGGTGCTGGCGGCCATGGCGTCACGCTCGCCGGCCGGCACACGCGAGAGCCCCGAGGCCGAGGCCATCTCCACCACCGCGCGCTGGTCGGCGCACAGGAACGACGCGCTGAGCGTACGCATCAGCGGGTCCTTGGCAGCCAGCGTGTGCCGCTTCCAGCCGCCGCTGGCCTCGATGGCGTCGAGCGTGCCCTCGCCACCGTCGGCCATGGGCGTGAGCACGACCTCGTCGGCGGGCCGCATGGTCGACCAGCCCTCGGCCAGCGCTCCGGCCACTACCACCGAGGAGAAGGTGCCCTTGAAGGAGTCGGGCGCAACGACGACACGCAGAGGGCGAACAACGGGCATGGTCGTGGCTCCGGCTACTCGGCGGGACTCTCGGGCAGGCCGCGCTTGCGACGGTACTCGGGCACGCGCGCCATGGGCGGGCGCTCGACGTCGGCCAGGTCGAAGACGTCGAGCGAAAGCTCGTCCCCGACTGATCGCGGCAGCTTCATGGATGTGCCACGGTCGCGCAGGCGCGGTGTGTGCCCGCGCTCGTCGAGCCGCTTCATCACCGCCTGCATGATGACGAAGGCCATCTTGGACAGGCCCTCGAGGTCCTGGTTGCGGTGGTGCCGGATCTCCAGGTCGACCTGGCCCAGGCCCTCGATGCCCAGCTTCTCGGAGAGGTCGATGAGGTGCCCGATCTCGACCGCGTAGCTGGTGAAGAAGGGGATGGCCTCGAGGAAGTCACGCCGGCCGGCGTACTCACCCGAAAGCGGCTGGATGTAGCCCGAGAGCTCGGGGAAGAAGAGGTTGATGAGGGGTCGGGCGACGAGCTCGGTGACGCGCCCGCCGCCGCCGGCGGTGAGCACGCCGCCCTGCACGATGGGCCGCTGGTAGAAGGCCTTCACGTAGCCCAGGCGCGGCTCGGTCAGCAGAGGGCCGAGCGTGCCGTAGAGGAAGCGCTCATCCCACTCGCGCACGTCGGTGTCGCACCAGGCCACGAGGTCGCCGCTGGTCTCGTAGAGGCTCTTCCACAGCGCCTCGCCCTTGCCCCGATAGGCGCCGTACTTGGGCAGCACCTGCTGGTGCACGACCACGCGCGCGCCCTCGTCCTCGGCGATCTTGCGTGTCTCGTCGTCCGAGTCGGAGTCGATGACGAGCAGCTCGTCGATGAGCTTGTGCACGGTCATCAGCTCGCGCCGGGCGGTGCGCACGATGGGCCCGATGGTGGCGGCTTCGTTGAGCGTGGGCAGCACCGCCGAGATGGTCAGCCCCCGCTTCCGCTTGAGGTCGACCAGCCGGTCGAGGTCGCTGAACTCGGTGTAGTCGAAGGACGACTCGCCGAACCAGCGGTCGACCTTGGCGGGCAGGCTGCGCACGGCTTTGGCGGCCTGTTCGGCGGCCTCGAGCGAGTCGTCGGAGCGGGCGCGCTCGACGAACGTGGCTCGCGTGGGCACGTCGCGGGTCTTGACCACGATGACGGTCGGCTCGGCCTCCTGGGCCACGTGCTCCACGAGCTGGCCGAAGAGCGGCGCGCCAGGCGTGTCCATGGCCGCGGCGGTGGCGCCCATGATCACCAGCTGGCTCTGGTTGGCCTCGCGCAGGATGGCCTCGGTGACGTCCTCGCCCTCGATGACCCGGGCCGGCGAGGCATCGCCGGTGTGGCGCTCGACGAACGCGCCGAGGTTGCGCTCGTAGCGTTCGCGCAGGGCCGGGTCCAGGCCGGGCGGGATGATGTGCGGGACCGTCAGCGCCGCTCCGAAGGTGGCACTCAGGGCGGTCGCGTAGTGCAGGGCCATCTCCGCGTGTGGTCCGCCGCGTACGGGCGCCAGGATGCGGTCGACCCGCTCGACGCCGTGCTGCTTGACCACGGCGATGTCGCAGGGGCGCTCCCGGATGACCTCGTCGATGGTCGGACTGAAGACCGGCGCGAAGTCCTGTCGGTCGGCCACGCTGCGGTGACGGACGTCGGGTCCGCCCCAGCCGAAGAGGATGAGGTTGGCCTCCTCCTCGGTGGCCAGCTCCACGATGCCCTCGTCGGCACGCCGGCCGATGCGCACGACCGTCCGCAGCTCGATCTCGGGAGGGGCCCACTCGAGCACCCGCTGCAGCAGGCGCCGGGCCTGCCGGGCGCGCGTGGCGCCGTCTGAGAGGGGCATGCCTTCGGGCACCTCGATGACCGAGAGCGCGGTGATGGCACCGCCGTCCTGCAACAGCGCCGTGCCGATGTGGATGAGGTCGGGCGCTGTCTCGGGGTTGGCCAGCGGGATGACGATGGAGGAGGGGAGGTGGGCGCCTTCGCTCATGCCTTCTTCGCCTTCGTGCTGCGCTTGGCCGCCGGCTTGGATGAGCGGCCCTTGGCCTTCGAGGCGGCCTTGGTCGCAGCGCTCGACTTGGCGGCCCGGCCCGGCTTGGCGGCCCGGCCCGACTTGGCGGCCTTGGCTTTGGCCGGGGCCTTGCGCGCCTTGAGGCCCTCACCGGCACGCCAGCGCTCCCTGAAGCTGGGCTTGGCCTGCTCGAAGGCACGCGCCTGGCGCTCGACGAGTGTCTCCGTCTGCTGCGTGGTCATGTCCCGGGCCTCGATGACGAGGCTGGCCACGCGGGCGAAGTAGATGGGCACGAGCGCCGCGATGAGACGGTCCATGTCCATGGTCGAGCCACGGGCCGTGAGCGCGAGGTCGTAGATGACCCGGGCCCAGAGGTCGTCGCTGAAGTGGAAGTCGGCATCCTCCACCGAGGTAGGGGTGTCGGCGCGGGTGATCTCGTCGAGCGCGGTCGCGGCCTCGGCCACCAGGCCCTCGAGCGCGGTCATCCGGTCAGGCGCGAAGAGCAGGGCCCAGGCATCGGCGTTGGCGGCCCGGCCACGCGTGAAGGCGGTCAACAGGCGGACCAGGTCGACGTCCAGCGGCGGCGGGTCGGCGTAGCGCTCGAAGCCGTAGGTCGGGACCGCGTGTGAGCCCTGCACCGCCATCCACTGCTTGGCATGTTCGACCGTCAGGCTCAGCATCGTGGCCACCACCTGGCTGAACATGGGGCCCAGGTCGGCACCGGGGTCCTTGGGGTCGTGGATCTTGGCCCCCAGGCGCGTCTGGCTCACGGCGAAGCCGCCGGTGATGGCCTTCACCGTCATCCAGATATCGATGCCGAACTTGCTGATGTCGGGCGTCCAGTCGTCCTGCTCGAGATAGTGCTTGACAAGGTCGCCGCTGACGCCGAAGTCGCCGCCGATGGGCTGGCGGATACGCAGGCCGTAGAGCGCGCGCGTGAGCGGGTAGGTGACGGTGTTGGTGATGGTGCCGTCGTACTTGTAGCGCTGGTAGAGCGGGGTCACGTAGTCGAAGCCGCCCTTGAGGATGGGTCCCGCCAGGAGCTCGATCCACTCGGGCACGATCGAGCGCAGGTCCGAGTCGACGACCACCAGCGCCTCCACGCCCAGCTGATCGGCGATCTGGAAGATGGTGCGCAGGGCCGCGCCCTTGCCGCCCACGCCGTCGACCTCGGGATAGGTCAGGCTCATGCGCTGCAGGCGGTTGCGCGGGCGGACCAGCAGGATGCGCTCGACATAGTCCGGCGGCTGGGTCTCGATGACCACGCGCCCGGTGCCGTCGGGCGAGCCCGCGTCGGCATTGACCAGCACCGGCTTGGAGTCGGGGAAGTACTGCACCAGCCCGGCCTGTGCCGCCCGCGTCACGTGGCCGATGGTGGCCGCGTTCCGGAAGCTGGGGATGCCGACCATGATGTCAGCTGGACCTAGCCGCTTGACCTCTTCGGCCAGGGCTTCAGGGAGGGCTCGATCAGGCATGGCGTGAGCCTATCCCAACGAGTCCCCGCACGAGGCCCGGCCGCGTTGCCATCGGGTGTCGTCAGCGGCGCCGGTTGATCCGCTCCACGACCTGCCACTCGACGGTGTCGTCGTTGGGCTGGTAGCGGCTGTTGGCGGCCTTGAGGATGCCGCCCTTGAAGCCCATCGACTTCCACGTCGCGATCCAGGGATGGTGCGGCGGGCGGACGTGGCTCGAGAGGCGCAACAGCGGACCCGGGGCGATGACGCTCTCGAGCAGGCGCTTGCGCTCCAGCAGCGGCACGTCGAGCAGGACGGTGCCGTCGATGCGCAGCAGGTCCACGGCCACGAAGCCATCGACCGGCTGGCCCTCGGCGGCCTGGTCCTCGATGATGCCCCGGGCCTGGACGTCGAAGTCGAGGTTGCTGCGCACGAACATCTCGGTGGGCCGGCTGTGCACTTCGGGGATGGCGGCCGCACCGACACCGTCGAGCGTCAGCTGGCGGGAGATGACGCCGTCCACGATGGCGTCGAGCGCGAGCACGCCAGCCCCGATGGCCGCGGCCAGCTCGGGCAGCTCCGGGGCCAGCTCCAGGCCGCCGGCCTCGATGAGCGAGACGCTTGCCGGCGGGTCGGCCTCGGGCGTGATCGCGACGTGGGCCAGCGCGCGCGTGCCACTCCACAGCGGTTCCACCAGCGGGTCCTTCACCTCGAAGCCGCGCCGGCCGCGATAGGCACGCATGGGCGCCCAGTCGCGCGGATCGGCGGGGACCGGCACGTGCTCGCGGTCAGCCATGGCCGCTCAGTCGGCGGTGTCCTCCTGCTCCAGCGCCCAGGCCGAGCCGATCATCTCGCGCAGCGAGCCGCGCTGCGGCCGCCAGCCGAGCAGCTCCTCGGCCTTGTCGTTGGAGGCCACGAGCGCCGGTGGATCACCGGGGCGGCGCGGGCCGTAGGTGTGCGGGATCTCTGCGTCCACCACCGACACGGCCGTGTCGAGTACCTGCTTGACCGAGAAGCCGGAGCCGGATCCGAGGTTGCAGATCTCCTGACCGGGCGCCATCTCGTCGGTCAGGGCCAGGGCCGCGATGTGGGCGTCGGCCAGGTCCAGCACGTGGATGTAGTCGCGGATGGCGGTGCCGTCGGCGGTGGGGTAGTCGTCCCCGAAGATGGTCAGCTCGGGACCGCCTCGGGCCGCTTGCAGGATGTTGGGCACGAGGTGCGTCTCGGGGTCGTGGCGCTCCCCGTAGTGCTCGCTGGCGCCGGCCACGTTGAAGTAGCGCAGCGAGACCGAGCGCAGCCCGTAGGCCTGGTACCAGCCCATGGCCGACTCGAAGGCCAGCTTGGATGCGCCGTAGGGGTTGACCGGCTGGGCCGGGAAGGTCTCGCGGATGGGCACGCGATCAGGTTCACCGTAGACCGCGGCCGTGCTGCTGAAGACGATGCGGTCCACGCCGGCCTCGCGCATGGCGTCGAGGAGGGCGATCCCGCCGACCACGTTCTCGGTGAAGTAGAGCGCGGGGTCCTGCATGGACTGGTTCACGAGCGAACGCGCGGCGCAATGGAGGACGGCCTCGATGTGGTGCTCTCGAAGCACCTCCGCCACGGCCTCCCGGTCGCTCACCGAGTGCACGGCCAGCGTGGCGCCGGGAGCCAGCGCCTCGCGGTGCCCGGTAACGAGCGTGTCCAGGACGACGACCTCGTGGCCGGCCAGGATGAGCTGTTCCACGGTGATGGCGCCGATGTAGCCGGCGCCGCCGGTGACGAGGACTCGCATCAGCGGCCCAGTAGTCGGTCGAAGATGGACTTGCGCACTGCACGCTCCTTCGGGCTGGACGGTGGCGTGGTCGGTGGTCGGCTTCGGTCGGTCCCAGGTGGCGGCTGTGGGCTCGGGGCCGCGCCGGCGGTGGCGAGGGTGTCCGCATCGGGCGCCGGTGGCTCCTCGGTCACCACCGTGCGCATCTCGCGCGGAGCGGGCGTCGAGGCGGCCTCGGGACGGGCGACGGGTTCGCCCCGGCTGGCGAGGATCTCGCTGAGCCGCGCCTCCATGCGTCGGGCCATATCGTTCTCGGGGTCGATCTCGAGCGCCTGCGAGGCCAGCTCGTGGGCACGCGCGTCATCGCCTTCGGCCAGCGCACAGCGAGCCAGGCCCACGACGGCGATGGCGTTGCCCGGGTCCATCTCGACGACCCGCTGGTACACGTCCCTGGCCCTGTCGACCTGGTCCACCTGCAGGTAGCGGTCGGCCTGGAGGATCTGCTCGATCACGATGCCGAGCCTACCTGATGGGCGTGCGCCGGGGGAGCGGCTCGCGGGGCGTGCGCTGCACGATCTCGTCGAGCACGAGGCTGGCACGGGTCAGCAGGGTCGTGCGCGTGTTGAGTGCGGGCTCCTCGATGACGTCGGCCAGGAGCCGCTCCAGGAGCGTGCCGATGAGGGGTCCTTCCGGCAGGCCCAGCGTCTCGCGCAGGTCGCGGCCGTCGATGGCCAGGTCCGCCAGCATCAGCGGGGACTCGGCCGTGCGCTGCTCGGCGACACGCGCGCGTAGCTCTGCCTCGCGCGTGGGGGCGTCCTGATCGTTGCTTGCAGCGGCGGTGGCGCGCGCGGCGCGCAGGGCCAGCAGGTCGTCCATCGACTCGTGGGCAACCCGGCCCATGAAGCGGCGCACGTCGGCATCGGTCCAGTCCACCGTGTAGGGCACGGGAGCGGCCGCGATGAGCTGCACGATGGCCTCGCTGTCGCGACCCGCCACGCGCAGGCGGGCAAGGGCACTGCCGGCGGCGTCCGGCCCGGTCTCGCCCAGCAGGCTCGCCAGCGCCAGCCGTTCCTGCCCCGCTGCCTCGACGGCCACGGCGTCCAGGGTCAGCGAGGTCCTCGCCAGGAGCGGCTCCGGCAGCGAGGCCAGCTCCGGCAGGACGGTGTCGAGCACGGTCGTCTCCTTGAGCAGGCTGATCGCCCGGGAAGGAACCTCGGCCGTGATCATGCGCCGTATCTCGTGGCCCACTCGCTCCTCGGAGACCCATTCCACGTCCCCGGCGCGGGCCACGATGGCCGCGTGCGTCATGGGCTCGATGGAGAAGTCGAGGCGGGCCGCGATGCGTACCGCGCGCAGCAGGCGCAGGGCGTCCTCGTCGAAGCGTCGATCAGGGTCGCCCACCGCGCGCACCAGGCGTGCTTCGAGGTCACCCCGCCCGTCCGCGGGATCGACCAGTCGGGCCGCGGCATCCGAGCGGCGTCGACCCCAGGCGATGGCGTTGATGGTCAGGTCCCGACGGGCCAGGTCCTCGAAGATGTCGCCGCTGAAGGTGACCGTGTCGGGCCGGCGGTGGTCGGCGTAGCGGTGGTCACGCCGGAAGGTCGTGATCTCCATGCCCCGTGCCAGGACGGTGCCGAAGCGGTTCTCGTAGCTGGAGCCGGGGAAGACGCTCAGGATGCGCTCGGGCCGGGCGTCGGTGGCGATGTCCCAGTCGGTGACGGGCAGGCCCAGCAGCGCATCGCGGACGCCACCGCCGACGAGGTAGCCAGCGTGTCCCGCCGACCACAGCCGGTCCAGCACGGCCAGCACCTCGGCCTCGACCGGAAAGGGGGGCGTGTCGCTGGCGGCGGTCCCGTCGGGTTCGTCGGGCACGGCTGGGAGGTCGCTCAGCGGTTGAGCCTGAGGTAGTCGCGCCAGGCCTCGTTGCGAGGATCGGTCAGGTACGACGAGTACATCTCGTAGACGTCGCACTTGGGCTCGAAGGGACGCTTGCGCAACCGCATGCCCGCTTCCTCGGGCAGGCGGCCGCCCTTGCGGTGGTTGCAGCCGCTGCAGGCTGCCACGAGGTTGTCCCAGCTGTGGCTGCCGCCGCGGTGGCGCGGCATGACGTGGTCCAGGGTCAGCTTGCCGGAGCGCTCGCCGCAGTATTGGCAGGCGTGCCCGTCGCGGGCGAAGACCTCACGGCGGGACAGGCGCACCCGTGGGCGCGGTCGCTTGATGCGGTACTGCAGCTTGATGACCGAAGGGGCACGCAGGACCTCGGTGGGCGTGCGCACCTCGGTGTGGTCGTACTCGATGACCTCTGCCTTCGCACCGAAGACGAGCCGGAACGCTCTGCGCAGGTCGCAGACGTTGAGTGGCTCGTAGTCGGCGTTCAGGAGAAGGACAACGCTATCCAACGCATACCTCGAGTCGACATGCCGCACATGCCTTCCCCGGCATCGTAGCGCAGACCACGTGATGCCCCACGGCAGGACCCCCGCAGGCAGTACCAAAGCTCCACGCGGGTAGGAGGGGGTCGCGCGCACCGGACCGCACCGGAATCGACGCCTCCGACCGAATCGTGGGACGACCGGGTGATGGCGGCAGGACCGCAGGAATCCGTACCGTTCGAAGCGTCAACGACACCTCCGAGCGCAGGAAACTCAGGTACAGAGGGAACGGAAACGATGAACGCCTACTGCCCCGAGTGTGAGACCGAGCTCGACGTCACGACCGGTATCTGCCCCGCCTGCCGCTGGGATCCGCTGATGGCCCGTGCAGCGGCCATCGAGCAGGAGGAGACCGACCGCGAGATCTCGCTGACCGAGCGCTATCGCGGCACCAACTACGACGTCTCCATGCACCAGGCAGCCATGGACGAGCAGGCCGGCTTCTCGCGCGGGCGCGCCTTCGTCCTGGTCGGCCTCGTTGGCGGCGTGGTCCTCTACGGTGGCGTGATGAGCGCCATGGGCATCTTCTAAGAACAAACCGCTCGCCGGCCTCCTCTCTCGGGCCGGCAGCCAGGTCGCCGAGTCCCTCACGCTCGCGCGACCAGCGCTCCGATCCTGCGCTTCGGAGCTGCGACGGCCGGGGATGGTCCTCCCCGGCCGTCGCTCGTGTCCGGCGCCCGTGCGGCAGGCCCCACCTTCTGGTCTGATGCCCGCCTAGGCGCCCCTAGGCGGGAGCCGTTCTGCGCCCCGGCCAGCTGCGCCCCGGCTGCCCACGCCCTCTCAGGCGGGCAGTTCGCAGACCGGCGGACGCACTCGCGCCACGGCAGCCCAGGGTTCCGGGGGTCGGCGTGAGGATCTAGCGGACGCCGTTGGGAGAGGTGACGCGGCCGCGCGCGAGGAGCGTGCCGATGCCTTCCGAGCCGAGCGGCTTGGAGTAGAGGTAGCCCTGGGCCATGTCGCAGCCCAGGACTGCCAGCCGACGCGCCTGCTCGCGCGTCTCCACGCCCTTGCCCACGGTGGCCAGGCCGCGCGCGCGACAGAGGGCCAGCACGCTCTCGGCGAAAGCGACATCGTCTTCGTTGCCGGCGGCCATGGCCGCGAACGTGGGCACCAGCTTGACCGCGGTCAGCGGCATCTCGCGCACGTCATCGAGCGACGAGCCCTGGCCGAAGTCCTCCAGCGCCAGGCCCACGCCAAGATCGGCCAGGGCGGCGATGGGTTCGGGGTGCGCGGCACAACCGGTGCCCAGTTCGAGCGTCAGCGTCGACGGGTCGAGGTCGGAGCGCTGCAGCACCATCTGGATATGCCCTAGCAGCCCGGGATCGGTGAGCTGTCGCGGGGAGATGTTGACGTTGACCTTCAGCGCCTGCATGCGAGCGAAGCCGAGGTGCCAGGTGCGCAACTGCCGGGTCGCGGCGTCGAGCACGCGCTCGCCGATGGGCACGATGAGCCCGGTTTCCTCCGCCAAGGGCAGGTACTCACCCGGCGCGATGGTGCCCATGAGGGGGTGTCGCCAACGCAGGAGTGCCTCGACCGCTCCGATGGAACCCGAGCCCAGGTCGATGATCGGCTGGTACTCGAGCCCGAACTCGTTGCGTTCGACGGCGCGCTCGAGCTCCTCGGCGAGATCGATCGGTGGTCGTTGCGTTCGGCGTTCCGGCATGGGACTGAACCTATCAGGTCTAACCGACGCTGGCCCTCCTGACGGTGGTGCCCCCCGACAACAGGTCCATCAGTACCACTACCCCCCTGTTCGACACCGCACCGAACATCCCGTCACAGCGGGTCCTCCACGTGCGCGAATCCGGCGGGGCCACGGGTCGGCGGATGGGGGTCCGAGCGTGGCTCGTGCGATAATCAGGCCACCTTCGTGGCATGCGTCGCGTTCCCGTGCGGGCGAAGACCCCGCTGCCGAGCCGCCGGCTCGCGCCACCCGTAAGAACACCGAGGCAATAAGTGAACGTCGAAACCTCCACCTGGGCGACCAAGAAGGGTCTGGCCCAGATGCTCAAGGGCGGCGTCATCATGGACGTCGTCACTCCCGATCAGGCGCGGGTCGCCGAGGAGGCCGGTGCCGTCGCGGTCATGGCGCTGGAGCGCGTGCCCGCGGACATCCGGGCTGCCGGCGGCGTGGCGCGCATGAGCGACCCCGCCCTCGTCACCGAGATCATGGAGGCGGTGACCATCCCGGTCATGGCCAAGGCGCGCATCGGCCACTTCGTCGAGGCGCAGGTGCTGGAGGCGCTGGGCGTCGACTACATCGACGAGTCGGAGGTGCTCACGCCCGCCGACGTGGACAACCACATCGAGAAGCACCAGTTCAAGGTGCCCTTCGTCTGCGGTGCGCGCGACCTGGGGGAGGCCCTCCGCCGCATCAACGAGGGTGCGGCCATGATGCGCACCAAGGGCGAAGCCGGGACCGGCGACATCGTGGAGGCCGTGCGCCACATCCGCTCGGTCAACGCCGCCATCAAGCGGCTCTCGAGCATGCGCGAGGACGAGCTCTTCGTGGCGGCCAAGGAGCTGAGCGCGCCCTACGACATCGTGCGCGACGTGGCTGCCGCGGGGCGGCTGCCGGTGGTCAACTTCGTGGCCGGCGGCATCGCCACTCCCTCTGATGCGGCCCTGGCCATGCAGCTGGGCGCCGAGGGCGTGTTCGTGGGCAGCGGCATCTTCAAGTCGGAGGATCCTGCCACCACCGCCAACGCCATCGTGCAGGCCACTACGCACTTCGACGATCCCAAGATCATCGCGGAGGTCTCGCGCGGCCTGGGCTCGCCCATGCGCGGAATGCGCGCCGCGTCGGTGCCGGAGGAGGAGCGACTCGCGGTCCGCGGCTGGTAGGCCGTCGTCCCCGGTTCGCGTGTCCGAAGCATGAAGATCGGTGTCCTCGCCGTCCAGGGTGCGTTCGTCGAGCATGAAGCGCTGCTTCGCGCCATCGGCGCCGAGCCCGTGCCCGTGCGTCTGCCCGAGCATCTCGATGGCCTGGCCGGCCTCATCCTGCCGGGCGGTGAGTCCACGACCATGCGCAAGCTCATCGACCGCTGGAGCCTGCGCGGGCCGATGCGCGAGCTCATCGAGCGCGGCGTGCCCGTGCTCGGCACTTGCGCCGGGCTGATCCTGCTGGCGCGCGAGATCGTCGGCGGCGACGAGCCGGTATTCCCGGTCCTTGACGTGACGGTCAAGCGCAACGCCTTCGGCCGTCAGCTCGATTCCTTCGAGGCCGACCTCGACGTCTCCGTGCTGGGCGACACGCCGGTGCACGCGGTGTTCATCCGGGCACCCGTGGTCGAGACCGTGGGTCGCGAAGTCGACGTGCTCGGCCGGCTCGAAGACGGTAGCGTTGTGGCCGTGCGACAGCGCAACGTCATCGCCACAGCCTTCCACCCTGAGCTCTCCGGGGAGGTGCGCTTCCACCGCCTCCTGACGACCATGGCGGGGGCCTACGAGGAGCCGGCGGAGGGCAGCGGCAGGCGGCCCCATCCCACACGCCGGGGGCTCGAGAGCACGCGATGACCCACCGACGCAGCACGAGGTGGGGGCGCTGATGCCAGCGACGGTTCGCTCGGGCCGCGTCCGCGCCGCCCGCCTGACCGACCTCTCTGCGGTGGGCGAGCTGTCCCGCCTGGCCCACCCCTCCATCGAACGACACGCCGGCTCCAGCGAGGAAGACCCGGCGGTCGGCACGCGCTCGCTGGGCCTGCCCGTGACCGCCAGCCATGTGTCGGTGTTCAGCCTCTTCCGCATGCCCCTCGGTGCCTTCCAGCCCAACGACCAGGTCTACGTCTATGACGAGGGCGGCCGGCTCTCGGGCCTGGCGCGCGTCGAGCGTGACGCCAACCGCGACGAGTGGACCATCGTGGAGCTCGACGCCGTCGACCAGGGTGCCGCCGGGGACATCCGCTACCGCCTCGTGCAGCACCTGCTGCGTGACGGGTCGCGTCGCGGGGCCCATCGCTTCCACGTCGCCTGCGCCGATGCCGACGGCAACGTCGAGCTCTTCATGCAGGCCGGCTTCGTGCGCTACGGCGAGGAGACCATCCTCTATCGCGACCCGCGCCACCGCTTCCCCAGCCTGCGCTCGCTCGACGCCGGGCAGCTGGGCATCCGTCCCGCCGGCCATCTCGACTCGGTCGACCTGGCCCGCCTCTACAAGCGCGTGACGCCTTCGCCGGTGGCGCGCCTGGAGGGCTACCGCCTGCCCGACTGGGAGAACCTGCCCGGCCACTCGAGCGTCCCGCGCACCTCGCTCACGCCGTTGCTCCGCTTCGCCGACGTGGAAGCCTACGTGCAGGAGGCCGCGGACGGCGAAGGTCTGCAGGCCATGCTCCAGGTGGGTGTGGCCAAGGAACAGCAACCGCACTACATGCGCGTGATGGCGCTGCCCGATCATGACACCGCCGACCTCATCCGCTACGGGCTCGGGCTCATCGGCAAGCGCAGCGGGGCCGACTCGCGCTCGTCCGACACGGCTCACCAGCACGGCGTCATGGCCTGCGTGCGGACCTATGAATCACCCATCGACCACCGGCTCGAGGAGCAGCAGATGGAGGCTATCGCGACGGTCTCGCTGCTCGTCAAGGAGGCACTGGTGCGGGTCGCCGAACCCTCGCTCGTGCCCGCCATCTGATGTCCACCCCGCCATCGGAGGAACCCATGTCGTCGAGCGTCCACTCCGAACAGACCAAGGTCGACCCTGCCGGGCTGCCGCCCGCGGAGCCGGCCACGACCACGCCCGAGCCGGCCACGACCACGCCCGAGCCGGCGCGTCGCGGGGAGGTGCAGCCGCTGACCGATGACCTCGAAGCGCTCATCGTGGCCTTGCCGCCCAAGATCGGCGAGCGCTTGCGCGAGCTCGAGGACGTGGGCTCGGTGATCGAGGTCGTGATGGACCTCGGGCGCAAGCCGGAAGCGCGCTTCGGCGGCGGCGGCGAGGTGGTCCTGCTCGACCGGGAGATCCGGGCCGACGACATCCAGTACGTGGTCGACCACGTGGGCTCGTTCGGCGAGGACAACCGCGCCGGCATCGAGCGCACGCTCCACCGCATCAGCGCCATCCGCAACCGCAGCGGCAAGATCGTGGGCCTGACCTGTCGTGTCGGCCGGGCCGTCATCGGCACCATCGACATCGTCGCCGACCTCGTCGAGTCAAGCCAGTCGATCCTCATCATGGGCCGCCCCGGCATCGGCAAGACGACCATGTTGCGCGAGGCTGCGCGGGTGCTGGCCGATGACCTCGACAAGCGCGTCGTCATCGTCGACACCTCCAACGAGATCGCGGGCGACGGCGACATCCCGCACCCGGGCATCGGCCGCGCTCGGCGCATGCAGGTGCGCACTCCCGACCTGCAGCACGCGGTCATGATCGAAGCGGTCGAGAACCACATGCCCGAGGTCATCGTCATCGACGAGATCGGCACCGAGCTGGAGGCGGCAGCCGCACGCACCATCGCCGAGCGCGGCGTGCAGCTGATCGGCACGGCGCACGGCAACAACCTCGACAACCTCATGATGAACCCCACCCTCTCCGACCTCATCGGCGGCATCCAGACGGTCACGCTCGGAGACGACGAGGCTCGCCGCCGGCGCACCCAGAAGTCGGTGCTCGAGCGCAAGGCGCCGCCGACCTTCGACGTCATCGTCGAGATCCAGGACCGTGACCGGGTGGCCGTCCACGCCGACGTGGCCGAGACCGTGGACGCCATGCTGCGCGGTGACGCGCTCGCGCCGGAGATGCGCTGGAAGGACGACGGCGGCGTGCACCGCTCGCAGGCCCGACCGCGTCCTGGACCCCGCTCGCGCATCCCCGGGGAGCGCTTCGGCGGAGTGGCTGGCGGTCCCAGCGACTTTGGCCCGCGTGGCGATCTGGGTCTGCGCGGCGAAGGCCGTGGCCCCGGCCGCGACGCCTACGGCCAGCCGGCCGGCGCTCGCGGCCAGCGCAGCCGACGAGGCGTGGAGTGGCAGGCCGAAGGCTCCAGCCGGCGTGGCGGTGCGGCCGTCTTCCGTGCCGGCGCCATCGCCGACCGTGGCCCCATGGAACGAGGCTCGGCCGCGCCGGAGCCGCGCGCCCGCGACGCCCGGGAGCTGGAGCGCCAGGCCGAGTGGCGCGCCTCGGCCAACCGGGCCATGAGCGAGCTGATGGCCGACCAGGCCGAGGCCCAGGATCCAGGCCAGGGCCCGCCCGTCACCTTCGACCTGGGCGCCACCGGTGGTGGGCTGGCCACGGCCGACGCCGAGCCGGAGGAGGCTCCCGCCTCGGTCGAGGAGGAGGACTCGCTCATCCGCATGTCGGAGCGCAACGGCGCCGGCCTGCAGCTGCAGCCCATGAACGTGCTCGGCTTCGGGGTCAGCCGCAAGCGCCTGGAGCAGGCCGTCAAGGACCTGCAGCTGCCGGTGGTGGTGGTGCGCGAACCCGATGAGGCCGACGTCGTCATCACCCTGCGCAGCAGCTACAAGCAGAAGTCCCCGCTCATCCGCGAGGCCGAGTCGCAGGGCATCCCCATCTACGTGCTCAAGTCGAACACCGTGGTGCAGATGCAGGCCATCCTGACCAGCCTCTACGTGCTCGACACCGACCCCCAGGACATGGCAATGCGCGAGCTGGAGGAGGCCATCGACCTCGTGCGCAGCGAGTCCAAGCCGGTCGAGCTCTCGCCCCAGAACGCCTACCTGCGCAAGCTCCAGCATCGCGCCGCCGAGGCGGCCAATCTTGTATCGCGCTCGCGCGGCCGGGAGCCGTTCCGCCGCGTGCGCGTCTACCCCGAGAAGGTGCGGAGCTGGCGCTGAACATGGCCCGGCCGGGGCTCCTGGCGGGCCGCTTCATCGTGCTCGAAGGGCCCGACGGTGCGGGCAAGTCGGTGCAGGCCAGGCAGCTGGCCGAGCGCCTTCGCGCGCGCGGCCTGCCCGTGACCTACTCCCGTGAGCCCGGCGGCACCGAGCTCGGCGAGCGGGTGCGCGACATCGTCAACGACCCCGGACCGACCTTGCGTGGGCCCAAGGCCGACGTGTTGCTCTACAGCGCGGCCCGAGCCCAGCACGTCGACGAGGTCATCCGGCCTGCGCTGGAGGCCGGCCACGTCGTGGTGTGCGACCGCTACGCCACCTCTACCATGGCCTACCAGGGCCACGGCAGCGGCATGGACCTCGACCTGCTGGGGCGCATCGGCGACTGGGTCACGGGGGGCCTGCAGCCCGACCTGGTCATCCTCCTCGACGTCAGCCCTCAGACCGGCCTGGCGCGACGGGCGGTCGGGGATGCCGACGAGCTCACCCGCTGGGAGGACGAGTCGCGCTTCGACCTCGCGTTCCACACGCGCGTGCGCGAGGGCTACCTGGAGATGGCCGCGGCCGACCCCGGCCGCTGGGTCGTGATCGACGGTGCCGGCACGGTCGAGGAGGTGGCCGCGGCGGTGGACGGTGGGCTGGAGCGGCTCCGGGAGCGGGACGGCTAGGCGGAGACCCGCCGGCGGCTAGGCCGAGGCTTCCTGGACGCCGAAGATGGCGCCGGGACCGCTCTGCTTGGCTGCGGCGAGGGCCTCTTCCGAGGCCGCCACCAGCTCCGCACTGGTGGCCCCGTCCGCGGGATGGTGTACGACCGCGGCACTGACGCTGATGTCTGTGTCGCCCACGGGCGGAAGCGCGGCGATGGCGTCGCGCAGGCGCAGGGCCACGATGCCGCCGGCGTCGCCCGGCGCGATGACCACGAACTCGTCCTCGCCGAAGCGGGCCACCGTGTCGAGCAAGCGAACCCGTTCAGCGATGGCGCTCGCGACGTGCCGCAGCACCTCGTCGGCCACGCGGGCTCCCTTCCGCTGGCCGATGGCGCTGAGACCGTCGACGTCGACGACCGCTACCGCCAGGGGTGTGCCCTGGCGCGTGGCGCGGGCGATCTCCAGCTCCAGCATGCGCTCGAAGGTGACGCGGTTGGCGAGGCCGGTGAGCCGGTCGGTGTGCGAGAGGCGCTCGGCGTGATCGGCCTGCTCCCAGACGGAGTTGCGCAGGCGCGCCTGGCGGATGGTGACCGCGGCCAGGTCGGCGATGGCCAGGACCGTGTCTGGCACGCTGTCGAAGGGCGGCTTCTTTGCGGCCCAGCCAAGGATCAGCAGGCCCTCGATGAAGGCGCCGTCCTCGTCTTCCACGACCAGTGGTGCAAGCAGGCTCGAGGCCGCACCTTCGAGCACGCTGGTGAGGCTCGCGGGCACGCCGCTCATGATCACGGTCTGGCGGTCGGCGGCGGCCCGGTTGGTGTCCTCGTCGGCGGCGCTGACGGGCAGGGCCAGCTCGCCGTCCAGCGAGAGCAGCACGTCGGCGTCGGCGTCATGAAGCAGCACGGCCACGGGGCCGGCATCGGTGGCGGCGCGAACCTGCTCGCTCAGCGCAGCCAGCTTTTCGTCGAAGGACCCTCCGCGCGCCACCACACGAGCGGCGTCGAGAAGGCTGAAGGGCACGGATGGCTCGGGCATGGCGGGATGATAGTCGTGCCGGGGCCAGATGCCAAAGGGGAATCGCGCCCGAACGCCAGAGACGGCGCGTCCGGGCACCAGCCAGGCGGCGCGGCCTCCGCGGCTAGGCGAGCGCGGCGGCCTCCGCCAGCAGCGCCCGGTAGCGCTCGGGATCGACGTTGCCGCCGCTGACCACGATGACCGTGTCGCTCTCGTCGGCATCGGGCAGGCCGGCGCCGCAACGTTGCCAGCCGGCGATGGCCACCGCACCGGACGGCTCGGCCACCACGCGCGCCCGCGTGGCCGCGTCCAGCATGGCCTGCTTGATCTCGTCCTCGGTGACCGTGACGATGTCGTCGATGAGACGCGCCAGCTGGGCCCAGGGGATGCGGCCCACCTCGCTGGTGCGGACGCCGTCGGCGATGGTGCGACCGGTCAGGGCCGGCTCCCAGCGCACCAGCTCGCCCGCGCGCAGGGACTCGGCCGCGTCGCCGGCCAGCTCCGGCTCCACCCCGATGACCGTGGCGTCGGGTCGTAGCGACTTGACCGCCACGCACACGCCCGACGAGAGTCCGCCCCCGCCGATGGGCACGAACACCGTCAGCGGTTCGTTGGCCCGGCCCAGCTCGGCCACCTGCTCCACGATCTCCAGCCCCACCGTGCCCTGCCCGGCCACGATGCGGGCGTCGTCGTAGGAGGGGATGAGCACCAGGCCCTGCTCTGCTGCCAGCTGGTCTGCCCGCGCGATGCGCTCCTCGTTGTCGGGTCCCACGAAGTCGATCTCCGCCCCGTCGGCGCGCACGCCGGCGACCTTGATGGCGGGGGCGTCGTCGGGCATGACGATGACCGCGCGCATGCCCAGCATGCGTGCAGCCCGCGCCACGCCCTGGGCGTGGTTGCCGCTGGAGTGGGTGACCACGCCGCGTTCCTTCTCCGCCGGCGAGAGCGTGGCCAGCGCGTTGTAGGCACCGCGGATCTTGAAGGCGCCGATGGGCTGCAGGTTCTCCGGCTTGAGCCAGACGCGGGCCGCGCCGACCTCGTCGTCGAAGGCGCCGTAGGCCAGCAGCGGGGTGCGCACGGCCACCCCCAGGAGGCAGTCCGCCGCGGCCTGGACTTGGGCCAGCGTGACCTGGTCAGGGTAGGGGTCCACGGTTCTCACGTCGCTATACTGCCGCCAACCGTCAGCGCCGTGCAGGAGGGGTCCATCGGTCGTGACCATCGAGGTCGACAGCGCGCAGAAACGAACCAGCATTCCGGTGGGCGCCCCGCGGCGCCGGGCCTCGAAGGTCGACAGCCTCCGCCACGCCTACGGATTCGACGACGTCTCCCTCGCTCCCGGTACGCGCACGGTAGAGCCGGCCGACGTCGAGACCTCGGTCGAGCTTGCGGGTCTGGCGCTCGACATCCCTGTGCTGGCGGCGTCCATGGACGCGGTCGTCGATGTCCGTTCGGCAGGTGAGCTGGCGCGCCTGGGCGGTCTGGCCGTGATGAACCTCGAAGGCGTGCAGATGCGCTACCAGGACCCCGCACCCGTGCTGGCCCGCATCGCCGCCGCCCCGCCGGTAGAGGCGCAGGCGGTGCTCGCCGCGGCCTACGAGCCGCCCATCTCCGAAGACGTCGTGGCGGCACGCATAGACGAGCTCCATGCCGCCGGCTCGCCGGCGGTCATCTCGGCCACACCCGCGGCCGCGCGTCGCTGGGGTCCGTTCTGCGCCGAGCACGGTGCCGATGCATTCCTGGTCCAGTCGCAGGTCTCGTCCGCGCAGCATCTCGCCGCGGACTACGAACCGCTGGAGCTGAGTGAGTTCAGCGCGCTCATGGGCATCCCCGTGGCGGCCGGCAACACGACCTCCTACGAGGCCGCCCTGGCATTGATGGGGCAGGGCATCGCAGCCATCTTCGTCGGCGTCGGCCCGGGCGCCGCCTGCACCACGCGGGAGGTGCTGGGCATCGGCGTGCCGCAGGTGACGGCCATCAGCGACGTCGCCGCTGCCCGCGACGAGCACTTCGAGCGCACCGGCCGCTACGTGCCGGTGGTCGGCGACGGCGGCATGCGCCGCGGTGGTGAGCTGGCCAAGGCCATCGCTGCCGGGGCCGATGCCCTGATGATCGGCTCACCGCTGGCGCGGGCCGAGGAAGCGCCCGGCCACGGCGCCAACTGGGGCATGGCCGCGCCCTCGCCGACCCTGCCGCGCGGCACGCGTATCGAGGTCGGGACCGTGGGCAGCATGGAGCGGATCCTCTTCGGTCCCTCGCACGTCACCGACGGGTCGGAGAACCTGGTGGGTGCGCTGCGCCAGTCGATGGCAGCCCTGGGTGCCCGCGACCTCCGCGAGATGCAGCATGTGGAGATGGTCTACGCCCCGGCCGTGGCGGTGGAGGGCAAGTCCTGGCAGCAGCGCCGCTAGGGCAGCCGGCGGGCGCGCGGCGCTCGGCGTGCGTCCTGGCCTCGGCCAGCGGCCCAACCCACGACGCGACCCCTCGGCGTAGGCCAGGAAGCCGCTGGCACGGCTTGACGCGATGGCCTCGCTGATGGCGGCGCGGTTGGCTTCGGCAGTCCGCTCCTCCCAGTCACCGGCTGGATGGTCGTCGTAGGGGAAGAGGCAGTAGCAGAAGGCGCAGTCGGGGTTGTGCACGCACGGCTCTGGAATGCACCAGACCTCACCGGACCGCACAAGACCCCGCCCGCACCGGACCACCCCGAACCGCACCAGCGCACCCCGGACCCCATCAGACCACCCCGCACCGCACCGAAGGTCACATGACTACGTAGGACCGCGTGACCATATCGTTGCGCGCGCGCAACACCGAGGATGGCGCGGTGATGACCGTTCATCGCAGGGTCGGCAGTCGTGCGCCGCTCATCGGTCTCACGGTTGCACTCGTGGCCCTGCTGCTGCTTCCGACGACCGTCTTCGGTGCCGACTGGACGAAGCTCCATCGCGTCTCCAGCGCGACGGCCTCTCGGCTCGACGCGATGCACCAGCTGTCCGCAGCCAGGGGTGTCCTCCACCTCGTCCATCCGCGTGTCGGGCCCAGGGCCGTGGACGACCGAGTGCTCTACCAACGCTCCATCAACAAGGGCAAGTCGTGGTCCGCGCCCAGGGTGCTCTTCAAGGCCACCAAGGCGCGACGAACGGTCGTGCCCAACCTCGCCATCGACGCACGCAACCGGGTGGTGGTCGTGGCCTTCCGCGTGCGCGGCCCGCGCGGACACTCGCTCTTCGTGCGCACCAGCGAGGACTACGGCCGTTCGTTCGGTCCACGCGTGGAGGTCTTCTCCACCTCCAGGGACCACGGTGTCGGCGTACCTGCGGTGGCCATCGGCAACGATGTCATCGCCGTGGCCTGGACCAACCGCGCCAACGGCCGCGTCAAGATCCGCGCCAGCCGGGACGGCGGCCGCTCGTTCGGCCGGGCCAGGACCGTGGCCACGACGAAGCTCTCCATCGACTGTGACAGACGCCTGACCGATGGGCTCGTGGGGCTGGCCATCAGCGGCACCCGGGTACACCTCGCCTGGTCGCACGCGCCCAAGCGCGCCTGCTTCGCGACCGCCATACGGGTGCGTACCTCGAGCGACCGGGGCAAGACCTGGAGCCCGGTGCGCACCATCACCGAACGCGACTCGTTCGGCTGGCCCGAGCTCGATGCGCGGGAAGACACGGTCATCGCCGCGGTGCAGGGCACGAGGGGGGAGATCATCCTGGCTCGCTCCGTCCACAACGGGCGCAGATGGCGCGACCACGTGTCCAAGCCGCCGAAGGGCCGCAGCTACAGCGCGGCCGACGTGGCCCTGGGCGCGAGGAAGTCGGCCTGGATCTCGTATGTCAACGAGCGCATCAGGAACGGCAAGCTGGTGAGCACGCGCGTGGTCACCCGGCGCAGCAGCGACGACGGTGTCAGCTACGGTGCGCCCAGGCCGGTCACGCGCGACAAGAAGCTCCTGCGCCAGGCGGCCAACATCACCGTGGTCGAGAAGCGGCCGGTGCTGGTGGTCCAGTCGGGCGCGCTCGACGGTAGCCCCCGCCACATCCACAGCAGCCGCTACCGCTAAGGTCGGGCACATGCGTGCTCGCGACCTCGGGGTCGGCGTCGGGCTGCTGACGCCCGGACGCCACAACGCCATCACCGATGTGGCCGGCGTGCGCGTGGGCCACACCACGCTCATCACGGGCGAGCCGGGTCCGCTGCTGGTGGGGGAGGGTCCCGTGCGCACGGGCGTGACCGTGGTCGTACCCGGGGAGGGCGACCCCTTCGCCAGCGCGGTCTACGCCGGGGCCCATCGCCTCAACGGCAACGGGGAGCTGACCGGTCTGGAGTGGATCCGCGAGGCGGGGCTGCTCTCCGGCCCCATCGCCATCACCAACACGCACTCGGTGGGAGTCGTGCGCGATGCCATCGTGGCCGCGGCCGTGCGCTCGTCGGCGACGTCCGGGTCAGCCTGGTCGTTGCCGGTGGTGGGCGAGACCTGGGACGGCTGGCTCAACGACGTGGACGGGCAACACGTGCGGGCCGAGCATCTCTTCGCTGCCCTCGCGGGCGCCATGGCAGGTCCGGTGGCCGAGGGCAACGTCGGTGGCGGCACGGGCATGGTCTGCCATCACTTCAAGGGCGGGATCGGCACCTCCTCGCGGCAGCTGCCGGCGAGTGAGGGCGGCTTCGTCGTGGGGGCGCTGGTGCAGGCCAACTACGGCCGCCGCGAGCGGCTGGCCATCGACGGCGTGCCGGTCGGGCGCGAGATCGGCCTCGACGCCGTGCCTTCCGACCGGGACGATGCCGTGTCCACCTCCGCTGATGCCGACGCCGGCTCGATCATCGTCGTCCTCGCCACCGACGCGCCGCTGCTGCCGCACCAGTGCGAGCGGCTGGCCCAGCGAGCGGGCCTGGGCGTGGCTCGAGCGGGCGGCGCAGGCGAGCACTCCTCCGGCGACCTCTTCATCGCCTTCGCTACCGGCAACCGCGGACTCACCGCGGAGGACCGTGCCGCGGGTCGCCCCTTCACGCGATCGGTGAAGACGCTCGACGATGCCTGGATCAGCCCGCTCTTCTGGGCTGCCATCGAGTCGACCGAGGAGGCCATCGTGAACGCCCTCGTGGCGGCCGAGACGATGTCCGGAGCGAACGGCCATGTCGCGCACGCCCTGCCGCACGACCTGCTGGTGGAGGTCTGGCGGCGCCACCGCGGCTGAGCCCGGTGGAAACCGATCCCGTGGTGCATCCGATCGCGGTCTGATCTCCGGGGCGGCGGCGGCCCAGGATCCGACCCAAGAGCCCGAGGGGCCGGCGGCGGGCAGAAGGGCCGCCGGCTGTCGGGCTCCCGAGGACCGCTTCGAGCTGGAACCTGCCGTACGAGTGGTGCGTGGCCTGCGGACCGGCCGACCCCCGACTCCTCGAGCCGCGACCCAGCCACCCGACACCGGCCGCCGTTGCGCTTCGTGACCGCACGGCCATGACCCTGGGCGCATCGATCCAGACGGAGCGGTAGCGACGTGGCTGGACACTCACCGAGCTCGCCGGGCGAGCGCGCCTGTCGGTCGGTGCTGTGTCCGGTGTCGAAGCGGGACGGCTGGCGACCGTGGAGACCTATGCCCGGCTGGCGGTCGCGCTCGGCCTCAGCCTCGAGGTGGTCGTGGCCGACCGACGGCGGAGGTCGGGCCGCGAGCCGACCGACTTCGTGCACGCCTCGATGGGCGAGATCGAGGCCTCGTGGCTGCAGCGGCATGCATACCGCGTTGCCATCGACCACCCGTACCAGCACTACCAGTTCGCCGGCCGGGCCGACGTGGTGGCATGGAGCGTCGACCCGATGGCTCTGCTACACATCGAGAACCGGACGCGCTTCCCCGACCTGCAGTCAGCTGCCGGCAGCTTCAATGCCAAGCGCCAGTACCTGGCTCGAACGGTGGCAGAGCAGCACGGCATCGGCCCCTTCGCCTCCGAGACGCACGTGATGGTCGGACTGTGGTCGGCCGAGGTGATCCACGCTGTCCGGCTGCGGAAGGCCAGCTTCCGCGCGCTCTGCCCCGACAGCGACGACCGCCTCCAGGCGTGGCTTCGTGGTCAACCGCCGCCGACCCGCGAGAGCAGCTCGTTCGTGCTGCTGGACCCGTTCGCGCGCGGCCGCCAGCGCCATACCGTAGGCCTCGCGGATGCCCTCGACGGCGTGCGCCCGCGCGTGCGCGGCTACCGCGACGCGGCTGAACGATCGCGAGAGGCTCGTACGCGCTGACCCCGGCTCCGGCAGGCAGGCACCCTCCGAGGTTTCGCAGTCATTGCACGCCCAACCGTCGGAGAGGCCCGTTCCGGCGCGAATCGACGCTCCCCGACCACCTCAGCGGCGGTCGCCGCGCCCGGCGCAGCGCGCCGGCCGGCGAGTGGGGCACCGATCGGTGCGACCCGCGTGCTCGGAGGGCCGCGGTCGTGCAATGGCTGCGAAGTCTCGACCGTTCTGCTTCTCCGGATGGGGTCAGACCGCCCGCGTCGAGAGGCATCGCTGCCCGCGGCACCCGATCACAGCCCCAGCGGGTCGCCGTGGACCCTCCGGCGCCGCCCGGCGCTCCGATAGACTCGAGCCATCGGTGGAGAGGCGGCGAGCAGGCGAGGGGCAGGCATTGACCGAAGCGGTTGACATGGACGAGATCGAGGGCGGCGCAGGACCCGCGGACGAGGCGGTCGAGCCGGCGGCCAAGAAGGAGCGTGGCAAGACCGTACACGGCGAGCAGGCCAACGCCGGCCATCGTGTGCTGACCTCCGATGACGCGGAGGTTGAGGCCTATCTCGAGGTGGCGCTCGACGCGCCCGCCCCCGAGCGACCGCCCGAGGATGATCGCCCCACCATCAGCCGTCCGCCCGAGCCGCCCGACTCGGTGGTCGTGCTCGACTTCGGCAGCCAGTTCGCCCAGCTCATCGCGCGCCGCGTCCGCGAGCTCGATGTCTACGCTGAGTTGTTGCCGTTCGATACTCCCCTCCAGGAGCTCGAGCGCCGCGAGGTCAAGGGCGTGGTCCTCTCCGGCGGCCCCATGTCGGTCTACGACCAGGGCGCGCCACGGCCCGATCCGGCCCTCTGGTCCGGCCGCATCCCGGTGCTGGGCATCTGCTACGGCGCGCAGCTGATGGCCCTCGAGCTGGGCGGCGATGTGCTGCCCTCCGACCAGCGTGAGTACGGCCCGGCCTCCATCGCCATCACCGACGAGAGCGACAAGCTGCTCACCGACCTGGGCAGCGAGCAGCCGGTGTGGATGAGCCACGGCGACAGCATCACGCGCCTGCCGGAGGGCTTCCACAGCACGGCCCAGACCGACTCCACGCCCTACGCCGGCCTGGCCGATCCTGCGCGCCACCTCTACGGCATCCAGTTCCACCCCGAGGTCGTGCACACACCGCGCGGCAAGGACGTGCTGGCTAACTTCGTCCACGGCATCGCCGGCGCCGAGCCCAACTGGACCAGCGCCAACTTCATCGAGTCCACCGTGGAGCGGATCCGCGAGCGCGTGGACGAGCACGCGGCCGCGACGGGCGAAGACGGCAAGGTCATCTGCGGCCTGTCGGGTGGCGTCGACTCGTCGGTCGCGGCTGCGCTCGTCCATCGCGCGGTCGGCGACCGGCTGACCTGCATCTACGTCGACCACGGCCTGATGCGCAAGCGCGAGTCGGAGCTGCTGCGCGAGACCTTCGAGGCCAACCTGGGCATGAACCTGGTCATGGTCGACGCGCGCGAACGGTTCCTCGCTCGCCTCGCCGGCGTGGAGGACCCGGAGAAGAAGCGGCGCATCATCGGCGACGAGTTCATCCGCGTCTTCGAGGAGGAGGCGGCCAAGCTGGGCAGGATCGACTTCCTGACCCAGGGCACGCTCTACCCCGACGTCATCGAGTCGACGGCGCCGGAGACGAAGGCGGCGCAGAAGATCAAGACCCACCACAACGTGGGCGGCCTGCCCTCCGACCTGCGCTTCCAGCTCATCGAGCCGCTGCGCTACCTGTTCAAGGACGAGGTGCGCAAGGTCGGCTCGGCCCTGGGGTTGCCCGAGCAGATGGTCATGCGCCAGCCCTTCCCCGGTCCGGGCCTGGCTATCCGCATCATCGGCGAGGTCACCCGCGAACGGCTCGACACACTGCGCGAGGCCGATTGGATCGTCATCGACGAGATCAAGGCCGCAGGCCTCTACCGCAACGTGTGGCAGTCGTTTGCCATCCTCACGCCGGTACGCTCGGTCGGCGTCATGGGCGACGGGCGCACCTATGCCAACGTCGTGGCCATCCGCGCGGTCACCAGCGAGGACGGCATGACCGCCGACTGGGCCAAGCTGCCCTACGACGTGCTGGGCCGGATCTCGGCGCGCATCGTCAACGAGGTGCCCGGGGTCAACCGCGTGGTCTACGACATCAGCAGCAAGCCGCCGGCCACGATCGAGTGGGAATGAGAGCCGCCGGACCTGCCCCATGAGCGAGCGCATGCCCTCGCCGGGGCCCTCCTTCGCACGCGCCCAGCCGCTACGCCTGCACGGCCCCGACGGGGAGCTCGGTCCGCGCGTGCGCCTGGGCATGACCAAGCCCACGGTGATGGTCGACGACTGGTGGGTCTTCACGCTGTGGGTCGAGGATGACGAAGGCGTGGTGGAGTGCCGGGCCGTGGCGCCAGCGGCCGGACCGCCGCCCGGCGCCCCGCTGCAGGTCATCGGGCCGACGCTGGCCAACTCCCTCATGGGCTTCCTGGACCAGGAGAACGGCCGCCAGCTCATCCGCCTGCGCATGGCCGAGGCCGATGACGAGGCCGAGCCCTGGCGCCGGCCGCTGATGATCCTCACCGCCGTGCGCTGGGACCCCGTGCGCAAGTCGACCATGCGCGACAACGAGCTCGTGGCCGAGATGATGCGCGCCTTCAGCCGCGCCATCGAGGTCGCCGGGGCACCCTATCGGCCGGGCTAGTCCGGCCGGCCCTGCTGGGAGCAAAGGCAGGCTCGGGCCCGTAGCTCGGTGCGCTGCTACACTCGGCGCGCCGTGGACGGCGAGGGGAGCCGTCACTTTCCACTGAGGTCGAGATCAGCCGTTCATGTTTGAGGATCTATTCGGACAGCTAGAGACCGGGTTCAACGACGTCGTCTCGAGCGAGGCCTTTCAGGCCATCATCTATGTCGTCGTCGCCTACATCGTCCTCATCTGGCTGGCCACCGCCTTCTGGGCCTACCGCGACATGCGCCTGCGCACCTCGAGCGCCATCACGCCCTACGTGGCCGCCCTGGCCATCATCCTCTTCACGCCGGTCTTCTTCCTCTTCGGCTGGCTGCTCTACCGCATCGTCCGGCCCAAGGAGACCATCGGCGAGGTCAACGAGCGCGCCCTCGCCGAGGAGGCGATGATGGCCGAGGTGGCCTCCCACGCCCACTGCGCCAACTGCGACCGTCCGGTCAACGAGGAGTGGATCATCTGCCCCGCGTGCCGTAACCGGCTGCGCCGCGTGTGCCCCAACTGCGAGCACCTCATCGAGCTCGACTGGACGCTGTGCGCCTGGTGCGGCAAGGACTTCGAGCGGGCCGACGCCCCGGGCACCACCGCCTTCATGCCCACGGCCCGGCCCGCGCCCCTGCCGCAGCAGCAGCAGGCGCCGCGCCTGCCGGCCCCGCCGCCGCCGGCACGTCCGGCCCCGCCGCCGCCCGTGCCCAATGCGACCGACGCAGGCAAGGCCCAGGGTGGCGCGAGCGCGAGCGCGAGGACTGCGACCACGCCCCCACCTCCGACGCAGCCCCAGGGCGCGCCTTCGCCGGCACCCCGTAGCGCCAGCGCCAGCGCCGGCTCCGGCAGCCCGGCGCAGCCGAGCAGCGGCGCCCAGACCCCGACGGGGATCTAGCACGACCACGACACCGTGACCGGCCCCGCCCCCGACGGGCAGCCGCGTGATCTCGACGCCACTGTCGGAGCAAGCTCGCCCGATACGCCGGACGACCTGGTCCCGACCGCGCCGGATGCGAAGGGCGAGCCCACAGACGCGCTCGGTTCGCCTGAAGGTCCGCCCGACGGTCCACCGGGCGTTGGTGTCTTCTCGCTCGAAGGGCGGCGCGCGCCGGGCCTCTACCTCCTGGCCTGGGTCCTCTCCGTCGGCGGCCTGGCCGTGACCTTCGTGCTCGGGCCCCTGGCCAGCGACGCCCGAGCCGGCACGATCCTCATCGGCGCCGGCGCGCTGGCGGTGACGCTGGGACTGGCTGGCGGCGCCGGTGCGCAGGTACTGGAGCGAGCGGACCGCCACCCTGACCGCTATCGCGGGCCTTCACCGCTGCTCGTCTTCGGCGCCTACTTCTTCGCCATGTCGCTCATCGGTCTGGTCCTGCTGACGGTGCTGGGCGTAGATCCCGAGCGACCCTTCAGCTTCCTCGGCATCGGCGTGGTGCAGGCCGCCGGCTACGTGCTGGTGGTGTGGCTCTTCGCCGTACGCACGGGTGCGCTCTCGTGGCGCGAGATGGGCTGGCCCACCTGGCGCGGCCCGCAGCTGCGCACGGTCCTCCGCTCCGCGGGCACGGCCGCGGCCGTGATGCTGCCGGTGACCTTCGGCCTCGTGGTCGTGGGCGGCATCGTGGGGCTGCTGCTGGGAGTGGACGCTCCGCAGGTGCTGCCCCTCAGCGAGACCCCGCTCGACGGCCTGATGGTCACGCTCGCGGCGGCCATCTTCATTCCCGTGGGGGAGGAGATCTTCTTCCGCGGCTTCGCCCTCACCGCGTGGCTGCGCGATCTCGGTGAGCGCAGCGCCCTCATCCGCTCCTCGCTCTTCTTCGCCCTCGTGCACATCGCCAACATCGCGGGCGTCGACTTCGTCACCGGGCTCTCGCAGGCCGTGCTCCAGATGGTGGTCCTGATCCCCGTTGCCTTCGTGCTTGGCTGGCTCTTCCTGCGCTACGGGCTGGCCGCTGCCATCGCCGGCCACATCAGCTACAACGGGCTCCTGCTCCTGCTCGCCTACCTCGCCAGCCGTCTGCCCGAGCCGGGCGATCCCGACTGGCCCTTGGCCTAGCAGCGCAAACGCCCCCGCCGCAGCGGAAGTTGCCCACATAGGCTCGGGCAAGCCGCCACGAAGCCCAGGTGAAGCGGCCGGCCCTAGGCTCCGCCGTGCCTTCGGGACCGGATGGCGGGGGAATCGGCGGGCTCCGTCGTCCGGGCCCGAGGGCGCCAGGACACGTGCCGCCGCCACGACCGACCCGCCAGGAAGGAGCAGCATGGCCAGCAGCGAGACGGCCCGGGAGCGGCGCTCGGTCCGGGAACTGCCGCTCTCGGAGCGGCCACGCGAGCGGCTGGCCGCCGGTGGGCCGGCCGGCCTGTCATCAGCTGAGCTCATCGGTCTGCTGTGGGCCTCGGGCTCGCGTCAAGCCTCGGCCGCGGCCATGGCAGAGGACGCACTCATCCGCTGTGACGGTGTCTCGGGGCTGGCACACGCCTCGGCCCGGGAGCTGGAACGAGTGCCCGGTGTCGGACCTGCGCGAGCGGCGCAGCTGAGCGCTGCCTTCGAGCTGGGGCGACGAGCGGTGTTGGACTGGCCGGCCGGTCGCTGGACCATCCGTGGCCCGCGTGACCTGGCCGCCCGCCTGACCACCGAGCTGGGTCACCTCCAGCGCGAGGAGTTGCGGGTCGTGCTGCTCGACACGCGCAACGGTGTGCTGGCCATGCCCACCGTCTACCGCGGCAACGTCTCGCTGGCGCTGGTGCGCATCGCCGAGCTCTTCCGCGACGCGGTCCGCCTCCACGCGGCGCGACTCATCCTCGTCCACAACCACCCGTCCGGCGACCCCGCGCCCAGCCCGGACGACCTGCACATGACCGCCGAGGCGGTGGCGGCCGGACGGCTGCTCGACATCACCGTGCTCGATCACCTGGTCGTGGGCCACGGCAGGTGGGTCAGCCTGCGCGACCGGGGCGTGGCCTTCGACCGCACCTAGGCTCCACCCGTGGCGACGCCTGGCCGTGGGCCGGGCCCCGGTGAAGGCGCGCGTATACTTCGCCGCACTGGAGTCGGGGGTAGAGGAGAGCTCCCGTCCGGGCTGCCGTGGCCCGCTCCGAGCGGTACGACACCGCCTCCTGCCGTGTGGGACGGGGCCGTGCCAGCGCTGTCAGTCCGCCTCGTGGCGCCCTCCGGCCACCTCGATGGAGACCGTTCCCGCCGCCCATGATCGATGCCTTCTTCGGTGCCTTCTCGCGCGATATCGGGATGGACCTCGGCACGGCCAACACGCTGGTCCACGTGCGCGGCCGCGGCATCGTCATCAGCGAGCCCAGCATCGTGGCCGTCGACAGCAAGACGCGCAAGGTGCTGGAGATCGGCGCCGAGGCCAAGCGCATGCTCGGCCGGACACCGGCCAGCATCAGCATCGTGCGGCCGCTGCGCGACGGCGTGGTCAGCGACTTCGACGTCACCGAGCAGATGATCAAGTACTTCGTGCAGCGCGTGCACGACCGCGTGGGCCTGGTGCCGCGTCCGCGCATGCTGCTGGGCATCCCCAGCGGCGTGACCGAGGTCGAGCGGCGGGCCGTGCGCGACGCGGCTCTCAACGCCGGCGCCCGCTGGGCCCGCCTCATCGAAGAGCCCATGGCCGCAGCCATCGGTGCCGGTCTGCCCATCGGCGAGCCCAGCGGCAACCTCATCGTCGACATCGGCGGCGGCACCACCGAGGTGGCCGTCATCTCGCTCGGCGGCATCGTCGTCTCGCGCTCCGTGCGCGTGGGCGGCGACGAGCTCGACGAGGACGTCATCGCCTATGCCCGCCGGGAGTACAACCTGCTGGTGGGCGAGCGCACCGCGGAGGACATCAAGATCGCCATCGGCTCGGCCTATCCCGGCCCGCACGACAAGCAGCACGTGAGCATGCGCGGCCGCGACCTGTTGACCGGCCTGCCGCGCTTCGTGGAGATCACCGCCGAGCAGGCGCGCGAGGCCATCGACGCCTCCCTGGCGCAGATCGTGGGCACCATCAAGGACACCATCGAGGAAACGCCCCCGGAGCTGGTAGCCGACATCGTCGACCAGGGCATCGTGCTCGCCGGTGGCGGCGCGCTGCTGCAGGGGCTTGACCGGCGCATCGCCGAGGCCACGCAGATGCCGGTGCACATCGCCGACGACCCGCTGACCTGCGTGGCCCGCGGCTCCGGCATCGTGCTCGAGTCCATCGACGATCCGACCATGGAGCGCGCGCTCGTGGCCGAGACCTACTCGCGGCCGCCACGCTAGGGCCATGCTGAGCGAACGCTACGCCCGACGCCGCCTCATCACCTTCCTCGTCCTGGTGGTGCTCTCGGGTGCCCTGCTCATGCTCGACGAGAGCGGTCCCGTGCAGGAGCTGCGCAACGGGGTGCGCTTCGCCATGGCGCCCATCCAGGACACGCTCGGCGACGGCACCCGCTCGGTCACCTCCGTGCTCGAGGCCTTCAGCGAGGTCGATACCCTGCGTCGCGAGAACGACGAGCTGGGTACGGAGGTGCAGCGCCTGACCGAGCAGCTGGCCGGCATGGAGGCGGTGGAGGCCGACGTCAAGAACCTGGAGAAGCTGCTGGGCACCAAGGACCGCCTGACCTCGCGGGACGTCAAGACCGTGGCCGCCGGGGTGAGCGCGCGCCAGTACACCCAGTTCGAGCGCATGATCACACTCGATCGCGGCTCGGAGGCCAACATCCGCGAGGGCGCCCCGGTGCTTTCGTCGGGCGGTGCCCTGTTGGGGCGCGTGACCGACGTGGGCGAAGGCTGGGCCGACGTCATGCTCATCAGCGACTCCAACTTCCTCGTGGCCGGGCTCGACCGGCGCACCAGGGCCACGGGCAACGTCATCGGCCGGCTGTCGGCGCCGCTGTCCATGACCGAGGTCAAGCGCAGCGACCGCATGTCTGAGAACGACCTTGTCGTGACCCTCGGGGCCCGGCTCTCCGGCGGCTTCCGCTCGGTCTACCCGCCGGGCATCCCCATCGGGCGCGTGGTCGACATCCTCGACTCCCCCGACTCGGTAGTGAAGACCGCCCTGCTCGTGCCGGTCGCCGACCTCGAGCACATCGAGTACGCCCTGGTCATGACCAACTTCCGCTCGCCCAGGAAAGCCAGCTCGGACGACGAGACCTAGTGGTGCGTCAGGAGCGTCCTTCGCCCCTCGCGCTGCGCCTCGGCCGGGCCCTCGCCCGACTGAGCCTGGGACCTTCTCTGGCGACCGCGCCTGACCTTCTCGGCATGGCCAGTGTGAGCGCGCGCGTCGATACTCGGACACACATGTCCCCACACGTCCGCACCGACCGGCCAGCGCACGCCGCCGGCTCGACCCGGCGCCGCGACGTGCTACGCCTGTTGGCGGTCGTGGTCTCGATCCTCGGGCTCATCCTCACCAGCTCGGCGCTCAACCTCGTGCCCTCCGTGAGCGCGGCCGACGGTCCCCACAAGGCAGTGATCATCGCCGGCCCCGTGCACAGCCAGACCGCCAAGTACAAGGGCTACTGCGGCGCCATCGCCAACGCAGCCGAAGCACAGGGCATGGAGGTCGTGCGCATCTTCCATCCCTGGGCGCCGGCCTCCAAGGTCAGGACCCACGCCCAGGGTGCCCACTTGCTGGCCTACTGTGGCCACGGCAACGGCTGGCCCAGCCAGTACGGTCCCTTCCAGGAGGACACCAAGAACGGCCTCGGGCTCGACGTCGCGGACAAGGACAAGCGCAGTCCCAGCAACGTCGTCTACAAGGGCGCCAACTGGCTGCGCGACAACATCCAGCTCGCGCCCGACGCGGTGGTCATCCTGTCCCATCTCTCGTACGCCTCGGGCAACGCCTCCTCGGGCATGCCCATCCCCAGCCGCGAGGTGGCCGTCCAGCGCGTGGACAACTTCGCCAACGGCTTCCTCTCCATCGGCGCGAGCGTGGTGTGGGCGCTGGGCTGGCAGCCCGGTGCCGACATCGTCGATGCCCTGCACGAGGACGAGGCCACCATGGACGCCGTCTTCCAGACGCGCTACCGCGACGGCGTCAACCCGCTCAACGGCTGGATCGGCTGGGAGCCCGGCTACTACGACTCGCAGCGCATCCCCGGCGCGGTCGTGCACATCGACCCCGACCCGAACCACGGCTTCCTGCGCGCGGTCACCGGCGATCTCGGTTTCACCACCAACCAGTGGCGCGACAGCGAGTCGCGCCCGACCGACACCGTGGCGCCGGTGGTGAGCGACCTGGTCGCCCGCCAGGCGCCCGAGACCATCGCCTCCTCGGCCGTGCCGGTCTTCACGCCCAACGGCGATGGCCTCTCCGACAAGATCGTCATCGACTACGAGCTCTCCGAGGGTGCCTACCTCGAGGTCAAGGTCAAGCGCGACGGCGCTGCTCACCGGCGCTGGTCATCGTGGGCCCTCAAGGGCAGGGGCAGCGTCTCCTGGAACGGCCGCAAGGACAACGGCGACCTGATGCCGGAAGGCAACTACAACGTCCACCTCATGCCCACCGACCGGGCCGGCAACCAGGGCGAACCGGCCGTGGTCAAGGTCAAGCTGCTCAACTCGATGCGCAACCCGCGGCCGACACCGGCGGTCTTCTGGGCGCGTGATCGCGATGACCGAGCGCCGCGGGCCACCCTGAAGGCGGCGCTCTCGCGCGAGGCCACCGTCAGCTGGACCATCCTCGACAAGGGCGGCAACGTGGTCCGCCGTGGCATCAGCAGCGAGGTTCGCCCAGCGGGCAACGTCAACTTCGTGTGGGATGGCAGGAACGACGACGGCGCCTACGTGACCGACGGCCCCTACACCGGCCGCATCCGGGTCCAGCGCGAGTCGGGCACCTACGCCCACGATGTGCTCGTCCGGCACACGCCGTACGTGGCCTGGTCCACGAGCTGGACCTACCGGCGTGGTGCGACCGTCACTCTGAAGGTGACTTCCACCGAGCCGCTGCAGGGCAAGCCGGTGGTGAC
>Ga0316198_10000059_pt1 | contig 42397 bp, 36 predicted proteins | sample OudBieAanoxic_MG_FD_204935 | JGI IMG/M metagenome (GOLD analysis project Ga0316198, IMG submission 204935) | Coastal sediment microbial communities from Oude Bieten Haven, Netherlands - site A anoxic | ecosystem: Environmental > Aquatic > Marine > Coastal > Sediment | place: Netherlands... | reverse complement strand
CTCCCCACCAAACCAAGTTCGGCCGCGACAAGTTGAACACCCTGCCCAAATTTTGCCGGGAATGCGAGGTGTGCTTTGCCTGCCATGGGGAATGCCCCAAGAATCGGTTTCTTACCACGCCCGATGGCGAACCCGGATTGAATTATCTGTGCACGGGGTATAAATCCTTTTTCAAGCATGCCGACAGGTCTCTGAAGATTCTGGCCGGACTCATTCAGCGGGGGTTGCCGGCCACCAAAATCATGGATCTTCTGGCCCAGGAGAAGGCCCAGAAGATCAAAGAAAACGGTAAGGTCGGCCGTAATGCACCCTGTCCCTGTGGCAGCGGGCTCAAATTTAAAAAATGCCATGGCAGGAGCACTGTCGCCAATGGGGTTAAACAGCAGTAAAAACCGATGCCCACCTCTCAATTGAGAACGAAGGTTAATGCATCGGATTACAATACACTGGAGAAAACCAGGCCGGTGTAGTTAATAACATTCATTCACCCAGCCGAGGAGGTAACGTATGGCAGAACAGAAAAAACCCAACATTCTCATAATTTGGGGTGACGACGTCGGCATCACCAACCTAAGCTGCTATTCCGACGGCCTGATGGGCTACCGCACGCCCAACATCGACCGCATCGCCAACGAGGGAATGCGTTTCACGGATTACTATGGCCAGCAGAGCTGTACGGCCGGGCGAGCGGCCTTTATCACCGGACAGAGCCCTTACCGCACCGGCTTGACCAAAGTCGGCATGCCGGGCGCCGATATCGGCCTCCAGGCCGAGGACGTCACAATCGCCGAGCTGCTTAAACCCATGGGCTATGCCACCGGCCAGTTCGGCAAAAACCATTTCGGCGACAAAAACAAGTACCTGCCCACCGCCCACGGGTTTGACGAATTTTTCGGCAATCTCTATCACCTCAATGCCGAGGAAGAGCCGGAGAATGTGGACTATCCGCCGGAGGAGGACTTTCCTGAATTTCACAAGAATTTCAAACCTCGGGGGGTGATGCACTCCTGGGCCACGGAAGAGGACGATCCCACCGAACATCCGCGCTGGGGCCGCGTGGGCAAGCAAAAGCTCGAAGATACTGGTCCGCTGACCAAAAAACGCATGGAGACCTGCGACACCGAGTTTGTCGCCGCGGCGTCCGATTTCATCAAACGGGCCCATGGGGATGACCAACCGTTTTTTGTCTGGCTCAACACCACCTGGATGCATTTCCGGGTGCACCCGCCTAAGGAGATCATCGGCCAGGCAGGTCGCTGGCAATCGGAATATCATGATGCCATGGTCGAACACGACAAACATGTGGGCCAGATGCTGGACCTGCTGGACGAGCTGAACATTGCCGATGACACCATCGTCATGTACAGCACCGATAACGGCGTCCACATGAACTCCTGGCCCGATGCCGGGATGACACCCTTCCGCAACGAAAAAAACTCCAACTGGGAGGGGGCTTTCCGGGTACCGGCCGTGGTGCGCTGGCCGGGCAAGATCCCGGCAGGCGTCGTCTCCAACGAGATCATGGCCCACCAGGACTGGTTGCCCACCTTGCTGGCCGCGGCCGGTGACCCCGACATCAAGGAGAAGCTTAAAAAGGGCCACACGGCCGGCGACAAAACGTTCAAGGTGCATATCGACGGCTACGACTGTTTGCCGCACTTCACCGGCGAAGCGGAGAAAAGCCCCCGTCCGGGCTTTATCTATTTTTCCGATGACGGCGACCTGGTGGCCGTGCGCTACGACAACTGGAAACTCGTCTTTGCAGAGCAGCGCATGCAGGGCACCGTACAAATCTGGGCGGAACCGTTCGTCTTCTTGCGCTTTCCCAAGATGTTTAACCTGCGCACGGACCCGTTTGAAAGGGCCGATATCACCTCCAACACCTACTGGGACTGGGTGATAGATCGTGTCTACCTGGTGTACGCCGGGCAGTCCATCGTGGCCAAATTTCTGGCGACGTTCAAGGAGTTCCCGCCGCGCATGAAGGCGGCCAGTTTTAGCATCGACCAGGTGATGGCCAAGATGGAGGAAGCCTTGACCTCCAAACCCTAAACCCATTGCCGACACGGGTGCGACCCTCGGGGTTTCACCCGGTCGGCATTCATGTAGGCAGCGGTTGCGCGCAGCAGCTACACCGACATTTATAAAAATGGTAAACAGCGACAGGATACCCCGTCGTTTTTGGCAAAATCTTTATGAACTGGCAGAAGGCAAACCCCACAACGGTGTTGGCGCATATCGCCGATGAAGTGCGAACATTTTACGATCAGCGCCCCTATCCGCCGCCAGTGAAGGATTTGGATGGCTACGGTCCAAGGTGGGAGGATCCAAACCGGCGGCGGGCGGAATTTCATCTTTTCTGGCCGGAAAGGCCTTACCAGGAGCATCTCGATATACTCGTCGCGGGGTGCGGCACGGCTCAGGCGGCCAAACACGCCCTTCGCCATCCTGCAGCCCGTGTAACTGGCATCGATGTTAGTTCAACAAGCATCCGGCATACCGAGGACCTCAAACGTAAATACGATCTAACCAATCTTGAGATACACCAGCTAGCCGTTGAACGGACTCACGAGCTTGAGCAAAGCTTTGACAAGATCGTCTGTACAGGCGTACTGCATCACCTCCCCGATCCCGGTGCGGGGCTGAGCGCGTTGCGCGATGTCCTAAAACCAGATGGGGCCATGCACCTGATGGTCTATGCGACCTATGGCCGAACCGGCATCTACATGCTGCAGAAATACTGTCGCCTGCTTGGGATCGGGCAATCGGACCGGGAAATTATTGATCTCGCCCATACTCTCATGGCTATACCCCCGAATCACCCCCTGGCACCCCTGCTGGCCGAGGTTCCCGACTTTCGAACCAAGGCCGGGTTGGCCGATGCGCTGATTCACCCCCAGGATCGGGCTTACACAGTGCCGCAGCTTTTCAATTTAATCCACCGGGCGGGTCTGACATTCGGACGCTGGCTAAGGCAATCACCCTATTTACCGCAATGTGGTAGCCTGGCAAAGAGTCCACATGGTAAGCGCCTGCCCCAGCTCTCCCCGGAGGAGCAATATGCAGCCGTTGAGCTGTTCCGGGGAACCATGGTGCGCCACAATGTGATCGTTTACCGCAATGACCGGCCCGCAATCGGCCCGTCCATTGTTTTCGATGATGAACATTGGTTAAACTACGTACCCATTCGGTTACCGGAGAGTATTTTGGTTCAAGAGGGCCTTCCTCCCGGCGCAGTGGCGGTGCTTATCAACCGGAACCACACCGATAAAGACCTTGTGTTGCCCATTGACGAGGGACAAAAGCAATTATTTGAAGGGATTGATGGAAAAGGCGGCATTGCCGAGATTCTGGACAACATGCCTGGTAGAGTCCGATCCCAAGATTACCCGGGTGCCCGCACCTTCTTCGAACAGCTGTGGTGGTACGATCAGGTCGTTTTCGATACGTACAATCGATGAGTTATGATGCGCCGGCACGTGATGGTGACCAAACGGTAACGCTAGGCCTGTCCGTTGAGATGGTAGGGATGTTGGGGCTGCTGGTGCTGGTACGAGACCTTCATGCACTTTGTTTTAGAGCTGGAAGTGACTGGTCGCTGGCCCCGGCAAGGTGCACACAGGTCTGCCGATGCGTCGCGCGAGTGAGTGTCACATCAGAATGGTAAAAATACATCGCCCTCTTTTAGAACAAAAGGAGAATCACCAGTATGGACAACCCCTTCCTTTTCCATTTTGTCACTGTAACGATTTTTAGCCTTATGCTCGCCATCGGGATCAGCCATTCCTTTAAGCAACTTACCTCTCTGTGGCATCAGCCTGAATTACTGCTACGCTCCCTTCTCGCTGTCATCGTATTGGTCCCCATGGTGGTGGTTCTGTTGTTGTGGGTGTTCGACCTACCGCCTGCAGTGGCGACCGGTCTCGCGCTGTTGGCTGCCGCACCCGGCGCCCCGCTCACGACCAAACGGTCCCAGATGGCAGGCGGGGATCCAGTTTATACCGCCAGCCTGCAACTCACCCTGGCTTTACTGGCGATTGTCGTGACACCGCTCATACTGGGTTTCTTTTACATCCTGTTTGAACTTAATACCGAACGGGTGGCCGCCATCGAGGTGGTCTACCAGGTTGCCCGGGTCACCTTTTTTCCAGTACTCATAGGCCTGCTATTGCAGTACTTTGCACCTGGTTTTGCCAAACGACTGACTAAACCGGTCCAGTTGTTTGCCAATGTGCTGTTCATCCTTTTATTGGTCGTATTGATCGTTCTTCTCATTATGGTGCCCGACCTTCGGGCGATGCTGAAATTTGGGGGAGCGCCCACTGCGGCGATCATTATCATGGTGGGAGTCTCCCTGGCCATCGGGCACCTGCTGGGCGGCCCCATCCACGCACAGCGTTCTTCCCTGGCCATCGCAAGCATCGCGCGCAATGTCGGACTCGCCCTTTTCATGGCGAGTTTGTCCGATTACGGTCCCTATTTAATACCGACCATCCTGACCTACATGATTTTGGGCGCGCTCCTGGCCGTTCCCTACGCGGTCTGGAGTAAACGCCGAATGGCGCAAACCGCTTGATTACCTATAGAAATTACCAAATTGAATAGTTCAAAACACACAGCTTAGGTGAAAATATTAATGAGCCCAAAAACCACAAAAACCAGTTTAACCAATGAGCTTGCCAAGGAGCGTAATCGGGAAGCGTCCGACCGAACGCTGATGGCATGGATTAGAACCTCAATTTCCTTGATTGGATTCGGATTTGCCATTGCCAAATCCTATGATTACCTGGAAACCGACTATATGGAAAAGACCGGTAAAGCACTTGACACCCTTCACTCTCCTATTATTTTTGGTGCGGGTTTAATGATCCTCGGTTTATTGGGAATTCTTATGGGTGTTATCCAATATCGGCGAATTTTAAACCGAATTCAGAGTGATCAGTTTACATATGCCGAACCCTGGCCCTTACCCCTGATCATAGCCATCCTGTTACTGATCATTGGTGCGGTTGGATTCGTAATGGTTCTGCTCTAAAAAAGTAAGCCTGTATGAACAGCCCAAATAATAGGCGGATCAAATCAAGGCCTTGGCTCTGGATTATCGGGGGGTTTCTCCTGTTAATGGCCATGTGGCTTTTTATTACCAGCTTTTATCGGGAGGAAGAAAAGGCGCTTCGCAGTCAGCTTCGGGAATCCGTAAAAGAGAATTTTCCGGAACAGAATAATGAGTTTCTACAGACTTTTGGCCTCTTTCCCTTTGAGGTGGATCAAAATAAATCCAGCGAGGGCAGTCAAGCCCGAAAAACGGTCGTTCTGGTCCACGGTCTGGACGACCCCGGAAAAGTCTGGCAAAATCTTGCACCGGAACTGTTCAAACAAGACTTTAACGTGTGGGCGATGAACTATCCCAATGACCAGCCTGTCGTGGAGTCGGCCCGAATGCTATTCGAGGAGTTGAAAAGTTTTAAATCGCTGGATATCCAACGCATTTCCATCGTGGCCCACAGTATGGGCGGGCTGGTTTCGAGAGAAATGCTGACCAGCCCAGAAATAGACTATCACCGATCAGCAAAAAACGGACAGGTGCCCGAAGTCGCTGCGCTCATTATGGTGGGGACCCCCAACCACGGTTCACAGATGGCTCGATTTCGGGTGTTCGCCGAAATACGCGATCAAGTGGCCCGTTTGACAAAAGGCGAAGCCGCCTGGCTGGGTACAATTTTGGACGGCGCCGGCGAGGCTAAAATCGATTTGCTTCCGGAAAGCCGGTTTTTAACTGAGTTAAACACCCGGCCGCATCCAGAAGGGGTGAAACAATTGGTTATCGCCGGCATTGTCAGCCCTTGGGATGAGCGTGACATTAACCACTGGGTTGAGAACATCAACCCGAATGTGCCGGAGGATTGGCAAAAACAGGTCGATGTGCTGGGCAAATTTATGATATCCATGACCCATGGATTGGGGGACGGGCTGGTAACCGTCGAATCGACGCGTCTCGAGGGAGTCCCCCACCGAACCGTGGCGGGCAGCCACCTGTCGATGATTCGAAATATCACTACAGGCAGCCAGCGTATCCCTCCGGCGGTACCGCTGATAGTCGACCGATTAAAGAAAGGTGAATAGAGAGGCAAAGAAGAGGACCTGCGGAAAGTGCTGGAAGCATAATTTTTTCCTCATAGGGAGAACAGATGACCCCTTTCAAACGGCGTTTACTGATTTGTGCAACCCTTATCGTACTTATGCTTATCGGACTGGTGCTATTTTTCTACCGGCCGACACGCTTAGCCTTAGAACGGGCCGAGGCATTTCAGTTCCGGCGAATGCTCGTAACGCGACAGGGAGAACAAGATGCTTACCGCAATCTTTTTCCCGGAAACAATGGGCACCGGACTGTGAAAAAGGCAGTTCCCGACTAGGGAGTGGCTAAGCTGATGCGAATTCTTTTGGTGGAAGACGAAAATAAGGTTGCCAGTTTCATCAAAAAGGGACTTGAAGAGGAAGGCTATGCCGTTGACCGTGCCCCGGACGGGAAAAAAGGCCTGATGATGGGTCTGGATGGGGTTCATGACCTGATCATATTAGACATCAATCTTCCGGGAAAGGATGGACTCAGCGTTCTCCAGGATCTCCGTCAAAAAAAAGTAACCATACCCGTTCTGCTGCTTACCGTCAGGGCGGCCATCGAGGATAAAGTCATCGGTCTGGATACCGGCGCTGATGACTATTTGACCAAGCCCTTCGCTTTTCAGGAACTTCTGGCCAGAATCAGAGCCTTGCTCAGGCGACAGGCCGAAGCGGAACTGCCGCTGCTTCAGATCGCCGATCTCACCCTCGATCCGGCCAGACGGCTTGTCTTCCGGGGTGAAAAGAAAATAGAGCTTACATCAAAAGAGTTTGCCCTGCTCGACTACTTTATGCGTAATACCGGTCGCGTGCTCACAAGGACAATGATCGCCGAACACGTCTGGGACTATAACTTCGACACGATGACCAATGTCATCGACGTTTACGTGAACTACCTCAGAAAGAAGATCGACGCCGGTCGCGAACCCAAGCTGATCCACACGATCAGAGGGGTAGGATACGTGCTAAAATTGGAGTAACCCATGCGAATCCGATCCATCGGATCGAAACTTACGGCCTGGTACACCAGTCTTCTAACCTTAACCTTCCTTCTTTTGGGAGGTATCTCCTATGGACTCCTGGCGTACAGCCTCTCACGGGACATGGATTCGGCTCTGAATGGTGTTGCTGAAGTAATGGCGCAGAAAACCCGATTGGGCGGAAATGCACCCTTTCCATCCGACGTTGATGAACTCTTCCGTCGCTTTTTTGGTTTCTCACCCCTTGATCGCTATATTGAAATATTTGATCCACTGGGACGGCGGGATTCACACCAGACGCGACGCCGGTCGCAAGATCTGCCCCTCAGCCCCAAAGCCCTCAAAAGCGCGTCGCAGGGATTGGCCACCTTCGAGACTTATAAAATCACCGGCACCTATCCGGTCAGGGTTCTGACCATGCCCGTGATCCAAACCGGACGGGTAACCAACCTGGTTCGGGTTGGCATGTCGCTGGAAAACATGTACAGGACGCGTCGGCGTTTTCTTCTGATTATGGCAGCGGTGCTCCCCCTGGGCCTGCTGCTGGCTGGCGGAGGGGGGTGGTTGTTGGCTCGCCGGGCGCTTCGCCCAGTGGATAGAATGACTCGGACAGCATTACGAATTAGTGGAGAGCACTTGGATGAACGCCTGCAGGAGACGGAGAGCGACGATGAACTCAACCGGCTGGCAAAAACACTGAACGATATGCTGGGTCGGTTAGATGACTCCTTCCACCAAATGCGTCAGTTCAGCGCCGATGCTTCCCACGAACTTCAAACCCCCCTCACTATACTAAAGGGTGAGATGGAGGTCGCCCTTCGCTCGCCGAGGAGTCCCGAGGAGTATCAACGTGTCCTTAAAAGTGGGCTTGAAGAGATTGAAAGGATCAATCATTTGGTCGAGGGACTGCTTCTGCTCGCTCGCGCCGATGCCGGGGTGCTGCGGCTGGATTTCCAACTGGTTGAGATAAAAGAGCTTTTACAGGAGATACGTGAACAGATGAAGGTGGTAGCCGATGACCATGCCATTAGTCTTGATTTGATTATACTGGAGCCTGCTTATGTCCGTGGAGATCGAGAACACCTCAGAAGGTTACTCCTGAACCTGGTGGACAATGCAATCAAATATACGCCGGCAGGCGGCAGCGTTACCCTATCGCTTGACTCTGATACCGATTGGGCCTCCCTGAAGGTTGTTGATACTGGAATCGGCCTTTCCAAGGATGAGCAAGAGCGAATCTTCAGCCGGTTTCACCGGGCCACGGAGACGCGCTCCCGAGATGAAAAGGGCGTCGGTCTGGGGCTCAGCATTGTCCGCCCCATTGTCGAGGCCCACGGGGGGCGAATTGATGTTGAAAGCGCTCCCGGCCAGGGGAGTACCTTTACCGTTTTCCTTCCAGCGCACCATTCCTAAATTTTTCTCAAAATTAGAAACTTATAATTTCCAGTTAATCTTCCTTTAATCTTCACACCCTATCATTACGTCTACGAGATCGAATTGGGATCTCATCTTTGGGAAAGAATCGATCCATTAATCATTCGCAGGAGGTGTCAAAATGAACAGCAAATTAGGCGTGAGGGTGAATTACAGACGGTTGGGTGTCAGGAAACTGATGGCTGTCGGTTTTACTTTTTTCGTGGCCGGGCTTCTGATCGCTTCAGGCCTTAATTGGACAAGCCATTCAGTGGCGGGGGAAATCACCGACGGGCCACATGTTGCCGCCACAGCACCACCGGTCATGCCGAGCTCTTTTGCCGAGCTGGCGGACAACCTGAGTCCGACGGTGGTCAATGTTAAAGTAACCAAGATTGAAAAGGCTACCTTTAAAGGGCCTCAGTTTCCGGAAGGATCCTTCGATGACTTTTTCGGACGGTTTTTCAAAGAGATGCCGCGGATGCCGAGAGACCATCGGACACAAGGGGCCGGATCCGGGGTCATCATCAGCCAAGATGGCTACATCCTCACCAACAACCATGTGGTTGAAAGTGCCAAGGAAGTCACCGTCACCCTGGCCGATAAAAAGGAATACAAGGCCGAGGTCGTGGGGCGCGATCCCAAAACCGACCTTGCGATTTTGAAGATCGAGGAAAAAAAATTGCTTCCATCGGCCGCGTTAGGCGACTCGGAACAGCTGAAGGTTGGTGATTGGGTTGTCGCCATCGGTAATCCCTTTGGCCTGAACCACACGGTAACCTCCGGAATCGTCAGCGCCAAGGGACGGGTCATCGGCGCCGGACCTTACGATGACTTTATTCAGACGGATGCCTCGATCAATCCCGGAAACTCGGGCGGTCCCCTATTCAACATGCGGGGCGAGGTGGTGGGAATCAACACCGCTATTATTCCCCAGGGCCAGGGCATCGGATTTGCTATCCCGGTCAACACGGCCAAGCCGTTGATCCCTCAATTGGTAACCGATGGCCAAATTACCCGCGGCTACCTCGGGGTCAACATCCAAACCATTACTCCTGAACTTGCCAAAGCACTGAATCTCGAGAAGCGTGAGGGCGCCCTGGTGGCTGATGTTTTTTCGGACAGCCCGGCCGACAAAAGTGGCATCGAGCGGGGCGATATCATCACAAACTATGATGGGAAGGATGTAAAGAACAGTCAACACCTACCCGCCATGGTTGCTGCAACTCCCGTCGATGAGGCGGTGACTGTTACCGTTTTACGCGATGGCAAGGAGCGTCAGCTTTCTGTGAAGGTAGGAAAACTGCCTTCCGATGGAGCCGCACTCGATAAGAAAGCCCAACCGGCCAAGGGAAAATGGGGTCTTCAACTACACGACCTGAGCCCCCAAATCGAGCAGCAGTTTCGTCTTAAGGCGGATCAAGGCGTCGCGGTCGTCGGTGTCGAGCCGGGAAGCCCGGCCCATGATGCCGGCATTCGACAGGGTGATGTGATTATAGAAGTCAATCGCCATCCGGTGAATTCGGTCGACGAAGCCAAGGAAAGTATAAACAAATCTGGGGACAAAGACCACCTACTTCTGTTGGTACAAAGGCAAAATGGAAAGTTCTATGTACCCTTGGAACAACAGGGATAAAACTGCCGGATGAGGGGAGCGGCTAGGCGTTCTCAGGCGCTCCCTTCATCGGTTGAAAGAGCATGGCTAATCGTTCAACCGGTATTTCTGAGAGGTTGCAGCCAGTTGGTAAGCTCTTAATGTGGATTGATGCGCATATCATCGATTTGGCCCGCCAGTTACGATTGTCCTACCTGCCGCCCCTTTTGGTATTGATCCCGGTACCATTTTTTTAGAAATAATGATAACCAAGAATAGGGGCGATTGAGGGCAATTTCATCGTCTAAAATGCTGAACACCCATAGAAAAAACAAAAAAATTCAGCTGGTTTCACGATTCTGTCATTGAATAAAATAACATATTGATATATAAATAGATTACATTCGAAACACACCATTATAACTAAGGTATATTGAGAGGCTATGAAAAGACGGCAGCGCCAAATTTTAACGGCATTGGGCATCGGCTTCGGGCTGTGCCTGTTGGCGCTAGCCTGCATACCCTTATACTTGAATACAGATCACGCTCAGGCAATTGCCAAGCGCCTCATCAACCAGCATATTTCCGGTGAACTCGAGTGGGCCAGTCTGCGCCTGTCTGTATTTAAAGCAAATGCAGAATTTCAAAGATTGCAGATTAAAGGCGTGGATGAAGTGGCTATCGCCGGTTTCGAACGCCTCAATATCAACTGGTCGTGGCGGGATCTCTTTAAAGGCGGACTTACCGTCGGGGGCCAACTGGCCAAGCCCTGGACCCACCTCAAACAAGATCAGAACGGCAGATTGAACCTCATCGAGGCGTTCATAAAAACCGAGCCCGCATCGTCCCAAGATAAAACCGCCGGCGGATTTCCCTTAAATATAAATATTAAGTCTTTTGAGGTGCGGGATGGCTTGTTTCGATTCCAGAACAGTGATACCCCGCTCTTGGTCGAACTGGACGGAATCGAGCTAAATTTTACCGGCAACCTGGGTAAGGCCGTTGCCGATGCCGAAGTGCGTTTTACCGGCGGACGATTCAGACTGAAAGATGCCATCACCCACCTGAAGCCTTCCGCCTTTATTGCCCGTTATGCCCATAACCGGATCGATCCCGTTCACATAGAACTCGCCACCGAAGCTGCCCATGCAAATATCACCGGCAGCATTGAAGCGCCGCTGGGAAAACGAATGCTGAATCTGAAAGGCGATTTGACCGCTACCCTGGAAGATACGGCGCATCTATTGGGGTGGCCACCGGCCCTTACCGGAACCACAACCCTTAGCATCAACGTTCGGGGAACACCCGACAATCCAGATATCGACCTGAAACTCGCCTATGGCGAGGGAACCGTTTTCGACCGACAAATAGATGACCTTAATTTAAAAGTAAGTTTGGCTGACCGGTTGCTCCGCATCGACAATCTCGGGTTAACCGCCGGCACCGGTAAACTGCACCTTAAGGGTACCGCCGACCTCCAAACGGTTTTTCCCAACGGATTTTTCGACCCCCATCCCGATTTTGAAGCCCTGACCTATCAATTGCGGGCGGAACAAAATGAATTTGCCCTGGAGACCTTGCTGGGCAAAGCTGCCGGGCTGGCAGGTGAAGTGGACGCGCTGATAACACTATCCGGAACAGGAATTAATCCAGAAACCTTAAAAGCCGACGGTTCCATAAAAGTCACGGGCAGTGAGGTAACGACCAATCAAAAAGTGGCGCCGGTGACGCTTAGCTTGCAATCCCAACTGGCACTGGATCACGGCCTAGTCTTGCTTCATCGGCTTTCAGCCCAGGCCGGAGATTTTAACATTGAAGCTCGGGGACAAGCAGACATTGACACCCAGGCTGTTTCCGCGGATTTTCACTTGAAAGCGCCCCATTTATCCGAAACGCTAACACCTTTGGGAATTGATGCCCTAAAAGGGCAAGCCGAGATGAATGGTAAAATAGCAGGGACATTCCGGCAGCCGGAATTCAAATTTATTTTTGACGGTTCCGAGCTAGCATATAACGATATCCGCATCGGTGATATTCGTTTGGACGCGTCCCTGGACGCTAAAGGAATGTTCCATCTCGCTGAACTTAAATTGGAAAACCAGGGATCCGTGCTCATGGGAAAGGGCGAACTACAAGTTTTAAACAATTCCCGCCAATTTCAACCGGACCCACCCCTCGATTTGGAACTGACACTCTCTGATATCGAGGCCCTGGATTTTGTTGACGCCGAATTGGCCCAGGGGCGTCTGGGCGGAAAGGTAAAATTGAAAGGAACCCTGCGGGCCCCACAGGGACAGCTGAATCTGGAAGGCCGGGAGATCCGGTTTGAAAACATCAGTGTTGGCGATATCAGCGCTAATCTGGAATATCGCGATGGCAGCCTGATAATGGAAAAAGTGGAGGTCATCAATGGAGATACATTTCTCACATTAACAGGGACCACCCAGGTGATCGACCCGGAGACATTTGAGTTGACTCAGGACCCTGCCATAGACGTGGATGTAACAGGTAAAAATATTGCGCTCGAAAGCTACCTGACTGAATACAAAGGCCGGTTTTCGTTGGACGCCCGCTTGAAAGGCCACCTGAAGGAGCCCCATGGCCCCGTAACGATTCATAGTGAGGGATTTGAATCGCCATGGCAAAACCTGGACCAACTGAACCTCAGCGCTCATCTGGATGGGGATTCCCTCCGGGTGGATCGCCTGGCGCTCTCCCCGGCGCTTGACGAGTGGGTCCACCTGAGCGGCCGGTTATCCCTTGAATCCCTCTCGGATGTCAACATCGCCACCGACGGTATCTCACTTGTCCATATCGACTGGCTGAAAGAGAACCTGCCGGTTACCGGCAAATTGAAATGTCGCTTGGCGGGGGAGGGTCCCTTCGACAATCTGACCGCCTCAGGGAATTTGATCTTAACGGAATTTGCCGCCGCCGGGAAACCCATTGAGGACATTCAGGGGGCGGTCGGCCTGGCAGATCATGAGCTCCATTTCGATGTCGGGCATTCAGCCCTCGACCTCAGTGGGGCCTACCATTTCCTGAATAAGACGATTTCCGGCAACGCCCGCGTTCATGCGGACGATCTAAGCCCCTACCTGGCACTGTTCGGCCTCAATGATTTCGGGGGGGTGGTCCGCGGGGCTTTTAAGATTGACGGCAAACTCGATGACCCCGGGCAAAGCACGATTTCGGGAAACATTGAAAGTGTGCGCATCGATTTTAAAGGGCAGGAGATGCTGCGAACACGCAATGCCCAACTTATCTTTGCAGACGGACAATTCCGAATTCCCGGATGGGACGTCCAGCTGCTCGAAAAGGGCCGCCTGCGGGTCAAAGGGACCGGGCGCCCTGGGGACACTATCGATCTTGCGGCTGAGGGTAAGGTGCCGCTTGCCGTGGCGCAGATGTTACCCATGGATCTCCAGGATCTCTCCGGGGACCTGCTGTTATCTGCCACCGCAAAGGGAGAATGGGACCAACCGGATCTTAGGGGCAATATCAGCTTGAAATCGGCGGCCTTGACCCTGCCGGGGTTGCACCAAAGACTCCACGGTGTTAACGGCGCCATCACCTTAGATCCTAACAGAATATCCATCTCCAGCCTCACCGGAAAACTCGATAAGGGCAGCTTCAACTTATTCGGCAACTTGGCGTTGGACCGATTTCAACCGGGACGGGTCAATATGACCCTTAGAACCACGAGTTTACCCGTCACGGTCCCGGGTATGCTGGATGTTTTTCTGGACAGCCACCTGGAGCTGAGCGGCACCCCGGACGAAGCGGCTCTGGCCGGGAGCATCGTTATCTTCGACGGCGTTTACTACAAGGATGTGACCTTGAACCCGCTGGAGATGTTGAGACCCAGGGAAGAACGTGCCGTAGAACCGAGGCCACCGGACATCACGCTCCCCTATCTCAACAACCTCCGGCTGAATGTGACGATAGCGGGGCGCAACCCGTTCATGGTTGATAACAACCTGGCTGAATTAGAGGTCATACCGGATATCCACATCATGGGCACCCTGCAACAGCCCCGGGTCATCGGACGAACTGATATTCCAGACGGGATCATCAGATTTCAGTCGCGGCGGTTTCAGGTGGTCAGGGGTACGATCGATTTCGTCAATCCCTACGAAATCCAGCCCGAAGTGAATATTCGCGGCGAAACCGAAATCCGTCAATGGACGGTCTATGTGGATGTGACCGGGCCGGTGGACGATCTCGAACTCAAACTCAGTTCAGACCCCGCCGAAGAGCCGGGAGACATTTTAGCCCTTATTCTGACAGGCCGGACCTCCCATGAACTCTCTACCGGGAAAGGGGGGGGCGGCAACGCCACGGCCGAAATTCTGGCGGCATTGGCTAGTTCATCCCTTGGCGAGAGGGCTGTGGGATTATTGGGCCTGGATACTATTGAAGCCGATACGGTGGCCGACAGTGACGCCGACAGGGATAACACGCGGATTACCATCGGAAAAAACCTGTCCGAGCGCATGACCATCAGATATGGTGTCGAGGCCAAGGAGGGGGAATTGGTCCGCAAAACCATTGCCGATTTTCAACTTCTCGAGCGGGTTCTTCTCTCCGGATTTCAGGACAGTAGAGGAATTTACGGCGGTGCCCTCGTTTTCAGAATTGAATTCCGATAAAAAATAGATGAGTTTCCGCCTGTTGGGACCATGTTGATGATTGGATTCATTGTTAAAATGATATTGTCAGAATACACTATTGGCAATTTCCGGCGATTGGGTCGGGTGTTGGTAACGGCTGGCTTGTTACTCGCATCGGTTGCCGCTAATTGCCAAGCTGACAGCAACACTGGCGTGGAAAACCCAGTCATCACCGCAGTTCATGTAGAAGTGATCGACTTTCCAGACCCTGAGGGCATCATCCGAAAATTTTCTCGGGATCTGATTCCGCTAGAGGTGGGGGATCGCTTCAGTGAAACTCTGATAGATCAAAGCATTCGTGCTCTAAGAAAAACCCGGCGGTTCGATTTCATAGACGTGGACAGCAGTGAAGGTGATGGTCAGTTTAAACTTCATTTTAAACTGACCCCATTTCCGTTAATCAAACACATCCGGTTTCAAAATAACTACCCGTTGCTCGAACACAAGCTTTTAAAAGCCATGACCGCTTCGGTGGGGGATGTTTTTTTGCCGGGATTGTTGCCGCGGCAGACCGAGGCCATTGTCCAGCTCTATCGGAACGAAGGGTTCATCGCACCGATAGTCGATATCCGGCCGAAGGTCGATCCTGGGGATGGGAACTACACCCTATACGTTGATGTGGATAAGGGGCCTTACTATCGACTGACAGCGTTGAATTTTTCAGGTAATGATTCCATTGGGGACCTTCCACTCAAGCGCCGGATGAATCCCTGGCAGGGAATCCCGACCTGGGGCATGTCCGATCGTTTTGTGGAAAAAGATTTCAGGGAAGATCTGAAATCCCTGGATCAATACTATCGCAAAAAAGGATATGCCGAAGCGGATGTCCATTGGAAGGTCCATAAGGATAAAAACAAGGCGGCAACTGTGGTAGACATCGAAATTGATGAGGGACCACTTTACAAAGTAGAATTCAAAGGTAATGACGGTTTTTCGGACCGCGTTCTCAAAAGGGAGTTGGTCTTTTTTACGGAGGGAAACATTCGAGGTCGTGGCGAGCGAAAGAGCCTGGAAAATATTCAGAAGCGATACCGGAAGGCCGGCTTCCTCGAAGCAGAGGTGCGGATAGAAAGCGAATTAGGTGATTCCAATGGCCGGCCTGTTCGCGTGATCCGCTTCGTGATCGAGGAAGGCCCTCAAACCAAGGTCAGGGATGTACAAATTAAGGGAAACCAGTCGCTGACAGATGAGGAACTTAATGAAAATGTCCTGACCCGTCCACCGGGTTGGTTTTTCCACGGCGGATTTTCGCCCGAGCGTCTTAAAGAAGATGGTGGAGCCATTAAACTTCAATATAACCGAAAGGGATTTTTAAGCGCGGATGTACAGGTTGAGACCCGGTTTAGCCCGGGCAGAGATGAAGTCGAAGTCATCTTTCACATTAAAGAGGGAATTCAGACTTTCGTGGATGATGTCATTTTCATCGGTTTGACGGTCATGACCCCGGCAGAGACCCTTGATGCCATGTCGCTCAAGCCCGGCGCACCATATCGCGAAACCCTGGTCAGAAGCGATGAAAACACCCTGAAATCCGTTGTTGCTGAAAAAGGCCATCCCCATGTCAAGGTCGGCGGCGAACACACCTTGTCGGTAGACCGGTCCAGGGCCACACTTACCTATCGCATCGACGAAGGGCCCTTTGTACGGTTGGAAAGCATTCATTACCGGGGAAATTTCCGGACCCGCCCAAAGGTGCTGGATCGCGAGTGGACGTTTTCCCCCGGAGACCCCTTCAGCCCGCGCAAATTCAGTGAAAGCCAGAGAAACATTCGCGATCTGGGGGTCTTTACTTCGGTGAGATCCAGGGCTTTGGGCTTTAAAGAAAAACAGGAATCTGTCGATTTGGTAGTCGAACTCGAGGAACGCAAGCCCTATTTATTCGAAGTAAGCGGTGGGTATGAGAGTGACCGCCGGTTGTTCATTGGCACAAAAATCGCCGACCGCAACTTAGGGGGCATGAACCGCCTGGGGTGGGTTGGGGGTGAAGTCAGCGAGATCGGGTACCGGTTTGAGACCGGTTTACGTGAACCCCGGTTATTCGCCTCCCACGTAGCCGCCCATATGCAAGGATATGTGGAGCGATACGAAGGGTTTAATCAAAATTTCGGCACGGATCAGGCTGGCGCGACGCTGGGCTTCGATCTGAGACACTGGGAGCGGGTGACGACTGGATTGAATATCAAATACGAATACCTTAACCAGTTTCAAAAAGGGTCGGCGGATTCCCCCGGGGACATCCTGGCCGCGGATCAGCTGGATCCTCGAAATGTGCTGGTGACCACTCCCAGAATATTGTACGACAGCCGTAATTCTTTTATCTGGCCCCGCAAAGGCATTTTCAGTCTGGGTTATGTGGATATCTCCAAGGGACTGGACAACGAACTGGACAATTTCCTGCGGTACCACCTGGATCTACGTTACTTTTGGACCCCTTTTGACGGACTGACATTTGCGTTTATCGGCAGGGGCGAATTTATTGATCCTTATAATCAATCGGGCAATGTTCCCAAGGATCAGCTGATCTACCTCGGGGGTATCACCGACGTTCGCGGTTTCCGACAAAACGCCATGCTGACCGACGCGAACGGCGACGCTGTGGGCGGTCAGGAGTCCCTGTACGGCAGCATCGAGGCACGCATCGGGCTGGGGTCGAACTGGGAAGTGCCGATATTCTTCGATGTGGGCTGGCTCGGCGGCATCCAGGATCCCACCGTGGAAGAAGAAGGGCGAATGACGGTGGGAACCGGTCTGAGATACATCACCCCCATCGGCCCCATTGGTATTCTCTACGGCTACAAGTTGGACCGCAAGTCGGATGAAGACCGCGGACAATTCTACTTCTCATTGGGATATACGTTTTAAACATACCCGTTGTCGGACTTGGAGATGCCCGCCGATGCCTCATCATCAAAGATCCGCGCAAGGGGTTCATTTTCCACATAATTTGGCGACCAGTTTGATTCTTTGAAGGAAAAATAATTGCAATAAAAGCAATACGGGCATAGATTTAATGGGACTAAAATGTATATGAACTGATTGAGTCTGAACCATTCTGGTCAATATATTAACATATCCATTTTTTTGTGGTTTCTCAAAAATCTGAAAAGTAAAGATAAAGTTGGGATTACATGCAAAATTGCAAAGATTTATAGATTTTGCATTAAACCATACACAATCATTAGGAAGTATCGACAAGACCGATGCGTTTATACTTAGAGATCAGACGCACGGGGGTTTTCAAAACCTACAATCAGGTTTCTAAGCATAAGCGCGATTTTTTCACCGTCAGAAAGCCGATTCCATTCTTCCAGCAATCCGCGTAGGAAGGCCGGTTCATCTGTAATGATGTTGTCCACACCCATCTCGATCATCGAAAGGGTATTGCCGGGATCATTGACGGTCCATACATGAACCGCCCTTCCATGCCGATGTACATCCCTTACCAGCCGTGGCGTGGCTCGCGCTGCCGATATGCTCAGAAAATCCGCTTTCATTCTTGACAGATCCCCGATCGCCTGTAACACGATGAAACCGGTCGTCAGTGCCGGAAAATCCCTTTCGATTTCTGTCAACACTGAAAAATTCAAAGAACTGACGACGCATTCCGAAGTAAATTGACTGCGACGGATAAGGCTGCCAACTTTCTCTGCGAGCGCCGGATCCGCCCAGGTGTATTTGAGTTCGATGTTCAGCTTGATGCGGCCGCGGGCAAGATCAATTGCCTCCTGAAGGGTGGGGATACGTTCGCTGCTGAACTCCGGCGCAAACCAACTGCCGACATCGATGTTTGCCAGTTGATCGTAGTCGATATCCCGCAGCCTCTGACGAACCGATGCCACGCGCATGAGATCGGCATCATGCAAAAGGACGACGACACCATCGGCGGTGGTCTGCACGTCGATTTCGGCATAGTCGGCTCCCTCAGCGATAGCCTGTCGAAGCGCACTCAATGTATTTTCTGGGGCCCTGACTTTGCTGCCGCGATGGGCCGTGAGCGCAATAGCGCGTTGGGTATCTATTCGCTGGAAAAAACTTGTGGCTGCCGTGATGCCGACAAACAGCAAAATAACGGCTGCAAGCACCCAAGCCATTCTTTTCAAGCCCACAGGCAGAAGCCCGGCATTCGCCGAATTCGGTTCGCCCGGTTCTTGCACTGCCGGGGCCGTTTCAAGGTAAAAGTGGGCCATCAGCATGACGTGAGCGATCTTGCCGATGATCAACAACATGAAATCCAATGTGGCGATTACTGTCAGCGTTGCCAGCACCGTCGGGACCATCACCTTCAACGAGTCGGTGTGAGCGAGCAGCTGAGCCGCAGCAGCACCGATCAACCAGGTCGTCGCCAATGAAAAAAGGATGACCGCCACCCAGCAGACGGCCAGTGGTATAGCCAAGTCACGAATTCGTCCCCGTGTCTGCTGCCAGCTTTTTTTCAAAGCCTCAATGGCTGTGGCATTTTCAAATACCAGCATGGGTATGGAAAACAGCCATCGAACAGTAATCCAGGCCGCCACCAGAAGATACGCCCCAAGCAGCACACCTGCTATGGATAGAGCGATCCACCAGCTCAATGGCTGAACATTCAAGTAGTAATACAGATCCCATTTGCCCAGCAGCAACCAGTATGTCAGTCCAATGCCGATGCCGAATGGAATCAATGCCGCAAGGTAACCCGCGGCCTGCAGAAGTCCCAGACGGAAAAGTGCCGGCAGGTATGATAGGTGCTCCCACAAAACACGGCTGACCGAGACAGAAACTATCCGGTTCGCATTGACGACGATAATCAGCAAGCCGGTCTGCTCCGCAAACCAGAAAGCAAGCGCAAGCCCGAAGCTGAGAAGCAGAAAAAGGATGCCGTGCATTGACAGAAAAAAGGACAACAGGTCGTTATCCGAAATGGCATATTGACCGCTGCGAGCCACGAGCCAGTTCAACAACCATGCAGACGCCGGCGTAAAAGATACTAGAAATATCAGCGTGGAGCCGATTTCAAACGCAATCGCCGGTTTCAACACAGCTCGCAGGTTGTTTATTATCTGGCGGCAGGGTGCAAAAATCATTTTCCACCTCGAAATCAGATTATGTCGCATGTGCATAAACGGCATGATACAGAATTTAGCATCAAGCGGGCAGGGATTCGGCATCGTTCGCGAAAAAAATCATCTATCCGCCGGTTGTGCAATCATCTGCACGACGCGCTGCAAAAAAAGTATTTCAACCCCGTTTGCCTTGAACGCATCCCAGATGGCCACCCGAACCGAACTACTCAAAATGAAAATGATAAATAGAATGAACTTGCTGTTTGAGAGCGGATTAGCCAAAAATTTCGGCTTGGATAGGGTATCTTCTGATTTCCGCTTACCGTTTAGACGAAAATAACGACACTAAAAACGCATAACCATTTACAATCTTGTCAGAAAGCAAATAAAAAAGATTCAAATTGGACTATCTATATCGAAATAAGAGTAAAACCATTAAAAGACACAGACCGGCGGCGATAACCCCCCAATCCAGAGGACGAAGCCGGTACTCTTTTAGAAAAGTCCGCCCCTTGCGACTAAATCCACGGGCCTCCATGGCTTCGGCTAGCTCTTCCGCCAGTTGGAACGATTGAATCAGCAAGGGGATCAGAAAGGCCGGATAATGGCGCAGGGCGGCCCATCCAGGCGCCATGGGAATTCCCCTGGCCTTTTGGGCATCCAGGATGTTTCTGGCCTTACGCCCGATAACAGGCACGAATTGCATGGCAGTCGAAAAGACAAAAGCGGCCGTATAGGGAAGGCCCACTTTAACTAGTGAGTTGGCCATATCCTCCGGCGATGTCACTGCAAAAAAGATAAAAAATACCGAAGTCAAAGTCAATAACTTCAAAGCGGCCAGACAACCGGCCAGGCTTCCAGCCGCCCACCAGGTCACCCCTCCAAAAAAAACCGCCATGGGAACCACCAGCCGCAGCCAGTGTAGGTAATCCTTTGTTTTTCTCAAGCCAATCACGAATATCACCAGAATGGCCCATTGACTGGCCAGGGTTAGGATCCCCGAGGTGAAAGCCACTATGACGGTGAATATGAACGTGAGAATCAGTTTTGTTCGTGGATCCAGCATGGGTGTACCATGGCATTTAGAGGCAACGGTTGATATCTATCTCTGATTCAACCTTAGATGTTGACCATACCCTATCCGACGGGAAATTTCCACGTTCCGGCGACGCAGCGAACCTCGGTAGAGCCTGAATGCAAATTCGAATTAGTTTCCATCCATAAATGGTCTTTTTGTCCAATCTCGGCGTCAATCGGCGGGATCGCTTGTGCGGCGCACCACGGTATGCCTCCGCGCAATCCCTTGATTTTCTTAACCTTGGACAAAAATCCTCACTTCTGGATTGGAAACGTCACAAGGTGCCCATCTGTAAAACAATTAATGGATGGGCACGAATTAGCCTGTTGAATTCGTTCGAACAAAATCTTCCACCCATCTTCGACAACAAAACCTGCAACCGATCAAATGAAAACTCAAGATTTTCGGTATGATTATCCCCGCCGGGCAATTTGTCATTAATATCGGGAAAATGGGCAAAGGCTTGATAGCCCAATTCGATTATGGTAAGGCACATAAGATTTTTGAAACGATATTTACCTTTTCACACCCGTTAAGTAAGCCTCGTAAAATAATTGGGTATGAATTACCGCTTGCCGTTGGGTGTTATCCAGATTAAAATTTACCACCCATACGGTGAATATACTACCTGAATTTGGCCGGTAGAGGAAATATGGTCCATGAGACATCGATACACGTTATTGATTTTGGTCCTTTTGGGTTTAATCATCATCGGCTGGCCGGCCCTGGCGACTGACCAGCATTCGGAATCGACTCAACCTGCCGAGTTGACGGAAAATAAATCAAATGCCAATGGCGGTGGAGATGGTCGGACCGGCCATGCTACCGACACTGCCCCGACAGGCGAACACGATACGGCCGCCGATCAGACCGGTCACGGACACCTTGAGCTGGGCACCTTGCTTCCTCTCTGGAGCTGCATTCCCTTTGTATGCATGCTTCTTTCCATTGCGTTTTTTCCTCTGGTAGCACCAGAATTCTGGCATCATCATTTTGGAAAGATTTCAGCCTTTTGGGCGGCATTGATGGCTCTACCGTTTCTTTTTGTGTATAGGGGATCCGCCCTGTATGAGATTTTGCATATCATTCTAGCCGATTACGTGCCATTCATTATCCTTTTATGGTCGCTGTATACCGTTTCGGGCGGCATTCTTTTACGCGGCACCCTGCGGGGGGCACCCATTGTTAATACGGGAATGTTGATTATCGGAACGATTCTGGCCTCATGGATGGGCACCACCGGGGCGGCCATGCTGCTAATCCGTCCATTTCTGCGTGCCAATAGTTACCGTAAAAGCCGAACGTTCATGGTGGTGTTTTTTATTTTTCTAGTGGCCAATATCGGCGGCTCCCTCACCCCGTTGGGTGATCCACCCCTCTTTTTGGGATTTTTGCATGGCGTCAGTTTCTTCTGGACCTTCAACATCCTTCCCCACATGGTATTGGTTGCCGTCTTGCTCCTGATCATCTATTTTATCCTCGATACATATTTTTATCGTAAAGAGGGGGCCACACCGCCGGATGATGGCGCCAAAGAGCCATTAAAATTGGAGGGAACGTATAACTTTTTGTTTTTAGCAGGGATCGTTGGGTCGGTATTGATGAGCGGCATTGTGGACTGGGGCGAGATCAATACCCTGGGGGTTCATCGTGCCGTTCAGGACTGGGCACGCGATGGATTGCTTATCACCATGGGAATTTTATCGCTGGTGGCGACTCCCATTCAATTACGTGAAGACAATGACTTTACCTGGTTTCCCATCATTGAAGTGGCGTACTTATTTGTCGGGATTTTCATTACCATGATCCCTTGCCTGCTGATCCTGCAAGCCGGTTCCCACGGCGCCCTCGGTTTTTTGGTTAAATTGGTGGTTGAACCGTTCCATTACTTCTGGGTGACCGGCACCCTGTCGGCTTTCCTCGACAATGCGCCCACTTACCTGACGTTTTTTAACACTGCCCTGGGCAGTTTCTATGCCGGCTTAACGGAAGCCCAGGCGGTACCGCTGTTAATGACGGAAAATGCCATTTATTTAAAAGCCATTTCCGCCGGGGCGGTCTTCTTCGGTGCCTGCAGTTATATCGGAAACGCCCCCAACTTTATGGTACGCTCGATTGCCGAGGAAGCCGGGACACCGATGCCGAGCTTCTTCGGCTACATTTTAAAATATACCCTGGTCTTTCTAATCCCTTGTTTCGTGGTGGTTACCTTCGTCTTCTTTTTATAATTGTACATGTAGAATAGGAAAGACCGGAGGGGTACGAATGGGTAGCGAACCGATTAAAATTTGATTTCAGTCAAACGGGAGATGAAATCCGATGAAGTTTGGAAAAGTCTTATTCTACACGCGATTTGGAGAAATGGCTTTCAACTGCCTTGAAGCGGTTCTGGAGTTAAAACATGCCGGTCTCAAAGAAGTGGTCCTCACGCATGTAATCCCTCAGGAAGATGTCGCTTTCGTCCCCTACGGCGGGTATCTGAAAGAAGAAGCGGAACGTATCGAGGAGACGAGCCGTATCCGGTTTGGAGAATGGCAAAAGACCATCGCTGAAAATGGTGTGGATAGCAAAATCAGGATTGAAGTCGGCGGCACCAATGCAGCCATCATGGATATCGCCGATGAAGAAAGAGTCGATCTAATCGTCACCGGCCGAAAAAAACGCACGTTGCTCGAAAAGGTATATGTGGGCTCCCACATCCTGGATTTGCTTCGGCGAAGTACCGTTCCCATTCTGATGGCCAAGTACATGGTCCATTACGAGACCGATGATGAGGAATTTACCCGGGTAAACGACCATATTTTTGTGCGTCCACTTCTGGCTACCGACTGGTCCGAGCCGTCCCAACGGGCACGGGATGCTCTCTCCGCTTTTAAAGGGGTGGCCGAAAAAGTTCTGATCGCCCACGTCATTGGCGCTAAAATCTCAAAAGGTCTGGATCAAGAAGCGTTGACAGCTTTACGCGTTGAAAGCGAAAAACGCCTCGAAGCGTATTGTCAGAAAATCGAATTGGATGGATTAGCTGCAGAATCCCATCTGGCCGTGGGTCGAACCGTTGCCGAAATTCTCAAGATATCCCGAGAGCATAAGGCTACCATGATTGTCTTAGGCCGCACGGGTAAAGACTGGTTCAACGAATACTGGTTGGGGGGCGTCAGTCACCGGATCGCCGAATTGTCCGAATTACCGGTGCTGATTATCCCTTAGGTCCATAAATTGGCTATTCGAGCAAATGGGCATTGAATGTAAACCCAAATTACTGCGAAAAAAATGATTAATATCCTGGATCAAACCCCCATTGCATTTGTCGGTGGGGGCCGCTTTTGCAAACAATTATTGGAATTATTGCTGTCCGATCAATTTTCAGACCGACAGCCGATAATCCTGGGCGTCGCCGACCCGAATGACCAGGCTGAAGGCGTTCAGTATGCCCGGGAAAAAGGGATTTACACTACAGATAAGGTTGAGGCCTTATACGGGCTTAAAGGGCTTAAAGTCCTGATTGAGATCACCGATAATACCGCTTTAGCCAAATCCATCGAAAAATCAAAGCCAAAAAGGCTCAAACTAATCGATCAGATAGAAAGCCGAACCTTTTGGTCATTGCTGCAGGTCGAGGTGGAAAAATTTAAGATTCTTCAGGCCCTCCAAGGGGCAAAACCGCCACAAACAGACGTGATGTCCAAACTTACCCGATTTGCCGACAACATCAGCCAGATGATTCGAACCCGCGGCGAACGCTACGAGAAGATCGAAAGGGAACTGATTGATAATAAACAGGAACTGGACCAGATTATCGCGGGAAATACGATCCCGACTTTCGTAATCAACCAGGATCATGTCGTCACGCACTGGAACCGAGCCTGTGAAAACCTGACCGGATATCCGGCCAAAAAGCTCATCGGCACCCGCGATCACTGGAAACCGTTCCGATCGAAAAAGCGCCCCACCATGGCCGACCTGGTTCTCGACGGCATTAAAAAAGAAGATGCATTGAAGTACTACGGGAAGAAATGGCATCAATCATCATTAATCGATGGTGCTTACGAGGCGGAAGAATTCTTCCCTCATTTGGGAGAAAAGGGATTGTGGCTTTTTTTTACAGCTGCCCCTATCAAGGCCCCGGATGGTCAAATCATTGGTGCTATCGAAACCCTGCAGGATCGAACCAAGGTAAAAAAAGCGGTGGAAGAGACCATCCACCAGAATAAATTGCTGGCTGCCGCGCAACAGGAAACGGCCCAGTTGATCCAAGGCAGCACCATGCCCACATTTGTGATCAATCAGGATCATATTGTTACCCATTGGAACAAGGCCCTGGAAAAATTGTCCGGTTATCGTGCCGAAGATATTATCGGTACCAATAAGCAATGGGTGCCGTTTTGGAAGTCCGAGCGGCCATCCATGGCCGATGTCATTCTCGATCAAATATCGGAAAATAAAATCAAGAAGCTTTACGAGGGTAAATGGCGTAAATCACCCTTGATTGAGGATGCCTATGAAGCAGAAACATTTTTACCCAATCTGGGCGAGGAAGGAAAATGGTGCTGGTTCACTGCTGCTCCCATCCGGAATGCAAACGGTAAAATCGTCGGTGCCATTGAAACCCTCTGGGATAAAACCGAAGACAAGCAGGCTGAAGAAGAAAGAAAACGTCACAACCGTGAGCTAAAAACGTTATGCTCAATCTATCAGTCACTGGGGGCGCCGCTGGATATTGAGTTTCGGATCAATCTGACTATCCGGCAGATTGCTGAAATGCTTGGTTCGGATTTCCTCTGTATCTACCTATTGGGAGAAAACGGCCTCTATCACCTGAAATACTATTACGGTATCGGCGGGGATATCTGCCAGAAAATGCCCATCGCCGATAAAGATAGCATGATTTATGAAGTCGCCCAGCTGGGACGCTTATCAACATTTAACAATTTGAATTCAAAGAAAAATAACGAACTTAAGCTTCTGGACCGCGAAAAGCTTAAGTCCGCTGCTTATGTACCCATATTTGACAGGGAAAAAAATGTTTTCGGAATTATGCGATCAGGTAGCCAATCAATCAAAGAATACACCGATGATGAAAAGAACCTCCTGGAATTGACCGGGAACCGAATCGGCGTGGCGATTGAGAATTCCATCCTCCAGGAGGAATTAAGAGAGAAGGTCTATTTTCAGTCCAAGCTGATTAAAAGCTCGAACAATGGGATCATTGCAACTGACAATACTTGGAAAATCATCGTTTTTAATCCCGAAGCCCAGGTATTGTTCGGTTATGACAGCGACGATGTCGTTGGCAAAATGGACGCGCGCGATATCTTCCCCCAATCAGTCATGGATTCACTTTTAAAAAATCGGGGCACTTCAAAGCAGATAGACGAAATGCCGTGGGAAGAAACGACGATCGTTGTAAACGACCGAATTAAAATTCCCGTTATGTTTTCAGGCACCCTTCTCTACAGTGCCGGCAAAATCATGGGCAGTGTTGTATTTTTTCAGGACCTTAGAGAGATAAAACGGTTGGAAAAAGAACTAATTAATTCCGAGCAGGCGGCGGCAGTGGGACAGACCGTGGCCGGTATGGCACATTGTATTAAAAATATTCTGCACGGGTTTAAAGGGGGAAGTTATCTGTTAAATGTCGGCATTGACAAGAGTAATTCCGGTAAGATAAAAAGTGGCTGGGAAATGATCCAACGCAACGTCGACCGCACCTCCAACCTTGTCCTGGACTTGCTTACCTATTCTAAGGAAAGAGAACCCGAAATTGAGTGGTGTGTCCCCAATGATATTGTCGACGATGTAATGGAAGTGATGGCCGAAAATGCCGCCGAAAACGAGGTCGAACTAGCCAAAGACCTTTCCCCAGCAATCGGAGAAGTGATGCTGGATCCAAAAAGTCTGCATCGCTGCCTCTTGAACATGGTATCCAATGCCATTGATGCCTGCTATTTCGATGATAATGTTACCAAAAAACACCGGGTCGAAGTTAAAACCGCATTGGAAGACGATACTTACATCCGGTTTGAGATTAAAGATAACGGTTCCGGCATGAGCGATGAGGTGAAATCCAGGCTGTTTAAATCCGTTTTTAGCACCAAAGGCGCCAAAGGAACCGGATTGGGCCTTCTGGTTACCCGCAAGCTGATCGAAGAGCATGGCGGTGTGATAGATGTTTCATCGTCACTGGGAGATGGAACGATCTTTGTTATTCGCTTACCACATCAAAAGAATGGCGAAAAAGATTGACCTGCGGATCGATTAAAAGAAGTGGAGGAGACCTTTGAGAAAGGTTCAATCTCGTTCAAGTTCAAGGAAGGCGAACCGCCGCAGGCGGATTAACCGCAGGCGCCCGGAGGAAGTACCCTTGGGGTAAAAAAAATATTGCGAGGATAGCATTTCACTTCATTTCATGCCAAATTTTTAGCCTGACCTCGAAATTGAGTTAAAAGGGGTATTTTTCAAGGGTGTCGTAAAGGTCATAGGGAGGTAGCCGAATGAGCAAAAAAGTATTGATTGTGGATGATGATCCTGATGTGAGGTTGTTTAATGCAACGGTTGTTGAGGAAAGCGGGCATATTCCGGTGGAGGCGGAAAACGGCGAAGAGGGACTTAAGATGGTCAAGGAGGAAGCCCCTGACCTTGTTATCCTCGACGTGTTGATGCCCAGACAGAGCGGCATCCGGCTATACCGTGAATTGAAAACCGACAAATCATTAAGGAACGTCAAGGTTATTATGTTGTCCGGAGTTGCCAAAAGGACATTCATGCGCTCCCAAAAAGCGTTGACCGAATTCGGTGGTGATAAGGTCCCGGATCCTGAAATCTACATCGAAAAGCCAGTTGAACCTGAAGAGCTGGCCGCAGCGATCGAAAAAATGTTGAGTTAACGATTTGGAAAAGACATTCGGCTCGCATGTAGGACCTCAACCCGGCCGAAACGGTGGAGTATAGGATGAAAATCGAAAAGCTGTTATTCGCAACGAAATTTGAAGAGCTGCAACTCGATGCACTCCAATCATTACTGAACTTGAAAAAAGCAGCCTTGAACCACGTGGTTTTCTTGAACGTCATTGAAAGAGACAAGGTCGCCATGCGCCGCGGCACCGGATATAAAAAAGATGAGGCCATCCGGTTGAAAGAAAAGGCCAATATTCGTTTTATCGACTGGGCCGAAAATCTGTTTGAACAGGGCATGGAGGTCGGTGTATATATTGTCGTGGGCGGCATGGCCCGCCACGTCATTCAATCGGCTAAAAAAGAGGATGTCGATTTAATTGTCATCGGGCCCCAAAAAAAGAGCCCGCTGGAAAAACTGTATGCCGGCTCGGATATCATTGAGATCATTCGTGGATCAAATATACCGGTGTTGGTATTTAAATATCTGGATAAAGATAAACAAATTATTGGGATGCCGTTCGATCGTCCCTTGCTGGCCACTGATTTCTTATCGGCCAGCCAACGTGCGGTAGACTATTTTCTCATGCTGGGAGACGTGATTGAAGAAATCCATATTGTCCATGTGGTTGACGAAAAACAACTAACCGGCGACTCGGCGATGTCGGTTCAAAAGACTCGCAAAACGACACGGAGAAAATTGGACAGCATTTGTGATCAATTTGAAGAGAAAGGCGTCAATGCGCGAGTACACGTTTATGTTGGCGAAACCGCTTCCGAAATTGAAAAGGCGGCCCGGGAGTGCCGGGCGACGATGGTTGTGTCAGGGACATCCGGTAAGAGCAGCTGGCGGGAAAAACTCCTGGGAAGCACCCCACGGACATTGGCGGAGAAGTCACCTTTTCCAACCCTGCTCATTCCACCCGATGGAAAATAGTTATAGCGCAATCAATAATTCTATTTTAGCGCTCTAATTTTTAAAAAATTTCAACCCAACGGTTTTAATGGAATCCGACGCAAGGAAACCAAGGAGGATTTGATGGCAGTCGTAACCATTTCAAGACAATATGGTGCCGGAGGAAAAACACTGGGCAAATTACTGGCCGAGAGGTTAAAATATACATTTGCCGACAGCGATATCATCCAGCGAATTGCCAAAGAGGCCAATGTGTCCTCCGCTTGGGTGACTTCATTTGAAAAAGAAGCAGGCAGTAAGGTTAGCCGAATGGTCTCCAAGATGGTTTCCCAGCGTCTGGTGGATCGTGTCTTAAAAAATGAACGCGGCTACCTGGATGAACAAATTTACCTTGATTATCTTGTCCTCATTATCGCCCAGATTGCCGATGAGGGCAATGTCGTTATTATGGGAAGGGGCAGCCAGTATATCCTAGACGATCATCCCGACGCCTTCCATATTCTACTCATCGATAACGTTGAAAACCGGGTTAAATTTCTAATAAAAAATTATAAACTTTCTGATCGACAAGCGGCCCAGATGGTCAATTACGAAGACCGTCGACGAGCGAGCCTTTACAGAAAGCTGGGCAAACAGGATTTCGATCACCCGGCCCTTTACCATTTAACACTAAATATGGCCAAACTGGATATGCCATCAGCGGTCGACCTGGTACACCATCTAGTGACGACCTAGCGATTCATTCATTCTTTTCTGGAACGCCATCAATATCCTAACTGGCTTGAATGAATGTTAATTTTCCCTGTTAGGATTCTTTCATCTGATTCTTCATAACCTAATTGTTATATTTCACGTTATTATCAGATATTATTTATTGACATGCTAAATCCGGTTCTGCTAATTTTTCTTTTTTTCGTATCCGGACAAATATGAAACCATGGAATTCGATTATAAAAAAAATCGTGTCTGGGCCGAAAATTTATCCATTGTCATGCAACTGGGCTTGACCATGGCCGGTTGTATTGTCCTTTGTTTTTTCATTGGCCGTTATATAGATCAATGGCTGGGAACTCGGGGCATTTTTATCACCGTTTTTACGATTTTGGGTGTCATCGGTGGGGCCAACGTGGCCTATCGACAGATCCTCGATATAACGACAAATAAAGACAATAAGAAAAAGAGTACAAACCATTTAAACAATGGAAGCGATTAGACAAACCCAGAAAAAATACGGAACCCGGGCGATGACGGTGGCCATTATTTTGGCAATGATCCTGATTATTCTGGGTGAAAAAACGGCCGGAAAAGGGCTCGTTCTGGGCGCATTGTTCAGCGTAATCAACTTCGTCCTCATCGGCTCAACACTTCCGCGGACCGTAGGGCATGGAAAACGGGCCAGCACCTTCATCTCGCTGGTATCACTGATATTGCGATACACTTTGCTGGCGGTTCCCCTGATCCTTGCGATTAAGCTCGACCAGTTTAGCCTAATCACCGTCCTTATCGGAATTTTTATGGTACAATTGATGATCCTGATGGATCATTTGCCCTTACCACTGAGACAAAACCGGGTGGGGCAAAAACGGGCATCATCATAGAGGCAACATGGGCGAGCTCGGAAAAATTCATCAATTAATCATATCGGTGGCCGGATATAAAATCACCCTGAATCTTGAGGTGATTGTAATGACCTGGATCGTTATGGCCATTCTACTTCTGTTTGGCTATCTGGCGACCCGCAAGCAGGGTCGCGTGCCGCGTCCGCTGCAGGTCATTGGTGAGCTGTTTGTAGTTCAGTTCTATGGCCTTACCGAGGATGCCCTTGATAAAAAAATGGCCGAAAAATACGGGCCGCTGATTTGTGCCCTTTTCCTGTTTATGCTTCTGTCCAATTGGTTGGGAATCATTCCTCATCTTGAAGAACCAACCAAAGATCTGAACACACCCCTCAGCCTGGGAATTATGGGATTTGTTATCGCTCATTATGCCGGGATCAAGTCGAAGGGGTTTAAAGCCTATGCCAAGGAGTATTTTCAGCCGATGTTTTTCATGATGCCATTGAACGTTATCGGCGAGCTGGCTAAAATCGTTTCAATTTCCTTTCGTCTTTTTGGAAACATCATGGGTGGGTCCATCATCATCCTAGTCGTATCACACTTAACCTACAGCATCATATTGCCACCGCTACTCAATGCGTTTTTCGGACTATTTGTGGGCACGATCCAGGCATTTGTATTTACCATGCTGACAGTGGTCTATATTTCGGTACAGGTAAAATAACGCATGACTTGGGATACCCAAACATTGATTCATGTGGCCGCCTATGCCGGCGGTGGCATCGCCATGGGGCTGGGTGCCATGGGCGCCGCCATTGGAGAAGGCTACACCGCCGCACAGGCGAATCTGGCGGTTTCACGGAACCCCAAAATATCCGGGGACCTGTTCAAGAATATGTTGGTGGGCCAGGCCGTGGCTGAATCGGCCTCCATTTTTGCTCTGGTGATCGCCATTTTATTGCTGTTCATGGACAGCGGTGCCAGCGGTCTGATAAAAGCCAGCGCTTTGCTGGGGGCCGGCATCTGCATGGGCTGCGGGGCCATCGGGTCCGGTGTTGGCTCGGGGTTTCCGGGAGGTCAGGCCTGTCTTGGAATCGCGCGGCAACCGGCGGTGACCACCCGAATTACCACCAATATGCTTATCGGTTCAGCCGTTTGTCAAACCCCCGCGATCTTTTCCATGGTAGTGGCGTTGATGTTGATTTTTATGGACTTCAGTCATAATGCTTTCTATCCCGGATGGGCCGCCTTGATAGGCGCCGGGCTCAGTACGGGACTGGCTGCCATCGGTTCGGGTTACGGCGGCGGGATGGCGGCGGGCGCCTGCTGTGAAGGGATCGCCCGGCAGCCGGACTCGGTGGGGAACGCCACCACCACCATGCTGGTGGGACAAGCGGTGAGCCAGACACCAGCAATCTTCGGCCTGCTGGTTAGTTTTATCTTAATGTTTAAAACATTCCCCGAGTCCCCGGCTTTAAGCGCGTCCATGGCCTTGCTGGGGGCCGGTATCAGTATGGGATTCGGTGGAATCGGACCGGGAATAGGCAACGGAATGGCAGCCGAAGGGGCCGTCCGCTGGGTATCGCGCCGCTTGGACCATGCCGGTGAGCTGATGCGAATTATGCTGGTGGGACAGGCGGTTTCCCAGTCAACAGCTATATATGCTATGGTAATTAGTTTGGTGCTGATATTTGTGGTTTAGTGTCCACCCAGAGATGGCATCTTTCAGCCCAGGGCGGCGTTCTCGTATTTTTGCAATCCTCGACGTAGCCATGCTACGCCAGCGGTTGCAAAAATGTTGCGGCCTTGCCTTGAACCAAAATCTACTATTTCTGAATGGACGCAAGGTTAAAGAAAAACACTATAAATAATTTAATTGAAACTGAGATCGATCTAAGATTAATTTGGATTTAAGGAGGCAATATTATGGCAATCGAAGGTGCGGAACTGGTAAAAGCCGCCGCGTTTTTAGGGGCGGGGTTGGCCATGGGGCTGGGTGCGATCGGACCCGGGGTTGGTGAAGGAATGGTGGCTGCCAAGGCGTGCGAGGCGATCGGTAAAAACCCCAAGGAAGCCGGCCTGTTGACACGGACCATGCTGGTTGGACAAGCGGTCTCCGAGTCGACCGGTATTTACTCCCTGGTAATCGCCCTTTTGCTGCTATTCGTGGTTTAAGACCGAACGGTATTTAGTATGGAGATCATTACCACTATTGCGCTCATTACCATTAATGAGACGTTGATCGTTCAGGCGATCTCTTTTTTAATCTTTTTGTTTATTTTGAATCGGATTATGATCGCCCCGTTGCGCGCCACCATCGACGACAGGAATCAGTATATGGAGCAAACGCGCATGGACATCATCGCAGCCGAACAAAAGGTTAGTGAATTGACTGATGAAATCTCAAATCAGGAAAATGCGGCTAAAAAAGAGGCCTTTGACCTGAGCCGTGAATTGGAAACGGCTGGAAGTGAAACGGCCACCGACATCATTTCCACAACACGCCAAACGATCGCAGCAGAAAAAGAGAAAGCCTCCCGTGAAATCGAAGCCCAAATAACCGCTGCCCGCAAATCTATCCAGGCCGAGGCTGAAATTCTGTCCGCCCATGTAATGGAGAAAATCTTAAGCCGGGGGTTGAGCTGATGAAGGTTGATCATTATCGGCGTTTTATCTTCCGCTGGCTACCTTTTATCGCTTTAAGCTTGCATTTGCTGGCTTTTCCCGCCCTTGCCGCCGGCGAGACCGACGGTTGGCGATCGACTTACGACGAGATTATGCGGTGGCTTAATTTCGGCATATTCGTCCTGGTCATTGTCAAATTTGCCCGCGTACCGCTAGCCAATTTTCTTGAGGGTCGCAAAGAAGAAGTGGCCGATGAAATCAAGCAGGTGGAAGTCCAAAAGCAGAGGGCGGAAAAAGAGGTCCAAGGGATCGTTCAGAAATTGGAAGACAGCAGCAGCCATTTGAAAGAAATAAAGGCACGTATTGTGAACCAGGGTGAGCGGCGCAAACAGCTGATCATCGACGACGCCCGATCAGAAACCGAGATGATACTGAATGCGTCCAAGGTTAAAATCGAGGGGCAACTCGTCAACGCACGAGAGCGGCTTCGCTCTGAGATGATTGATGAGGCCATCGACATGGCCCTGAAACGATTGCCCGATGAAATCACCGATCAGGACAACACCGATATCGTCAATGAATATCTTAAACAGGCCATGCCGAATTAAGGATCTGTTTTATCCCCGTAATTTTTTCAATCCGTTTTTCATGCATATCAACGGAACGGCCACAGAGGCTGTAACCATTGCCGACAGGGCTATCCCAATCAACCATTGATCCCCACTGGACAGAGTCATGTCACGCAACCAATGGTGAACGAGCCGATAGGCCGGCAGGCTTCCCAATGAAATAACTACCAGGGTGAGACTCATGGCTGTAAATAGAAAGGCTATGGCACCGAACCCCCCCAAGACCGCCGCACGGTTTTCTGCTTTAAAATCGGCGTAACGCGAACCAAATCCCAGGGCTGTCCCAACCACACTCCAGGTAATTAACAGACCGGCGAACAGTGAAATCCACCACATGGGACCACTAATATCCAGTAAATGGTTGCTCGCCAGCAGTAAAATAAGCGTTATCAGGGTAAAGGGAATGACATAAAATAAGTACTTATATAAAAGATAGCGCTTAAGGGACACCGGTGAAGTGCGCAGCACGTTGAAAGCCTCCCCTTCCATGCCGATGGAGGGATAGACAAAACGAGCACAAAGAGACACGACTAAAAAACCAGCCAAACCGATATTGGCATACCCGACAAGATTGGCAAGGTGCTCCGTCGGCAGGGGTGCCCGTTCAATGGGCAACACCTTGAAATTATATAGATAAACAAGAATTAACGCGCCGATCATGAACAGCTGAGACCACTCGGATGAGTCGCGTAAAAACACTTTGGCTTCCTTGCGAAAAAACCACCAGAGATTGGAGCAACGATAAGCGCGGGAGGTAAAGGTCCGTGAACCGCCGAAAGATTCCTGGGCTCTGGAATAACCCGTGAAAAACAGCCTCTGCATCATTATTTCTCCGAAAAAGAAAAAAACAAAGGGCGTCAGGCAAAGAAGCGAAACAAGCAACCAATCGATCTCCCTATTTTGGAGATATGGGCCCAACAGATCAGCCGCCCAACTGGCCGGAAAGAACGACGGCATCGGGGTCGACATGGCGGAAAGGTACTCGATGAAGTCAGGAAATCGGTTCGGATCGGCCAGCTCTTCAGGACGCATCAGCCGGATAAACAGGTAGAGAAGGATCCCGCCCAATAATGACAGATAAACCACGATATCCCGGGTACGCCGGGCGGGAAACAGATTGACCAGAACCACCATTGCCATTAGTCCGAAGCCTGAAGCGATCGCCGCGGTGGCCAATACAGCTAAGAGCATGAGCGGCCAATAGGCAAAACCAGCACCAAAGACACGACCATAAGCTCCGAACACCGGCAAGGAAAAGACAATCATCATCCACGAGGTGTAAATCGAGGTGGTCAGATAGCGCATGAAATAGAGCTGGGCCGGGTGAACCGGGGCCGTGAAAATAATCTCGTTGTCCCGGGAGAGGAACAGGGTGGATATGCCGGACACCATGCTGGAAAAAATCAGCAAGGCAAAAATAATCATCCAGGCCATTTCAAAAATTTTCAGGCTGAGAATGATGCCCAACTCGTTCTGACTGTGGAAATACCCAATGACTCGGACGCTCGTCAAATAAATGACTGCGGCGATACCGCAACCAAAAAGTGCCAGCCCAACCGTACGCAACTTTGCACGGCGATCTGCCAGGAAACGGTTAGCCAAGCCACGTCGGAACGGTAGAAGCAGAATACCTATCACTTTTTCTCCTTGGGGCTTGTGTAAAAATTAGTTCACGTTTTTGCGCGAGCCCTTAAGCGCGCCGACTATTTCTTTCAATTCCCAGGCACCGGTGAGAGCGAGAAATATCTGTTCCAGATCTGAATCTTCACTTCCGGCCTCCCGCCTTAAAGCAGCCATGTCACCGACAGTGAGTAAGTGACCATCGGAAATGATGCCGATCCGGTCGCACAATTCCTCGGCAATCTCCAGGGAGTGGGTGGAAAGAAAAATAGAAGTGCCATCGGCGGCCAGATTTTTGAAAAGCTCCTTAACGATCCGCGCACTCTTGGGATCCAGTCCGACCATGGGCTCGTCCACAACAATCATCGCTGTCCCGAGCATGAGCATCGAAGTCATGACCAGTTTTTGGCGCATACCGTGAGAGTAGCTCTCGATGAGATGGTGACGCCATTCGGAAAGATCGAAAAGCGCCAGATACTTTTGGGTTTCACGGTTAAAATCGTCCGGTGCCAAATCATACAGACTGCCGATAAACTGCAAATACTCCAGGGCGGTGAGCTTTTCGTAAAGCCAAGGACGATCGGGAATATACGCGGTCTCCCGCTTGCACGCCAATGGATTCGAGGCCAGGTCGTGACCATTGACGATGATCCGACCTTGATCGGGCTTTAGCAGACCGGCCACCATTTTTATGGTTGTGGTTTTACCGGCCCCATTGGGGCCGAGAAAACCGAAGATTTCTCCTTTTCGCACAGATAAGCTAACGTCATTTACCGCCGTAAAATCGCCGAAATGTTTCGTCAAATTAATAAGCTTTAGTGTTTTCATCATCCGGTTATTGTATGATTTCGATTCGTAATTTCCCCAGCAACGCGCCAATGCGCACTTGTTCTTCCAGGTCACCGCTTACCAGCCGGATATGTGTTAAATCTGATGGGATTTGGTCTTTAGTGGTATCCAGGCTTATCCAATTGGCGTCAACACACACCTCGTTCCAGGCATGGTAGTAAAAGCGATCTTGGTGAAGCGTCACTCCGGCCACAACTCGCGTCGGGATACCTAAGCTGCGGGCCAGTGCGGCAAAAAGAGCGGCATGCTCATTGCAATCCCCCACACGGCTATGAAGGGTTGCCAGCGCATCCGGCAAACCGATGACCGGTCGCTTGTCAATATTAGCGTACACCCAGGATGCCAGTTGCTTGATTTTCTGAAAGTCGTCTCCGTTATCCGAAATGATGGTCTGTGCGAGTACCGTTATTGCCGGATGATCTGATTGAACATACCGGCTGGGTAAAGCCGCCGTGAGATCACCGCAACCCTCCCCACCGGACGAGGTACCCGTTTCAAAATTGACTTTTTCATGAGTGATTCTAAGTATCCCTTTTTCGTATTGCTGACGCCCGCCATTTAAATCAAGCGCCACGCCTGACGGAACCTCAATACGGTAATCGATCTGCATCGGATTTGACGCGGATGGAAGATGGCCTGAATAGGGCACGGCGACAGCGCGGAGCAACCCTTGCTCGCCGTCCTGTATATCGCGCGCTTTGAACTCCGGCTCGGCTAGAAAAACAAACCCGGCCGGTGATTCTTCCTTGATAACTTTCCCGTTTTCGTCCAACCAAAAATTGATTCGGACACCTGAATAATGGGACTCAAAGTGATGTAATTGATAGATCCGTTTTTTAATGAGTACCTTTTCCTTACCCACGTATGCCACGATGGTATCACGACTGCTTAAGGTGAGCGGGTCAAAAAAGGGTAATTTAATTTTGCGGCCCGGTTCGGGCACTGGGCTTAACAGGTAAGCCCGGTGATTAGTACTGACAAAGGGCACCTCAGGCAGCACGATGGTTTCCCTGTGCTGATCCCCGCCGGTATTCGTCACAAAGGAAATTGCCTCTCCCTCCACCGTTCCGCGCGTTTCCATAGAATAAAAAGGGGATTGAAAAGAGAACGTGAAGTCCTGCAACCGTTGCCTCGGGTCCAGATTGGCCTTGAGGTTCATTTCAATCTGCTGGGTCTGTTTTAATATATTCAGGCGCAGATGAGCACGCTGGTCCAGAGAAAAAACGCCCTCCCCTGCTTCATGGATACGATTTTCGACATAGCCGATCCGCTTATCTTGAAACCAGATGCCGTAAAAGCTTTCTTCACTGGCTTTGGCCAGGACGGTGGCGACATCTGTGTCGAATTTCGGTATAAATGCATTACGGGCGATCAGCAGGGATATCAGACCGACCCAGATAAGAATAATGGTGAGTCGTAGTTTCATTAAAATAGAAGAATGACAGCCACCAGAATGATTAAAATGATTGACCAGAGGAGCAGCGCCTTGCGGGTGGCTTTCTTGGCCTTATTGGCTTCCCACCATGTTCGGGGGGTGATTCCCTGAATAAAGAAGGTCATTACACCTGCAAAATTGATGCAGATGATATTAGTGATAAACAGCAAAAAGGCGGAAAATGATTGGGTTTGATACCCCGATCCCAGTAACAGACCGCAAACGGCCAAAGGGGGTAAGAGTGCCACAGATACCATTACACCGATCAGGGCGGAGGAAATTCCCGTTGTAAATGCGAGGACACCGGCGGCCCCGGAGGCAAGGGCCAGAATAAGATCAGAAAGGTCCGTCTGGGTCCGGGCCTCAATTTCGGGTGTATACGGTTTCGCATCCAGGGTGTAACCCATGCCTGCTGACAACAGCAGCACAATCAGAATACCGACAAGAAGCGTTCTCAGGGCGCTGGCCCCCAGCTTGGTATCTGCCAGCGTAGTGGACAGTGCCAAGGCCACATTGGGCCCAAGGAAAGGCGCGATGACCATTGCACCGATGATAACGGCCACATTATTTTTTAACAAACCAATCGCCGCCACTATCGTGGATAAAATGGTCAATGCGATGTAAACACGCGTTAATTGAGTACTGTCAACGATATCCGCGTATAGCTCTTCTCTGCTGATCCTATCGGCACCGACCTGTTTCTCTTCACTCTGCTTTTGTTCGGAAGTGATATCGGTCGGTGCATCTGCTTTTTCAATGCGGGGTACCGTCGCCTCAACCGGTAAAAGCACCAAACGGAATCCGTCAACATGGGAAAACGCTTTTTCGAAAAGATCCATAATGGTTTCGCTAAAACCCGAATCCATCAAAACGCTCGCCACAAAGTTCCCCTGGGCCGATTCTTCCTGCCAAAAAGTCAGTCCCTCTTGATCACGCAAAAGATCGAGCGCCTGTTCGTGATGGCTATGGGGTAAAATGATTTTCAATAACCGTTGGGCCATTTTATCGATCTATTCCCTGGAATCATTTTGATTAAATCTACGAGGAAAATACCATACTATTCAAGGCATCCATTTCTCAAGGCTTTATTCACCCGGGAAAAGGTGATACAATTTGATAAAAGGTTGACTTAGCCTAGAGATTATCCATTCGGAATATGATGAAAGGAGCCCTGAAAAAATGAATAATCGAATGCGAACGACCCTGCTTTTGGCCGCCATGACGGTTTTTTTGGTGTTTCTTGGGAATCTCCTCGGTGGGCGACAAGGAATGATATTCGCACTGATTCTGGCCGCCGGAATGAATTTTTTCAGCTATTGGTTTTCCGATAAGATCGTTCTGCGCATGTATCGCGCCCATGAAGTATCCGCTGATCAGGCCCCCGAAATTTACCAAATAGTCCAGACCCTCACCCAACGAGCCGGCCTGCCCATGCCCAGGATCTTCGTCATCCCCAAGGATGCGCCCAACGCCTTTGCCACCGGGCGGAACCCGGAACATGCCGTTGTGGCCGTCACCAAGGGTTTGCTTCAAATCATGGACCGGGATGAGATCATGGGGGTTCTTGCCCACGAATTGGCCCACGTCAAAAACCGGGATATTCTAATCGGCTCCATCGCTGCTACTCTGGCGGGGGCCATCATGATGATCGCCAACATGGCCCGCTGGGCGGCCATCTTCGGTCGCTCCGGTCAAGGCAGCGGGGATAGCCGCGGCATGGGAGGAATCGGCATGTTGTTGATGTCTATCCTGGCGCCATTTGGAGCCATGGTGATTCAAATGGCCATCTCCCGATCGCGGGAATACCTGGCCGATGCAACCGGTGCCCAGTTTGCCGGTGAGCCCGAGGGCTTGGCCCGAGCCCTTGAAAAACTCGGTGCCTATTCCCACCGGATACCCATGAATGCCAGCCCTGCTACGGCACATATGTTCATTGTCAATCCTCTTTCGGGTGGCAACATGATGCGTTTGTTTTCCACGCACCCCCCTCTGGAAGAACGGATTGCGCGCTTAAGGGGGATGCGTAGCGGGTACCAGCCGCCATTGTCTTCCGACGACCCGGACTCAAGTGTCGATCGGGGTCGCGATGAGTGGGACCGGTTGTCGCGTTAACAGATCTTGAAAAATGGATGGTCATTTTATAGACAGCCTTGGCGCCGACACACTGATGCTGCTGGGCTTGGGTGGAACGCTACTCGGTGGCGTCCTGCTTCTCATTTTTATTTTTAGACGCCTTCGCTGGCGGTTGCGCCGCTGGCTAAAAACCACCCGGCCACCTTCGGGTTTAATGTCTGGTTTACGAAACCTCATTCTGATCCTTTTACTGCTTTCTATCAGCGGCATGCTACTCTCGATGGGCCTGTTTTCCCGGATTTACCACCGCTTTACCAAAGAAATACCCGTGGCCGAAATTATCACGCGGCCCATGGAAAATAACGGACCCTCACCTGTCACTCAGATTCGATATCGTCCAACAGGAGGCGGTCATGATCGCTATTTTTTCATGCGCGGCGATCAATGGATGATCGAAGGTGATATCGTAAAGTGGAAACCGTGGCTGAACCTGCTGGGCTTGGACACACGCTATCGTTTGACACGACTGCAGGGTCGGTATCTTGACATCGAAGCGGAACGATCCGCCCCGCGAACGGTCCTGTCCCTGATTGATCACTCGCCGGATATCGATGAACGCCACCCGTTTTGGCGGTTCTTGTATCGATCCGGGCAAATGCTGCCATTGGTGGATACCGTCTATGGAAATGCCGCTTACCAGGATCTAAAAAATCAAAATTATTACCAGGTGTTCGTCGGTGCGTCCGGTTTTTTGGTTCGTAAAAAAGACTTTTAAAATAGACCTGGATCCGTTAGTGCTATAGTAAAACCCCAAATGAGCGTAAACAAAATGAGATACTCAATTTAAGTGTTGAAATTTGTATTATAAATCTTCAATTCAGTTAAATTGCAATAATGCTTCAATGAATGAGATTTGTAATCCCAAAACAATCTCATTTTGTTTACCCAGCGGGAAAGCCGATCATACCCCACCTACGGCGTTATCAAGGGTTTGCGGTAGTATACTACAGCGTCACCCTTGATGCCTTGTATCTGGGGCATCCTCGACTTTCGCTCAATCGGGGTAAAATACCAGTAATTTCTGTCATAGATTCAAGATAGAAAAAGGAGAAACCAGTGCCATCAAAACCAAAAAATGAAATCGATAACAGCATGGATCCAACCGTCCATGAGGCAATCTTCAGGGCGGTCGACTCCGAACCGTATGCCCAGGCCTTAAATATCGAATTATTAGCCTTGGCCAAGGGATACTCGAAAGTGGCGATGACCTACGACCCGTCTATCATGGATAACATCTACCAACGCGCCCACGGCGGTGCCATTTTCGGCCTCATCGATGAAGCCTTCGAAACCGCCGGGCAGACCGACGGTACCATTGCCGTCGCCCTAAACATCAACGTCACCTATGTATCCAGCCCCCAGCCCGGCACCCGGCTGACAGCCGAGGCCCGTCGAATCAGCCAAACCCGCAAAACCGCCAGCTACGATATCACGGTAACCGCCAACGATGGCGAACTGATCGCCACCTGCAATGCCCTGGCCTACCGCACCGGTAAACCGATCCCATTTTTATAGCGAGAAAATACAAAAAAAAGCGGTACTGACGGCGCCACGGGCAATTCGTCTAATTTGAACCGCTGTTCCAAGGATATTTTTTCCCTTATAAAAACCTGATATAATCAAAATCCACTTGTAATATGACTGTTCAGTGCGATATGCGTAATGATAATAGCGTAAAATTTCGAGTACTTGATCCATCAGCTTTAATTTTGGATTCGGTTTGAATACCGGCTTACTTTCCATATCTTTACCTTAATATGAGGTAATGCGGAATGATCAAGATTGGACGATGTTCAATCAAATACAGTGAATACTTTTGATCATACTTTCCGCTATTTACTATTAATACACGCATACATGCACATTTTGTCCATATATGTACTCCAATATGGTGTAAAATAAAGGATGTGTATGTAGATTGTTGGGCTATAGGATACAAAATGAATAAGATAGATGAAAATTATCAACGTATAACAGATGATAAGCGTTTGTTCGATATTCGCTTTTGGCAGTCGCAAGGAGATCTTGCCATTTTCGAAGCGGTAACGGAAATACTAAATGACTATTTTTTAATTCGAGGACGACATGCTGACGAGTCCAGACTTCAGAGAACTATTGAAAATTTTCGAAAAGCATAAAATTCGTTATCTCATAGTGGGCGGATATGCTGTTATGAAATATAGTGAGCCACGTTTCACTAAAGACCTTGATGTTTTTATAGCAACAGATCAGGGGAATGCAGAAGGTGTGTATTCAGCCTTAAAAGAATTTGGAGCACCTCTGGAAAATCTTACTTCAGATAACTTCACGCATAAAGGATATTTCTATCAGATGGGAAGGCCCCCTTTGAGAGTCGATATTATGATGTCGATTCCAGGAATAGAGTTCGATGAGGCTTGGAACAATCGTGAAGTCGTTCAACTGGATGATCTTAAAATTCTATTCATTTCACGATCTGACCTTATTCAATCAAAGGAAGCAAGCGGAAGGCCGCAAGATAAAATCGATTTTAGAAAACTCAAGGAAGCCGAAAAATTGGATACACTTGACAAGAAATAGCACGCCGCTTCGCGCTATTTCTTGCCAAGTGCTCCATGACGTTGGGCAGAGGAATAAAATATGATTGAATACAATTTCGACAGGAAAACTTCTATACTTCATATTCGTCCCATAGGACCATTCGCCCAAGATGATTTTGCTAACCTAACAGAAGAAGTCGATCCGCTCATTGTTAAATCAGGAAGTCTTTCCGGATTGATTCTCGAATTTAAGAAATTCCCGGGGTGGGAGGATCTTGGCGCAGCTATTCGCCATTTTCGGTTTGTCAGAGATCATCATAAAAA
>Ga0316198_10000058_pt1 | contig 42408 bp, 33 predicted proteins | sample OudBieAanoxic_MG_FD_204935 | JGI IMG/M metagenome (GOLD analysis project Ga0316198, IMG submission 204935) | Coastal sediment microbial communities from Oude Bieten Haven, Netherlands - site A anoxic | ecosystem: Environmental > Aquatic > Marine > Coastal > Sediment | place: Netherlands... | reverse complement strand
GCGGGTCTCGAGCCTGCCCGGTCTGGTCAAGGACGGTCGCTTCCTGGGCGATGCGATGGCGGACGAGATCGTCATCGGACGGGTGTTGGCTCGAAATCTCCAGGTCGAAGTGGGCGACGAGTTGACCTTCATCGGCAGCGGCCGCGACGGGTCCTTTGCCGCCGCGGTGGTGACCGTGGTCGGTGTTTTCGAAAGCGGCATGCCCGACATGGATCGGAGTTTTGCCGAGGTCCCGCTCGGGTTCTTCCAGGACGTCTTCGCGATGGATGATGCCGGGCACGCGATTGCCATCATGGCGCCGGGTCTGATTCAGGTCGGCGCGACCGGGACGCAGACCGAGGCCCTTTTGCCCGAGGGTTTGGACCTCGTAGTCCATGACTGGGACGCCCTCCTGCCGGGCCTCAAACAGGCGATCCAGGCTGACTTCACCAGCGCCTGGTTCATGTATGGCATTCTCATCGTTTTGGTGGCCTTCTCTGTTCTCAACACCCAGCTGATGTCGGTCCTCGAACGCACCAAGGAGTTCGGCATCGTCATGTCGCTCGGCGTCACCCCGGGCCGGCTCGGGCGCCTGGTCCTGCTCGAGACCACGCTCATGGGAACTGTCGGACTGGTCCTCGGGGTGCTCCTCGGCGGCGCGCTCGTGATGTGGCTCGGCTATCACGGCTTTAGCTATCCGGGGATGGAGGAGATGGCCGGCAAGTTCAATCTTCCAAGCCGGATCTACCCCCAGGTTTCGTTCATCGGTCTGCTTTTCGGGCCGATGATCATCCTCGTTTCGAGTGTCATCGCTTCGTTCTACCCCGCGATCAGGCTCCGTTGGTTGGAGCCGGTAGCGGCCATGAGGGCTGCGTGATGGGCAGTTTAAGAATTATCTTCCGCCTTGCCTGGCGCAATTTGTGGCGCAACCATCGCCGAACCCTGATCATGCTGGCCGCAATCGTTATCGGTGTGTGGGCGATGATCTTCATGACCGCGCTGATGCGCGGCATGGTCGACGACATGGTAAGGGACGGCGTCAGCGTCCTGCCCGGCCACGTTCAGATCCACCACCCGGACTTTCGGGACGACCCAACGATCTCGAACGTGATCGAACCCCCGAGTGGTGAATTGCTCGAAGTTCTGAACCGCCCAGAGGTCGTGGCCTGGGCAACGAGGGTGCGGGTACCGGCCGTTATTTCGTCGGAGCGCGACACTCGGGGTGTCACTCTGGTCGGGATCGAACCCGACCGCGAACGCGGCATCAGCTTTGTCGCCGACGATTTAAACGAAGGTCGTTTTCTGGATTCGAGAGATGACCGCGGTTTGGTGGTGGGCCGCAAGCTGGTCGAAAAGCTCGAGACTGGCCTCGGCAAACGGGTCGTGGTCATGAGTCAGGACCCGGAGAACGAGATCGCTGACCGCGGCTTCCGTATCGTCGGCATCTTCGATTCCAAGCTCGCACAGTACGAGGAGGGCTACGTCTTTGGTGGCGAGGGGGCCATCCAGGACCTGCTCGGAGTCGGTGACGCCATCTCCGAGGTGGCGATCCTGGGAACAGACTACCGCGATGTCGAGGGGCTCCATCGGATAGTGGCGGATGCCGCGGGACCCGACGTCGAGGTTCTGCCGTGGAACGAGCTCGATTCCTACCTCGGCTCGATGCTGGCGGTGATGGACGGGTTCGTCGTCGTGTGGATCGTGGTCGTCTTTCTGGCCCTCTCGTTCGGCCTCGTCAACACCCTGGTCATGGCGGTCTTCGAGCGGGTGCGAGAGATTGGTCTGATGCTCGCCCTCGGCATGACGCCGCGCAACATCCTGTCTCAGATCCTGGTGGAATCCATTCTTCTGCTGGTCATCGGCCTCGCGATCGGAAACCTCGCTGCGTGGGCCGCCATCGAACCGCTCAAGGACGGCATCGATGTTTCGATCGTCGGCGAAGGCATGGAGTACTTCGGTGCTGCGAGCGTGCTCTATCCGGCGCTCTACATCAAAGACGTCATCCTCGCCAACGTGATTGTGATCGTGCTCGGGTTCTTCGCCAGCCTGTCCCCGGCCTGGCGCGCTTCCCGATACGATCCGGTGCGAGCCATTACAAAGGTGTGATCATGAAATCTGTACGCTGCATCGATCTGTGTAAGACATACCGCCAGGGTGAGGTCGAGGTCACCGGCCTCGACCACGTCAACCTCGAAATCGAGGAGGGCGGTTTCGTCTGCCTCTCCGCCCCGTCGGGTGGTGGCAAGACGACCCTGCTCAACGCCATCGGCGGGCTCGATACCCCCGACAGCGGAGAGATCTGGCTCGCCGGGAATCGCGTCGACAACTTGAGCAAGGGCGATCTGGCGAAGATGCGTCTCCACCAGATCGGATTCGTCTTTCAAGCCTATAATCTGATCCCGGTCCTGACGGCGCGCGAAAACGTCGAATTCGTGATGGAGGTGCAGGGCGTTGCCGCCACAGATTGCCGCGCGCGCTCCCTCGAGATCCTCGACGAGGTCGGTCTGGCGGGTCTCGAGGACCGGAGACCGGCACAGATGTCCGGAGGCCAACAGCAGCGGGTGGCGGTGGCGCGGGCGATCGCGTCGCGTCCGGCCCTGGTCCTCGCTGACGAGCCGACCGCAAACCTCGACTCGCAGAGCGCCGATCAGTTGATGGAGCTCTTCGTCGAACTCAACAAAAACCACCGCACGACCTTCGTCATCGCCACCCACGACCAACGGGTCATGGGTTACGCGCGGCGCGTGATTCGAATGCTCGACGGGAAAATTGTCGGTGACGAACAGAGGGAAGCTGCGTAGGGGTTCACCGTGAGACGCTGGCGCCCGGCAAATGCGGTGGCGATCGGATGCGCCCTCGGATTGACGGGTGTGGTTGGAGCGGGCGACACCACCTTCGACCTCGGCGGCCGCATGAGCTCCCAGATCGTAGTTGGCACCTACCCCGAGATGAGCGCCTTCCAGGACATCTTCGGCTCGAGCTCGGTCGACTCCGCCTTCGACGCACGGGTGATATTCGGCGCCCAACACGAACGCTGGAGCTTCGACGTGGACTACCAGCTGGTCGGTCTCTACGCCGACCGCCTCGAATTCTCCCGCGAGCTGCCGCCGGAGCTCCGGATTCTCTTCCCCCATCTGCCCACCGACCGGACTCGACTCTTCGACCTCACCCATGTCTTCACCGATGCCGGCAAGACGGCCGTTTACCAACGACTCGACCGTTTGGCCATCAGATATTCCTCCGACCAACTCGTGATGAAGTTTGGGCGCCAGGCCACCACCTGGGGCAACGGCATGATCTACAACGTGATGGACGTCTTCAACCCCTTCGACCCGGCGGCGGTCGACAAGGAGTTCAAGACCGGCGACGACATGCTCTACGGCCAGTACCTCCAATCAAACGGCAACGACGTCCAGGGCGTGATGGTCTTTCGACGCGATCCGTTCACGGAGGACGTCGAGGCGGATCAGAGCTCACTCGCACTGAAATACCACCATATGGCGTCGATCAGTGAGTACGATGCTCTCGTCGCGCAGCACTATGGCGACACCCTGGTCGGTGCAGGAGCGAACTCCAACATCGGCGGTGCGGTGTGGCGCGGCGACCTGATGGTCACATTTGCCGATGACGACACGGTCCCGTCATTGGTCACCAGCTTCTCCCAGTCCTGGATCTGGGGAGGAAAGAACTTCAGCGGCGTCGCCGAGTACTTCTACAACGGCTTCGGCCAGAGCGATGGATGCTACTCCTTCGATTGCCTGACCGAGAACCCGGATCTGCTCGAGCGCATTGCCCGCGGAGAGCTTTTCACTCTCGGCCGCCACTACATCGCGCTGAGTGCGATGATCGAGGTCACTCCGCTCTTCCTGTTGACCCCGAATGTCTTTGTCAACGTGGCCGACCCGAGCGCCCTGGTCCAGTTGGTTTTCCAGAACGATCTGCGGGAGAACCTCCTTCTTTGGAGCGCGATCAACCTGCCGATCGGCGCCGACGGCACCGAGTTCGGTGGCGCTGCGACCGAGATACCCGGTGTTTACCTCTCGTCCGGACCAAGCGCCTCGATCCAGCTCGTCTGGTATTGGTGAACCATCGATCTGTTGGCGGGTCTTCAGGATCCGCCTACAGAGGGCTTCCATTTGACGAGTAGCCGGTAGTCAGCGCCTTTCGTCACAACCACAAAGGCACAAAGTCACGAAGGAACCCACAAAGAAATTCCTTCGTGTTGGGCTTTGTGTCTTCGTGCCTTCGTGTTTGCGGTTTTCCGCCGTCGAAGCGACCTAGGGTTCGACTTCTTCCAAGAGGTGAACTGTAGGCACGTCCTTTGGGGCGCGCGAGAAGCGCGGGGAGTCGTTGTGGGCGGGCTTCAGGGCCCGCCCCGAACGTGAAACAGAACCTTTTGACGTCTGGCACAACGGCTTTCGGCGTTGGCGGGTCGTGAACGACCCGCCAACAGCCCCCGATGACCGGTCATTTAATGATTTCCAGCTCCCCATAGTGGCTCGAGGTCGAAAACCTCAAGACCGGTACTTCCTCGCCGCCCTCGGCCGGCTCCTCGGTGTCGTGGCGACCAATGCCGCGGAGCACCACATTGCTCGGTAGCTGCAGCGACACCCCGCCCATGCTCTGGTCGATGGTGATCTCGGCGTCTTGCTGCCACGGTCCCCGCAGGTCGATATAGCCGCCGCCCATGCTGAACGAGACATCGACCGTACTCGGGCTGGCGTTGCCAATGCCCTCGATCGCCCCTCCACCCTGGGTGAACTGGATGGCCAGCGATTCCGCCGGTTGCTGTAACGGCTCTCCAAACTCCACTGCGCCGCCGCCTTGCAGGAAGCGAATATCGACGTCCGAGAGCCACAGCCCGCCGAGCTCCACCTCGGCCCCCCCCTGCATGACATCGACCTCGAGATCGTAGAGCACATCGCTTGGAAGGAAAATCTTGACCTTTGGCTTTGTGCCGCCGAGAAGTTCCTTGAGCGCAGTCAAAGCGTAGGAGTCCGAGGTCCGCCGGAAGCTGACCTCATAGATCCAGCCCTCTTCCACCGATCCCTCGTTGAAGCTTTCAGTAAGTCCGTAGCTGTTGATGTCGAATTTCGCTACCACTTTGAGGGGTTCACCGGGTAGCGCCGGCCTGATCTCGAATACGGTATTGCGGAGGTCAAGGACCACCCTGCCCGCCGGTGCTTCGATCACGAACTCGCTCGGTACTTCAAGCGGCCCGTCGTCGACGCCCGCCGCTTCGGGCACGGCCAGTATCTGGGTCAGCTCTGTGGTTTCGACCTCCTCCTTTTGAACCTGGTTCCAGGCGATGCCGAAGACGATCGCCGTAATCGCGATCAAGAGAAGAAGGAGCGCCAAGCATCCGAGGCACCCAAACTTAAAAGCTGTTTTGCAACCACCACTTTTTGCCTGAGCCATGACCGAACCTCCGTCTACGGGCAACCGTTCTGCCCACTACCATAAACGAGTCGCATCATCATCGGGTTCGGCCTAAGATCTGAGAGAGGTCAGAACATGGAATTTTTCAGCGTTTTCAACGACGTCTTGGGACCTGTCATGCGGGGCCCGTCGAGCTCACACACGGCGGGCGGTCATCGCATTGGAACGATGGTCCGGGATCTGCTGGCTGATCAACTGGTCTGGGTGCGGGTGACCTTTGACCCCGATGGTTCCATGGCCCCCACGTACCAGCCTCTTGGGGTCGATCTCGCGGTCGCCTCCGGACTCATGGGCTGGTCCATGCTCGACGAACGCTACATCGAGACCCTCGACCGGGTGCGGGCGGATGGCGTCAGAATCGAGTTTGAGATCGCGCCCCTCGAACACACCGACCACCCCAACGGGATGCTCATCGAGGCGGAATCGATCGGCGGGCGACGGCTCCGGACAGTGGCCGAAGCGACGGGCGGCGGTGGCGTTCGCATTATGCGTATCGATGACTGGCCTGTAGATCTCGACGGCAAGTCAAACCAGGTGTTGGTGGAAATTGATGCTGAGGGCGGCTCCGAGGTCGTCGACCTGCTGTCCGATCCGAGTCGGCAGGTTGCTGGAGCTTCGGTCCTTCTCACTGCTCGAACCGAGACATTTACTGATCCGGGTGCCGTATCCGGTCTCCGTGAACGCAAAGGTGTCACCAGAGTCTGGCCGCTCTCGCGGGTCTTTTTCGTCCAGAAGGGCGACACCCTCTTCGAGAGCGCCGAGGAAATGGTGGCGATGGCGGAAGAACGCAGTCTCTCACTCGGCAAGACGGCCCTCGCCTACGAAACCGAGCTGCTGGGCATGACTGAAACCGAAGCGCTCGATGAGATGCTGCAGCGATACGAGGTCATGGAGGATTCCGTCGAGGCCGGGCTCGATGACTGCCGATCGGACATGTTGCTCTTGCAACCAACCGCCTCTCAGGTCCTCCAGGCGGAAAAGGCGAAAGCGGTCGCCATCGGAGGTATCCACACCCGTGCCGCGGCTCGGGCGATGGCGGTGATGCACTGCTGCAACAGCCGTGGGGTGGTGTGCGCCGCACCTACCGGCGGATCGGCTGGCACGGTCCCTGGAGTTGTGGTCAGTTTGGTGGAAGAGCTCCGGCTTTCTCGCCGCCAGACAGCGTTGACTCTGTTCGCCGCCTCCGCGGTAGGCCTCATCGTCGCCCGTCGAGCGACCTTTGCCGCGGAGTTGGCCGGGTGCCAGGTGGAGATCGGTGTCGCCGGCGCGATGGCGGCGGCGGCGGTGGTCGAGGCAGCGGGTGGCTCTGCCCGTCAGGCTGCCGCCGCGGCGGCGATTTCGCTCCAGAACACCATGGGCTCGCCCTGTGATCCGGTGGCCGGAACCTGTGAGGTTCCCTGCCACACACGAAACGCAGTGGCGGCATCGAGCGCCTTCACCTGCGCCGATCTCATCCTCGGCGGCTACGCCAACCCAATACCGCTCGACGAGACGGTCGACGCTTCGTACGAAGTCGGGAGGGCCCTGCCCAGCGAGCTTCGCTGCACCGCGAAAGGCGGCTGCGCCGTCACGCCATCAGCGCTCCGCCTCCCACACCTTCGCTAAATGCTGAGAGTTACCGGTAGGCTGGATGTACCAATGCTCTGTAGACGGGTCCTTACTGACGCCCTTCGGGCGTCGTGACGCACCGTCGCCAGCGGGTGGCCGATGGCCGGCGATCCCCGGCCTCGTCCACGTTCCGCTGCCGCCGGCGGGTTCAGGGGCCTCGGGAGCCTCCTAACGCGATACTGCCGCGGTCCCCAAACCCAAGAACAGCCGCAGACCATCGTTGATTGCCGCCAGCTCGTCACGGGAAACGACTCCAAAAACGCGCCTGACCCGGCGTTTGTCAATCGTTCGGAGCTGATCGATCAAAGCCCAAGAAGGCTTGACGAGACCAGACTCGCCGGGACGGAGTCCGGGGTAAAGTGCACCCTCGCCAGTGGTGCCAGTGAGCGGAACAACAGCCAGCATCGGGAATCGCTGATCTTCGGTGACAACTGGATCGGTCACCACCACGCACGGTCGAGACCCCCGTTGCTCGTGGCCAACCGTGGGACTCAACGAAACGAGGATGACGGTTCCTCGTTTCACTCGGTCTCCTCGCTCCAGCCATCTTCAGGCGTCCACCGCACCGGTCTGCCTGCCGAGGAGTCGACGAGGTCTTCGTCTTCGGCCGACCATCCTTCACCCCACTCCTCGATCCCGGCCTCGGCCACCTGATGGCTCTCCGGGTGGGGGTAGCGAAGCGAACGCTCGAGCTCCTGTCTTCGACGCAGCTCGAGCTCGCGCTCAGTTGCCTCGAGCACGAACTTGCTGCGGTTCTTCTCCCACCGGTCGATTTCCTCGACGATGACCTCGGGCAAGGTGACGGTGACGCGTTTCATGATTATATCCAGAGTATGATCATACTATATATCATACTTTGCATGCAAAATGCACGTTATCTGCGTCAATCTGCGTGATCTGCGGTTTCTCCGGTCGTCCGGGCTGCATATCCCCCGCCCTATAGCGGCAAGAACGTCACCAACAGCCCGATAATGGTGAAGAGGACCAGAAACGGGACGAAGAAGTAGCCGACGACGTCGCGTGCCTGAATGCGAATGCCGACACCCATGATCGGCAGGATGATCAGCAGGTAGAAGGGCTGCAGCAGATTGGTCAGCGACTCGCCGTACGCCACCGCCATCGCGATCCGGGCCACCTGATGGTTGAGCTCCCCTGTCCCGATCGGACCGGCGAGCTCGCGCACCGCCTCCACCAGGGGCGGGCCGATCACCGCCCACTCGCCGCCGGCGGAGGGAATGGAAAAGTTGACTCCAGCTCCGAGTAAGAAGGCCGCAGTAGGCAGGGTCTTCAGGGTCACAAGCGAGGCCATCCAAACCGCGATCGCCTTGCCGAGCCCGGTCGCCAACATGATCCCCATGATGCCGGCGTAGAAAGGGTACTGGAAGACGATGCCGGATATGTTTGAACAGGCCCGACCCATGGCCACGACATAGCGGATCGGCGTACGGTGGAGCAGCATGCCGAGGATCAGGAAGATAAAGATCATGATGTTGAGGTTGAGATCGAAACCGCGGCGGGCGAAATGCAAGACGATGTAGGCAAGCCCCATGGCGACAACGATGGTCTGCACGATGACGCTGCCGTTGAGCTTGTCGGATGGCGTCGGCATCTCTGACCTCAAACTCTGGGCCTCCTCCGCGACCGTAATCTCCTGCGCGGCTTTCGAATCGGCGCGGAGGTCATCGAGTTCGACCACTCCGTCTCTCGGTCGCAGAAACCACATGATTGCCGGGCCGACGATCAGGTAGACGGCCATGACGGTGAGATTGAGGGGGCTCCCCAGGGTCTCGCTCACCGGGATGGTGGTCGGCAGGAGGCCGGCCTCGACGAGGAAGTTGCCGGGTGTGTTGAGTAGCAGTGGGATCGAACTCGAGAGACCCGTCACCCACGACCCGCTCGAGTAAAAGGCGCACGCGATCAGGAACGGGAAATGAACCCCGCGCACCCGGATGGCCAGCTCGCGGCCGAGGACGGCCGCCAGCACCATCCACCCCCAGCTGACGAGCGCCAGAAGGACGCCCCCAACCAGGACAGCCAGATAGACTGTGCTGGGCCGGGTGATTTTCAGCGCCAATCGATCGATGAAGCGGGCGACGAGAGGTGACAGGGCAATCGCGTAGCCGGTGGCGATGATCAACACCATCTGCATGCCGAACTCGAGCAGCATCCAGATGCCGTCGTACCAGCCGGTGAGTACCTCGACCGGGCTCGCTCCCACCAAAAGCACCGCCGTCGCGGCGGTGAGGACAGTCAACAAAACTGCAAAGACAAAGGGGTCCGGCAGCCACTTCTTGAAGACCTCCGCACTGCGCAAAGCAACCTGATTGAGCAGTTGATGCCCCCTTTCAACACCTCTGGTTTGGTGTGTGAGACATCATAATCTGAAACCCCGTCTCAGGCCAAGGCGAGAAATGTCCGTCACCGGGTTCAGGTATCGAGCAGACAATGCTTCGCGGGGGCTGAAGCCCCCGCCTACAGAAGCTGAATCCTGCTTTGAACGAGGTAATCTTCAGGTTGACTTCAGAGCTACTCTATCGCATCAGCGAGGTCCGCTTCGGCCGCGATGTAGCCGAACGCCGCCCAGCCATCCTGGGCCACGATTTCCTCGAGCAGCGCGGTGCCCCGTTCGGTGTCACCCTCGGCCAGGTGCCAGTTGGCGATGCCGTAGGCGATGGCAGCATTGGCCGGCGATGATCCTTCCTTCACGAGATCTTCATTTTCCAGCTCACCCTTGTAGAAAAGGCACAGCCGTTGGTAGGCCTGGTTCTCGATGATCTCCATGTCGGCGGTGATGGGTTCGAGAATGGCCGTGGCCTCATCGTCACGACCCAGTCTCCGGAGGGTCATATACCGCCAGTGAGCGGTCGACACCAACATGTCGTTGTTCGCGCCGGACGCCGCCCTCTCTTCGTAGGCCCGCAGGGCGCGCTCGTAATCCCCGCCGAGGTAGTAGGCGAGACCGAGGTGGTACCAGATGTTGGAGTGGAGGGTCGAGACCGGGATACCGAGAGCATTGGGGAGTCCGTCGGGCTCGATTTCGTCATCGGTGCCCTCGACGAGCGTGGCGGCGTATTCGAAGTCGGCAAGGGCCTTCTCGAGCTGACGTGTCGAAATGAAACGATGGCCACGGTGGCGGTAGAGACGGGCGTCCTCGGGATGGAGTTCTATGCCGTTCGAGTAGATGCGAATGGCGTCTCGGTAGCGGCCGAGATAGGCGGTGCGACGGCCGTACCAGATGATGGCCTCGATATCAGTGGGTGAGGCCTCCCAGATCTTCTTTGCCTCCTCGTATCTGGTGAGCGCCTCTGCCGATGGCATCGGCCGGTAGAGCGGCTGACCCAGAAATGAGGTCGCCTCGGGAGTTCTCGGAGGGGGCATCGGTTGCGGCCCCGCCTCGAGGTGTTCCTCGAGGTAGCGGGTCATCGTCCGACGCAGGTGAAGACTCGTGCCCTCGCCCTCGGAGATACCGTGCGACCGGTTCGGATAGGCCATCATGTCAAATTGCTTGCCGTGCTCGATGAGCGCGTTGACCAGCAGCTCGAAGCCCTGGTAGTGGACGTTGTCATCACCGGTTCCGTGGATGAGTAGCAGATCGCCCTCGAGGCTGGCGGCGTGGGTAATCGGCGAGCCCTCGAGGAAGCCTTCACCATTGCTCTCGGGCAAGCCCATGTACCGCTCCTGATAGACGGTGTCGTAGAGCTTCTGGTCGGGGACAGATGCAACGGCGATACCCATCGAGTAGATTTGGGGGTAGCGGAAGAGGAGGTTCAGTGTCATCGAACCGCCGCCACTCCAGCCCCAAACGCCGACGCGCTCGCGGTCGATGAACGGGAATTGCTCGAGCATCGCCTCGACACCAGCCGCCTGGTCGCGCGAGGCGAGGACGCCGATCTGCCGGTAGACCGACTTGCGCCACTCGCGCCCGCGCGGCGCCGGGGTGCCGCGATTGTCGAGGCTGGCGACGATGTAGCCCTTCTGCGCGAGGAACAGGTGCCACATCCCGGAGCTCCGCCCCCATCGGTTCAGGACCGTCTGCCCAGCGGGCTCGCCATAGACGTAGATCAGAAGGGGGTAGTTCTTGCTCGGGTCGAAATCTGGAGGTTTGATCATCCAGCCATCGACTTCCAATCCATCTGCGATGCCGACCCGAAAGGACTCGAAGTGTGCCTTGTCCACCGCATCGAACGCGTTCTTGACCTTGGTGTTGTCTTCGAGGACCCGTTGCACCGCGTGCTCGGGGAGCGAGACGAGATCGGTGCTCGGCACGTGTTCCCGTGAAGAAAAAGTGTGAATGGCCCAGCGGCCGTCATCCGAGATCTGATAGCTGTGAGTGCCCGCAGGACCTGGCGGTGTCACCCGTTCGAGCGAACCCGTGCCATCGAGTCTCGTCCGGTAAAGGTATCGGCTGGTCGGGTCTACGGGTGAAGCCAGGAAGTAGGCCCAGCCGCCGCCGACGTCGACGTGCACGACCTCAATGACATCGTATTCACCCGCGGTGACCAGTCGTACCTCCTCACCCGATCGCGACACCAGATACAGGTGGCGCGAACCTTCGCGCTCCGACAGCCAGGTGAAAAATCGGCCGTCATCAATCCACTTAGGATCGTCGTGCAGGTCGACCCAGGCGTGGTCCCGATCCGCGAACACGGTGCGGAGCTCTCCGCTTTCGATATCGCCCAGCATGACCTCGGCAGTGTTCTGGAGCCGGTTGAGACGGATTAGCCAGATCTCGCCGGAACTCTCCGCCCAACCCATCTTGGGAATGTAGTTCTGGCGCGGATCGCCTTCGGGCTCGAACCAGATGGTTTCACCGCCACCTGCAGGTATCACCCCCACTCTGCAGGACGAGTTCGTGGTCCCAACCTTGGGATAGGGAATTGGCGTGAGCACGGGGTAGAGGGTGTCGGTGTTGTTGATGAGGTTGAAGATCTCCACACCCTCGGAGTCAAACTGCCAATAAGCAATCAGTCGACTGTCGGGGCTCCAACGGAATCCATCGCGGAGATCGAACTCCTCCTCGTAGACCCAGTCTGAGGTGCCATTGATGATGTACTCGCCCCTGTCGTTGGTCAGCTGCCTCACCTCGAACGACTCCAAATCTTGGACGAAGAGGTCTTTCTGATCGAAGTCCACCCAGGCGACCTTTCTGCCGTCCGGCGAGAGTTTGGCGAACATCATCGACGACTCCCCGGCCTCGCCGCCGAGCTGTTGCAGCTTGGCGCTTCCGATGTCGAGCAACCAGTAGTCGCCGCGGGTGTTGCGACGCCACACCTTTTCGGTGTTCGTGAAGATCAGGAGCCTCCTGCCGTCCTCGGACCACAGGTAGTCGTCTATCTGGAGAGGTTCCTCGCCCTCGGCGGACACCAGGGACGTTGCCGGGACGAGCACCGAGCGCTGCCCGGTCGAAGGGTCGTAGCGCACGATCTCCTTGGCTTCCTCGATTTCCTCTGACGACTCGAGGGTGGTGTAGCCCGAGCCGTTCTCCAGCCAGCGGGCGGGGCCGAAACTTTCGACCTCGAACTCCTCGTCCTCGAAGATCCTCTCGAGGGCCAGGAGCGATGGATCGGCGGTGTCGTCGGCTGCAACCGCGGCGTGGGCTGCGAAAAAGAGAATCAGTGAGATGGCTGGGGCGGACCGGCCAAAACTGTGACGCATGGGCCCTCCTGCTGGACGCCGTCCGACCGGCCTCTGCACGGCCTGCAGCGCACCTTGATGATCTCATGGCCGGTAGTTGAGAGCCGCGTGGAAGAGGCGGAAGCCCCGGCGAGTTGTAACTGGAGATCGTCGCAAGGAGAAAATTATGAAAACTCGTTTGTCTGCTCTCTGTGTCGCAATGATCTTCACCGTAGCCCCGGCGGTAGCCCAGCAGGATTTCTCCGAGGTAGAGATCACCACCACCAAGGTAGCTGACGGGATCTCTATGCTGGAGGGCGCCGGCGGCAACATCGGTGTCTCGGCCGGTGAGGATGGTGTGTTCCTGATCGACGATCAGTACGCGCCCCTGACCGAAAAGATTGTTGCTGCGGTGCGCACGATTGATGACGGTCCGATCCGCTTCGTGCTCAACACCCACTGGCACGGCGACCACACCGGAGGCAACGAAAACCTCGGTGCCTCCGGAACACTCATCGTCGCGCATGACAACGCGCGTCGGCAGATGACCGTTGGCCAGTTCTTCGAGCTCTGGGACCGCAAGGTGGAGCCTTCATCAGAAGGATCACTGCCGGTGGTGACCTTTTCGGATTCCGTGACCTTTCACCTCAACGGTGATGTCATCCACGCCTTCCATGTCGCGCACGCCCATACCGACGGCGACGCGATGGTCCACTTCGAGAAGGCAAACGTGCTGCACACTGGTGACGTCTTTTTCAACGGCATCTTTCCGTTCATCGATGTCTACTCCGGGGGATCGCTCAAAGGAATAATAGCCGCTTGCAACAAGGCCCTGGAGATCGTCGATGACAGCACCAGCATCATCCCCGGCCACGGTCCGCTCGGGAAACGTGCCGATCTCGTGGCCTACCGTGACATGCTGCAGACCGCCCATGCCGCAATCGCACCGATGGTCCGTCAGGGAAAGAGCCTCGAGGAAATAAAGGCTGCCGAGCCGGTCGCCCCGCTGGCCGAGACGTGGGGAAATGGTTTCGTCAAAGCCGAAGTCTTTGTCGGGCTCGTATACGAGGGGATGACTCGGTAGGAGCTCAGAACCTCGCACCGAGTGCGTTGCCGTTGCGACGGGGATCGCCAACACCCGTCATGGTTCCGCTGTCGCGGTCAAAATGGACCCCGTTGACCGAGCCGAAGCGCGCAAAACGGCTCTGTCTGACCGGCAGTTGAGCCCGGAAAATGGGCTGATATCCGAATGTTTCCAGGTCATCAATTTGCTCGCTGGTGATTGGAGGGAATACTTCCGCGTAAATTCCGAGATTCTGCATCGTACTCCACAGGATCCGTGGAGAGATCACGGCCTGGCGAAGTCCGAGGTTCCGGTCAACTACATTGCTGATAACCGAAGCCACTACTCCAGGGATCCGAGCGCTCGATGCGCTGCCGAGAACCAGCAAGACTTGACCGTCCTTGGCTACGATCGAAGGGCTCATAAAGGTGGGGATCGGCGATCTTGCTGACAGATTGTTCTCGCCCTCAAGCATGCTGTTGTAGGGAAAGCCCAGGCCAGGGGCTGCGAGCTTGTTCCCAAAGAACCTTCCGAGAGTCTGGGTGAGCGAAACCGCGTTGCCCCATCGGTCTACGATCGAGATCTGAGTCGTGTGCCCGTCGTCGTTCTGCCCCTTTATGTTCGAGGGAAACTCCTCGTTGACGAGAGCCTGGCCGGGCTCGATCAGTTCCACCCTCTCTGTGGCGTGTCCCTTTGAGAGCAGGGCTTCCCGACCTTGTGTTCCGAAGAATGTCGTGTCCGACATGAGCCGGCTATGGTCGACTGTGGCGATATGAAAGGCCTCGGCGAACACCTGGTAGCGACTCACCGTGTCCTGGTCGAAGAAGGCGGGAGGGTACTGCTCGAGAATATTCAGTGCTTGAATCACGGCGCCGCCCATGGATGGATGGGGGAATGTGAAGATCTCGGTATCTCTGTAGGTGCCGCGCAAGGGAGCAACCTCACGCGCACGGAGGATCGCGAGATCATCGCGGCTTACAAAGCCTCCCCGATCGGCCATGTCGGCCACGATCTCGGCTGCGATCGACCCGCGGTAGAACGCGTTGCTGTCTCCGGTTGCGACCCGTTGTAATGTGCTCGCAAGGACCGGCCGGCACTGGAGAGTTTTGGTGCTCGGTGGGATCTCACCGTTTTCGAGGACGAAGTATTTCAGGAAATCGGATTCCAGGAGTTCCTCGAGATAGGTTCTGATGGAAATTTCCTGGAACGGTACCGGATAATAGCCGCGGTTGGCGAGCTCGATCGATGGTTCTATGAGGTCCGACAGAGGGAGGGTTCCGTACTTGGATGCAGCATAGTCCAGGGCAGCTAACGAGGCCGGTACTGCGGCCAGCTCCATGCCGTACCCGACGCCCGCTGCCTGGATTTTTGCGAGACGATTCTGATCGACCTTCAGCGGCACGAGCGCAGAACCATCAATGGCGGTGGCTCGCCCGTCGGCGAATCGGATCAGAATGTAGGTGGTTCCACCGAGCCCGGAGTCTCCCGGATCGGAAACACCGACTGCGAACGCGGCCGCCACCGCAGCGTCAATCGCGTTGCCTCCTGACTCGAGGATTTCGACCGCGATCTTGCTGGAATCCATATTCGCTGTCGCGACCATGCCGAATGTTGAACTCGCCGCCCCGGTTTCGAGCTTTTCGATGATCGGGCCATCGCCAGGGAGTTCGGGCGTGTCCGGTACTGTTGTGCAAGACACAAGCAGAGCCATCCCCGCAAGTAGGACAGGTACGATTCGGGGTGGGGCGCCCTCGAGCATGGAAATAGGATAAAGGATTCAGTGGATCCGCGGGTTCGACTCTAGGGTCTGACCCTTCCTTTTTCGTGAACTGACATTCGCGCTGCCAGACAAGTTCGCCACGATGAACCTTGACAGGGGCGTCTGGCTACCCACAATACCGTAGGGCTGCGATAGGCAGTTTTTGGCAAAGCTAAGTGATGCGGGAGGAGATGACAATGGTGAACAGCGGGCTACAGATCCGAGAACAGGACTACCGGAGCGCGTCGCGGGCATTTGACTATTTCGTGACCGGGTTGTCGTTGCTTCTGTTTTTGGCAACGGCGCTTTTCTTCGATGTGGGGCAAACGCCTGTTTTCGGAGTTCTTGGTGCGGTGGCGATCATTCTGTTCGCATTTGCGGTCATCACGGGTTTGAAGAAGCTGGAGTACTTTGTGGCGATTCTCGGTGCCGACTACTCCATCGCGCTGACCGAAGGAGATCGGCAGAACCTGACCGTGCGCGAAACGACAGCTGTCGTCCGAGATCTGAACGACACAGTTGAACGGCTGTCGATCAAAGCCTCTGTCGCCCACAGCCTCCGCAACTGGTTCCTCATACTCGGGATCTTCACGGTGATCGCATCACGGATTTTTGAGGTCGCTCAGGTTCTTTAAGACGGTGAACCGCGAGCCGCACGGGTTCCACGTCTTCCGTTCATGACTTCAGCTGGGCTGATGGCTTTGCCCGCAGAAACGCCACGTCATCACCCGATGGCACGATGTGATGCACGGCACACACTAAGCCTCTTTGATTGATAGGATTAAAGGGCGAGTCATTTGGGGTTTCCGGCTGGAGTAACTCGAATGGCGCCGGAATCAGAGGGTTAAGGGAGGGGTCCCCATGCGATTGAGGACAATAGATCTGACGGTGGCGGTCCTGGCGGTTTTTCTGGTGACGTCTCCAACGATCGCTGGGCCAATCGAGTCGCGGACCTCCGCTACGACCCTCACGCTGCCGCAATCCCTCGAGGCGAATTCGTCCAGCTGGTGCACATGGGCATCCTGCAGCATCGGCCCACGTCTCTACCTGGCGCCCCGTTCTGACGAAAGTTTTCTGGTCGGTTGGACGGACAATTTCGGCGACGGACACGTGAGCACGGTCTCTGGTTCATCGATCATCACGACGTACAATTTCGCAGGAAACCGCGTCCGTGGCCTCGTGGCCCATACCGATGGAACCTATGCTGTGCTCCTCAAGAGTGGCGCCACCCTCAGCCTGTCGAAACGGGCGGCCAACGGTTCCGCAATATGGACCACCAATCTCAACTCGACGATCGCCGAGGATTCGTCTTCCCTCGGTGATCATCGGTTGACATACGGCGGCGGTTTTTATGCCGCGTACTGGGCGGTCCACGGAATTTCGGGGAATTATGACGGACACGAGGGCGACCAGCTGACGTTTGTCAACGATTCAGGGGCGATCCAGGGCGGTGGATGGAATTGGGGTTGCTCGCATTCTATGGCCGAGCTTGTTGGCTACCACTCGAATGATGCCGGTTTCACATCGTTCTGCTCGACCGACTGCTACCCAGACCCTCCCGGATTGAAAATGAATAGGAGCACCTCGATCTATCAAGGCGACGGCAACTGCCGCGGTCTGGGATCGGTGCAGTTCGGTCAGATGGCGGAGGCGGAAACCGGGTGGAAAATCCTCTTCAATGCCCAGGACACGGTGGGTTCGGTTGCTTTCGGCATTGGCCTCGCAACAGTGGTCAGCGGTCAGTCGCCGAGTATCGTCTGGCTCACCGCGACCTCCGGCACCGATGAGCGCGACCCCGCGATGGCACGCATCGGTTCTGGGACGCCGGAGCGGTTTCTGGTGGGCTGGAGAACCGCGAGCAACGGTGCCTTCCACGTCGGTGTGATCGATAGTTCCGGCGGCTTTCTCGAAGGACCCGAGCAGATGACCTCTTCGGGTCCCGGCTGGGGAACCCGTGACGACTCGTTCCAAGCAACCCCCGTTGGGGAAGTCGTATGGATCGAGGGCAACGCCGGTTCCCAGACTCTCACGCTGTATCGCTATTCCGACGCGGCGATTTTCGAAGACGGGCTCGAATCGGGCGACAGTGATCTTTGGAGTTCGACGGCGCCGTGAATCCAAGCAGCAGGTTTCGAATCGAAGCAACAGAGTATTTGGTTGGGCGATAATCACGTATGCTCGGTAGGTGGTTGATTCTTCGAAATGGGACGCGATCGAGCTGCTCGTGCGGCGCGCACGGAAGGGCGATCACGAGGCCTTCCGGACACTGCTCGACGAGCACCGCAGCGCGATAGTTTCGACCCTCTTCGCCTGTGGCGTACGGTGCCCCGAGACCGCTCGCGATCTCGCCCAGGAGGTGGCGCTTCGCGCCTGGACCAAGCTCGAGGTGTTGAAGGATCCGCGTACTTTTCCTGCCTGGATCCGCCGGATCGCGGCCAACGCTACGCGTGACCATTTGAGGCGAACGGCGGTGCGGCGTGAGGACGATCTCGAGGCCGCTCTCGAGCTCGAAGGGGGAGCCGATCCTTCTGAACGAGCGGAAAGGGTGGCCGAGGTGCGACTGATGTTGGCTGCGCTGACCGAGGAGGATGACGAGGTGGTTAGGATCCTGGTTGCGCGAGCCGAGGGGGTTTCCGGGGAGACTCTCGCCGGCTCGATGGGAATCACGACGGATGCTCTCAAGATGCGCGTGATGCGCGCGCGAAAGCGGCTGCGCGCCCGTCTGGCGGAACTCCGCGGTGGCGCTGATCGATAGTGCCCGGTGAGATATGTGGGCGAGGTGTTACCCGCGCCTACCGGTTGCGTCCTTGAAGATGGAGGTTCGACGACGGTGTCCAACTGCCCCAAACACGGTGACCTGATGCGTGAGCTTGCCCGCGGCTCTTTCGACGACGAAAGGTCGCTCAGGGCTGAGACCGTACGCGAGGATTGCGTTGCCTGTGCTCGCTGGTGGAACGAGGCATTCAGCGGCCAGGCGTACGACGCGGTTGACGGGGCGGTGGTCGAAGTCATTTCGAGCTTTAACCCACGTGCCCGAAGTCACTTCCGGTGGTTGGCTGCCGCAGCTGCGCTGGTGCTCGCAGTTGGCATCGGTGCGACCTCCATGTTGTGGCGCACGAATGAAACCCCCCCCGCACCGGTGAGCGATGTCGTGTCGACTTGGGACTTCGAGGCCGGCACTTTTGACGAGTCCGTCGCAGCTGCTGGCGAAGTGACGGCTAGAGGCGACGAAACAAACGGCACGTCCGCAATGTTCGTCGGTGACTTCGAATCCGGCGACCTCTCCGGTTGGACTACCGGCTCGTAAAGCATCCATCCTCCGCGCATTCGGTTGAAACGCATAGACGCAAAAACTGAGGCACAATTGCCCATCCTTGACAGATGGGTTTCGTGTGAAGCTCTGTTTGTTTAGCCCGCATATCTCTCCAGCTTTCTGCCGCGGCCGCAAATCTGCGGCAATCTGCGGTGTTTGCTCCCGTCGGGGTGCTCGACGTACCGCAAGTTTGCGTGCGCCTCTCGGGTCGAAAGCTCCGCTGGGCACGTCACCTCGCCGCCCCCGCGACGAGACCCGGTGAGATATTCGGCCTAGGGCTTTGCGCTTGGTCCAACATTGGCCAGCATTGTGCTGCACTGCCAAATGCTCGGCTGGCCCATCTCGTCTTGCGCCGACGACTTTTGTTTGAACGGGAGCATTCGTCGCGCTCGTCTCTATGGGTCAGCGATGGGATTCAACTCGTTCATAGAAACCCGAAACTGAATCAGGTCTCTTCTCTTATTTTGCAGAGGAAGTTCATCGTGGCAAATGCCTGATTGGATCTGGGACGGTCCGGGAGGGAAATCCAGATCGGCCTTGATAGGGTCATACGAGTGCCGAAACGTGAGTAAAGCGCCCATCGACTTTCGTTCTTCGCGATCTGATTATTACCGTCAAACGCCCCTTGAAAAAGGCAGCCAGGGTCCATCACGTGTGGCATTAGCTTCCCACCTGTGGCATCCTTGCAGTGATCAAACTTCGGGTCCTCAAAGATTTCACATGTCTTGAACCGTGAATATCGGAAACGTGGCGGATTTAAAGGGTGCCTCGAATGCCAACCTCGCCGAATCCCACTGCCGATTGGTGGTCGCCAGAAAGGGTCGTATGGAATGGTCCAGGTGATCCTCAACAACAGGAGAAGAGACTCCGTCAATTTCGACATGCGTTTCGTTGGTTTCTCGACTCCCTTGATGGAGAGCCGAGCAAGGATTGGAAGGTGCTGGAGGCTGGCCAAGGTAAATACGGGTGGTCGCATCTTTACCGGCAGTATTTTGATTCGGTGTGTGGCGCCGATCTCCGCGACTTTTCCGCGTATCACCCCGGTGTGGAATCGATTGTATGTGACTTGTGCGACAGCATACCGTTGCCGGATAGTTCGTTCGACCTCGTTGTGAGTCATTCTGTTCTAGAACACGTATCTGATGTGCCGGCGGTTCTCGCCAGCATCGACCGCATACTAAAACGAGGCCGATATGCTTTCCTCACCGTCTCCCCACTCTTTTTTTCCGCGTCAGGGGCCCACATCAATCACCCGGTACGCCTTGAGAATTGGGAACACCTGGACCCGAACTCAATTTCTTTCATGTGCGCCAATCCGATGCCCGATGCACAAACCAAAGGGCACTCTCTTAACCATATGAAATGGTCGGATTTCCTGGGATGGCTGGGACAGCTGCCTTGGAGTATTGTGCGAACGAAGCTGAGCTTCCTTCACCAGGAGCTTCCGGCGTGGCTGACGGACATGCCCGCCCCCGAAAACGACCTTCGCCTCAAGGGGTTTTTCCTCTTGGCTCGAAAAGAAATCTCTCTGTCTCAGACGGCACCGCCTAATCGCGAGCTTGGCAAGAATATTTGAATCTAAAGGTATTACATGTCGGTGGGTAAGCGGCGGATTGGATCAACATTGCGGACCGGATCCCCGAGGACGCCAAAGAATGCGGAAACAGGCGCGCGAAGGCCCGAATCGGGAAGGTCGAGAGTAGGAGGCGTTGGAGCAGGAATCGTCCCTTTCCTTTGTTCGAAGGTTTGGATGGGATACCACCGGGTGGTTGCCAAGCCCAGCAGGTGTTCGACAGTTCCGTTCGCGGCAGTAACCGCAACGTTACCTGGCGCGGCGAAGAGCGTCCTTAATAATGCAGCGGTCTCGCGGTCGTAGGTCAACGCAGCATAGAGACACGAAATTGGAGGTTCGATTCATGAGAAAGCTTGCGTTCATGGTGGTTTCGGTTATTGCGATTATTCTCCTTCCTCAATCGACTGGGGCCGCGACTATCGATGTCAACGGCACCGCGGCAATGGACGGTAGCTATGGGCTCGAAGTCATCTGTAACGGTGTGGATACAAGCGGTGCTTATGTTCAGGATGACAGTCCGAATGCAGAGGCAACCTATCGAGCTTCATTCATGTTCAATCCCGCACAAATGGCGATCACACAAACAGGATTCATTCTCGATTCAAGACATTTCATTTTCACGGTTAACGGGGAACATGTCAACGGCACAAACGTGAGAGTAGTAGGAATATACCTCTTGAAGAAATCGGGGAAATACTGGCTGGCTGCACAAGGCAGAAATACCGCTGCTGGAGCAACTAAGACTACCCCAAGAATCGAACTGGGAGATGCTGGCGTCGAAAACAGCCCTCATCTCGTTGAAGTTGAGTGGCAGGCTGCTGCTATCGCGGGTGGGTACGGCGTCCTTCGCATGAGGGTTGACGGTGGAGCGTGGGTCGAACAGCCAACCATCAAGAATTACACGCAGGTGGCCAACATCGCTCGATTGGGGATTGTGATCGGTCTCGACGTCGACTCGGTGGGTTCCCATTATTATGATGATTTCCAGTCCTTCCGGACTCTTGCACCGTAACCTATTCAGGACATAGGATTGCTCTGGCTCGCCGCGGGCACCGTGGCGGGCCTTTTTTTTGAATGGCTCTGAGATGGTTAAGATAATGGGCGCTTCAAGGGGGTGTTAAACTTCGCGTTGACGAGCGATGAGGACGGTATTGAAACAGATATGCGATTGTAGTTACGTCGCTGGCGAAGGTGATTGAGCATGCGAAACAGATTACCGGCATTGTGCATATTCCTCCCGATTCTCACGCGACTCCTGGTGACGATGGGTTGCTCCCCCACGTCTTCCACCTCCCAGTACGAACGACCCAATATGATTGTCGTGCTTGTTGATGCGTTGAGACGCGACCATCTCGGGTTGTACGGTTACGATAAGCCAACGAGTCCATTCCTTGACTCGATGGCGAGTAATGGTCTGGTCTTCGATGACGCGTGGTCGCAGGGATCACAGACAATCTTCTCCACCGCCAGCATGTTTTCTTCGCAGTTCTTCGCGCCGATCGCGTTCGTGCCCACCTCCCGCCTGTCATCGACCCTCACGGCGTCCGTTGACGAAAGGGCGGAAACACTTAAGGTCTTGGTATCGGTCGCGCCAGCTTTTCCAGCCGTCCTATCGGAATCCGGATACCACACTGCAGCCTTTCTGAATAACCCGCATCACCATCGGCACTCCGGTTTTCCCGATATCTTCGACGAGGCCTTCCTGCTAATTGACGGAGAGGACTTTCAGTCGACAAAGACCCTGCTCCATGCAGACGGGCGGGAAATGGTTCGACGGGCCATCGAGTGGCTTGCTCTCAGAGAGCAATCGGCCCAGCCATATTTGATTTATCTCCATTTGATGGACGTGCACAACCCGTACCGTCCACCCGCCGAATTCGAGGAGCGATTTGTCACCACCGTCGGTACCGACCGCTACCAAAATGCCATACCTGCGAAAGAGGACATGCCCAGCGCCGCCGATCTCCAGTTCATGATGGAGTCCTACGATGCTGAGATTGCTTACGTCGATACACTGATCAGCGACATGCACACGGCAGCGGAGGCCATAGGTTCCAAGCCACTCGTCATGGTAGTCACCTCCGACCACGGCGATGAATTCCTCGACCACGGGGGGCTCGGACACGGGCGAACCCTCGAAATGGAGCTTCTCCGCGTACCGTTGATCGTGTTCGGCGACGGTATCACTACGAGGAGAGAAGAGCATCTGGTCAGGCTCGTCGATGTCGGCCCGAGTCTCCTCGAAATGGCGGGGGTGACGATTCCACAGGATTGGGACGGGAAACCGGTCTTTCGGTCCATGCCGAAGTCGGTTGAGGTCACCGAGTCGATCGCCAACTATCGCCGGCTGATGAGCCTGACGACGGTTGACTGGCATTCGGTTTGGGATCGTGGCGCAGACACCATCGTGTTGTACGACAGACGCGACGATCCGCGAGGCTTGATTGATGTGGCCAGTGCCTCTCCTGACATTGTGCGGATTTTCCGAGAGCGCTTCTCATCGCTCGCTCGAGAGCGCGCGGTGATGCTACGCAGCCTGAGAGAAAGCATGGACGATCTCGTCAACAAACTGAATTCCGTCCAGATTGGGGTTGAAACGGAGGAGCAGCTTCGTGCCCTCGGTTATGTCGACTAGCCGGGTTCTTTCACCGAGTATCTGCTGCGGGCGCTGAAAGTAGCGAGAGGATTGACCCGGCAGCCTTCGGTATGCTGTATCTCCTGGCGGTGGATAGGGCCTCCTTTCTGAGCCGATCTCTCAGCTCACGACTCTCCACAAGACGCTTCGTGGCGGCAATGCACGCTTCTCTGTCGGCAGTATCCACAACCAGAGCGTTCGCCTCATCTTCCGCATATTCTCCCGTTCCTCCGTGTTCCGGAACGATCACCGCGCAGCCGCACGCCATAGCCTCGAGTGCAGTTCTTCCGAATGCCTGATATGTCGAGAAATCGACGAACACATCGCTTTCTCTCAAGGTCTCCGCCACCTCCTCGCGAATGAGAACACCAAGGTGTTGATATTCGAAGTCCCGGCATAGGGCAAGAAATCCTTCCTCCTCAGGGTCACAGCCGAAGACGGTGATTTTCACATTCGTTCCGTACTGTTTTTTGATGCTTCTGAGGATCTCCATCGTAGAACTGGCGGCTCGTCGTGGTGTTTTCGGTCTGACCATGGCGGCGATTCGAACCGGTTGATCGTCCCCGGCGTTTGATGCGTGGTCTGCTCGCGAAAAATAGACGCTCGTGTCGAGACTCGGTATGACCTTTTGAACCGGCACACCGTGCTTCTCCTCGACGGTGTGGCGGATCCAGTCGGTTTTGGCGAAGCGAATCATGTTTGGAATCAGCCCGTAGGAGTCGAACGCCTCCCTCTGCAGCGATTCATTGTTGCGGCAGATCCATGGCTCGTAATCCTGGATGTAGTACGCCGGCACCAGGCGGGGGATCCTTTCAACGATTCTCCTGATCAGCTTGACGGAGGTGAATATTGTTGCCACGACAACGTCGTACTCCTCGGCCGTGTTGGCGAGTTCCTCGACGTTGTTGAATCCAACGAACACCGATGGATCGACAGCGGGGTATCGCTGGTAATAGCGATCAACGGCCCTTTCCGGCACGGCCACGCTGGCGTGTGCGCCCAGTTCCCGTATGCCGGTCGTCTCCTGGACAATGGAGTGCACGCCACCACCGCCGCTCTTGACCGGTAGCACGAACAGAATGCGTGAAGGCGAATCTCCTCGGATCCCCCGATCCCCGCCAGGATCGCGATCTTCGCTCTTGACTGCCCTGCCGACCTCCTGCCTGAATTGATCGCGGATACCGACAAGGATCGGGTCCTCCTTGCACTCTTCCACGGCTTTGCGAATCCTCGCGGCCGGGTATTTTTTCTGGAGGATTGCGCCGCTTTCCTTGGCCAGCCGATCGCGGACGGCCGGTGAGTAGGATTTCGATTTTTCGTGAAAGACGTAACAATCGGTGGCGATGACGACGCGAAAACCCGCATCGGTGGCCCGAAAGCAGAAATCGTTTTCTTCGCCGTAGCCGCGAGGGAACGATTCCTCATCGAATATGCCGATTGTATCCAGGACAATTCGTTTGATGCCGAAGCAGAAGCCGTTGGCCAGAGCGACACGGGGGTAATCCGCTGAGGCGCACGACTCCGCGATTCGATCCATGTCTTCAACCGTTAAGCCCGCCGGAATCTCGTTCACTGCGAGCCGACCGTTCTCGTCGATGATCTCGGGGACCGATTGCCAGCTTGCCGCATTCGAAAGTGGTCCGACGATTCCTATGTCAGCTGATTGGAAAGCCGTGCGGGCGAGTTTTCTTAGCCAAGATCTGGGTACCTGCGTGTCGCTGTTCAGCAGGACTATGAACTCTGCCGAGGAGTGTTCAATTCCAGAGTTAGCCGCTTTGGTGTATCCCCCGGCTGAGTCCCGTCGAACGAGTTTGACGTGATCGTGGGTTGATGCAAAGCGGCTCAGAAACTGTGCGGTTTCCTCACCAGAACCGTCGTCGACGATGATCAAGGTGTGGTGACGACTGGTGGTGGAGATTACCGAATTGAGGCACCGGCGTACCTCCTCCAGGGAATCGTGGACACAAACAATAACGTCGATGCGGAGTTCGTCGGTGTTTTGAACGCTCAATAATCTGTCGGCCGTCGGCAAGCCATGCTGGGACTCGCGGTCTGTCGAAACCGGATTGATCATTGCAACCAACTCGTCCCGGTGTTTCTGAACCCACGCTCCGACTTGCCGAAAGAGCAGGTTCAGGCGATCTTGCTTGGTGGCTGACTGTTTTTGTGACCGCAGCTTGAATGGACCAAACCTCCGGACCGGTTCGTTCGTGATGCTCTCAAAGTGTTGTTGGGCCTGTCTCAGGAAAACGAGCAGCTCCTCTGTCGATCGCTCCAGATCACGCTGTCGAGATTTCGATTTTCCGGTCTCGTTTCGCCACCTGTCCAACTCCGTTTCCAGTTGCCCAACGGTGATTTTCAGATCAGATACCCGGTTGCTTTCGTGATCGCGGGCCGCTTCTGCTTCGGCAAGTTTTGCAACCTGCGGTTCGAGGTCTTCAATCCTCTGTAACGCCTGGCGACGTTCTTTCTGCGCGAATTCGAGCTTACCGCTGGTTCGAGTGACTTCCTTTTCGGCCCTTTGACTTCGCGCCTCGAAGCTGCGGCACCGTTCCTTGAGTTCAGCAATCTTCTTTTCTGAAATCTCGATTTCCTTCTCAAGTAGTTCCAGGCGATGCGCGCGGCTCTTGCTTGTGTTGCGCTCTCGGTCGAGAGACTTCTCCGTGTCATGGAGTCGGGCTTGGAGCTTCTCGATCTCCTGCCGGGCGGTCTTCGCTCTTTTCCGCAATGCCTTGTGCTCGACGTCGAGCTTCTCGAAATCCGGCCGAAGATTTTTCGACTCGCGCAGGTGGGCCATCGCCCGAGCTCTGACGGTGGCAAGATCACTGATGGGTTCGTGCTGTTTTTTCTGGGGATCTTCTTGAGAGTCTGGAGGGCTAACGGAACTCTTGCTCTCACTGTCGGCAGGGCGCTTGCGTTCAGAAATCTCTTCGAAAAGCCGCAGAATACGTTCCGCTTGGGCGGAAAGCTTCGGGATGTCGCCAAATTCGAGGACAGAGCCGCTTTCCATTGCGGCCGCGAGCTCGAGTTGGTCGGAGTTGAGAAGGTCGAGCTGTTCTTCCTTCGGATGTCGATGGCGAAATAATTCGGGTGAAACGAAAGACGTGATGTCGGCATCCGAGGGGCGGCTCAACCCGTCAACACCGGCATCGGTGAGGTTACCGAGAAGCTGATCGACCTGAGCAATCGGGTCAGCCACGATGTCTTCGAACGAGACGACAATGCGCGGTAGGCCAACACTCGATTTGAGAGCGTCAAGAACGTAACGCTCCCAGAGCGCAACTCCAACCGAAAGAGGAAACTCATTCCTATTTTTCAGTGAGTGCGCTACCTGTATCGGGGGCCGGTGAACGAGTACGCAGATAGGGGTTTCCACATGGCCTCGCCACATCGGAAACAAAAGGCAGAGGCGGGGCTCCTTGACCACCCATGGGCGGTGGGTATCCAGATCGCGGATAATCTTTGACACGTTGCGGGAAAATCGCTTCTGAGCATCGACCGGAACTCTCTCGAGACTGAAATCCGCGACTTTCCACCAATCGGCCCCTGATGACCAGAGCACAGCATCGTTTTCATCGCGGACATCTCGGCGCTCCCAGAATCCTTTTGGGTTTTCCGGATTCGCCCCGGTGCTGAGCTCCTCGGGACCAAAGTCCGCCCCCATGAGGTTGATCAACCGTGTAACTACAGATGTGCCGGAGCGATGCATGCCGAGTATGAAGATTTGCATGGTCAGTCCGCGTCGCGGGTTAAACGCCCGTCGAAGGCAGTAAGGTGATGGGTGCGACAATCAACCATTAGATTTCTACGTCTCCCCCGTCTGAGGGCTACTTCCAAGGTCGACCAGACTACCGAGACCCCATTTCGCCCGAATGAGCTCGAGCCGAGCTTCGAGATAATCTTGGTGAGCTCGGTTTTTCTTTCCACTCGATGTGATCAAAGAAGAAACGTATTCGACGACATAGCCGCGATTTCGAAAAGGTGCAAGATCGGGGTTGTCGGTGACGAACACGGGAGTGAAATCCCTGCTTCGGACCTGTCGCTGTTCGACCGCTTCGACTCCCTCTTGGGTGTTTTCTGGTGTCATCCCAAAAAGAAGGAAACCGATTCGGATCTGCGGCTGATCCACCGCAAGACACTTCCATCCCGGAACTGGCACCAGTGATTTGAGTTCAGCCCTGGATTCATGCTCGGGGTTCTGGCCGGTGGATTGAATGGTCTTTTTATTGCCGGGACTTCCGGTCGCCAGCTCGGCTGTGGACCCGTGGCCCTGTCCGAACGTCTCAAAGGCGCGAAGTTCAGGAGGTCTCGGCTGAGCCTCTTTGAGGCTTGCGCGGAGGACATCATTCGTGCTCGAGAGGTTCTGGATGAGTTCCCGATACCGTCGATTCTGGGCACGGAGCATCGCGATCACATCTTTGAGTCGTGAGTCGGGGCCCGAGTCGGTCATGGGATTTCAACCCGTGAAATGGTGTCAATTATGATCTGCGCGGCCCTTTCGGCGCCGTTTGGTTTGGCAATGATTTGGCATTTGTCCTTCATGGCCTGACGACGGTCCTTGTCCATCATAGCGTCGAGCACCTCGTCGAGGATGGGCAGCATTTCGTGATCGAGATGAACTGCCGCCCCATGAAGATCAGCGAATGCGGCGCGAGCACTTTGGTCGTCCATCGCCCGGTTGCGATTGGGCGCGAGCAGCGATGGCACACCGAAGCTGATGATCTCGTTGAATGAGTTGTAGCCTGCTGCGCTGATCGTGAAATCGAATGCTCGATAGTAGCGGCTGATAGGAAAGCACCTCAACCTTGGAATGCTCGGCCACAGGTCGAGGCTGATTTCTGAGGTGGTCCATTCAGCGAGCACCGGGCGGGCAATCCCCGTTTTTTCGAGTGTCTCGATTGCGCTGCCGATCAGGTCGATGACGTTGTAATTATTGCCGGCGCCGAGCTGGATGAGCGCGTGGGAAGCATCGGCATCGAGGCCGAGCGTGCGGCAGCTTTCCTCGCGAGAAAGGACTTCATCGGAATCGAGTAACCGAATTGGATCGACAAAAACGACCCCTTCGCGTTGTTCCACTGATGCCCCCGAGTCGAACTCGGAGGCCACGTCGCCAGGCTCGATAGTGAGATCGACATTTTCTCTGGATAACAGGCTCTGCGAGTTGTCCTGGTCACTGCGCCACATGCCTCGTCGGATCCAAATCAGTGGACAGTCGGGTCGCGGTAGTACGGCATCGCAAAGACCTTGATACACGATGTTTCCGTCGTATACCACCGCGCGGATGGAATACGCTTCCAACACCTGGTCGAGGGTTCTTTTGAACCACGCGTTCCAAGTTGCCATATCGGAAAGGGTGAGTTGCTGGCTCGGCACGTACTCAGCGTGGAATCCGAACTGGGCAATCACGGACAACGCCTGACTCATGGTCAGGAACACCGCCTCGTATGAGTCTGGAAGTCGCCGAGCAACTGCGAGAAGCCGCGACAGATGGCCCATCCCCACGCCGTTCGAGCTCACGAAGAGCAGTCGCGCGGTGGATCTCTCCCTCGGTGCAGACTGAGCCATCATGTGTCGATCACATTGTAACCACGGAAATCACCCGGCGAGTGGATGGGATCTTCAGTTGGGTGAATCGCCTTCCCGCAACTGGCGGTGTGCTTGATCTTGAGGCGTTACAGGAGCGAGCCTCTGAAAAAAACACCCGCCTCTCCATGAAGAGGGGCGGGCGCTAAAACAACGGTTTTGATTTTGCCGTTGAGGAGCCGTCTAGTACAGTCCGACGATCTCTTCTTCAGCGTCGAATGCACTCATGGCATCGATGTCCTGGATCGACAGACGCTGTTCACTTCTGGCCTTTTGCAGGGCCTCGTCAACGTCGGATGCGACATTGCTCGGAGCCGAGACTGCTGGCACTGCGCGACCGACAATCAGACCTGCGACCGCCAATTTGATGAATTTCTTTTTGTCCATTCGACGCACCCTCCTATTTGTTACGTTGCGTGACTCTAGATATTGCTCCTGATAAGGATAAATTTTATTAGCCCCATTGTCAACAGTTTATGGTGACCCACCTCACTTTTTGTCTCATCGCTGGCCGCCTCTGAGTCGCAACAGGTCTATTTTGATTGGTTTCGCCTTCGTCGAAATCAATTCGTAAAGAACCAATGAATCATAGGTTTTTGGTTCGAAACCACCGAAACACGACACCCCATGAGCCCTGTTTATTAGCGAATATTCATTTGTTGGAGCGCTCGGAACTGAGCCGCCGCAGAGTGGTGCAATGTCGCCACCGGTTGCCTTAGAAAGTGCTCGTTTTCGCTTGGCGATCATGTGGCGACTCAACGATTACTCCCCGAAGTCGGAAATGGAAAAACAAAGATTTTGAAATGACTACTCGAACTCGGGGCCGGGTTTTCCGTATACTGTCTTACGTGAGTTTGAGTAATAATCTCTTTGACAGCGGGATCCTGGTGCTGACGGCTGTTTTCCTGATGTCGTGTGGTTATGCTCCGTATGCCTGCGCCGAGTCGCCGACCGATCTCGACGGCTACGTGTGGCTCGACGTCAACGGCGATCAGCTGCCGTTCCAGGACGACGCGACGATCCAGGAGTGGCTGCGATCGCCGAATGTCCTCAGCCGGGAGAAGGTTGGGCGGGGGATCGCAGGAGTCGAGAAACTCGTGCTCGAGCATGAGGAGGTTCGATTTCACGCTGCATTTCGGAGCGTGGACGTGACTGTACGGAAGGCTGCGCCGAGGGGTGTAGAGAGGCCCAAGAAGTACCGGGACGCCGCGATCTTCGAGAGTGCAGCATATGAGCTCAGCGAGCTGCTCGGTATCGGCCGAGTGCCGCCGGTGGTCGAGCGCCGTGTCGGAGCCGACAGCGGAACGGTGCAGATTTGGATGGAAGAGACCCAACCCGAGGTCGTGCTGATCAAAGGAGACCAACTTCATCCGCCCGACCCGAAGAGGTGGCTTCAGCAGAAGCAGATCATGTACCTCTTCGACAATCTCATTGGCAACTCCGATCGAAACCAGGGAAATCTGCTGATCGATCGCAGCTGGAACATCTGGTTCATCGATCACACACGCGCGTTCAAGCGGTCATCCACGCTCATCTATCGCGACAAGCTGACGGTGTGCGAACGTCGACTGTGGAAGTCGCTGCGCGAGGTCGACGAACTGACCCTTCGTGAACGATTGGAACCGTATCTGGAGAGCCAGGAGATCACCAAACTGCTGCTCAGACGACGCCAGATCATCCGTCACATCCAGTCGTTGATTAAGAAGAAGGGAGAAAGCGCCGTGCTCTTCGATCTGCGACCGCCCGCGGCGGAGTTGGCTACCTGGGCCGACTGAAATCGGCCAGTCCTTGGTTGACGGGTACGCCGCGAGCGGCACGTCTGAGGGCCAGATTGGTTCTGTCGGCGACTTTTTTTAAATGGAGCCGGCAAACGAGCTTGACCCGTTTGGATAAGGGCACCATGATATATGGAGTCATAAGGCGCGAGAACTGGAACGGAGGTGCGAATATGAAGAGAGTCACGTCATTGTTGTCTATTGTGGTGCTGGTGGCAGGTGTCCTCTATGCCCACGAGAACCAGACCGCCGACGAGAATGCGGCCGGCAACCAGCAGGTCAAGATCAAAGGGCCGTTCAAGGAGACCTGGGTAAGGCCCGACGCCGACATCTCGCAGTACACCAAGCTCTACCCATGGAAGGCGGTTTTCGAATTCCGCGATGTCGAGGACACGAAACAGCCGCGAACGTCGATCGAGAGGAGCCGCGGTGGATCCGGGCCCTACAAGGTCTCGGAGGAAGGCCAGAAGAAGTTCGAAGAGGTCGTGAGCGACGCCTTCGTGAAGGAGCTGGGCCGCAGCAAGCAGTTCGAGATCGTCGACGCGGTCGGACCCGACACGCTGCTGGTGCGGGCGATGGTTATGGACATCGTGTCTACGGTGGCCCCCACAATCGCCGGCACCGTCGACTCGTACATAGCGTCGCTCGGCGAGGCGACCATCATCTTCGAGCTGATCGACGCGGAGACCGGCGTGGTCCAGGCCACCACCGGCGAGCGCCGGCAGATCGTGCCGCCGGCGCGGGCGACGGGCGGCGTGGGCGGCGCGCCGATGAACTCGGCGACAATTTTGAACGACGTCAAGAACTGGGCGACTGTGGTCGCGCGCGAACTGCGCAAGGAGCTCGACAAAGCGCAGAAGCAGGCCGGAAAGAGGAAGTAGGACCGATCTTCGATCGGACACGCCAGCGGCCACATGATCGTGGCCGCTTTTTAACCCGCATATCTCACCAACTTTCTGCTGCGGGCGCCGATACACCGGACCCAGTGGTGTTTTCTCGCCTCGCGGTGCTCTCCCCGCCAACAACAGCGCCATGTGGCCGAAGGCTCGCCCCAAGGCGAGCCCATCGGACGCGCGCTGGTGGCGGTGAGACACAAGCGCCATAGGCGCGCTGTAACGTACCGCAAGTGCGCGCTCCGCGCCCCTCAGGTCGAAAACCCCGCTGGGCAAGGCACCTCGTCGCCCTCGCAACGAAACTCGGTGAGATATGCGGGTTAGTGTTCGGACGGCGACTCGCCCTTTCGGACATCGGACCTGTCGACCCTCTCCCGCACCACCTGCTGAGCCGCCTGCAGGCTCTCAACCGGCTCCATCTCGAGGATCGGGCAGCGGCGCGTGCGGTCGAACTCGCGGTACCTGATCATGGCGCCCGAAGCCTGCTGCCGTCCACTCGAGCCCGTCTTAGCCGACAAAAAAGGCGGCCCCCGGAGGGGCCGCCGATCGTCGATAAGATGGATCTTAGAAATCGAACTGGACTCCGGCGAAGACGTAGCGACCAAGCGGGTCGTACACCGAGTACAGGTTGACGCCGAAGTCGTCGTTGAAGGTCGGCGCCAGCGGCGGCTCCTCGTCGAAGATGTTGTTGACACCGAGGGTCCAACGAATGCCGTTCTTCATCAGGTACGACAACGAGAGATCGAACCAGTTGTGGGCACCGATCTTGTCGATGTCGTTGATGACCCACTCGGGCATCGCATCGGGGTCGCCGATGTCCGGGTTGGGGCTGGCATCGTCGACCTCCACCTCGCCGAGGTAGCGCCATGCGAGCGACACGAAGAGGTTGAAGTTGGTTTCCCAGGTGGCGCGGAACCGGTGCCGCCAATCGGGCACGGGCTGGCCGCACTGGAAGCCGAAGTAGCCGACGCAGTCGTAGGCGATCAAACCCGTGTCTTGGAAGCTCGTCATGGTATAGGTCCCGTTCATCTCGAGGGGCAGGAAGCCCGCGTTGCCGAGACCGATCATGTAGGCGCCGTTGAAGTCCACACCTTCGGCCGCGAGCTCGCCGATGTTCTGGTTAGTGTTTTCAATATACCCAGCGGTCGTCAGCCACAGGGTGCCGATCGAGTCGCGGTTGATCAGATCGCACAGCGCCGGGTCGCCGGTGTTGGCGCACGTCTGGAGGATGTCGTCAAACCCAAGCGCGCCAATGGTGTCCTGGATTTGGATGTCGTAGTAGTCGAGGGTCAACGAAAGACCTGGGACACCCGTCGGTGTGATCACGACGCCGGCGGTAATGGTGTCTGCCGTCTCGGGAACCAGCTCCGTGTTGCCTCCGCCCAGGTTGTTGTACTGGTCGGCCGGGTTGGCAAGGATACTACCGTACTGGCTCGGGGCCACACCGGTGCGAGCGCACTCTTCCACGGTGGCCGTGGGGTCGGGGCCGGCGCAGATGTCGTTCGAGCCGCCGAGACCGAAGCGCGCCGGCTGGAAGAGTTGCCAGACGTTGGGTGCGCGCACCGCGCGGTTGTAACCGCCGCGGAGCAGGAACGAGTCGCTGATCGCCCACTTGACGAGCCCCTTGTAGGTGTTGAAGCCGCCCGAGGTGCTGTAGTCGGAGTAGCGATAGCCGAGCTCGAGGGTCAGATCCCGGAAGGCTGTCCGGTCCTGAACGAGGGGCAGACCGAGCTCGAGGAAGAACTCCTGGACATCGTACGAGGCTTTGACCTTGGGCACGCCACCGCCCTGACCCGTGGCGCCACCGAACTGGTAGACCTCGTCGGGGAAGCTGGCCAGCCACTCTTGGCGGTACTCGAAGCCGGCGGCGAGCGCGATGCCTTCACTGGCGGACCCAAATTTCCAGCCGTAGTCCTCGAGGTCACCGGTGAAGGTGAGGTTGGCGACCTGGGTCTTGACGCGACCGTTCTGCACGATATCGACGGAGAGGTAGTCGGTCATCTCCTGGGTGATCGCGCCCTCCTCGTAGAGGTTATAGGGCACGCAGTTGTCCGGGTCGTTGAGGCAGACCGGATCGCCGGTGTCGGGGTCGGTGACGACAATGACCGCGTTGTTCAAGCGCGCGATGCTCATGTCGTTGTTGTAGACGTCGGTGCTGTTGTTCTGCGCGTGCAGACCGTAGAAGTCGTAGCTCCACTGGTCGTTGATTTCGCCGCGGATACCGGCGACGATGCGCAGGGTGTCGTGGCCGAGCGCGTTGAAGCGCGGGTCGCCCTCGACGTTGCGTTTGCCGATGTAGACCTCGGCGAGGTCGGTCGGGCCATAGCCGGTGCCGGGGCCGCAGATGGTGTTGCGCTGCTGGTCCGAGAGCAGCGGGTTGTCGCAGTTAATGGCGCTGCTGTTGAAAAAGGTACCCGTGAACGCGATCTGCGCGTCGGTGAAGTTGGACATGGCCATCACTTCGATGTAGGGCTCGAAGTGGTCGTTGACCGTGTAGTGCGCGAAGGCGCCGGCGGTGAACTTCTCGTCCGGCCGCTGCAGGTGGTTGTACGGACCATAGTTGAAGACCGTTCCCGCGCGGGGCACGAACTCGTTGCCGTTGCCCAGCATCCAGTCGCCGTTGTCAGATCCATCGGCGTTGAGGGCGATGAATCGTCCCTCCGCGATGGTCGACGAGCCGCCGCACACCGGGCCGTCGCTGTCGGCCGACACCGCGCAGTTGGTGTAGTCGCGATCGCCCTTGAGGAGCGCGTTGATCTTGCGGTAGGTCCCGTACGCCACCGCGTGGCCCTTGCCGTCGGCGAACTTGCCGCCGAGCGAGAAGTAGGCGTTGATGGCTTCACCGTCGCTGGTGCTGCCGGTCGGCGGATCGAAGCCGCGTTCGTTGTTGATGTCCTGCGCGAGCTGGTTGTTGTTGTTGTGGTTGTAAAAACTGTACTGCAGCCCACCGCGGAAGCCCTCGAAGTCGGTGTCCATGATGAAGTTGACGACACCCGCGACCGCGTCGGAGCCGTAGACCGTCGACGCGCCGCCGGTGAGAACGTCGACCCGTTTCACCAGCGCGGCGGGAACCTGGTGGATGTCGGGAGCGTAGGAGGCACCACCCTGCCACGCATCACCGGCCGCCAGGCGGCGACCGTTGACCAGCACCAGAGTCCGTGCGGACCCGAGGAGCCGGAGATCGATTGTCGCCATACCGGACGCACCGTTGGCGATGGTGGAGTTCTGCGAGGCAAAGACCTGCGGCAGGGTGATCACCAGGTCCTCGAGGCGGTTGACACCGGAGTAGGTCAGCTCCTGTTGGACCTCCATCACGGTGACCGGGCTCAGAGCGGTCAGGTCGGCCCGCGGAATCAGCGAACCGGTGACCGTGATCTCCTCCTCGAAGGATCTCTCCATGGACTGTTCCATGGCCGCCTGTTGCTCAGCCGTCAGCTCTTCTTCCTGCGCAAACGCAGGTCCAGCCAACAGCAGGCAGGTGATGCAAAGAATTGTTCTATACCACGAATTCATATCCCTCCTCCTTCAATTTCCCGGTCGACAAAAAACGAGTGCTTCCGATGCGCACCGAAAAGCCCCGCTGATCCGAGATCAGCGTCCTCGGTGTGCGGCACAGCCGTACCCCCTCCTCTCTTTGGGTGTGGCGCTCACGGGAGCGCCGGCTCGGTTCGGATTGTGATTCTCCTCCCAGTGAACACAAAAACATCTTCAACGTTTTATGCAAAATTCGAACCATTTCGGGTTTTGAGACCCTTTCGCGCTCGGTAAATTTTCGCAGGAGATGCTACCCGCGGTTCACACCGTTGAGCAGCTCCGGCTTGCACCGGTTAAATCCTTGATAAATAAACCATTATTCTGTCCGCCGAGGCACCCGCAGGTTGCTGTCGAGTGAGTTTGACGCAGCCTCCCGGCATGCCGAAACGGAAGAGGAGGCCTGCTGCACATCCTTTGCAGGATGAAGCTCCGTCCGGTTTGTCGTACACGATGTACGAGATTTCGTTATCAGAAATGAGAATTAGTATTGTTAATTATGATTCATACTGAGAACACATTTCAAAGTCCTCGATCTATTACCACCGCTGGGTGCCGTGCATCGGCGTCCGCAGCGGGAAGTTGGTGAGATATGCGGGCTGGAAGGAGCGAAGCCCGAAGCACATCGCCGAATGGGCAAAGCCAGATCTCGGCAACCGTATGCAGTGTGCGGGCGTGCCGTCAGGAGTTGCTCAGAAACGTGACGAGCTCGCCGGCGGTGGCAGCCTCTGGATCGTCCGGGGCCAGCTCAACGAAACGCTCGAGATGCGTCTTGGCCTCGTCGTTGGCTCCTTCCCCGACATAGATGAGTCCCAGGTAGTAGTGGGCCCGTGCGCGATTCGGGTCGACCGCAAGTACCTTGGAGAATCGATCCTTCGAACGCTCGCTGTCGTCGGCGTCGTAGGCCGACATGGCGAGCGCCCAGAGACCGTCGACCGCGGCATCGGGCTCGACTGCGGCCAGGCTGACCAGCGCGTCGAGCAGGAGCTGCTCGTCGCCCAGCGCGAGGGCGGCGTTGTAGCGGATGCGGATGGCCTCCTCGTTCGTCGGCTCGTCCTCGAGCATCGCCTCCGCCACCGCGATCGCTTCGCGGTAACGCTCGGTCTTCAAACCCATGGTGGCGACCCCGAGCTGGGCCACCTTGAGGTTCTTGTCCATGTCGAAGGCTTCCTGGTACTTGGCGTACGCACCCTCATAGTCACCCTGTTTGTAGAGCTGTACGCCTTCGTTGAAGGCCTTCTTGGCGTCCTCGGCCAGCCGGCCGGCCTGCTCGAGGGCGTCCTGGGCCTCGGCGGCCTTGGCCTCGTCACCGAGCCCGCGGTAACCGTCCCAGCGCGCCCTGAGCACCATCTCGTGGGTCGACCCCAGCTCGATCGCCTTTTCGGCCGCCTCGACGCCTTCCTGGTACGAGCCCTGTTCCACCAACGCAACGGCCAACGCACCCCACGCGCGCTCGAACTCGGGGTCGTGCTCGACCGCCTCCCGGAACCGCTCGACTGCCGCCGGATATTTCTGGTCGCTGAAGGCCGCCGCGCCGGCGTTGAAGGCAGCGATCGCCGGGTTGGAGGTCGTGGTGACCTCCAGGCCCTCGACCGCCGGGGTCTCGCCGGGGTAGATGGTGAACTTGTAGCGCGCGGTCCCGTCCTTCTGCCAGTTGTGCTCCGTCTGCATGGGTTGGTACCCCACCTTGTCGAAGCGGTAGTAGTAGATCACTTCGATGACCTCGAAGTCGACCTTGAAGACGCCCTTCTTGTCGGTCGTCTCGACCTCGTTGAAACCGCCGGGCACCTGCTCGGACGTGATGGTGACCGTGACGCCCTCGATCGGGTTGCCGTCCGGGTCGAGGACCTGGCCGATCAGGCGTGCCTTGCGAATCGCGAAGGCGGATCCGGAGGCCATCAGGATGACGACCAGAATCCATGCAACCATGCGCATTTTCGTGTGCATCAGATCACCTCTCTTCGTGTTCGAATACCGGTAACGCCCGCGGCCCGACCTCCTCATCGAGGCTCGGATCGCGAGTCCGTCTCAATCGCAACGGGCTTACCCGTCGTGGCCGTCAGTATAACGCGGAGACGGTCAATAGTCTCGCGTCTGAGAAAGGCTGCGCGCAGGCCGCGGCCACGGACAATTTACGAATAAACCTCGTGCGGGTCTGCCGATGGCGCGGTATCTGCGCCATACTGGGGCCATGGATTGCTTCAACTCGGAACGGCGGACTTTCGCGCTGATCGCCCTGCTTCACGTTGCAGCGGTCGTAACCTGGGGCTCTCCCGTCGAAGCCGGCGAGTCTCTCTTCGCCGGTCACGAGGTCTTCGAGCTCACCATCCGGGCGCCGTTTACGGAGCTGATGCGGCACAAGAAGGACATTCCTGATGTGACCGGAAGCTTGGAACTCGCCGACGGCACCTCGATCCCGATGACCTGCAACAAGTACGGTATCAGCCGGCTCCGCGAATGCCAGTTGGCCTCCCTCGTGATATCCGTCAAAGAGAGCGATGTCCGCGGCACGCCGTTCGAAGGGCTCGAGACGCTCCGGCTGGTGACGCCGTGTCGTCTCCGGGGTGACTACGACAAGTACACGGTGCTCGAGTACCTGGTCTACCGGAGTTACGCCGTGATCGCCGAACCGGCACTGCAGGTCAGGCTCGTCAGGGCGCGATTTCACGACAGCAAAAAGCCGGCCAAGGAGGAGACGGGTTTCGCCTTTTTCATCGAAGACATTGGTCGCGCGGCCGCCCGTAGCGGTCAGGTCTGGCTGGATATTCAGTCGCAGCGGGTTTCTGATCTGGATCCGACGCAGCTCACGGTGATGACCCTGTTTCAATACATGATCGGCAACACCGACTGGTCGGCGGTTCTCGGCCGCTCCGATGAACGCTGTTGCCACAACGTCGCCGTCTTCGGTCGGGTGGATGTCGGCCTCAACACCGTCGTGCCGTTTGATTTCGATCAGACCGGGCTCGTCAATCCGCCCTACGCGGCGCAGCCAGATGCCGGCCTCGGCATCCGCCGAGTGACCGATCGCAAGTATCGTGGGCTCTGTGTTCACAATTTCGAACTGCCGGCAGCGATCGCCGTTTTCAACCAGAAACGGTCGCGGGTCGCAGCCCTCTTCAACCAGGACGGGCTTCCCTACCCGGAGGCCCGTGAACGAGCGTTGAAGTACATCAACGGTTTTTTCGACACCATCAATGACCGCGGGAAACTCGAGCGCAGGATCGTGCGCGACTGCCGGTAGGGCCGATCTTGTCGTCCGCCTCCTGCGGCGGTATAGCGGCAAAGTAGTGGGTCAGTCGGATGCCAAGAGGAGCAGGTCCATCTTGCTCGAATAGCGGCGCTTGACGGCGTCCGAAGCAGCGACGGCCTCGGCACGGCCGAGCCAGTGTCGGGCTTTTCGCTGGTTTCCCTTTTGCAGGTAACTCATACCGAGCAGAAAGCAGAACTGATCCTCGTTCCTTTTTTTTCGGATGGCGTACTTGAGGTGGTTGATGGCGGTATCGTAGTCCTTTTCGAGATACGCTTCGCGGGCACGTTGGAAACGAAAATAGGGGTTCTGCTTTCGGTGGCGCGCCACGCGTCTCCGGAACTCTGCGGCTCGCTCCGCATCGCCCCGGCTCTCATAGAAATTGACCAGATTACTCATGGCCACGAAATCCTCTTCGTCACTCTTCAGAGCCTGCAAATACGCCGCCTCGGCGTACTCGGGATGGTCGGTCCGCAGATACAGAGTGCCCAGGTTCGTCCAGGCCGGCGAGAAACGCCGGTCGTTCTCCGCCAGAGCCCTGCGAAAATAGCCAAGCGCTGTTGCCACATCGCCCGCCTGCATGTGCTCGACCCCCATGTTGTTGTAGTAGTGCGCCAGGCTCTGCGTGTCGGAAATGGTGCGTGTGTCGTAGCTGGTCCTGAAATCATCGATATTGAGATCGACCACGTGCTGACCCGACGGCCCCAGATCCACGGAGACGTTGACGTGCCGGTTCAGAAGAAAGAAATCGTTTTGAAAGGCCCAGTCGGGCGGGATAACCACCTCTTGGTAGCGCGCCTCCAGGCCCACGTAGCGAGCCAGGGCAACGAACATATTGGAGAAGGACAGGCAGTTGCCCCGTCGGAGCCGGAACGTCTCGGAGGCTGTGCGGGTCTCCCCTTCGAACTCGAAACCGAAGTCTCCATCGTTGATGATCGCGTCGATCAGCTCTTTCAGTTTGACCTGGCTCGAGGCCTTGCGGTGCACGCTTGCATCCAAGAACTGGCGCATCTCGACGCTCACAGCGAGCACCTCCTCGTTTGCAACGAGATGGGGTACGTCCTGGCCCCGACTGAGGGGGGCCCCCACCAGCAGTTCGTGGGGCGCGACCGTCCCACCGTCGAGGCTCATCGACCCGCTCCCACAGGCACATGCGAGGGTCATGAGACAGGCGAGGGAGATGCGATTCCGCATAATGAATAGGCTGGTCAGCCCGAGAAGAGCTTCTCAGTTGTCCGTTTCGATTTCCTTCATTTGAAGGATATCAGGCTTGTGCGATCCTGGAAGCGTGCGGCCGCCGTTTCAAAATGGTACGTAGGAAACAACGATTGGTTCATTTCTATTGCTGAAGTCCACCTCGACGATGGTCCGCTGTCTATTCAGGATCAGTATGTTCTCGGAAAGCTCGCGGCCGGGCATCGAGACAACAATCGAATACTCTCCGGCGGGGATATGAGTCATGTTCAGTTTCGGCTGCGTTTTCTCCCGCATCATCCCCGCGACACGAACAGTGCAGCGCAGCGGCGTCGACTTCACCCGCAGTGACCCCTTCCCCTGGTAGAGGGTCTCTATTTCTTTCTCGAAGAAGTTGCCTCGAACGGTGACCTCGACTCCCGGCGGGATCCTGATCACGCCCGAGAGTGTTTCGTATCCCGGCTTGCTGAAAGAGATCGTGTGCTCACCCGCGGCGAGCCCCTCGATCGAAAGCTGCGGAGTGTCTTTGGTCTCGGTCCTACCAGCGATCTCGACGACGCAGTTCTGGGGCGCCGACGTAACAACCAGGTTGCCGACGAGCTGCTGTGCCGTTTCGGTCTCGGCCTCCTTCTTGTAGAGCACCACCGGCTCGGGAGAGAGTCCGCTGATCTTGACCTCGATCGGGAAACTCGAAACCTTGACCTGAATGCTTTGCGGCACGAATCCGTCCTTCTCGACCCGAATAACGCGCGTGCCGTGTGGCACATTCATCAGGAAGAGGCCATCCTCCTTCGCGCTCGAGGTCCCCATGAACATATCGTCGAGGTAGACTCGGAGCCCTGGCGGACACGACACCTGAATATCACCGGCGGACGACACCGCCGACACGCTCATCACGAAAAAGAGACAAAGCCAACGCGCAGTCTTCATGTTCCCTCCGGCCGGGCCCTCATTGGCCACAGTTTACATTGCCCATGGGTGGCCTCGGATACGGTCTGATGGTCGCTGCTCGATTCATGTTGTCGGATACGCTGCCGGCACATGCTACAATCCGCGGTCGATTGGAGCCCGCCCACGTCACGGGGTCCCGTGTGTGGTTGGGCTGGGAGGTGGCGATGCAGATCATAGTGCGTTGGATTTCCATCCTTTTTGTGGTGTTTGCGGCGATCCCTGCGGTGGCCGGGAACGTCGGATTCTTGGACACGGAACGGGCGATCAAAACTGTCAAGGAGGGTCAGCGGCAGTACCAGGCCCTGGACGCATGGGCCAATCAGAGAGCCGATGAAGTTGAATCGAAACAACAGCGCGTGACCGAACTCACCCAACGACTCAATGCCCAGCGCAACGTCGCATCGGCTGACGCTATCAGACAGCTCGAGGAAGGTCTTTTGCAGGCGCAGCGTGATCTCGAGGATGTCGGGAGGGCGCTCCAACGCGACTTTGAGGCCAAAAAGATGGAGCTGCTCGCCCGGGTGGCGACTCAGGTCCGCGATGTGGTCGGCGAGTATGCCGCAACCAATGGGTTTGACGCGATATTTGTGTTCGAATCGCAGCCGCTGGTCTACGTCGCCGAATCGGCCCTCATCACGGATACCGTGATCCGGCTCTACGACGAGCGATTCCCGGTCGAGTGAGGGTTCTTTGCGGGTGCAAATTCTCAGATGTACTCTCTGTCCTTCCTAGGCAGAGCGAAACTCTTTCAGATTGTCGGCGTATCTTACAGCTGTTGCGAAAGGAAAGCGGTGGAGGTGCACACCGTGAGAAGTGCGACGATCGTGGGACTGGTGGTAGTCCTTTCTGCCGGTTCCAGTTTTGCCGGGAACCAAAGCTCCGGCTCCGGGCCGAATGGGCTCGAAGAGCTGACAAAGCAGAAGGGTTTTTTCAAGACCACCTTGATCAACACCGACGCGCAATTTTCGGGCTACAGCAAGCTTTGTCCGAAGCGAGTCCTGCTCCAGTTTCGAGGTCCAGGCCCCGCGCAAGATGAATCGACCACGGGATCGATGATTCGCAAGAAGAGCCGCGGTGCCGCGATCCCCGAGGGCGGGGATCTGGCGACCTTCAGGCAGACCATCACGGATGCTTTCATGAGTGAATTGGCGAGCTGCGAACTCATCGAACTGGTTGAAGACAGTGGACCGGAGACGCTCATCGTTCGGGCCACGATCACAGATATCGTGACCGATATTGCATCGAAGTCCGGGAAGGCGGGCAAGACTCCGAAACCTTTTACGGTCCAGGGAGACATTACCTTCGACCTGATCGACGCGGAGACCGGCGTCTTGCTGGCCCGCTTCGGTGAGAGCAGAAAAAGCCGGAAGGCCGGCGATTCTGTGACCTCACCCGACGCCGGCGCCGAGTGGGCGAATATCTGGTTATGGGCCGAGCGGGCTGCAGCGGACTTTCGCCAGGAGCTGGAACGAGTGCTCAGCGAGGATCGGGGCTAAGCCGAGACCAGATCATCGATGATGGCGTTGAAAGTCGCGCTCGGGCGCATCGCTTTCTCGACCATTGCATCGTCGGGCAGATAGTAGCCACCGGCATCTACCGGGCTTCCCTGAGCGTATAGTAGCTCTTCTGAGATCTTCGCTTCGTTCTCTTGGAGTTCTGCTGCCACCGCGGCGAATCGGGCCTGTATCTCAGCGTCTTTGGTCTGCGCAGCCAAAGCCTGAGCCCAGTAGAGAGCCAGATAGAAGGTGCTGCCCCGGTTGTCGATCTCGTAGACCTTGCGCGAGGGGAGCCTTCCGTTCTCCAGATACATCGCGATCGCCTCGTCGAGGGTCTCGGCGAAAACCGCTACCTTTTCGTTGCCCGTGTTTTCGGCGACCATCTCGAGGGATGGCACCAAAGCACAATACTCTCCGAGCGAATCCCACCTCAGGTGACCCTCGGCCAGGAACTGTTGCACGTGCTTGGGGGCCGAGCCGCCGGCACCGGTCTCGAAGAGTCCACCGCCGTTCATCAGCGGTACGATCGACAGCATCCTGGCACTCGTGCCGAGTTCGAGGATCGGGAAGAGATCCGTCAAATAATCACGAAGGACATTGCCAGTTACCGCGATAGTGTCCGCGCCGCTGCGTACTCTCTCAAGAGTGAATTTCATCGCATCGACTGGCTTCATGATGCGGATGGCGAGACCAGTGGTGTCGTGATCGGGCAGGTACTTCCTGACCTTTTTGATGATCTCGGCGTCATGGCCCCGA
>Ga0316198_10000057_pt1 | contig 42451 bp, 38 predicted proteins | sample OudBieAanoxic_MG_FD_204935 | JGI IMG/M metagenome (GOLD analysis project Ga0316198, IMG submission 204935) | Coastal sediment microbial communities from Oude Bieten Haven, Netherlands - site A anoxic | ecosystem: Environmental > Aquatic > Marine > Coastal > Sediment | place: Netherlands... | reverse complement strand
CCCTCGGTCACGGGCTCTTCCGCCGGCGCGGGCGGGGTCGGTGACCCCTCGGTCGCGGGCTCTTCCGCCGGCGCGGGCGGGGTCGGTGACCCCTCGGTCGCGGGCTCTTCCGCTGGGACCGGGTCGGCCGGCGGCAGCTGCTCGGGGTCGGCGGCCGGGGTCGGCGAGGTCTCGGGGGGCTCGCTCGGCCCTGGCTGCGCTTGTGTCTGGTCGTGCTCAGGTTCGGTCAAGCTAGTACACCATGGTGAAGATGAGAGAAGCGATGATGAGGACGGCGAGGAGGGCGAGGACGAGCCGGACGGCCCGGCCCTGTGTGTCGATCATGTCTGCCTATCTGTAGTTCTTGAACTGCAAGGCCACAGGGTAGCCTTCCCCCTCTTCCTTGAGGCGAGCGATGACCCGCTGCAGCTCGTCCCTGGACTTGCTGCTCACGCGGACCGCGCCGCCCTGGATCTGCCCCTTGCACTTGGGGAACTCGTCACGGATGAGCTTGCTGATCTTCTTGGCGATGTCCTCCGGCAGGCCCTGGCGCAGCACCGTGACCTGCTTGTAGCTCATGCCGCCGGCGGAGACGACCTCGCCCCAGTCGAAGACCTTGAGCGAGAGGCCACGCCGGACGGCCTTGGAGCCGATGAGGTCCTGCACCGCCGCGGAGCGCATCTCCGAGTCGGTGACCACCGTCACGTCCTTGTCGGACAGGTCGATCTGGACCTTGGAACCCTTGAAATCGTAGCGGGTCGCGACCTCGCGACGCACCTGGTCGAGCGCGTTGACCAGCTCCTGGCGGTCGAACTCGCTGACGACGTCGAATGAGACGGTGCTGGCCATGACCTACTCCCCTGCCTCCGCGTGCGGCTTGTAGCTGCTGTCGATGCCTACTACCTGTTCCACCGGCCAGTCGCGCATACGCCTGACGCGCCCACGGTCATCGAGCTCCATCGTGCTGAAGGCGCGGATGCGGACCCGCTCGGCCGTCGCCCGTCGCGTGATGGCCACGTGCCAGCTCGCCAGGACGGTGCGCCCCGAGACCCATACGCGCTCGGCGTCGAACTCGATGTCATCCTGCTCCGCCGCCACGCGGTTCCAGTGCTCGCGCAGCGCATTGAGGCCCTCGAGCGGCGCCGCGAACGGGTCGAGCCGGTGCTCGGCGCCGTCGGCGAACAGCTCGAGCATGGCGTCGGGGTCGCGTCGCTCCCAGGCCTGCTTGATTCGAGCGAGAAGGTCCTGCCCGTCTCCGGGCGTCAACGTCGTGGGCACTCGGGCATTCTACTCGGCGTCATCCGCCCCCAACAGCGTCGCCAGCCGCTCGGCGATGACGTACGAGCGGCCACCACCCATGGTCAGGACGATGTCGCCGCTGCGGACGCGCGACGCGAGGTGGTCGGCGGTGGCCTCGGGGCTGCCCGGCGCAGCGACCTCCCGGCCGCTGATCGCGGCCACGGCCGCAGCCAGCTCGGCTGCGCTGGTGATGGTCGTATCGGGATCGCGCCCGGCCCAGATGTCGGCCACGACGACCTCATCCGCCTCGGCCAGCGCGAGCGCCAGCTGGTCGAGCATCGCGGCCGCACGATGGAAGGTGAGAGGCTCGTGGGCCAGCCACAGCCGGCGGCCGGGATGGAGCGCGCGCACGGCGGCCACGGTGGCGGCGATGGCGGTGGGGTGGTGGCCGTAGTCATCGATGATGAGCACGCCGCCCGGCTCGCCCTTGACGTCGAAGCGACGACCCACGCCCTCGAAGGACGAGAGGCCATCGGCAATCTCGGGCCCGCCCAGGCCGAGCAGCGCGGCGGCGACCGCGACACAGGCGGCGTTGGCCGCGTTGTGGCTGCCGGCCAGGCGCAGCGGTGCCGCCACCTGCGAGGACGGGCCGGGCAGGCCGCTGAGCCAGAGCAGCGAGCCGCTCAGGCGGTAGGCCACGTCCGCCGCCGGCTCGTCTGCCGGGGCCACGCTGACGACTCGCGAGCCCCAGTCGGACAAGCGCTCCGCCAGTTCGCGGCCGCCGTTGTCACCGACGTTGACGATGACCCGCCGCGAATCGGCGCCCGGCGCTCGCAGCCAGCGCTCGAAGGCGTCGACCACCGCCGTCCGGTCCTCGAAGACGTCGGGGTGGTCCCACTCGGCGTTGAGCACGACCGCGATGGCGGGGCGGTAGGGATCGAAGTTGCCGGCGTACTCGTCCGCCTCCACCACGAACGCGTCGCCACTGCCCCAGCGCGCGGTAGCGGCGACGCCGCCGGTGAGGGCCGGCGGCAGCAGCGCACCCACGAAGGCGCCGGGGTCGCGACCGGCAGCCACGAGCAGGTGCACCAGCCAGCCCGCGGAGGTCGACTTGCCGTGCGTGCCCGACACCGCCACCAGCCGTCCGCCCTGCGTGGCTGCGGCATCGGCCACGGCCTGCTGCCAGGCTTCGACCGGGACGCCGGCGGCGCGCGCAGCCACGAGCTCAGGATGGTCGGGCCGGACCGAGGTAAGGGCCTTGGTCACCGCCAGCCGGGCCGGGCGGCCGCTGTTGACGTGGCTCGCGTCGTGGCTGGTGGAGACCGCGATGCCGCGCGCCTCGAGGGCGGCCGTGTAGGGCGATGGCGCGCCCGGATCACAGCCGTCGATCGCGCCCCCGGCAGCGTGGGCCAGCAGCGCGGCCGCCGAAGCACCGGCCCCGGCGGCACCGACCACGTGGATGCGCTCCCCCGCTTCGATGGGCCGGGCCGCGCGGGCCGGGGCCAGCCCATGCGCCACGTCGGCCGCCCCTCGGATCACCCCGCCGCCGCCTCGAGCATGTCGAGCATGAGCTCGAGCGCCGCAGCGGCGCTGTACTCCTTGTTCGCCGCTCGCTCGCCGTGCCACTGATGCCGGCGGACCTCGTGGCCGGTCGGGCCGGCCGCAGCCACGTAGGTCAGACCCACTGGCTTGGCCGGCGCTCCGCCAGCGGGGCCGGCCACACCGGTGACCGACAGCGCGTAGTCGGCGCCCAGGCGCTCCCGTGCGCCCTCGGCCATGGCCACCGCCACCTGCGCCGACACCGCCCCGTGGTGCTCGATGGCAGCGGCAGGCACATCGAGGAGCCGCTCCTTCAGCTCGTTGCTGTAGCTGATGACGCCGCCCCGGTAGTAGTCGCTGGAGCCGGCGATGCCGGTGATGGCGTGGCCGACGAGCCCGCCGGTACACGACTCGGCGGTAACCACGGAGACGCCCAGGGCCAGCGCCCGGTCCTGCAGTCGCCGGGCCAGGGCGGCCAGCTCGACGCCCGGCGCGCTCAGTCGATGACCTTCGGCCGCTCGCCTTGCTTGACCCGCCATTCCACCGGCACCGCCTGCTTGCCCATGACCCCGTAGGCCTTCCCGTCGACGGTGACGCTGGCCGCCTTGGCATTGGCCGCTCGCAGGATGACGTCGGGGTCGACCCGCCAGGTGCGCTTCTGGCCATCGAGCAGCTGCACCTTCTCGGCGATGACGTCCCCGTTGGGCTTGGTCAGCTTGACCTTCGTCTTGCCGTCGATGGCCTCGACCCTGATGACCATCCTGTCGTTGAGCGAGCGGACCGCGACCTCCCCCACGGCGGGGTAGCCCCCGTCGATGGAGGCGCTGGCCCACACGACCCAGCGACCGCGGGGCAGCTGGAAGGAGCCCCGGAAGACCCCGTCCTTGACCTTCAGCACCTTGGCCGGTGGCGGGTTCTTGGCGGCGTCGGCATTGCCGCGCCACTTGAAGCTGACGGTGACCGACTCGGCATCGCTGGTGCCGGCCACCTCGAGCCGGCCGTTCTTGGTCTGCAGACCCTTCTGCGGCTCGAGCAGGGTCAGCTGGGCGGACGGGATGCCCGTGATGTTGGTGTCCTCCACGCCCTCGGGCAGCACCGGGCCAAGATCACCCTTGGGCAGCGAGGCGTCCTCCACCGGCACCGAGACGATGACCTTGAGCGGAGACGAGTCGCGCGCGGTCTCGGAATCCTTGCCCACCACGGTGAAGTGGTTCTCGCCCTTGACCACGGGCAGGGTCACGCTCCAGCCACCGCCGGCGTCCGCGTCGGTCGTGCGCACGAGCTGGTCGGCGGCCCCGGTGTCGGCACCGGTGGCCGTGATGATGGCGTTGGGCGAGCCCCGGCCACGCAGCGTCACGAACGGGTCCGCGCCGGGCTGCAGCTGGCGGATGGCCGGTCCGATGAGCGAGATCTCCGGGTTCTGGGTGAAGCGCACGAGCTGCAGGCCGACGTAGCCCACGAAGGAGAAGACGATGGCCGCGAGCACGAGCGCGACGATGAGGCCGCTGGTCAGCTTGAGGCCGCGGCTGGGTGTGGTGATGGGCTGGGGCGGCGGCTTGACGCTGGGGGTGTCCGCCGAGCGTGGCTGATCGATCTCCTGGCGCCAGCGAGCCAGCATCTCGTCGCCGTCGAGCCCGAGATAGGTGGAGTAGTTGCGCAGGAAGCCCTTCGCGTAGACAGGCGCCGGCAGGTCCGCGATGTCGCCGCTCTCGAGCGCCATGAGATGCCGCGCGCGAATCTTCGTCTCACGCTCAGCACGAGACAGATCGACGCCCTTGCGCTCGCGGGCGGTCTGCAGGATCTCACCGACATGTGGGGCACGCTGGGTCTCGAACGACCACGTATCCCCGCTCGTCGCTCGAGTCCCGACGCGTGCATCTTGGCGCGCGGTCATCCGGCGATGGAGCCCTCACTCGTTCACGGCACGCCCCGACCACGGCAGCCGCGGCGTGTCCATCAGTCTACTCGCTAACGGGGCTTCTTGACCATCGAGTTGAGTGAAGAGACGTGAAGGCTAGATGGCATCCGCATCGTCGGGACCCTTGAGCCAGTTTTCGGGTCCGTAGACCGCGCGCGGGACCGCCGGGTTGCGCGGGTCCTGGGGCCCCACGATGCCCACGCGCTCGAGCTCGTCGATGATGCGGCTGGCGCGGTTGAAGCCGACCTTCAGCTTGGTCTGCATCATCGACGTGCTGGCCTTGCCGGTAAGGATGACCAGCTCGGCCGCGCGGGGCGTGAGCTCGTCCTCGGCCAGCCTGGCCAGCCAGGCGAACTGGCCGTTCTCGCCGTCGTCGCCGTCTGCGGAGCCGACCAGCACGTCGGGGTCGTACGGCGGGTCGGGTTCCTGCTCGCGCCAGTGGTCGGCCACGGCCTTGACCTCGGCATCGGAGACGAACACGCCCTGGATGCGCACCGGGCGCGGCAGGTCGGCGGGCTGGTAGAGCATGTCGCCGCGACCGATGAGGTCCTCGGCGCCCGGCTGGTCGAGCACCGTGCGGCTATCGATCATCGAGGCCATGGCGAACGCGATGCGGCTGGGCACGTTGGCCTTGATCAGACCGGTGACGACGTTGACGCTGGGGCGCTGCGTGGCGAGCACCAGGTGGATGCCCACGGCGCGAGCCTTCTGGGCCAGCTTGACGATGGGCTCCTCGACCTTGCGGCCCTCCTGGATCATGAGGTCGGCCAGCTCGTCGATCATGAGCACGATGTAGGGCATGCGCTCGGTGTCGTCGAGCTCCGAGCGCTCGTTGTAGGCAGCGATGTTGCGCGTGGTCGACTTGGCCAGCAGCTTGTAGCGCTCCTCCATCTCGGCCACCGCCCAGGCCAGCGCGGCACGCGCCTCCTGCGCCTCCATGATCACGTCCGTGAGCAGGTGTGGGATGCGGCCGTAGGGAGCCAGCTCCACGCGCTTGAGATCGACCAGCACGAAGCGCACCTCGGTGGGCTTGGCACGCATGAGGATGCTGGTGACGATGGCGTTCACGCAGACGCTCTTGCCCGAGCCGGTGGCGCCGGCGATGAGCAGGTGGGGCATGCGCCCGAGATCCACGGCATAGGGCTTGCCCGAAACGTCCCGACCCAGCGCGAAGGTCAGCTCGCTCGTGGCCTCGACCATGTCGGCGTCCTCGTAGACGGAGCGGAAACCGACCATCTCTGAGGCATGGTTGGGGATCTCGATGCCCACCACGTCCCGTCCGGGGATGGGCGCCTCGATGCGGATGCTCCGCGCGGCCAGGGCCATGGCCAGGTCGTCGGCCAGGCCCTCGATGCGGCTGAGCTTGATGCGCGCGTCCGGCCGCACCTCGTACTGCGTCACGACCGGCCCGGTGTTGGTGCCCACCACGTGTGCTGGGATGGAGAACGAGCGCAGCTTCTCTTCGATGATGCGCACGTTCTGCTCGTGGTCGAGTCGCTGCACATCGGCGGCCTCGGTCGCCGGGTCGAGGAGGGTCACGCTGGGCAGGCGCCAGTCCTTCTGGTGCAGCCGTCGGCGGGCCACCTCAGCCGCGTCCGGGTGGGCCGCGTCGATCCGGGTCTGCTCGGCGTACGCCTCGAGCGCCGGCTTGTCCACGCCGGGCGCGTCATCATCGATGGCCGGCTGGGACGCGAGGGCATCGGCGGTGGCCACCGCCGTCGCCGGCTCGGCCAGCGCGGTCGCGGTCGCGGCGACGGGCCCTGCGGATGGCTTGTCCCCGCCGCCCTGCCACACGGTCTGGCTCACGGGGGCCGGGCTGGGTGTAGGCGTGGGCAACTCCGGCTCGGGCTCCACGGCGACCGCGCGTCGGCCGCGTCCGGCTCGGGCGACGGGGATGGCCGCCGCCGCTTGCGCCCCGGCCTCACGCCGTTCGCGCAGGGCCCCCTGGGTGCTGGCCACACCCGCCAGGGCCAGGGCCCAGGCGTTGCGACCGCCGTTGACGAACGGCGTGACGAAGGCCACGAGCGTGATGTTGAAGAGCAACAGGATGCCCACGAGCACGATGGCCACCAGGATGACGAAGGCGCCGACCGGGCTGACGAGGTCCGAAAGCGTGGAGGACAGGAGCTCTCCCAGCGCCCCCCCGCCCTGCTTGAGGTCGTTCGGGCTGTCGCCCTTCCCGCTGAAGAGATGGATCAGGCCCTGGCCGCCGACGAAGACGACGAGCCCGCCCACGGCCACGGTGATCCAGCTGTAGTCGACGCTCGGCGCGCGCTCGACGAGCACGCCGGCCACGATGAGCAGGATGCCCAGCAGCCACGCGCCCTGGCCGAAGAGCGGCCGCAGGAAACCGTCGACGTAGCCATTGAGGATGCCGCCGCCGGGCAGGAAGAGGGCGATGAGCGTGATGGCCCCGGCCAGGATGAGGGCCACGGCCGCGACCGAGCGCAGGGTCGAAGGATTGACGCGCGGCGCCTGGCTCTTCTTCGAGCGGGAGCTGCTCGAGCTCTTCTTGCGCGTGGCCATGCTGGGCTAGACCTCCACGATCACCGGGAAGACGAGTGGGCGGCGGCGTGTCTGCTCGTACAGGTAGGTGGACAGGTTGTCCTTGATCATGGCTTTCATCAGGCCGGCCTCGGCGAAGTGCTCGCCGGGCAACTGCAGGGCCGCCGCGACGCGCTCCATCGAGCCGGCGATGAGCTTCTCGTCACCAGGTGTCACGAAGCCGCGCGTCACGACCTCGGGCGCACCCACGAGGGTGCCCTTCTGCTTGTCCACCGTGACCACCACCAGGAACATGCCGTCCTTGGCCAGGGCCCGCCGGTCGCGCAGCACGATATCGCCGACCTCGCCGACCGAGACGCCGTCCACGTAGACCTGCCCGGCCTCGACCCGCTCGCCGCGCCGTGCGCTGCCGTCGGCGAGGAATTCGATGGGCTGGCCGTTCTCGAGGATGAGGATGTTCTCCGGCTCGAGCCCCACATCCTGGGCCAGCCGCCCGTGCTGTACGAGCATGCGGAACTCGCCGTGGATGGGGACGATGTAGCGCGGCTTGGTCAGGTTGAGCATGAGCTTGAGCTCTTCCTGGCTGGCGTGGCCCGAGACGTGCGCCCGCTTGATGGCGTGGTAGTAGACGTTGGCCCCGGCGCGGAAGAGGTTGTCCACCGTGCGCGCCACGTATTCCTCGTTGCCCGGGATGGGACTGGCGCTGACGATGACGGTGTCACCCGGCGTGAGCTTCACGAACCGGTTCTCGTTGTTGGCCATGCGCGCGAGCCCGGCCATGGGCTCGCCCTGTGCGCCGGTGGTCACGATGGTCAGCTTGTCCTCGGCTGTCGAGGCGATCTTGCCCTTGGGCACGAGGCCGGTGGAGGGCGGGCGCAGGTAGCCCAGGTCCTGGGCGATGCGCGTGTTCTGTTCCATCGAGCGCCCGAGTACGGCGGCCTTGCGCCCGAAGGTCTCGCTGGCCTCGAAGACCTGCTGCACGCGCGCGATATTGGAGGCGAAGGTGGCCACGATGACGCGACCCTCCAGCCCCTCCATGATGTCGTGGAAGGCCTCCCCCACCGTCCGCTCCGAGGGCGTGTAGCCGGGCACCTCGGCGCGCGTCGAGTCGGACATGAGGCAGAGCACGCCCTCCTGGCCGAAGGCGGCGATGTCCTGGAAGTCGGCGGGCTTGCCGTCGACCGGCGTCTGGTCGAACTTGAAGTCACCGGTGTGGACGATGTCGCCGAAGGGCGTGCGGATGCGCATGCCCATGGCATCGGGGATGGAGTGGCCGATGCGGAAGGCGGTGACGTCGAAGTTGCCCAGCTCGACCGTCTCGCCCGGCTCCAGCGCCTTGAGCGGATTGTTGCGCAGCTTGTGCTCCTTGATCTTGTTGCTGAGCAACCCGCGCGCGAGCGTGGAGGCGTAGACGGGCACGCCCGGGAACTCGGGTAGCACGTAGGGCAGCGCGCCGATGTGGTCCTCGTGGGCGTGGGTGATGACGAACGCGGTGACCTGCTCGCGCTGCTCCTTGAGGTAGGTGATGTCGGGGATGACGATGTCGATCCCGTACATCTCCTCCTCGGGGAACGCGAGGCCGCAGTCGACCACGATGGTCTGGCCGCCGAACTCGAAGACGGTCATGTTCTTGCCGATCTCGCCGAGGCCGCCGAGCGGCGTCACGCGGAGCACGTCGGAGCTCGACTTGGGGGCGCGTTTCACGGACATCTAGAACAGCCCGTACTGGTCGTCAGTGTTCATCGTCTCATCCTCGGGTGGCTCGACCGCCGGAGCGACGGTCGTCTCTTCGTTTGCCGCTGCGCTCGCGGCCGCAGGCTCTGTGCTGGCCGCCGCCGCGCGCTCGGCGCGGGCGCGGACGAGCACCTCGGGCACCGCCGCCATGTCGCGCTGCATGGTCTCCTTGAGCGAGCCCTGGCGCAGTGCCGCGGCGGGGTGATACAGCGCGTAGCCGGTGGCGGCCCGGGCGCCGGTGGCGGGATCGATGGGTCGGGCCGTGCCGTGGACGCGACTGATGCGGTCACCGGGCATGAACGTCTGCAGGCTGAAGCGGCCGAGCGTCACCAGCAGCGCCGGGTCGAGCACCTCCAGCTGCCGACGCAGGTACGGCTGGCAGGCACTGATCTCGTCGGGTTCGGGATCGCGATTGTCGGGCGGCCGGCACTTGACCACGTTGGTGATGAAGACGTCCTCACGGCTCCAGCCGATCATGCCCAACAGCTCCTGCAGGAGCGAGCCGGCGGCGCCTACGAAGGGGCGGCCCTGGCGATCTTCGTTCTGGCCGGGGCCTTCGCCCACGAACACGACCTCCGTGTCGGGATGACCCTCCCCGGGCACGGCCTTGGTCCGTCCACCGGCCAGACGGCAGCGGGTGCAGGTGCGAACCTCGGCCGCGATGGCCTCCAGGGCCGCGTGTCGCTCCGCGGTCGTCACGCCACTCCAGCAGCGCGCTCCGACGCCTTGGCCAGCCAGCCGTTGCGCACCACCACCTCGGCGATCTCGACGGCGTTGGTGGCCGCGCCCTTGCGCAGGTTGTCGGAGACGACCCAGAAGGCGAGGCCCTTGCCCGGCGGCAGCGACGCGTCGGCGCGGATGCGGCCGACGAAGACGTCGTCCACGCCCGCGCCCTCGAGAGCCAGCGGGTAGACGTCGTTGGCCGGGTCGTCGCGCACGATCACGCCGGGGACCTGCGCGAAGAGCTCCCGTGCCTCGTGGGGGGTCATCGATCCCTCCAGCTCGACGTGCACCGCTTCTGAGTGCGAGGTGATGACCGGGATGCGCACGGCCGTGCACGAGACCGGCAGGTCGGGCAGGTGCAGGATCTTGCGCGTCTCGACGGTGACCTTCCACTCCTCCTTGGTGTAGCCGTCCTCGCGGAAGACATCGATGTGGGGGATGGCGTTGAAGGCGATCTGGTGGGGATAGACGGAGACCTCGAGCTCCTCGCCCGCGGCGTGGGCGCGGACCTGGCCTTCCAGCTCGGCCACCGCCTTGTTGCCGCTGCCCGACACGGCCTGGTAGGTGTCGACGATGACGCGCTTCATGCCGGCGCTGTCGCGCAGCGCCTTGAACAGTGGCATCAGCTGCATGGTGGAGCAGTTGGGGTTGGCGATGATGCCCTCGTGCGCGGCCGCATCCTCGTCGTTCACGCCGGCCACCACCAGCGGCACGCCTGGCTCCATGCGCCACTGGCTCGAGTTGTCGACCACCACGGCCCCGCGCGCCGCCGCCTCCGGCCCGAAGGTCCTGGAGGTCCCGCCGCCGGCGCTGAAGATGGCGATGTCGACGCCCTCGAAGGACTCCGGCGTGGTCACCGCCACGGGCCACTCGCGGCCGGCGAAGGCGATGGTCCGGCCGCCCCCGCGGGAGGCCAGCGGGCGCAGCTCAGCGACCGGGAAGTCACGCTCGGCGAGGATCTCGATCATGGTTCGCCCGACCAGCCCGGTAGCGCCGACGACTGCGACCGTGAGGGGGCGGTGGGAGGACTCGATGGGCATGGTGCTATTCCTGTGGAGCTTCCATCGAGGGCACGCGACGATGATAGCGCGTCTGGGACGCTCCCTCGACGCTGCGTACGCTACCGTGGAATGGTGAATCGCGAACGCTCCACGGACCGCGCGTGCCGCTGACCACGCGCCGCCGTCGCCGCCGGGCGAAGGCCGCCGTGCGCCACGCACCGGCACGGGTGGCCATCCTCATCAACAACACCTACGTGGCCGACGCCCGCGCCTGGAAGTCGGCCGTGTCGCTGGGCCGGGCGGGCTACCACGTCACCGTCATCGCTCGCTGGGGCCCGGGCCTGGCCACGACCGAGCAGCTGGACCATCACATGGTCACGCGGATCCGCCAGCCGGAGGTGCTGCGCTGGCTGCCCTCCCCCAGCCTGCCCGAGACCGGCGACGATCCACGCGGCCGCACCGGCGGGCTGCGTCGGCGACTGCGTGACACCCTCGGGCGCGGGGTGCAGGCCCTGCGCTACCTGCGCATGTCGCGTGCCTGGACCAGGGTCATCGCCAGCCAGGTCGAGGGCTTCGACGTGTGGCAGGCGGAGAGCGTCATCACCCTCAGCCAGGCCGTGGCGCTACGCCGGCACTTCGGCGGGCTCGTCGTCTACGACGCCAACGACATCGACAGCGAGGCCGGGCGCATGGCTCGCCTGCCCGGCCCCTGGAAGCAGCTTCTGCGCCGGCACGAGCGTCGACTCGCGCGGTCGGCCGACGCGGTCGTGACCGTCTCGGACCCCTATGCCCAGATCCTCCAGCGCATCCTCGGCCGGCCGGTCGACGCGGTCGTGCGCAACGCCGCGGTGGTCGAGGACCTGGAGCAGGAGGCCACGGCCGACGAGGTCGAGCGTAGCGATCGCTTCCTGCGCCGGTTCGGGCTCGCGAGCGACCAGCGCATCGTGCTCTACATCGGCCAGGTCATGCGCGGGCGCGGCCTGCGTCAGCTGTTCGAGGCCATCTCGGTGGTCGACGACGCCCACCTCGTGGTGGCCGGCTTCGGCCCCGACTACGAGCGCTACCAGACCATCGCCTCCGCCCTGCCCCATTCGAGCCGCATCCACTTCGCCGGCGCCGTGCCCCCGGCCGAGATCGCCGAGTGGACACGCGGCGCCGACGTGGCGGCCATGCCCGTCCAGCCGGACACGCTCAACCACCGCTTCAACACGCCGACCAAGCTCTACGACGCCATGGGCGTGGGCGTGCCGGTGGTGGCCAGCAAGCTGCCGGGCATCAGCCCCATCGTGACCGAGACCGGCTGCGGCGAGCTGTGCGACCCGACTGATCCGGCCGACGTGGCCAGGGCCATCCGTGCCATCATCGAGGCCCCGCATCAGGACCGCATCGCCCTGCGCATGCGCTGCCTGACCGCGGCACGAGAGAAGTACTCGTGGCAGCACCAGGCGCGCGAACTGCTGCGCGTCTACGACGACCTGGGAGTCTGAGAGCACACGTGAAGGTCCTCTTCCTGCCCGACTACTCCGCGGCCAACGCCTACCAGCGCGCGCTGGGCAAGAGCCTCGCGGAGCTGGACGTGACCGTCACCGCCGACCCCACCGGCTCGCGGCGGGTGCTGCCGGTACTGGAGGCGATCCGCCGCCACGGCCGCCCCGATGTCATCCACTTCCACTGGACCGAGCCCTACATCGCCGGAGGCAGCAGCCGGGTCAGTCAGATCAAGGCTCGGCGCACGCTGCTCGAGCTGCGCCTGGCCAAGCGCGCCGGTATCGGCCTCGTGTGGACCGCCCACGACCTCTTCCGCCATGACCGCCGTGAGGACCCCAACGAGCTGGCCTTCATGCGCTCGCTGTTCGAGCTCTGCGACGCGGTCATCGTCCACTGCACCGCGGCGGCGGACGCGCTGCTGCAGACGCTGGGGACGGGCGAGTCCGGTCGCGCCAAGATCGCCATCATCCCCCACGGGCACTACCAGGGCGCGTACCCCGACACGGTCACGCGCGAGGAGGCCCGGGAGCGACTGGGGTTGCCGGCCGCAGCCAGGGTCATCTCCTTCGTCGGCTGGGTCCGCTCCTACAAGGGCGTGTGGGAGCTCTACGAAGCCTTCACCAGGCTCGATGAGCCGGACGCCCGCCTGGTCATCGCGGGCGAGGCCGTGGACGGCGCCTACGCTGCCCGACTCACCGCCGCGGCCAAGGGCGATGAGCGCATCCATCTGTCCATCGGCTTCGTGCCCGACGAGGACCTGCAGCTGTACCTGCGCGCCGCCGACGTCGTGGCCGCGCCCTTCCTTGAGATCTTCACCTCCGGCTCGGTGCTGCTGGCGATGTCCTTCGGCCGGGCCGTCATCGCCCCCCGCCGAGGCTGCGTCACCGACGTGCTCGACGAGGAGGGCGGCATCCTCTACGACGCGGACGACCCGCAGGGCCTCGAGGGCGCACTGCGGGTCGCGATGGCGGCGGATACCGAGGCCATGGGGCGGCACAACGCCGCGGACCTCTCGCGCTTCGAATGGAGCCGGGTGGCCGAGGCCACCCGGCAGGCCTACGAGGCCGCGCTCAGGAAGCCCGACCCCGCAGACTGAGCCGAGGCGGCGCTAGGCCTCCTCACCCTCGTTCTTGGCCAGGTGCCGCTGCATGGCGGCCTTGCGGCTGAGGTTGACCCGGCCCTGGCGGTCGATCTCGATGACCACGACCATGATCTCGTCGCCGATCTGGACCACGTCCTCGACCGTGGGCACGTGGTAGTCGGCCAGCTCGCCGATGCGCACGAGGCCCTCCTTGCCGGGCAGGATCTCGACGAACGCGCCGAAGCCCATGATGCGCGTGACCTTGCCCAGGTAGAGCGCGCCGACCTCGACCTCGCGGGTCAGTGACTCGATCCACTGGATGGCCTTGCGGGAGTTCTCCGAGCTGACGGCCGCGATCTCGACGCTGCCATCGTCCTCGACGTTGATCTCCGTGCCGGTCTCCTCCTGGATCTTGCGGATGGTCGCGCCACCCTTGCCGATGATGTCGCGGATCTTCTCGGGGTTGATCTTGATGGTCGTGATGCGGGGGGCGAAGTCGCTGACCTCGCCACGCGCAGCCGGCAGGACCTCGGTCATCTTGCCCAGGATGGTCATGCGCGCGTCGTAGGCCTTGGCCAGACCCTGGCGGATGATGTCCTCGTTGATGCCCTGGACCTTGATGTCCATCTGCAGCGCGGTGACACCCTCGGCGGTCCCGGTGACCTTGAAGTCCATGTCACCGAAGAAGTCCTCCTTGCCCAGGATGTCGGTGAGCACGACGAAGTCATCGCCTTCGCTGATGAGACCCATGGCGGCGCCGGCGACCGGAGCCGTGATGGGCACACCCGCGTCCATCAGCGCCAGCGTCGAGCCGCAGGTGGAAGCCATGGAGGTGGAGCCGTTCGAGGTCACGCACTCGGAGACGAGGCGGATGACGTAGGGGAACTCCTCCTGGTCGGGCAGGACCGGGACCAGGGCGCGCTCGGCGAGCGCACCGTGGCCGATCTCACGCCGGCCGGGACCACGCATGAACTTGTTCTCGCCGGTGCTGTAGGGCGGCATGTTGTAGTGGTGCAGGTAGCGCTTGGACTCCTCGGGGCTGATGGTGTCGATGCGCTGCACGTCGCTCGACGGGCCCAGCGTGGCCACGGTGAGCGCCTGCGTCTCGCCGCGAGTGAACAGGCCGGAGCCGTGGGCGCGCGGCAGCAGGCCGACATCGACCGTGATGGGCCGGATGGTATCGACGTCGCGGCCGTCGATGCGGACACCCTCGTCGAGCGTGACCCGCCGCACGGTCTTCTTGTGCAGCAGCGTGGTGAGGCTCTTGCTCAGGCCGGAGGCCACCAACGCCGCCTCGAAGGCCGCGTCGGCGACGTCGTTGCTCTCGCCACCCTTGCGCATGCGGATGGACTCGGCCACCGCGGTCGTGAAGGCGTTGACGCGGACGGGGATGTCTTCGGCCATGCGCGCCAGGAGCGCCGCGGTGGCCTCGGCATCGGCCAGCGCCCGGTGGGTCGGCTCGACCTCGATCTCGAAGAACTCGATGAGATCGGCCAGCTTGTGCGCGTCGAGGTCGGGGTAGCCCGCGCGGGCGAGCACGAGCGTGTCGAGGTAGTCGCCGGGGCGGATGCGGGTGCGGTCGGCGAGGGCGGCCTCGATGAAGGAGATGTCGAAGCCGACGTTGTGGCCGACGAAGATGTCGTCACCGGCCCAGTCGAGGAACGAGCGTGCGGCTTCGGCCGGCGCCGGCGCCTTCTCCACGTCGGCGTCGGTGAGGCCGTGGATCTGCTTGCCCACGATGCCGCGGGTCGGCTTGACCAGCGTCTCGAAGCGGTCGACGACCTCGCCACCCTGCAGGCGCACGGCGCCGATCTCGACGAGCTCCCCGGTCCTGGCGTCGCGGCTGGTGGTCTCGGTGTCGAAGACCACGAACGACTGGCCGTCGTCGACGGCGGCCACGAAGTCGACCACGGAGTCGACCGCCGGCTCGAGATACGGGACTCGCTTCTCCTTGCCCACCAGCTCCTGCAGCTGCTCCTGCAGCTCGATGACCGGCTTGAGGCTCTCGTGGCCGAACATGATGGCGTCGGCCATGACGTCCTCGGGCAGGATCTTGGCGCCGGCCTCGACCATCATGATGGCGTCAGCAGTGCCGCTGACGATGAGGTCGAGGTCGGACTCCTCCATCTGGCTTGCCAGGGGATTGACCACGAACTCGCCGTCGATGCGACCGATGCGGACCGACGCGATGGGACCGAGGAAGGGGATCTCGCTGATGGTCAGCGCAGCCGAGGCGGCGATGGTGCCGATGACGTCAGGGTTGTTCTCCTGGTCGGTCGAAAGCACCGTGAGCACGCACTGCACGTCGTCCTTGTAGCCCTTGGGGAAGAGCGGGCGGATGGGACGGTCCGTCAGTCGGCAGGCGAGGATGGCCGCCTCGGACGGGCGGGCCTCGCGCTTGATGAAGCCGCCAGGGATCTTGCCCGCGGCGTACATCCGCTCCTCGAAATCGATCGTGAGCGGGAAGAAGTCGAGACCGGGACGGGGGTCGGCGCGGTTGGCCGTGCCGAGCAGCAGGGTGTCGCCGTACTGCACGGTCACGGAGCCACCAGCCAGGCGGGCCATCTTGCCCGTCTCGATGGTGAGCGTGCGACCGCCGAACTCGGTCGAAAGGGTGGTTACCGTCATCTGTCCTCCAGCGGGACGACCGACGGACCGGGGCGCGTTGGGAGTGTTGACGCCGACCTCACCTGAGGTCCTTGGCGTTATCGCGGTGGTAGCGCGTGCGGGCCGCGCCCGCCGGGGCCGTGTCGCCTAGCGGCGCAGGCCGAGCCGTTCGATGACGGACTGATACCGAGCAGCGTCCTTGCGCATGAGATACGCAAGCAGGCGGCGTCGCGTGCCAACGAGCTTGAGCAAGCCGCGGCGCGAGTGGTGATCCTTGGGGTAGCGTCGAAGGTGCTCGGTCAGCCCAGCGATGCGCTCGGTGAGCAGCGCGATCTGGACTTCCGGCGACCCGGTGTCACCTTCCTTGGTGGCGTACTCGGCAACGACGCTTGCCTTCGTTTCCCGCGGCAGCGGCAACTGGTCCTCCAGCCTATCCATATACCTATCTGTTTAACGCGCGGCAGCATAGCACAGACTCTCAGGATAGGCGGCTGTGCGGCACACACGATAAGCCGGCGCAACGCCGCATGGTCAGGGAAGAGCGCGGGCGCTGGTCGGTCCTTGTACGCGTATCGTGACAGATAGCGCCGGCACGTGCAGGCGCGGCCACGTGCCTAGGCTCGTGCCAGCCGCTGTTGTCCGGCCAGCAGGCTGGTGTGGACGTCATAGCGGATGAGCCGCTTGCGCATGCCCCAGCCCATGTCCCGGCCGTTGAAGGCGAGCGACACGATCCCATGCCGGGCCAGGAAGTGGCGGAACTCCCGGTCTTGTGCCGGGTCGAACTTGAGCAGGTCGTCCCACATCCCGTAGTAGCCATCGACCTTGCCCGACAGGCCCTGCTCGACGAGGTCCTTGAGCACGTCGTACTCGGCGCCCTCGATGTTCATGCGCAGGAGGCACACGGTCTCGTCGGGATCGATGCCCTCCTCGACGAGCCAAGCGGACAGCCGGTAGGCCGTGACGTCCTCGTAGGCGTCGCCCACGCGGTGGATCGAATCACGCAGCGAGTGGCGGGAGGTGTGCAGCCGTACGGTCCCACCCACCGGCACCTCCTGGACCAGGGCCGCTCGGACCATCGAGACCTCGGGGATGTGCGCCAGCGCTGCCGCGGCGGACGTGAAGGAGCGCTCGCTGGGCTCGAAGCCCCAGGCCTCGAACGAGGCTGTGCAAGCGGGCAGGACGCGCTCGGCCATCCAACGCAGCTCCGCGCCGGCACGGTGCGTGCCCACGTCGAGGTAGACCACCCGCACGCCGGCGGGAATGCGGGCCGGGGTGGTGACGGCACCCCAGCCGACGAGCTGCGCCCGACGAGCCACGGCACGCAGGAAGAGCAGGGCCGTGTCGATGGCCACGACCGCGGTCACGACGAGATGGTTGAGCGTCTTGGTCGGCCGCGTGGCGACGTTGATGACGGCCTTGTTCCAGAAGCCCTTGTAGGGGTGCCAGATGGCAGCGCGCAGCCGCTTCCCGTTCATGTCCCTCCCGCGTACGTGGCCGCGCGAATGATACACAGCGACTACCGCACCCGGCCCCGGACCCGATACCCTGTCAGGCACAGGAGGCAGCCATGGCGACCAGCGGCCCACGTCCGGTCAGCGCACCTCGCGGTATCGAACGGAGCTGCCGCGGCTGGTCCCAGGAGGCGGCCCTGCGGATGCTCATGAACAACCTCGACCCGGAGGTGGCCGAGCGTCCCGACGACCTGGTCGTCTACGGCGGTACCGGCCGCGCCGCGCGCTCGTGGGCGGCCTTCGACGCCATCGTCCACGAGCTGCGACGGCTGGACCACGATGAGACGCTGCTGGTGGCCTCGGGCAAGCCCGTCGCGGTCTTCCGCACGCACGAGTGGGCGCCACGCGTGCTCATCGCCAACAGCAACCTCGTGGGCCGCTGGGCCACGTGGGAGCACTTCCGGGAGCTGGAGCGGGCCGGGCTGATGATGTACGGCCAGATGACGGCAGGCTCCTGGATCTACATCGGCAGCCAGGGCATCCTGCAGGGTACCTACGAGACCTTCGCCGAGCTGGCCCGGCAGCACTTCGGCGGCTCACTCGCGGGGCGCGTCGTGCTCACCGCCGGGCTCGGGGGCATGGGCGGGGCCCAGCCGCTGGCGGTCACCATGAACGAGGGTGTGGCGCTGTGCATCGAGGTCGACCCGGAGCGCGTCGCACGGCGCCTCGAGACCCGCTATCTCCACCGCTCCACGCGCGACCCCGATGAGGCGCTGCGCTGGGCGCGGGAGGCGGCGGCGAGCGGTGCGCCGCTGTCGATCGGCCTGGTCGGCAACGCCGCTGAGGTCGAGCCGGACCTGGTGGCGCAAGGCGAGCGATTCGACGCCGTCACCGACCAGACCTCCGCGCACGACGCGCTCAACGGTTACGTGCCGGCCGGGCTTGCTCTGGCGGAAGCCGCGGAGCTGCGTGCGCACGACCCTGACCGGTACACCCGCCGCGCCATCGACTCGATGGCCGTGCACGTCCGCGCCATGCTCGCCTTCCGGGCGGCCGGCGCGGTGACCTTCGACTACGGCAACAACATCCGCGCGCAGGCACAGGCCGGCGGGGTCGATGACGCCTTCGGCTTCCCGGGCTTCGTGCCGGCCTTCATCCGGCCGCTCTTCTGCGAGGGCAAGGGCCCCTTCCGCTGGGCGGCCCTCTCGGGCGACCCGGCCGATATCGGGGTAACCGACGAGGCCATCCTCGAGCTCTTCCCCGAGGACGAGGCGCTGTCGCGCTGGATCCGCAAGGCCCAGGCAGAGGTGGTCTTCCAGGGCCTGCCCGCGCGCATCTGCTGGCTCGGCTACGGGCAACGGCAGCGGGCCGGGCTGGCCTTCAACGAGCTGGTGCGGACGGGCGCCGTGTCCGCGCCCGTCGTCATCGGGCGCGACCACCTCGACGCGGGTTCGGTCGCCTCCCCCAACCGCGAGACCGAAGCCATGCGCGACGGCAGCGACGCGGTCGCGGACTGGCCCATGCTCAACGCGCTCGTCAACACCGCCGCCGGAGCTACCTGGGTCAGCCTCCATCACGGTGGCGGCGTGGGCATCGGCTACAGCCAGCATGCGGGCATGGTCGTGGTCGCCGACGGCACCGACCTGGCAGCCATGAAGCTCGAGCGCGTGCTCACGACCGATCCCGGCATGGGCGTCGTCCGCCACGTCGATGCCGGCTACGAGCGGGCGCTCGAGGTGGCGCGAGAGCGTGGCCTTCGCCTGCCCATGCAGGAGGCGTGATGACCCCCTCCCCCCTCGTGCTCAACGGCGCAGAGCTCACCGTCCCCGATGTGGAGGCCGTCGCGCGCGGCGAGCGCTACGCGGTCCTGGCCGAGGACGCTCGCGAGCGGGTGGGGCAGGCGCGGGCGGTCATCGAACGGCTGGTGGCCGCGGGCGAGGTCGTCTACGGCGTGACCACCGGCTTCGGCTCGCTGGCCTCGACGTACGTGCCGCCGGAGCGGGCCCGCGAGCTGCAGGAACGGCTGCTGCTGAGCCATGCGGCAGGCGTCGGCGAACCGCTGCCGACCGAGGTCGTGCGGGCCATGCTGCTGCTGCGCGCCAACACCCTGGCGCTGGGTCACTCCGGCTGCCGCCCGGAGCTCATCGAGCGCCTGCTGCAGCTGCTGCGCCTGCGCATCCACCCCGTCGTGCCCGCGCAGGGCAGCGTCGGGGCCTCCGGTGACCTCGCGCCCCTGGCCCACCTGGCGCTGCCGCTCGTCGGGCAGGGCGAGGTCGAGGTCGAGGGCCGGGTAATGCCCGCCCGCCAGGCACTGGCCACGGCCGGGCTCGAGCCGCTGGTGCTGGAACCCAAGGAGGGACTGGCCCTGCTCAATGGCACCCAGATGATGAGCGCCATCGGCGCGCTGGTGCTGGCGCGGGCCGATCGGCTGGCGCGGACGGCCAGCGTGGCGGCAGCCATCTCGGTGGAGGCGCTGCAGGGCACCGAGGTCGCCTTCAGCGCGGCCCTGCAGTCCACGCGCCCGCACCCGGGCCAGGTGCAGACCGCCACCGAGTTGCGCTGGCTGCTGCGCGATTCGACCATGCAGACGGCCCACCATGGCGACGACCACCGGGTGCAGGACCCCTACTCGCTGCGCTGCGTGCCGCAGGTGCACGGTGCCGCCCGCGACGCGCTTGACCAGCTGCGCCGCGTGCTGGACATCGAGCTCAACTCGGCCACCGACAACCCGCTCGTCTTCCCCGAGGGCGGCTCCGTGCCCGAGGACGCCCTGGCGACCGGACACGGCCTCGTCATCAGCGGTGGCAACTTCCACGGGGAGCCGATAGCGCTGGCCCTCGACTACGCCAAGCTCGCCCTGGCCGAGATCGGCGCCATCAGCGAGCGGCGCGTGGCGCTCCTGCTCGACCCGCGCCTCAGCGACGGCCTGCCCCCCTTCCTGGGCACCGCGTCGGGGCTTGATTCGGGCCTCATGATCCTGCAGTACACCGCGGCCGCGCTGGCCTCCGAGTCGAAGGTCCTGGCTCACCCGGCAGCGGCCGACTCGATCCCGACCTCGGCCAACCAGGAGGACCACGTCTCGATGGGCTCGATCGCGGCCCGCCACGCGCTCACGGTCCTGGAGCACAGCGAGCGCATCGTGGCCATCGAGCTCATCTGCGCCGCGCAGGGACTCGACCTCCGCCTCGAACTGCAGCGGGCCACGACGCCCGGCGCCGGTGTGGCCGAGGCGCTCACCCGGGTCAGGACGGTCATCGCGCGGCTCGAGCACGACCGTGAGCCGGGCCCCGACCTCGATGCGGCCTACGGCCTCGTCCGCGACGGCGCCCTGGTCGACCTGGCCTCGGCGCCACCGACGGTCGGTACCTCCTGGCTGGGACCGGACCCGAGATGAGCGGTCGCGCCATCGTGGGCAGCGGTCGCCTGCTGCCGATGAGCGGTGCCCGCCCCGGAGAGACCGGGGCTATCGAGGGGCCGTGGGTCCTGACCATCGATGACGGACGCGTCGGCGAGGCGCGCCCGGGGAGCCTGCGCGTGGGCGATCCGGAGGTGGTGGACGACGTCGGCAGCGCGCTCGTCACGCCCGGGCTGGTGGACTCGCACACACACCTCATCTACGCCGGCGATCGCGCGGACGAGGCCGCGGCGCGGACCCGTGGACAGCGCTACACCGGCGGCGGCATCCTGCGCACCGTGGCCGCCACGATCGCCGCCAGCGACGATGAGCTGGTGGCGGGGCTGCGTCGTCGGTTGCTGGCGGCTCGGGCGCTGGGCACGACGGCCATCGAGGTCAAGTCGGGCTACGGACTCGAAGCCGGGCAGGAACTGCGTTTGCTGCGGCTCATCGCGGCTGCCGCCGCGAGCCTGCCCATGCTGGTCCGGCGCACCTACCTCGGCGCGCACGCGGTGCCCGAGGGCATGGCGCCGGCCGAGCAGGCGGCTGCCGTCATCGAGACCCTGCCGCGGGTCGCGCCCGAGGCCGACCACGTCGACGTCTTCTGCGAGCCGGGGCTCTTCGACCTCGAACTGACCCGGGCCATCGCCACGGGCGGGGCGGAGCAGGGACTGCCGCTCAAGCTCCACGCCGACCAGCTGCAGCGATCGGGTGGGGCCGTGCTGGGGGTCGAGCTCGGTGCCCGCTCGGTGGACCATCTCGAGCACATCACGCTCGAAGACGCACGTGCGGTGGCGGCGAGCGACAGCGTGGCCACGATCCTGCCGGGACCGGCGCTGATGCTCGGAGGAGGCACGCCGCCGGTACGGTCGCTGCTCGACGCTGGTGCGGTCGTGGCCGTCGGCAGCGACGCCAACGCGGGCACCTTCGGGGAGCCCTCGATGCCGCTGGCCATCGGCCTCGCGACAGCGCTCGGCTTCACCATCGACGAGGCCGTGTGGGCCGCCTCCGCCGGCGGGGCGGAGGCGCTCGGGCTGGGCACGCGCGCCGGCCGTCTCGTGCCCGGGGCGCAGGCGGACGTCGTGGCCTGGGACGCAGAACACGAAGGAGCGTTCGTTCAACGGCTGGGCGGCGTACGCCCGGTCAAGACCATGTTCGGAGGGCAGAGCGATGAGTGAGACGTTCATGGGCGTGGGAGCGCCCACCAGCCAGAGCGAGGCCGTAGTCCTCGGCGCGGCCATGGCCACCGTCTATCCCGACCGCGATCCACAGGCGACCGGTGGTGGCGCGGCGATCCGGGCAGCGTCGCACCGGCTGGCGCGGTTCGCCGGCAACTACGACTTCGACACCGGGCGCCCGTTCGCCGAATGGCGTGGCCGCATCGGGGACGATGGTGACGTCAACACCGTGCGTGCCGACGCCGAAGGCAACCGGCGCCGCATCGCCGATGCGGTCGGGGCGGTCGTGGCGCGCCATGCCATGCCGGTGCTGCTGGGAGGCGATGACTCGGTGGCAGAGCCGTTCGTGGCCGGCTGGCGCGACCACGGCCCGGTGACGGTGCTGCACATCGACGCGCACCTCGACTACCGCGATGAGGTCGCCGGGGAAGCGCACGGTTACAGCAGCCCCATGCGCCGGGCGAGCGAGATGGAGTGGGTGCGTCGTGTGATCCACGTGGGTCAGCGCAGCGTGGGCTCGGCCCGGCCGAGCGACGTGCAGGACAGCCTCGCGGCAGGCAACGTCATCATCACCGCCGCGGAGTTGGCCCGAACCGGGCCCGAGCGCGTCGCCGAACGGCTGGACCCAGGTGAGAGCTTCGTCGTCGTCTATGACGTGGACGCTACCGACCCGACCGACATCCCCGCGGTCCAGGCACCCGTTCCCGGCGGGCCGAGCCTGCCCGTCATCGGCGAGCTGGTGTCGGCGCTGGGCGCCCGAGGCGCATTCGAAGGACTGGTGCTGACGGAGTTCGACCCCGAGCTCGACGTTCACGGACTCTCGGCCTCGGAGTTGGCACGGCTGGTCTGCCGCATGCTGGACGTTCGCCTGGCTTGACCGCGACCGAGGTGGAGACCGGCTACTCGCCCGTCAACCGCGCGGAGAAGTCCCGCCTCAGCGAACAGGACTGGCCCTGGACCTTGAACCTGGCGCGGAGCGTGCCGCGGTAGAGACCCGGCTTGTCCTTGACCTGGTCGAGGACAAGCCCTGGGCCGTCACCGATGAAGACGACACGCTGCCCTGCCCTGCGGACCTGGAGACGACCGCGATCGGTCACCCTCGCCGCGGAACCCGATGAGCGTCGGGTGTCAGGCGGCCCTGAGCTCAGCAGGTCCGGCAGTCGTCGAGGATGGCTCGCGCGCGTTGCACGTCGCTACCCATCTGCACCACCAGCTCGTCGACCGAGTCGTAGCGGCGCTGCCCCCGGACCCAGGTGCAGAACTGGACGCGCATGCGCTGGCCGTAGAGGTCGTCGTCGCGATCAAGCAGGTGCACCTCCATCAGCCGCACCCGTCCGCCGAAGGTCGGCTGCGTGCCCAGCGAGACGACCGCGTCGGCCATCTCCCGCGGCTCCAGCACGGCCCGGCCGCCCCAGGAGGCACGGGCGGCGTAGATGCCGTCGGGCGGCAGGGCCACGGGCTGACCGAAGTCGAGGTTGGCCGTGGGATAGCCCAGCTCCCGTCCTCGCTGCTCTCCGTGGACCACCGAGCCGACGAGCGCGAACGGACGTCCCAGCAGCTCCGCCGCCGTCTTGAGCTGGCCCTCGGCGATGAGCTCGCGTGTGCGGGCGCTCGAGACGCGCGCGCCGCCGGAGTCGAGGGTGGGCGCCTCCACCAGCTCCCAGCCGCCGGCCGTCCCCATCTCGCGAAGCACGGGCAGCGTGCCCCCACGGTCACGACCGAAAGCGGAGACCCGCGTCATCACCAGCGCCGCCAGGTTGCGCCCGCCACCGAGTCGCTCCACGAACTCCTCGGCGGTCGTACGCCGGAAGGCCTCGTCGAACGTCTGCAGTACGACCAGGCCGCCGATCAGCCGGCTGATGCGCTCGATGCGCTCGCGCCGGTCCATGAGCATGTCCGGGGCCCGGCCGGTGACCACCGCGTCCGGGTGTGGATCGAAGGTTACCGCCACGGGCATGGCACCCAGCCGGCGAGCCGTCTCCTCCAGCACGCGGAAGACCTGCTGGTGGCCACGGTGGACGCCGTCGAAGACGCCCACGGTCACGGCCAGACGCGTGTCCTTGGGCAGGCGGTCGATGCCGCGCAGGAAGTCGGTCATGCGGAACGCACGTCCTCGGGGGTGATGAAGACCTTGTCAGGGTAGAGCCGTCCGTCCCTCGTGTGGACCATGGCCACAAGCCTTCCGCGCTCGTCGATGGCGCGTACGTGGTCGGCCCCGCCGAGTACGCCGGCAGGATCGACCGGGCCCGCGATCTCGCCGCGCACGCGGATGATCTGGCCACGCGCGATGCCCTCAAGGTCGCGGTCGGGGATGCGCACCATGGGCAGGTGGTCGAGGCCCGCGTCGGGTGCCAGCAGCAGGGCCTGCGCCCGCCCCGCAGCCAGCTCGCCGCGCAGGTGCTCGAGCGTGTGCGCGTCATCGAGCGTGAAGGGTCCGCTGGCGGTCCGCGTGAGCGCTCCCAGGTAGGCGCCGCTCCCAAGGCGGCGACCCAGGTCCCGCGCCAGCGAGCGGATGTAGGTACCGGCACTGCAGCGCACTTCCAGCTCGGCCATGGGGCGCTCGGGATCGGTCGTGTCCCAGCCCGTCATCTCCAGCCCGTGGATGGTCACGGACCGCGCCGTCAACTCCGGCTTCTCCCCTCCCCGTGCCAGCTCGTAGGCGCGCTTGCCGCCCACGTGGACGGCCGAGTGGTCCGGCGGCACCTGTTCGAGCGGACCCAGGAAGGCGCTGAGGGCGGCCTCCACGGCCGCCCGTTCCGGTGGCGGCCCGTCAGCGGGGGTCATCTCACCGTCGATGTCATCGGTCGTCGAGGAAGCGCCGAAGACGACCGATGCGCGGTAGGCCTTATCGTCCCCGCGGTGGTAGTCGACCATGCGCGTGGCCCGGCCCATGAACACGGGCAGCACGCCCATGGCGAAGGGATCGAGCGTCCCGCCGTGGCCGACGCGGCGCACGCCCGTGAGGCGGCGGATGGTGTCGATGATGTCGTGCGAGGTCGGGCCGGCGGGCTTGGCCACGTTGAGGATGCCGTCGATGCGTGGACCGCTGTCGCGGCGGCGGCGTCCCATCAGCGGGGCGGCAGCCCGTCGAGCAGTCGACGCGCCCGTTCGAGGACTGCCGGCCGCGCCTGCTCGAGCGTTCCCGCATAGGTGGCGCCGGCCGCCCGGGCGTGACCACCACCACCGTAGGCACCGGCCAGCTGCGTGGCGTCGACGCCCCCGTCTCGCGTGCGCAGTGAGAGGCGCACCTCGTCGCCGAAGTCCTTGAAGAGGATGACCACCTCGGCGGTGGCCGACTGGGCCAGCAGGTCGATGAGTCCCTCGGACATCTCCGCTGTCGCGCCCGCCGCGGCGAAGTCGGCCTCGCTCACCACCGACCAGGTCAGCCGCTCGTCGTCCGAGGCCTCCAGTCGCGAGAGCACGAGTCCGAAGAGCTTCAGCTGTGCGTTGGGCTTGGTGCGGTAGATGCGGCGCGCGATGTCCGGCAGCTCTGCACCCGCCGCCACCAGCTCGCTGGCCGCGCGCAGCGTCCGCGGCGTGGTGTTGGAGTGGGCGAAGCTGGCTGTGTCGAAGACGAGCCCGGCCATGAGCAGCTGGGCGATGTCGCCACCGACCGCGTCGTGCGGCACGCCAAGGTGGGGCAGTAGCAGCGTGACCTGCTCGCAGGTCGCCGCGGAGCCCGCGTCGACCCAGGCGGCCACGACGCCGTCGCCGCCATTGGAGACGTGATGGTCGATGTTGACGATGGGCACGCGGCCGAAGAGCTCTGCGTTGTCGCGCGCCACCGCGCCGGTCCGGGCCACGTCGCCGTCGCACACGATGATGAGGTCGGGGTCGAGGTCGGCGGAGGGCGCAAGGCGGGCCCGCTCTACCCCGGGCAGGAACTCGTACATGGCTGGAACGGGGTCGGCGAAGACGGCCTCCACGTGGGCACCCAGCGACTCCAGCGCCAGGCCCAGACCGACGGCCGCGCCGATAGCGTCCGCGTCGGGGCTCTCGTGGCCGGTGGCCAGCACGCGCCTCGCCGAAAGCAGCCGAGCGGCCACGTCGGCCGGTACCGCGGCCAGGTCCTCGCTGAGCAGCGAGCGCGCGCGCTCAGCGGCCACGACGCTTCCTGGCTTTGCGCAAAGACACCCGGTCGACGCGGCGCCGGTAGCCTGCGGGCAAGGGCGCGTCCGCAGCGTCCGGGTCGGCCGGTTCGTTCATCGATGTCGGCGTGGGCAGTTCGGGCGTGTCGTCGACAGGCTCGTCGACGTGCTCGCCGGTGCCTTCCAGCTCCGCCTCCACCTGCTCCAGCAGCTGCATCACGCGAGTACCTCGCTGGGCCGAATCGTCCTCTCGCAGGTGAAGCTGGGGGATGCGCTTCAGGCGCAGCGCGCCGAGCTGGTGCCGCACGAACGGCATGGCCCGGCCCAGTGCCTCCATCGTGGCGGCCCGCTGGGCCTCGTCGCCGATGACCGACACGTAGACCGTGGCGTGGCGCAGGTCCGGCGTCGTCTCGACGCTGGTGATGGTCACGAACCCGACGCGGGGGTCATGGACCTCGCGTTGGACGATGGCGCTGATCTCTTCCTGCAGGAGGTGGTCGATGCGCCTGGTGCGCTCGCTCACGTGCTACCTCGTGACGGCCCGGGCGATGGTCTCCGTGGTATAGGACTCGATGACATCGAGCTCCTCGAAGTCATGGAAGCCGGCGAGCGCGATACCGCACTCGAAGCCGGCCGTGACCTCGCGCACGTCGTCCTTGAAACGCCGGACCGAGGCCACCTTGTCGGTGGCGATGAGCTGGCCGTTGCGGTAGATGCGCGCGCCGCCGCGCACGATGCGGCCGTCGGTCACGTAGCTGCCGGCGACCTGCTGGCTCTTGCCCACGCGGAAGATCTGCCGCACCTCGGCACGACCCTGGACCGTCTCCACGATCTCGGGCTCGAGCATGCCGGCGAGCGCGGCCTCCATGTCTTCGGTCAGCTTGTAGATGATCTCGTACAGCCGGACCTCGACGCCCTCGGACTCGGCCATCTGCTTGGCCGTGCCCCCGACGCGCACGTTGAAGCCGACCACGACCGCATCGGAAGCGGCAGCCAGGTTGACGTCGTTGTTGGTGATGTCGCCCGTTCCCTGGAGCAGGAAGTTGAAGCGGACCTCGTCGGTCTGGATCTGCTCCAGCGCATGTACCACGGCGCCCAGCGAGCCCTGCACGTCGGACTTGAGCACGATGCGCAGCTCCTTGGTCTGGCCCGCCTGGATCTGGCGGTAGAGGTCCTCAAGGGTGGCGTGGCCCTGGGCCTCGGACTTGGCCTCCGCGGCCAGCAGCTTCTGTTCGACCTGGGCGCGTGCGACCTTCTCGCTCTCGACGACGTACATGATGTCGCCGGCCTCCGGCACGCCCGAGAGGCCCAGCAGCACGGCCGCGGACGAGGGGCCGGCGGACTTGATGCGCTTGCCCGTGGAATCCTCCAGGGCGCGGGCCTTGCCGTGGGTGTGGCCCACGATGACCGCGTCCCCCTGCTTGAGCGTGCCGGTGCGCACGAGCATGGTGGCCACCGGGCCACGCCCGCGATCGAGCTCCGCCTCCACGACGCTGCCGATGCCGGGGCGATCAGGATCGGCCACTGGCTCCACGGTCGCATCCGACGTCAGCAGGATGGTCTCGAGCAGTTCGTCGAGGCCGTCGCCGGTCTTCGCGCTGACGGGCACCAGGGGCGTGTCGCCCCCGTACTCCTCGATGATGACCCCGCGCTCGGAGAGCTCGGTCTTGACCCGGTCGGGCTTGCCGTCGGGCAGGTCCATCTTGTTGAGGGCGACGATGATGGGCACGCCCGCCGCCTTGGCATGATCGATGGCCTCGATCGTCTGGGGCATGACGCCGTCGTCGGCGGCCACCACCAGCACGGCGATGTCGGTGACCTTGGCGCCGCGCGCGCGCATGGCCGTGAAGGCCTCGTGACCGGGCGTGTCGAGGAAGACGATGCGCCGGCCGTTGACCGTGGCCTCGCTGGCACCGATGTGCTGCGTGATGCCACCGCGCTCGCCCTCGGCCACGGCCGTCTCGCGGATGCGATCGAGCAGGCTGGTCTTGCCGTGGTCGACATGACCCATGACCGTGACGATGGGTGCGCGCTCGACGGCCTTGTCGGCGTCGGGCTCGGCGAAGATGTCGTCGTCCTTGGCGGCGGGGGTCTTCTCGGCCTCTTCGGCCTCGTCGGTCGTGGTCGCCGGGCCGCCCTCCGCCACCTGGAAGCCGAGCTCCTCGGTGACGAGCGAGGCGGTATCGCGATCGATGGTCTGGTTGATGGTGGCGAAGATGCCGGAGCGGATGAGTTCCCGGATGACGTCCGCCGAGTTGATGCCGATGAGCTCCGCCAACTCCTTGACCGTGATGGAGTCGGGGATCTCGACCGCGCCCCTGGTCGCCGGATCGGCGACCTGGACGGTGCTCTGGATGTTGTCGTTGCGCTTGCGCGGCTTGCGGGGTCCCCGACGTCCGCGGGTCCCGCTTCGGCTACGAGCCATGGGTGCCTCCTGTGATCGTTGCAGGAGCCCCGTGGTCGGCGATGGCGCCGAAGGCCGCCACGTCACCGTGCTCCAGTCGTGTCTTCAATCGTTCGGGTAGTGGTGTTCGCAGCGCCCGCTGCAGGGCCGAGCGCTTGAGCGCGAGCTCCCAGCAGGAGCCGTCCGCGCACAGATAGGCGCCGCGTCCGGGGGCGCTGGCGGTGGGGTCGAAATCGACCACACCGTCGGGCCGGCGCACGACGCGGAGCAGAGCGGCCTTGTCGCGGCGCGTTCGGCAGGCGACACAGGTTCGCTCCGGAACGTGTCGCCCCTGCGCGACCGCGGGCCCCGCTACTGCCGCACCTCCGTGGTCGCTTCCGCCGGCACCGCTGCCGCCTCGTCTTCGACTTCCGTCGAGGACTCGGCAGCCGCCTCGGCCGGCTCGGGCGTCGGCTCAGCCGCTGCGGGCGCGTCTGCCGACTCGTCGGCCGCGACCTCGGGCGGCTCCGCGGCCGCGGCCTCGGCCTGCGGCTCTTCCGGCTCGGGCTCGGCCACGGTCGCGGCCGGTCGGCCATCCTCGTCCTCCGGTGCGCTACCGGATTCGGAGCGGATGTCGATACGCCAGCCGGTGAGCTTGGCAGCCAGGCGGGCGTTCTGGCCTTCGCGGCCGATGGCCAGCGAGAGCATGCGCTCCGGCACCGTGACCGAGGCGATGCGCTCCGCTTCGTCGATATCCACGTTCACGACCTGGGCCGGGCTGAGGGCGTTGGCCACGAACATCTCGGGGTCATCCGACCAGGGGATGACGTCGATCTTCTCGCCGCCGAGCTCGGCCACCACGGCCTGCACACGACCACCGCGCTGGCCGACGGTGGCGCCGACCGGGTCGAGGCCCTCCTGGCGGCTCGAGACGGCCATCTTGCTGCGGCTGCCGGCCTCACGGGCGATGGCCTTGATCTCGACCGTGCCGGCCTGGATCTCGGGCACCTCCAGCTCGAAGAGACGGCGCAGGAAGTTCTTGTGCGTGCGGCTCACGTAGATGAGCGGCCCGCGCGTGGTACGGCGGACCTCCAGCACGTAGGCCTTGACGTGCTGGCCGATGCGGTAGTGCTCGGTCGCCGACTGATCGGTCGTGCGCAGGATGGCCTCGGCCTTACCCAGGTCGAGGATGACGCCCGTGGGCTCGACGCGACCGACCGAGCCGGTGATGATCTCGCCCTCGCGGTGGGCGAACTCGTCGAAGATCGTCTCTCGCTCGGCCTCGCGCAGGCGCTGCCGCACGACCTGGCCGGCGACCTGGGCACCGACGCGGCCGAAGTGCGTGGGCTCCAGCTCCTCGTATTCGACGAGGTCGCCGAGGACGGCGTTGGGGTCGTGCTCGTGGGCCTGGTCGATGGTCCACTCGGTGGTCTCGTCCTCGACCTCCGAGACGACGGCGCGCGCACGGAAGATGCGCATCTCCCCGCTCTCGGCATCGAGCCGTACGTAGACATCCTCGTAGCCGGGCGCGACACGCCGGTAGGCGCTCTGGATCGCGTCCTCCACGGTGCGGATGAGCTGCTCGCGCGGAACGCCCTTCTCGGCATTGAGCTGGAGGAGTGCGCCGATGAAGTCCCGGCTCATTCGTCGCACTCCTTTCGATCGTCCGTTAGTCCGCCACTCACAACAAAACGTGGGGGTCACCCACGTTCCAGGCGGCCGGTTGTCAAGACGGGAAGTATATCACCCTCATTCGCTCCCTCCAGCCGCGCCGGCGTCGAAGGTGTAGCCGTGCTGGCGCAGCTCGCGGGCATAGGCGCGGCTGACGATCTCCCGCGCCCGCAGGGTGTAGATGGCGCGGTAGTCGCGGTCGCGGCGGGAGTGCGTGGGATTGCGGTGCGGCAGCGGATGGGGCTCGCTGACGCCGACCGCCCGGAGGGCCTCGTCGAGGCCCTGCTGCATGGCCTCGAAGCGGATGATGTGATCGGTGCCGGTGGTCCAGTCCACCGGCACCATGGGCTTGCGTCCGAGCGCTCGGTAGAGCGCGTTGGGCGTGTAGCGGCGGGCGACGAAGCGCTCGAAGTCGGGCGGCGAGAAGTCGCTGCTGACGCCGGGCAGGCGGCGCAGCAGACGCTGGCCGGCAGAGACGGTGCCGGCCTCGCGGTTCCGGGCGTACTCGGTCAGGACCAGGTCGTAGGGATTACGCACGCCGACCACCACCAGCAGCTCAGCGCGTTCCTCCGGGCTGATGAGCCCGGCCTCGAGCAGCTGGGCCAGCGTCTGGTGCTTCTGACGCAGGACGATGTTGCCGCGCTCGTCGCGCACGCGCTCCTCGAGCAGCTTGACGCCGCCGAAGTCCTCGCGCAGGAGCGTGCCCAACGAGGTCGATCCGGTGTGCGGTGCCTGTAGCAGGAGCAGACCGATGTCGCGGCAGAGGATGGCCATGGGGCTCGTCGGGCGTGGACCGCCTAGTAGGCGCGGGCGAAGAGGGCGCGGCGCTCGCTGGGCGCCCCGTCGACGACGCAGCTGCCGGCTTCGTCGGGCGAGTCGAAGGGGATGACGCGGATGGTCGCGCCGTTGGCCTCCGCGATGGCCCGCTCGCACTCCGCCGAGCCACACCACGGCGCCATGATGAAGCCGCCGGGACCGTCGAGGATCTCGCTCATCGCGCCCAGCGTGTCGGCCGCATGGGTGTTCTCCTCGCGGAAGTCGAGCGCGCGCCCGAAGACATCGTCCTGGTAGGCGACCAGGCGAGCGGGCAGCTCCCGGGCGAGGGCGGCCAGGGGCAGCGACTCTTTGGCCCGGTCCAGGCGGCGCACGAGCATGACCGAGTCGGAGGCCACGTCGCGTGGACCGACCTCGATGCGGAAGGGTACGCCCCGCAGCTCCCAGTGGTTGTACTTGAAACCGGGCGTCTCCTCGCGCCAGTCGACCTTGAAGCGCAGCGGGCCGGAGACGGTCTCGATCTCTCGCAGCTGCGCCTCCAGCTTGTCGATGGCGCCGGCCACCGCCACCCGGTCATCCTCGCTGCGGAAGATGGGCACGACCACGACCTGGACGGGCGCCACGTTGGGCGGCAGCACCAGGCCCGAGTCGTCGCCGTGGGCCATGATCGTGGCGCCGATCATGCGCGTGCTGAAGCCCCAGCTGGTGCCATAGGGGTGGACCCGCTCGTTGCTCCTGTCGAGGAAGGTGATGTCCGCAGCCCGGGCGAAGTTCTGGCCCAGCATGTGGCTGGTGCCTGCCTGCAGCGCCTTCTTGTCGCGCATCATCGCTTCGACCGCGTGCGTGTAGTCGGCGCCGGGGAACGTCTCGGCGGGGCTCTTGCGGCCCTGCACCACGGGGATGGCCAGCCAGTCCTGTGAGACCTTGACGTAGCCGGCCAGGCCAGTGGCGACCTCCTCGGCCGCCTCCTCCTCGGTGGCATGGAAGGTGTGCGCCTCCTGCCACAGGAACTCGGCCGTGCGCAGGAAGAGGCGCGTGCGCATCTCCCAGCGGACCACGTTGTTCCAGCTGTTCATCAGCAGCGGCAGGTCGCGGTACGACTGGATCCAGTCCTTCACGACCTCGGCGATGATGGCCTCGCTGGTGGGACGGATGGCCAGCGGCTCCTCCAGCTCGTTGCCGCCCGCACGCGTGACCCAGGCCACCTGCGGGTCGAAGCCCTCCACGTGATCGGCCTCGCGATCGAGCAGCGACTTGGGCACGAACAGCGGGAAGTAGACGTTGTCGTGCCCGGTGGCCTTGATGTAGCGGTCGAGCTCGTCGCGCATCGACTCCCAGATGGCAAAGCCGTAGGGCCGGATGATCATGCAGCCCCGCACCGGGGAGTAGCTGGCCAGCTGCGCCTTGAGGACGACGTCGTTGTACCAGCCGGGGAAATCCTCCGACTGGCGGGTCAGCTCGCTGACGAAACCGGACTTGGACACAGGGCCTCCTGGTGGGGATCGATGGGGTGCGGGCGCTGGGAATCGTAGCGCAGCGCGACTGCCCGGCGCGCTACGCGCTCGGCGTGCCGTAGCGGCGCTCGATGTAGCCCTCGAGGATGCCGATGAACTCGTCGACCAGCCCCTCGCCGCGCAGGGTGTCGTGCAGCTCGCCGTCGATGAAGACAGGGGCCTTGGGCTCCTCGAAGGTGCCCGGCAGGCTGATGCCGATATCGGCGTGCTTGGACTCGCCGGGGCCGTTGACCACGCAGCCCATGACCGCCACCGACATGTCCTCCACGCCCGGGTAGGCCGTAGCCCACTGGGGCATGCGCTCCGCGATGTGATCCTCGATGGCCTGCGCCATCTCCTGGAAGAACGTGCTCGTGGTGCGGCCGCAGCCGGGGCAGGCGCTGACCTGCGGTCGGAACGAGCGCAGGCCCAGCGACTGCAGCACCTGCATCGCCACCTGCACCTCCTCGGTGCGGTCGCCGCCGGGCTGGGGGGTGAGCGAGACACGGATGGTGTCGCCGATGCCCTGCTCCAGCAGGATGGCCAGACCGGTGGCGGAGGCGACGGTGCCCTTCATGCCCATGCCCGCCTCGGTCAGACCCAGGTGGAGGGGGTAGTCGCAGCGCTGCGCCAGCTCGCGGTAGACATCGACCAGGTCGCGCACGCCGCTGACCTTGGCGCTGATGATGATGCGGTCGTGGGCCAGGCCCGTGGTCTCCGCCAGCTCGGCCGAACGCAGGCCCGACTGGAGCATGGCCTCGATCATCACGTCACGGGCGTCGACAGGCGCCTCGGAGCGAGCGTTGGCGTCCATCAGCTCGGTCAACAGGTCCTGGTCGAGCGAGCCCCAGTTGACCCCGATGCGCACGGGCACGTCGTGCTCGATAGCGGCGCGCACGATGGTGGCGAAGTTCTCGTCGCGGCGCTTGGAGCCGACGTTGCCCGGGTTGATGCGGTACTTGGCCAGAGCACGCGCCATCTCGGGGTGCTTCACGAGCAGCTTGTGCCCGTTGTAGTGGAAGTCGCCGATCAGCGGCACGCCGATGCCGAGATCGTCGAGCTTGCGCCGGATGAGCGGCACGGCCCGTGCGGCGGCGTCGTTGTTGACGGTGATGCGCACGAGCTCGCTGCCGGCGTGCGCCAGGGCCGCGACCTGCAGTGCCGTGGCGTCGGCGTCGGCGGTGTCGGTGTTGGTCATCGACTGCACCACCACCGGGACCTCGCTGCCCATGCGCACCCCCCCGATGTCCACGGTCGTGGTCTGGCGGCGCGGAGGGCGGGTGGCGAAGGTCATGGCGCGAGCCCCTGGATATCGCCGATGGTGACGACCACGAGGAAGACCATCAGCGCGACCCAGCCGGTGAAGTAGACCAGGCGCTCCGTGGCCGGGCTGACGCGATTGCCGCTGACGCGCTGGACCACGGCCATGACCATGCGGCTGCCGTCGAGCGGCGGGATGGGCAGCAGGTTGATGACCGCCAGGTTGGCCGAGATGAGGCCAACGAACCAGAACAGGAAGATGGGCGGCAGGTCGGTGCGCACGTCGCCGATGACGCTGACCATGCCGACCGGACCGGCCACCTCGTCGAACCCCTCGCCGCTGCCGCTGAAGAGGCCCACGACGATGTTGCCCACGGCCTCCAGGATGAGGGTCGACGTCGCGACCGTCATCTCGAGGCCGGTGACCGCCGACTCCACGAGGCCGTTGCTCTGCTGTCCGAAGTCGGCGCGGCCGGGGATGAAGCCGAGCGCGCCCAGGCCGGCCTCGATTTCCTCCGCCGAGCGCAGCGTGACCGCCACCTCCTCGCCGCTGCCGTCGGCACGCTCGATCGTGAGCGTGACGGTCTCGCTCGGCCGGTCGGCCAGATAGCGCAGGGGGGCGATGCGGCCGGACGCCGCAGCCTCCACGTTGGTGAGGTCGTCGAAGACGGGGAAGGTCTGCCCGTCGATGGCCACGATGAGGTCGCCCGAGTCGTCGTAGCGGGCGACGGGCACGACCTCGCCGGTCGGCTCGCCCGCGGCGTCGCGCACGGTGAAGAGGTCGTACTCGATGAACTCACCGCCGGCCAGTCCGACCGACTCCGCGGGCGAGTCCGGCACGACCGAATCCAGGCGCACCTTCCACACCGGCTCCGCCGCGAAGGCGACCGTGGTGAAGATGAGCCAGGCGAGCACGAAGTTGACGCCGGCGCCCGCGACGAGGATGGTCAGCCGCCTGGCGAGCGACTGGTTGACGAAGGCGTGCGGATCGAGCGATTCGACCTCGTCGCTGCGCTCGGGCTCGAGCAGCGGCGCCGCGCTCTCTTCGTCGTCGTCAGGCGTGCCGTCGGCCGGGCTGCGCTCCTCCCCTGCCATGCGCACGAAACCGCCGATGGGCAGCCAGTTGAGGGTGTAGATGGTGGCGCCACGGCGGAAGAGGACCCTGGCCCGCGGCGGGAAGCCGATGCCGAATTCGTGCACCGTCACGCCGGCCAACCGCGCTGCCACGAAGTGGCCCAGCTCGTGGAGCAGGACGAGGATGGTCAGCAGCCCCAGCAGGATGAGCAGGTTGATGACGCCGTCGATCACGCCAGTGTCTCCTCGCGCGCCGTTCGCGCCCAGCTCCGGACCTCAGCGTCGATGGCCTCGAGCTCCTCCAGCTCCGGCGCGTGGGTCACGCTGAAGCGCGCGATGGCCGCCTCCACCAGCCGGGCCATGCCCGGGTAGCTGAGCGTGCCCTCCAGGAACCGCTCCACGGCCACATCGTCGGCGGCGATGAGGGCGGCCGTGGCGCCGGGGCCGGAGGTGCCCGCGGCACGCGCGAGGGGGATCGCCGGGAAGCGGTGCTCGTCGGGGGCTTCGAAGGTCATGTGCGATCGCTCGATGAGGTCGAGCCGCGGGGCTGGTCCGGCGGTTCGGCGGGGGAAGGTGACGGAGTACTGGATGGGGATGCGCATGTCTGGCAGGCCCAGCTGGGCCTTCTGGGAGCCGTCCACGAACTCGACGAGCGAATGGATGAGGCTCTGGGGGTGCACGATGACGTCGACGTGCTCGTAGGGCACATCGTATAGCCAGTGTGCCTCGATGACCTCCAGGCCCTTGTTCATGAGCGTGGCCGAGTCGATGGTGATCTTGGCGCCCATGGACCAGTTGGGGTGCTTGAGCGCGTCCTCCGGCCGTGCCTCGGCCATGCGCTCAGCAGGCCACGTGCGGAAGGGCCCGCCCGAGGCCGTAAGCACCAATCGCGCTACCTCGGCCAGGTCTTCGCCCACGAGGCACTGCCAGATGGCCGAGTGCTCCGAGTCGATGGGCCGGACCCAGGCCAGGCGCGAGGCCATGGGGTCGGCCCGATCGACGGCGGCGACCTCTGCCGCGCGCGCATCGGCCAGGGGCATGACCAGGTGTCCGCCGGAGACCAGCGTCTCCTTGTTGGCCGTGGCCACGACCTTGCCCGCTTCCAGCGCGGCCAGCACGGGGCGCAGGCTGACCACGCCGCCGGTGGCCACGATGACCAGGTCGACGTCCTCGCGCACAGCCAGCTCTACGAGCGCATCGTCGCTGTCGAGCAGCTGCGACGCCTGTGGCAGACGCAGGTTCGCGGCGGCCTCGGGATGGGCCATGGCCACGACGTGCGGACGCAGCCGCTCAGCCTGCTGGCTGAGCGTGTCGGCGTCCCGCCCGGCGGCGAGGGCCACGATGTCGAACCGACCCGTCGTGGCCGCGGTCAGGACATCGATGGCCTGGCGTCCGATGGAACCGGTCGAGCCCAGCAGGGCCACGCCCGTACGTCCGCCCCGCTCCCGGCCGGCGGCGCCCATCAGGCCACCAGCAGAAGGTAGGCGTAGACGACCGGCGCGGCGAAGAGGAACGAGTCGGTGCGGTCGAGGATGCCGCCGTGGCCGGGGATGAGGTTGCTCGAGTCCTTGGCCCCGGCCGTGCGCTTGAGCATCGACTCGGCCACGTCACCGGCCTGGCCCGCGATGGCCACGACCAAGCCCATGACCAGTCCGCCCGGGAACCACTGGCCCGCGGCCAAGGCAAGGGCGCCACCGATGATGACGGCGGCGACGGTGCCGCCGATGACGCCGCTCCAGGTCTTGTTGGGCGAGATGTGGTTGAGGAAGCGGCCGCGTTTGAAGGTCCGTCCGGAAAGGTAGGCGAAGGTATCGAACGACCACACCGTCAGCACCAGGACCAGCAGCCATGTCTGCCCGGCCGTGAGGAAGGTGTCGCCCAGCAGCGCATCATCGGGCACCGCCGGTGCCACGACCAGGATCGCCGCCATGAAGGCCAGCAGCGCGGGGTAGATGGCGCCGAAGCTGCCGCCGACCCAGGCGAGGAAGCCGTCGCGGACCTCTGGGCGACGGAAGGCGTCGATGGACAGGATGACCAGCACGGCCGCGGCGTAGACCGCGATCCAGCCGGCGTCGACCACGTCCAGGCCCATCGCCAGCACCAGGATGGGCGGCAGCAGCACGCCCGGCAGGAGCTGCACCGGGAAGCCCGCCGGCGGCAGCAGACGGAAGACCTCGATGGCGGCCAGCAGCGAGAGGACCGCGATGCCGAAGGTCAGCCAGGGCTGTCCCAGCAGGAAGAAGACGACGACGACGACCGCGATGGCTGCTGCCGAGATGGCGCGCTCGCGCACGTGACGGCTCCCTAGCGCCCGAAGCGACGGGCGCGACTTGCGAACTCGGCGACGGCCTGGTCGAGCTCGGCCGGGCCGAAGTCGGGCCAGTAGCTCTCGCAGAAATAGAGCTCGGCGTAGGCCGCCTGCCAGAGCAGGAAGTTGCTGATGCGCTTGTCGCCGCCGGTGCGGATGAGCAGATCCGGGTCGGGCAGGCCGGAGGTGTAGAGGTAGGAGGCTAGCCCCTCCTCGTCGAGCTCGGCCAGGGGGTTGCCCTCATCCACGTACGCCCGCACGGCATCGACGATCTCCGAGCGCGAGGAGTAGTTGAAGGCCACGTTGAGCACCATGCGCTCGCCCTCGGCGGTGGCCGCGATGGCCTGCTCGATGGAGGCGCGGGTCTCGGGCGGCAACTCGGACAGGCGGCCGGCCAGCCGCACCTGCACGCCCTCCTCCACCAGCTTGGGCGTCTCGTCACGGATGGTCGCGTCGAGCAGGCCGATGAGGGTCTCGACCTCGCCGCTCGAGCGGCGCCAGTTCTCGCGGCTGAAGGCGTAGATGCTGAGGACCTCGATGCCCAGCTCGACGGCATGCTCGACGATGGGCCGGATAGCTTCGACGCCCGCGGCGTGACCCTGGGCTTCGGGCAGACCTCGCGCTCGCGCCCAGCGGCGGTTGCCGTCCATGATGACGGCGACGTGCCTGGGGATGCGCGGCTCCGAGTCCTCGGCTGCGGTCATGGCGACGTTACGGACGGTCGCCGGATGGGCGGTCACCTAGACCTCCAGGACCTCCGCCTCCTTGGCCGCGCCCACGCGATCGACCTCGTCGGTCCACTTGTGGGTCATCTTCTCGAGCGCTTCCTGCTCGCGGTGTGCCTCGTCGGCGCCGAGCTCGCTCGCCTTCTCGCGCTTGCGGATGGCATCGAGCGCGTCGCGGCGGCGGTTGCGGATCTCGACCTTGGCGTCCTCCATGCGCTTGTGGACCTGCTTGACCAGCTCCTTGCGGCGCTCCTCGGTCAGGGGCGGGATGTTCAGGCGCACGACCGTCCCGTCGGTATTGGGGGTGATGCCGATATCGCTCTTCTGGATGGCCTTCTCGATGGCGCCCAGCACGCTGCGATCCCAGGGCTGGATGACGATGGTGGTCGACTCGGGCACGCTGATGCTGGCCAGCTGGTTGAGCGGCGTCTGGGTCCCGTAGTAGTCCACCACTATCCGCTCGACGAGGGCGGTCGAGGCTCGTCCGGTCCGGATGTGGTTGAAGTCGCGGTCCATGGCCTCGACGGCATCCGACATGCGGGTCTCGACCGACTTCTCCTGAGCGTCGCTCATGCGTTGTTCCCTCCGTGGATGAGCGTCCCGACCGGCTCCCCGAGCGCGGCCCGACTGATGTTGCCCTCTCGGTTGATGTCGAACACCACGATCGGCAGCTCATTGTCCATGCATAGGCTCGTCGCCGTCGAGTCCAGCACCGCCAGGCGCTTGGCCAGGACCTCGCCATAGGTGAGCTGGTCGTAGCGCTCGGCGCTGGCGTCGAGCACGGGGTCCGCGCTGTAGACACCGTCGACCTTGGTGGCCTTGAGCAGGACCGCTGCACCGATCTCGACGGCCCGCAGGGCCGCGGCAGTGTCGGTCGTGAAGTAGGGGTTGCCGGTGCCGGCCACGAGGATGACCACGCGGTTCTTGTCCAGATGGCGCACGGCCCGGCGACGGATGTAGGGCTCGGCCACCTCGTCCATGCCGATGGCGGTCATGACCCGCGTCTCTACGCCGGCCGACTCCATGGCGTCCTGCAGGGCCAGGCCGTTCATGACCGTCGCCAGCATGCCCATGTAGTCGCCGGTAGCGCGGTCCATGCCCTTGGCTGAAGCGGCCAGGCCGCGGAAGATGTTGCCGCCCCCGACCACGACCGCGACCTGGACGCCGCGGTCGACGGCCGTGCGGACCTGCTCGGCGATGAACACGCATGTCTCGGGATCGACGCCGTACTGGCGCGTGCCGAGCAGGGCCTCACCCGAGAGCTTGAGCAGGATACGGCCGAAACGGGCGCCCGCTTCGGGCGCCCCGGCCGGGGCGGCTCGGACGGAGCCGTCGGTCACAGCGCTTCGCCGAGCTGGAAGCGGACGAAGCGGCGGACCCGGATGTTTTCGCCGATGCGCGCGACCGCCTCGGTCACGAGCTCACCGACGGTCATCTCGGTGTCACGGAAGATCTGCTCGTAGAGCACGACCTCCTTGTACCACTTGTTGAGCTGGCCTTCCACGATCTTCTCGCGGATCTCGGCAGGCTTCTTCTGGGTGGCCTCGTCGGCCAGGAGCTCGGCCTTCTTGGCCTCGAGCTCTTCGGCCGGGATGCTCTCGATGGTGACGTAGCTGGGGGCCATACCCGCGACCTGCATGGCGATGTCCTTGACCAGCTTCTGGAAGTCAGCGTTGCGGGCCACGAAGTCGGTCTCGCTGTTGACCTCGATGAGCACGCCCAGCTTGCCACCGGCGTGGATGTAGGAGCCGATGAGGCCGTCGCGCGCCTCGCGGCCGGCCTTGCCGGCGGCCTTGGCGACGCCCTTCTCCTTCAGCCACTCGATGGCCTGGTCAATGTCGCCATCGGTCTCGGTCAGGGCCTTCTTGCAGTCCATGAAGCCGGCACCGGTGCGGTCACGCAGTTCCTTGACCAGTGCGGCGGTGATCTCAGCCATGCTCGCGGCTATCCCTTTCGTCTCGTTCGGTTCTAGGCCTTGGCCTCCGCGGAGGCCGCGTCCTGCTTCTCTTCAGTGGGGGCAGCAGCCGGCTCGGCGGCGGCCTCGGGGGTAGCGGTGGTCTCTTCGGGCGGGGCCTCGGCCGGCGCGTCGGCGGCCGGGACCTCAGGGGCGGCCGCGGCAGCCGGCTCGGCAGCAGGGGCCGCGTCAGGCGCCGTTGCTTCGACGGCAGGTGCTTCGGCGGAAGGCGTCTCGGCGGCCTCCTCGCCCGGCAGCACGGCCTCGTCCTCGTCGGGCTCGGGCGCGAAGCTGTAGGTCCCGCCGGCAGCGACCGCAGCCACCATCTCGTCGCTGGCCGTCTCGGCATCGCTCACGTCGGCGCCGCTCACGGGCGGCTCGGCCTCGGCGCGCGCGGTACGCTGGCCCATGCCCTCGATGGCGGCCTCGGCCACCAGTCTGCACAGCAGGCGGATCGAGCGGATGGCGTCGTCGTTGGCCGGGATGATGTAGTCGATCATGTCCGGGTCGACGTTGGTGTCGCCGGTGGCGATGACGGGGATCTCCAGGCGGCGCGCCTCGGTGACGGCGATCTTCTCGCGCACCGGGTCGACCACGAAGATGGCGCCGGGCAGGCGGCGCATCTTGCGCACGCCGCCGAGCTTCAGCTGCAGCCGGGCCATCTCGTCGGTGAGACGCGAGGCCTCCTTCTTGGAGAGACGATCGAGATCGCCGCTGGCCTGGCGGGCCTCCAGCTGGTCGAGCAGACCGACACGCTTGCGGATGGTCACGAAGTTGGTGAGCATGCCGCCCAGCCAGCGATGGTTGACGTAGGGCATCTCGGCCCTGGTCGCCTCGTCCTGGACCGGCTCCTGCGCCTGCTTCTTGGTGCCCACGAAGAGCACGTAGTCACCATCGGCCACCGTATCGGTGACGAAGTCGAGGGCGTCAGCGAGCAGCTTGGCCGTCTGGGCCAGGTCGATGATGTGGATGCCGTTGCGCTCAGCGAAGATGAAGGGCTTCATCTTCGGGTTCCAGCGGCGAGTCTGGTGACCGAAGTGGACACCGGCCTCCAGCAGCTGGCGCATGGAGATCGTGGGCATGGGGTGTGGGCCTCCTGTGCGGTTCATCCTCCGCATCGCCTCGTGGTCCGCAGACCGACGACCATGGCTGGCCGCCGGCACCCCTGCGGGGAGCAGCGAGCGTGTGTGATACGCAGCGGGTGCTGCGCTCGGGGACTCGCGTCGCGAGCCCACGGGATGCTAGCACGAGCAGCACGGACGCGCCCGTGGCGTAGCGCCCTCCAGGCGGCGTTCAGGGCGGCTGGAGCCCGCGCAGGTGCTGCTCCACCTGCCAAGCGCCAGAGAACGAGCGGCGGAGCGTGAGAAGGTCAACGCGCCAGCGCACGACCTCGAGCTCGGCGGCGGCCACGGCCGGATGTCCGCCGCGTCGCAGGGCCCACGCCGCGCGGTAGAGACGGGCCACCTTGCGCCCATCGACCGACTCCAGCGCTGAGCCGAAACCCGGACGAGAGCGGGCACGCACCTCGAGCACGACCAGCACCGCGGGGCTGCCCGGCTCGCGGGCCAGGATGTCGATCTCGTCACGGCCCACGCGCAGGTTTCGGCCGAGCACGACCCAGCCGCGGCGGCGGAGGTCGGCCGCGGCGGCGTCCTCGGCTGCTGCCCCGATGACGCCTCTCGGACCGGCAGGCGCGCGCTGTGGGGGGTGCATCGGACCAGCCTGGCGGACGGGCCTTGGTCTCGCCTTACGTCAGCATCACCTCGACCTCATCGAGGCCGGCACCGGCGTGGTCCTCGGTCTCGAGGTCGAAGGCCAGCTGATCGCCCTCGAGGATGGCGCGGATGCGCTGGTAGGTGCGCCGGTGATGCGGGCTCACCCCCAGCTCACGGAGGCCGGCCACGTGATCGCGCGTGGCATAGCCCGCATTGTGCTCCCAGCCGTAGCCCGGGTAGCGCACGGCCAGGCGCGCCATGAGGCGGTCGCGCGTGACCTTGGCCAGCACCGAGGCACAGGCGATGGCGTACGACGAGGCATCGCCCTTGACGATAGGCGTGTAGGGCCCGATGTGCTCCTCGAGCCCGCTGATCTTCTGGCCGTCGACCAGGACGTGGTCGTGCGCCGGCAGCCGCCGCAGCGCGCGCCGCATGGCCAGCGCGGCCGCGTTGCGCACGTTGAGCCGCTCGACCTCCGCCACCGAGGCTGCTCCGATGCCCCAGGCCAGGCTGCGCGTCTTGATGTCGTCGACGAGGCTCTCGCGCTGGGCGGCGCTCAGCGTCTTGGAGTCGCGCACGCCCTTGATCTTGCGCGTGTGAGGCTTGACCAGCACGGCCGCGGCCACGACCGGTCCGCAGAGCGGGCCTGTGCCGACTTCGTCCACTCCCGCGACCAGGCGGGAGCCGACGCTCCAGAGCGCGAACTCGGCCTTGAGGTGGGGTCGTCGTGGTGGCACGCGCCTGATGCTACCGCCAAGCGAACACGCCGCGACGCGGCCGGGTCAGCGGACGGGGGTCGGCGGCGCCGGGCGCCGCGGGCGGGATGCTAGGCGCGGCGCTCGCGCAGCGACGCGGCCTTGCCCACGCGCTTGCGCAGGAAGTACAGCTGCTTGCGGCGGACCACGCCGTGGCGCACGACCTGGATCTTCTCGATGCGCGGCGAGTTGACCTTGAAGGTGCGCTCCACGCCCACGCCGCTGCGCAGGGCGCGGACGGTGATGGAGCGGGTGATGCCGCCACCTCGCATGCGCATGACGGTGCCTTCGAAGACCTGGACGCGCTCGCGGTTGCCCTCCACGACCTTGACCGAGACGCGCACGGTGTCGCCCGGCTGGATCTGGGGGAGGTCGGTTCGGATCTGGTCGGCGACGATCTCGTCGAGAACGGTC
>Ga0316198_10000056_pt1 | contig 42778 bp, 63 predicted proteins | sample OudBieAanoxic_MG_FD_204935 | JGI IMG/M metagenome (GOLD analysis project Ga0316198, IMG submission 204935) | Coastal sediment microbial communities from Oude Bieten Haven, Netherlands - site A anoxic | ecosystem: Environmental > Aquatic > Marine > Coastal > Sediment | place: Netherlands... | reverse complement strand
TGGAAGTCCCTGACAACATAGAAGAATGGCAGATTGAACGTATTGCAGATGCAATGGTCAACTGTGTGGAACTGTCACTGGAACTGAAAGTTGACATTGAAATTATGAAAAGATGGGGTGAAGGCATCCCACGGAAGGAATGGTTTGAAAATGGAAAAAACATGTCTAAGCTGTAAACATTATATTGACCACAAAACAAAAGGGACTTCAACTTGTCCAACATGTACACCCAATCTATTTGAAAATTGGACGTGTGCAAACACAACGGTAACATACGACCCACCAAAATTAGTGAGAGACTTCATCCCTGAACTGATTATGGGTGAAGCAAAAGGAATCAAAGTCAAACGTGTCTTCGGTAAAGAATACGGGGAAGCACTGAACGCAAAACTTCGTGAAGAGGTTGAAGAGCTTATTGAAAATCCTTGCCTGAATGAACTGGCAGACGTTCAAGAGGTTTTAACAGCTATTAGAAAGTACCATGGGTTCAGAGCTTCAGAAGTTACAGAAGCATTTTACGATAAGCGAAGAAAACGTGGAGCACTGGCAAAAGGTTACATGTTAATGGAAGTCAAAGAAATGGATGGTGAAGAATAATGAGAACATTTGAACGTGACAATGGATTGCAATACAGAGTGAACGAAAATGGGGAAGTAACTTACAGGGTGAACGGGGGTTCTGTGTGGAGAGAATCAGTACACACGCTTGAACATCTTTTGCACTGTGATGACACTCATGAAACAACAACACTTGAAGATAGAGGGGATGAAACAGTGAAGGGTTTTGACCCAGTGGACAAACCTGAACATTATGCAAGTGGTGGAATTGAACTGTTAGACTTCTTTGAAGCAAGTTTCCCACCTGATGAATTCAGGGGATTTCTGAAAGGGAACATCATGAAGTATGCGTTCCGTTATGGAATGAAGAACGGTGTTCAAGACCTGAAAAAAGCTGAATTTTACAATGACCGTTTAATCAAATTTGAAGAAAAGATGGGGGACAGATAAATGAGAAAATTCACAAAGAAGGAAATCAATTCAAAGCTTAAAACAGTGGGGTGGAGACTTGCCCCAAAAGTTCAATATCGTGGAATGCTGGAAGTTCACAAAGTAACTTGCACAAACTGTGAAACGACAGCCTTTAAACGTTTAGACAACTTATTGTACAGGGAAGAGCACTGTGACAGCTGTTTTAAGCCAGTTAAAAAAGGTTTTAGACCTAATACACCACCGAAAAAGAAGGCTGTTAATTCAGTTGAGATTTCAAGCACTGATTCAAGACTAGACACTGTCATTGTTAAGCTGGACAAGATTACTGACCTTTTAACAAAGTTAATCAAGAACAATGTTAAGCCTGAACCAGTACAGAAGCAACCGTTGAAAGGTACTTCAGGAATCAAGTCAATTTTTGTTTCATACATTGTTAAGGCTGGGTTCAAAAAGTATGGTCGTAAGATGCAATCAGATGAATGGTTCAAGCTGTCACATGAACTGTCTGAACAATTAATCAAGTCAGTGGCATGGGATGCTGAAGAAGAGAAGAAGTTAACACAACAATATGTGGACATTCTAACAGCACACCCAACAAAGCAAGGTCAAGATATTCTACCAGCTGTCATTCCAGTATCACAACACAAAGAATTGTCAGATAAAATCAAAGTAAGGTTGGTGAAGTTATAATGAGAAGAGAGACAAAGCAGTCAATCACGTTTTACATTTTAATCAGTATCATGGTTCTGTTTTCATTGTTGTTCGGTGCGTTCGCTGGTGCGACCACCGTTGAACCACCTGTGGAAAGAATTCTTGTTCCTGAAGCACACTTCATTGAAGTAAAAGTCATCCGTGAAGTACCAGTTGAAGTTGAAGTTGTCAAGTACCTTGGTGCTGATGACTTTGAAATCACTGAAGCAGAACTTGACCTGTTTGCAAGGTTGGTTACTTCTGAAGCTGGTGGTGAACCTTATCACACACAATTAGCTGTGGCAACCGTTGTTATGAACCGTGTGAAGTCAGCAAAGTTTCCCGACACTATAACAGATGTCATCTACCAAAAGAACGCCTTTGAAGTTGTGGCAATTGGTACGATTGAAAGACCAGCATTTGACTTATCTGTGATGGCAGTCAAAGAAGCACTTGCTGGAAAAGGTAACCTTCCCTATTATGTGGACAGTTTCGCATTGACCAGCTGTGACTTCAGTTCATGGGCTGACAAGTTCTGTGTCATGGGTAATGTACAGTTTTGGGCTACGAACAGGGGGGAACATTAAATGAATTTAATTGACGGTTATGTCACAGGGGTGAATTCCATCCCATACGAAAAGTTTCATGAAGGGAAGTCACTTGGTTTCTTCATGGATGTCAGATACAAGGACATGGGAACTGTTGGAAACAGAAAACAACCCACAACAACACTTCAATTCAAGACTATTGAAGAAGCAAGAGAAGTTAAAGTTGGTTATCACTTTTTACACTAAAACAATTAGACTGTCCTTCGGGATGGTCTTTTTTTGTTACGTACGTTTTTGGGTCGATTACGTACGGTACGAACGGACGTTCTCTATTGTAGGGTTTCATTTTTTGGTCTATACTGTTCATTAAGAGTTTTGAAACTTTTATAAACTAATGAAAAACGGGGGGAACATGCGAAAGATAATTATAACGGAAACGAACATTGACACAATCAGATTAATAGTAGCACATGAATTGAAACAGGCGACACCCGTCACAGAAATTGAATTCACAGGATTGGTTGAAGTTCCTACACTGAATGCTTACATTGATTTTCTAGCAGAACTTAACACAAAAGGAATCACCGTTACAGACAGGAATGTAACATGGTTAACTGACGAAGTACTGGAAGGGATGTTGGAATCAAAAGAAGCCTTTGAACATAATCCAACGGTGCACCACTCAAAGTACACTACACCATTAAAGGATTTGCCACACTTGAAAAAAGCAATTGACATGTATAAAACTGGGAATTATATCATGGATGAAGTTCTGACTGAAGCGAAGAAGGGCGAACGTTCAGGGTCAATGTCAAAAAACACATTCTACAGACATTTAGAAGGTCGTGGAATTCCAAAGAAGTACAATGTGAACAATCGAAAAAAGTAAACAACATACAACGATTAAAAGAGACTGGTCAAATGACTGGTCTTTTTTTTGTGTGCAAACACATGAAAGTTCACAACTGTTTTAATAAAAGTTTTAAAAAGTTTCAGAAAGTAGTTGACACACAATTGAAACTGTTATACAATAGTCTCAACAGCAAGGGACACACGATAACAGCAAACGAAAGACAGAGGAAAGCAAAATGAATAAGAGAGTTGAAGCAATCATTGGAGAAATTAAAAAATTAAACACAGTAACATTTGAAGTTGTAACTGAAATTGGAAAAAGAATCAAAGAAGTTCAAGACATCATTGACGGTGAAGATTTTGAAATGTTCTGTAAGGAAGTTCACATCAGCAAAGCAGATTGTTCAAGATACGTTGCAGTAGTTGACCACATGGACGTTTTTGAAAAATTCCCACAACTTAAAGAACTTGGAACATCAAAAATCTTCGCTTTACTTTCAATCATTAAAGATGGTTCAATTGAAGATTTCATCACAAACTTTGGTGTCAACACTTCATTCAAGGAAATGAAAAAGAACATCAAGTCACACAGAACTGGTTCAACTGGTGAAGGTGAAGAAGCTGAAGAAGGTGAAGACAGTGACAGCAAGGATGAAGAACTTGCGAAGTTGAAAGCAAAAATTGCACAGCTTGAACAAGACAACCACAACTTGAAAGTTCAAAACAGAATTTTAAAAAGAAGAAGTACTTCAGCTTCAACTGGTGCAATTGACAGGAAGATTACAAACAAGATTTTGAAGTTCATCCACCCTGACCGTTTCGCAAGATTTGGTGATGACGTGGTTATCCCATTAACTGAAGCTTCAAAAATCATCAACGGATTGGCTGGGTAGTTCACCAGCTGTTCCACCCTTCGGGGGTAACCAGTCAACCAGCACAAAAGGATGGTAAAAACAAATGGAAAATCAAACATCAATGTTCAACAATACAGACAACGTTCTTCACACAGCTTCAAACAAGTTCGGGGTCAAATACATTCACAAAACTGATGGAACAATCATTCAAAAACAATGCACCAACTGTGGTGAAATGCACAAGATTGAAAAGTTTCCAAAGAAGAAGGGTGGCTTTGCTGACACAGACCCTATGTGTAAGGCTTGTAAGTACACTAAGAACAGTTTTAGGAAGCTAGTCAACCAATTGCATGACAAGATTAAGAACGTGTCAGAAATGGACTAGAAACAGTTGACAGAGGGGTTCACGAAAGTGTTCCCCTTTTGTGTGCAAACACATTGACACTTTTCCCTATGTCGTGTTACAATACTGAACATAGGAAACCACTGAAAAGGAAGGGGAAACAATCATGAACACAATTACAATTGAAGAGGCATTAAAGAAGCACAAGGTCACTGAACTGGTTGCATACAGTAGAAAATCCCGTGACATTGATGGTGAAGGACTGAAGAAGCATCAGGACCAGCTTCAGGAGTTCGCTGACAGTGTTCGACTACCGTTAGACATTAGAGAAGAAGTTGGAAGTTCTGAAACAATGAACCGTAAAGAAATGAATCAGTTAAGGGCTGACATTAAAAATAAAAAAGTTAAGTGTTTGATTGTGGTCAGGCTTGACCGTTTGACACGTAAGGTCACAGACCTTGAACGGTTGATGGAAGAATTTAAATTCAATGACCTGTTGTTGATAGAGGTCCACAGGGGAAAAGTAATTGACTATAATGACACGCTGGGAACGAAGCTTGAAGGAATCATGTCAGACCTGTATCAAACACAGTCTAAGATTGTTCTAGCATCAGGAAGAATGAAAGCTGTTGCCCTTTATGGTAACCATTTGGGTGAGCCACCGTTAGGATACGATTACAACAGGGAAACAAAGAAGCTTGACCCTAATGACCAATCATTCCTAATTAAAAGGATTTTTGACATGTACCTTGACGGTGTTAACACCCATCAAATTGCAATCAAATTGAATCAGCTTGGTTACACTGGAAGAAAAGGGGAATTCAAGGGGAAAGCTGTTTGGTCAATGCTCCACAATGAAAAATACATTGGTTGGCAAATCTACGGTAAAAAGATTTGGTGGAAGGATGAACACGGTACAAAGCACGTTAAAGACAGACCACGTGAAGACTGGATTGTTTACGAAGATGCACATGAAGCCATCATTGATATGGACACATGGAACAGGGTTCAGAAGATGTTGAAGTCCACAGGTAGAAACAATTCTAATGAACAGAAAAGGTCGTGGCGTTTTACTGGGTTAATCAGGTGTGGAAAATGTGGTGCAAAGATGTCATTCACAAAGAAGCCTTCTGAAAAGTATTACATGCGAAAATGTTCAAAGCTGGATTACCAGTCGGGGGACATGTGCAACAACAAAGCACCTCTTCACGCCACTATTGAAAAACACATCAATGACATTTTATACGGTGAAGTTTTCCCAGCATTTGTGAAAGTTGCTAACCAGCTGAAGGAAGACAAAACAACATTCAGGAAACATGAAGCTGACGCAGAATTCAAAGAACTGTCACACCGTAGAAAACAAATTGACACCCAGCTGGACAACTTGATTGACCTACAGCTTGAAATAGGTGTTAGTGCTAAACTGGTAGAGAAGCAGAAACAACTTCAGAAACAGCTGGAAGCTATTAACAAGGCAATTGAAAAACTGGGGGAAGAAAAAGAAGAAGCTGTTGTTGACAATCAATACATGAATTCAACCGTTGAAAGAATGGTCAATGTTATGGAACAGGTCAACTTCAAACTTAATTTCAGGCAAGGTGACGAAGCAACAAAGAACGTGCTACTTTGCAAATACTTTGAAAGAATCAACGTGACTGATGGTGAAATCACAGAAGTGGTCTTCACACCTGAAACACAAAAAATCATTGAATTAGGGAGTTTGTAGCCACAGCTACAGACTTCTTTTTCTTTGGGTGTTATTATTCTTTTAATGACACGTGGAAAACACATTCAGGTGTTAAGGTTAACAATAAATCAAACTCACGAAAGAAGGAAATAAAAATGGTTGAAATGAAGTCACCTCAGATGTTCTGTTATCAATGTCAAACCTGTTGGGGTAACTAACACATCATTTGTCCAAAGTAGCTGATACCAAGGGATTGCAGAAATGCAGTCCTTTTTTAATGCAAAAAAATAGACCCACCGTTGAAGGTAGGTCAGTTTCTTTTATTGTACAGGTAGTTCAAGAAGGAAGACTTCCCAGTTGTGCTTGTCCAGTTCCCCCAACAGTTCTTCTTCATCTTCAATCACTTCATCAATGAATTCTTGGTCATAGCCAAGTTTCAACGCTTTTTTGATGTACGCCTCTTTAGTTATCATTTTGTCACCTTCCCAAATTTTTTGTCATATTCAAATTCAATTGTTTCACCGATTACCCTTGCCATTTCACGTGGGTTCGGATTGTTCGTGTATTCTGACCAGCCTTCAGCAATCATTTCTGAATAACGGTTGCTGTTACCATGTCTATGTGAATACGTTGACAGGTCGTTTGTCAGTTCTTTGGCTGTTCGGCTGTCATACAGTTCTTGGATTTCTTTAATCTTTCCAATGCCCAGCATGTCATCAAGTTGGTGTCCTATTTCATGGTCAAGTGATGCACGAATAGTTACAGCACCTTCAGGGTGAAACTTGGATGCTACACCATCAACATGTGTCTGTGTGAATGCCACAAAATCTTTTCCATGGTCACGATTAACAGTTATTCCAGCTGTGGGTTTTAGTACCCCTGTAGTCGGTGAAAATGATTGAGCCATTGTGTCCTTAGAAACTGAAAACCTTCGCTTGAATTTTGCCATTTGTTTTTTGACTGTTCGTTCAATTGCTTCTTCAGCCCCAAAACCTGTGAAGCTTCCAGCGTAATGTTCACGAAGTTCTTCTTCCCATAATGGAAAAATTACCTTGTTACGTTCCCTACAGTCACCAACAAAACCAAACCTGTTCTTTAGTTCAGGGAAACGCTCAAAGTTGTCTTGAAGACCCCTGTTCCATTCGTTAGCTGTTCGGACATCATGCCCTTTATAGTTTGCCAGTGGGACACCAAGTTCTTTCATTGCATATTCATTGGCTTCTTTGATGGTCTTTGCATCTTTGAACATCTTTTCTTTTGCAACCTTTAAAGCCTTCGGGATTTCCCCCGTGTCTTGCCACCTCTTAAACTGATTATACGTCATTGTGTCAGGTAATTCAACAGGCTTGAACACAGCCATTGAATCAAGGTCTAAATCATCAGGAACAACAGCAACAGCCAGTGAACGACACCATGGGTGCATAGGTGGAAAGTTCATTCCAGCCTGTCTTTCCTTGTATTCACAGATTTCACCGTCCCAGCTTTTACAAATACGTGAAGTTGCACCGTCAAGAATGGCACTGAATCGGTATTCCTTGAAGCCCCACAGTTCTGAAACGTCTGCTTTTGCCTCTTCAATGACGTGAGTTGATTCAGTGTACAGAAGTCTTGCACTGTTGTGACGGATTGTTGACTTTGACAGTTTAGGGTTTCCAAAACCGACAATGTTCTTTGCTACGGTTGAAGGGTTTTTCCCCTGTGCAATAATGTCTGAAGCAATTGTACGTCTAACAGCCTTCGTGAACTGTTCAGCTTGTTGTTCAGCATAGTCCCAAATGTTTTCAGACCACAGTGACCCGTCAGGTGACCATGGAAAAGTTAGTGCTTTTTCAATCATTTCCCCTGTTGGTGAGTTGTAAAGGAATCCGAAACCAGTACCACGGGCAGTTGTAAACATTGACCGACTGTGTGAATCTGTATAGACCCCTTTTAAAGCCCCTGACATTGCCCCTGAAGCTTTAAGTGTTTGCATGTCTAACTTTGCTTGTATCTCAGTTTTAAAGACTTCTAAACGTGTTCTGTTACGTCTGACGTTTAGACTGTCAATTCTTCGTTTCATTCGCATGGCTGAAATTTCATCCCCAAAGTCACCACTAGCCATAAACTTGTTGTACTGTCCCCAGTAGTATTCCATTTCATCCTTGAATTGAAGGTATGAAACAGGTTTGTTCAAGTCAAGCACCGTTGAATTCTTTGTGATGAATGAAGCAATGTCCTTTTCAATGTCTTTTAATACATCCTTGTAACCGTCTTGGATGGTCTTGTTTATTTTGTCAACGTTCTTCATTGCGTTCTTTTCAACCCACACAGCCCTTGCGTCCCAGTAGTCTTCATTGTGGGTCGGTCGTTTAAATTTTGTCATCTGTGTTTGCACACATCCTTTCTGTATAAAAGAAATGGGACAGGGTTTCCCCCGTCCACAGTTCTATTCAGTTTTAGTTGCTACTGGGTCTTCATCATCCACATCAGTTGGAAGTGGTTCAAAGCCAGTTGCAGTTGCTTGGGCTTCCAGTTCTTTTTCAATCTTTTCAAGTTCTTCACCAACATTTTCAACGAATGGTAATTGTGCAAGTAGTGTTTCAAGTGACACAATTCCATTAAGTGTTGACACTGTTTGAATCTGTTCAAGAAGGTTGGAAGGAATGTTTCTCATAAAGGTCATTTTAATGTCACGGAAGTTGAATGGTTTTCCAGTTTCAATTCCTTTGATTCCTGAAATTAACTTGAATCTTTTTTGAAGACCTTTTTTGAACTTGCGTTCCTTGTTCCCTGTGTCTTGTTCCAGTCCCCACAGTTTGAACCTGATTGCAACACCTGAAAGATTTGAAGCAAACTTTTCATCAGTCAGTGACGGTGTCTTGCTAAATTTGTGAATGTCATTCTTCAGCCTGTTCAAAATGTTTTCAACATGGGTGTCATTGATGTTCTTAGTCAACCATTCAGCTTTTCCGTTTTCATCCAAGGAGATTACACGGTTGTTTTTCATGTTGGCTATGTCATCATTGTCAGTTTCAAGCATGTTGTATAACACTAAGTAAGCATCATTAAAGTACTGGACTTCGTTGATTGAATCAGAGGTCACAAGTTCATAAGCGTCAATCATACTGATGACATTTTCAAAGTCACCCAGCTTTTCATTGTTGTTCTTAAATTCAACCACAGGAACAGCGTTAAAAAGGTGTGGTATTTCTTTGATGAAGCGTAAACGTGATTCATCTTCACCTTCGTAATACGTGATTGAATCTTTTGTGTAAACTTCAGCTATTGTCAAAGTGTCAGTGGTTGTTCCGTCAAGTGCTACAGTAAAATAACGGATTGCACAGACTGGGGTTTCATCAATGTCAGTTCCATAAACCATTATCATTTCAGTTGGTCGAACTGGTTTGAATCTAACTTCACCATCTGTGTTCAACCACAGCAATTCAAATGAATGACCGTAGATACTTGCCCAAATTGCATGGTCACTGTTCACGTCCTGTTCATCATTGTTATCAAGAATCACCTGAAGTTCTTCGTTCAGTTTTTTCCCTTTCATTTTGTATGAAATTGGTTTCCCCATGAAGTAACCAGCCTTCATGTCTGTTATAAATTCAGCGAAATTTTCTACAGTCTTGTTGTTTGGTTTTTCAATGCCCATTGTCCTGTTAAGAATTGCATGTTTGCCCATGTAATAATTTGACAACAGTGTGTAACGTCCCTGAAAAGTTCTGTGACGGAAGATGAAATCACCCACCATTGATGAAGTGATTTCTGTCTCATTAGTCACAAAGTGGGGGACGTTGTGTAACAGTCCTAATTGTGTGTTAAGTATTTCCATTTGTTACCCCCTAAATTCCTAAAATTGATTTAATGTTTGGTGGTGTTTTCTTCGGTTTTCTGACAATCTGTACAGCGTAGCGAAGAGCATCAAGAATGTGGTCATAATCCTTAATTGGTTTGTTAAGCAGTTGACCGTCTTTTTCATCCCAACGGTAGTTCTGAAGTTCAATAATTGTGTTCGGACAATCAGGATGCACAATCAAGTCAAATTCTTGAATATAGCTGATGCCATTCAGGATGCTGTCCTTACCTTTGAATGATTTCTTCAGACCGTGAATTCCATGTCTTCTGATTTCATCAATGGACTTAGGTTCAGCACTGTCAGCAATGATGGTTTCTTTTCGTCTTCCTTTTTCAATTATCATGTCAGCAATTTGATTGTTCATCATTCCAGTTGCATAGTGTTCTTCAAAGATGTGAATTGTTTTAGTTTTCTTATTCAGTAATGCACCAATGAATCCAGTTGATGAATTAACATAACCAAAGTCAAGACCGTGAATGACAGTAAAGTCAGGATTTGAAGCCAGTTCCTTATAGTCAAATTCTTCAACACGCCAGTTTTCGTAAACAAGACCATCACTGATTCCCCAGTTTCCCAGCCCTTCAACAATATATCTTTTTGGTCGTTTGATTTTCATTTCTTCAAACAGTGCCCTGTCATCATCAGAAAGAAATTCGTTGTGCATGTAGTTGGTTGTTTTACAGAAAATGTTCTTGGTGTCACCGTTTTCATACGGGTCAAAGAATCGTTTCTTCACCCAGTGTTTTGGTGACCATGGGTTGAATGTTATTAAGAATCTGAAGAACAAATGTGGTGGAAGTTTCCCCCTGAACGACATGTCCAGCTTGTTGAATTCCATTTCATTTGTAAGTTCAAATGCCTCTTCAATCCAGCACCAACACATGAAGCCGACTTCAACTGTGATTGATGTTATCTTTGTTGCGTCATCCAATCCCCTGAAAATTATCTTCTGTCCTGTTGGCATGTAAACAAGTTCCATTGGTGAAACTGTTGTACGCCAGTATTGTTCAGCACCTAAGTGGTGTATTGCCCATTTAAGTTGTGCAAAAGTAGAATCACGGTGAGTGTTTCCAAACTTCCTGACAACTAGAGCGTTTGAATCAGGGTGTTTCATGATGTTGTATATCAGCCATAAAGCTGTTGTTACTGACTTCTTAGAACCACGACCCCCCTTGACAGCTGTGTAACGTTTCTTTGACAGCCACCAGTCATTGTAATTCTTGCCTATTTTGTCAGAAAGTTTGAAAGCTGGTGTCATGTATTATTCACCTTCCACTTCCATGATGTCATCAACAATAACAACACGTTGTTCAACTTCAGACTTCAGAACGTCAGTCAATAATGTGTGATGTTTTGCCATTAATTCAAGTGCTTTAACTTTGTCCTTGCTGTAGATTTTTTGGTGTTTTGGAAGTTCTTCATCAAGACCTTTTGCCATTGCAGAAAGTTCAATTAGAACTTCTTCAGCAGTCATGATTAAGTCATTGGTTGTTTCTTTTGCAAGGTATTCAATGTACGCCTTAATGTGTGGCTTACGTTTAAGCTTATGCCCTTCCGTGTTTGACACGTTATAAGATGAACCAAAAGCCTTCATGTAAGACTGTGTCGCATTGTGTGTGGTGAAGTATTCCATTGCAAAAGTCATTTCTTGCACCGATAAATCAAATTTAATTTCTTCGTCCATTACAGTTTCCCCCTTTTTAAAATTTGAAGGGGTGTTCTGTGATGTCCATGACAGTAATCAAAGTGGATGGTCAGGTTCAAACAGTTAAACCCCTTCACTTTAATAAGCCATGTCATACGTTTTTACGTTAAATCCAAGCCATTTAAGAAATCTTTTTCATCCATCACATTGTCATAAAATTCATAAAGTGCAAATGCTGGAATTCTTGGTGATTTGCCCAGCTTGAAGTCAACAATTGCTTGACGTGAATTCTTTTTCATTTTGCTGTAAACAACATCATTGACCCAGTCATTATCAAGTTTCTTTGCCAGTAGAGCAGAGAAGCCCACGTTGTCGTTTGACACAGCTTCAAATTGCTTCACAGTATTTAATCTGTTTCTGTACTGTTCAACCATGTAAGCTGGAATGTCTTGACCACCTTTTCCAAGGTACGCTTTTTTTAATCTGTTTTGAATTCTAGTCCTGAAGATGTGACGGTAACGTCTGTCATAATCCTTCTCATTCCCGTTCAACACATCTGTCAAAAATATCTGTTGTTTTTCTGTCAGTAATGTTTCCCAGTTCTTCAAAATGAAATTCACAAAGTCCTTATTTGATTCAGGAATGTTTGACATCCAATAATCGAACTGGTGACGGTTCAAAAGGTAGTTACCCAGTTTATCAGTCGTGGAAGCTGGGGGTTCATTTCTTGTTGTTCTTTCCCCGTCCCTGTATACGTGCTTGTTACTGTTTGCAAAATCTTCATCCATCATTCTGTCATCAACAAAAAATGGGTGTTCACCGTCAATGTATATTTCACCACCAAAGATGACATTTAATTCTTCAAAATGTTGTATTTCTGTTCTGTTGTATTTCATGGTGTTCCCCCTGTAGTTAGTGTTAAGAACGTGTGTCCTTACACTACTTAATAACCGACCACAGGGGTGTTTGTGACTTTATTCCATGTAAAGAATTTGTACACCAGTGTAAAGAAATTATGCACATTAAACAGTAAACAAACAGTACTAACAGTAAAAGAACCGTCAATACAGTAATAACAACAGTAAAGAACAGTTAAAGGTGTGCTTCAGCAACGGACAGAAAAAAACTTTTATAAAATGGGGCAAAAAAGGGGCAAAAACGTATGACATGGCTTATTAAGGTGAAGGGGTTAATACCTCTTACAAAAACGAACTTCACAATGGGTGTGTGCAAACACAAACATACAGAAGGTCAAAAGGAGAGTTACACATGGATATTACATTACAAGACGTTCAAAGCTTTTTTGAAGCGAACGCAGAAACACCTGAAGTAAAAGACTTTGCAAATTCTTTTATCAACTATGATGCAGTTGATGCATACCTGAACACAGACGAAGGCAAGAAAGTTTTACAACCTAGATTAGACAAAAACTTTACGAAGGGTCTTGAAACGTGGAGACAAAACAACCTTGACAAAATCGTCAATGAAAGAATCAATGAAATTCACCCAGCAGAAAGTCCAGCAGAAAAACAAGTTAGAGAGCTGACTGAAAGACTTAGCAGAGTGGAATCAGAAAAGGTTCGTGAAGGCATTCGAGCAACAGCATCACAAGAATTAGCTGAACGTGGATTACCAGCAACATTTGCAGACATGATGGTGACGGATTCCATGGAAGCGACAAGACACAAAATTAATGAGTTTTCAGCAGAGTTTGAAAGAATTCTAAATGGACAAGTTAAGGAACGATTAAAAACAACAGGAACTGACCCACAGAACGGTTCAAAAGTTGAAACAGGGGGAATCACAAAGCGTGATTTAGTTAACATGGATTATGACAAACGTAATGCGTTTTATGAAGCCAACCCAGTACTTTTTGAACAAATCATGAAGGGTTAGTTACCACAAAAAACTAGGGGGTAACAAATTATGGCAACAATTGTAAAATCAAACTTGATTGTACCTGAAGTACTTGGAGCAATCTTAGAACAAAAGATGATTGACAACATCAGAATCGCACCATTAGCAATCATCAACACAGAATTACAGGGGAACGCTGGTGATGAAATTTCTGTACCACAATATTCATACATTGGTGATGCTGTTGACTTAGCAGAAAACACAGCTGGTGAGTTAGATTTATTAACAGCTACAACTGTAAAAGCAAAAGTTAAGAAAGCCTTCAAAGGTGTGGAAATCACTGATGAAGCAAGAGGGGCATCCTTTGGAAATCCACTTGCAGAAGCTGAAAGACAACTTGCTGTTGCAATGGCTTCAAAAGTTGAAAAGGACTGTATCACAGCAGTTGAAGCATCAGAAAACACTTTTGATGGTTCAAACGGTGGCACAGAAGAAATTTCACCTGACAAGTTAGCTGACGGTGCTGTTGCATTATACGGTGAAGACTTTGAAGGCGTATTTGCGTTAATCACACCAAAGCAGTACAACGTTATCAGAAAGAACATTGCATTCACGACAGTTGCAAACGGTGAAGCGTTCTTAACTGGTCATGTGGGTCAAGTGTACGGTGTGCAAATCGTGGTTTCTAACAGAATCACAGCTGGTAAAGTGCCAATGTTAAAAGTTGGTGGATTACAAATCGTGTTAAAGAAAGAAGTTGCTGTTGAAACTGACCGTGACATCTTAAAGAAAACGACTGTAATCACAGCAGACCGTCATTATGTAGCACACATCCTTGACGGAAACAAAGTCGGAATCATGACTGTGAAGGCTACAGTCTAATCAAGTAATATACAGGGGTGGGGTGATTCCTACCCCTTTTCTTTTAACTAATTTGAAGGGGGAATGTTCACATGATGCTACGTTATAGCAAACGTGCAGACAGTAAGGTCACAACAACTGAAGCACTGAAACCGAAAGCAAAACCAAAGAGAAAACCAGCACCTAAGAAGACTGTTGAAGTTAAGGCTGGTGAATAACCATGGAAATTTCATTGCTTAAAGTACTTTTGAACATTGAAGGTGATGACAGTCAGGACGAACTTCTGACAGCATTGCTGACACGTTCACAACATAGAATCAACGGGTATACAGGGGACACCACTTTCCCTGAAGAATTAAACTGGGTAGCTGAAGAACTGACCATCAAACGGTATAACAAGTTGTCAGCTGAAGGTTTGGAATCAGAAGGTATTTCAGGAATTGTTCATAAGTTTGAAACAGACATGCTTGGTGAATTTACGGAAACATTAGACCGTTACATTCAAGTCAGGGATGGTCGTTCAGGTGGTAAAAGGTTGGTGATGCTGTAATGCACAAAAGACGATTAGTTGGAATTGTTCAGGACAGCACCATTGAAAATGACTACGGGGGTTACATTGATAATCCGATTGTTGAACAGACCATTTCAGGCACACTGGAAGGTGTTGAGGGTGTAACAATTCAAGGTCGGTCGGGGGTGGTCACAGACCATCAAGCATGGCTTAAAACTCACATGAAAATTGAAGACTGGGAACATAAGCTGTTAATGATTGATGATGAACTCTATCGGATTGTTAAGGCTGTTCACAATCGCAGACGCTGGTTCTATCAGGTAGAAGGTGATTAGACTTGAAAGTTAAAATTGAATTCACTAACCAAAGGGAATTTGAGTTGTACTTGGACACACAGTTGAAAAAGTCAGTGGACAAAACTGACAAAGTACTTCGTGCTACAGCTGAAAAGATTGCATCCGTTGCAAGTGAAAAAGAAGCACCAGTCGGGAAGTATCCATCACATTGGAACAGAAAAGCTGGTTTTCTTCGTAGGAATATCAAAGCTGTTGGCAAGTTCATGGAATACGAAGTCCAGTCGAATGCAAACTACAGTTATTGGCAAGAGTATGGAACACGAAATCATCCAGCAAACCCATTCTTTAAACGTTCGATTGAACAGGGCATGGACTACATGGATGAACAAATGAAAAAGTTTTAAGGGGGTGTGTAGATGTTAGCTTCACTTGAATTAACAAAAGCACTGAAAACTAAATTGAAATCAAAAGGGGTGACAGCTTCAGCTTACAAACCTGAAAAGCCTTCATTACCTTTTGTGATACTTGGGGAAGATACACAAAGTAGTGACAACGTGAAAAACGCTGACGCTGTTGTTATCAGAACAAGGCTGACCGTGTACCACGATTACAAACACATGGAAACGGTCAAAAGAACATTGGAAACAATCCGTGTGAACTGTCAAGACCTGACACTTGACACATACGAAGTCGCAAACGTCAGAATCATTGACATGACTTCAAACAAGAACAGGGAAATTGACACAGCACTTGGAGCAATTGAAATTGAATACAAACTTATAAGGGGGTAACAAATTATGGCAACAAAAGGAGTTAACGTTTTAGTAAAAATTGGAACAGATGTTGTGGGTGCTCAAAAGGGTGCAACATTAAACAGAAGTTCTGACACGTTTGAAAAGACAAGCAAAATGTCAGGTGGTTGGAAAGAGTTTTCAGCATCATTGAAGGAATGGTCAATTGACGCAGACGGACTTTACACAATGCCTACAACTTCAGGCACACCATCTTTCAGAGCATTAGAGGACGCATGGGTCAACGGTGACGCTGTTGATGTTGAGTTTGCAATGGCTACAGAAGATGGTTTGGCTTCAGGGGACACAGTAGGCTATAAGGGTAAAGCATTAATCACAGACTTTCCACTTGAAGCACCTGAAAATGATTCATTGACATTCAGTGTTTCTTTTCAAGGAACTGGTGCATTGACTGAAATCACAAAAGCATAGTAACTATTAACTAAGGGGGACAATCAAAAATGGTTGTTCCTTCTTTTTTTCATGATTTAAGAAAAGGGGTAACACATTGGAATCAATTAAAACATCAAACAAGGAATACATTCTGAAGTTTAACTTTAGAGCACTGACAGAATTACAAGACGAAGGAATCAGCTTCACTGATGAACAGGAATTCAAACTGAAAGACCTTGCAAAAATCATTCACATTGGTCTGAAGAAATATCACAAGTTGTCCTTTGATGAAGTCATGGACTTAATGGATGACCTACTTGCTGAAAATACATTTGAAGAACTGATGGTAAAAGCATCAAAAGCACTTCAAGAATCAATGGGAAAGCAGACAGCCACGATTCCAGCACCAGTGAAGAAGTAGAAAACGTTGTATTAGAATTCATGTCCATTGCAATTGGAATCATGGGCATGGACTACGAAACATTTATGGAACTGACCCCAGCTGAATTCAGAAAGATTCACAAGGCACACACTGAACATCAGACAGACATGCTGGACACTCAACATAAATTAATCTTCAACGCAATTGTGCAAACTAAATCTAAAAAACGTTTTAAATCTGTGTTTGAACACAAGAAGAACAAAGCAAAATCTGAGATTGTTCCAGCAGATAGAAAACAGGATGAAGTGGCTGAAATTTTAAAACAATTAAGGGGTGAATAAACAAATGGCAGACGAAGAAAAGAAACTGAAGTTCACGCTGGTCGGTGACAATTCAAGCTTGAAAAATTCAATGAATGAAGTTAACGGAACAGGGTCAACTTTGAAAAGTACCATGGCAAAGCTAGGGGTTGCAATGGCTGGAGCATTTGCTGTCAAACAAGTCATTGACTTTGGAAAAGAGATTGCAAAAGTTGGTGGTAATTTTGAATCACAGATGTCAAAGGTCACAGCAATTGGTGGTGACAACTGGGCTGAAAGCATGGACGAAGTAATTGAGAAAGCCAAAGAAATGGGTTCAACGACAGTCTTTAGTGCAACAGAAGCTGGTGAAGGTCTTCAATACTTTGCAATGGCTGGATGGGACGCTGAAGCATCAATGTCAGCACTAGAACCAACGTTACGACTTGCACAAGCCAGTGGAACAGCACTTGGTGTGACAGCTGATATTGTTTCGGATGCAATCACAGCTTTTGGGTTATCAGCAGAAGACACGGGAATGTTTACTGACCTGTTAGCTTCAACGACCTCTTCAGCAAATACGAATGTAACAATGCTTGGAGAGTCATTCAAGTATGTTGCACCAGTTATGGGGGCGTTAGGTGGTAAGGCAGAAGACACAGCACTTGCTTTAGGCTTAATGGCAAACGCTGGTATTAAAGGTTCAATGGCTGGAACATCACTGAAGACAGCTGTCAGCAACTTGGTTGCACCAACTGACCAAATGAAAGAAGCTATGGACGGTGCTGGAATAGCTGTTCAGTACAATGCAGACGGTTCAATGAACCTGAAGGGAACAATGGACAATCTAAGACTTGCAATGGGTGAAATGACCAAAGAACAACAGGCTGTGACAGCTGAAACAATCTTTGGAAAAGAAGCAATGTCAGGAATGCTGTCCATTGTAAATGCAACAACTGAAGATTATGGAAATTTAACAAAAGCAACAACAACATTCAACGGTGTCGCACAGAAACAAGCCGACATCATGGGGAATAACCTAAATGGTAGAATTGCCCAGTTGAAATCAGCTTGGGAAGGTGTTCAGCTGATGCTTTACACAATCTTACTTCCAACTTTTGAACTAATGGTGGACTGGTTGATGCAGTTGGTTGAATGGATAAGCACATTGTCCACAGCAACAACTGATGACTTCGGTGAAATCGGGGAAATGGCTTCAGCACTGGGCAAATGGTTTATGAACATGTATGACATCATTTATGAGGTGGTCATGAAAGTGATTAAAGTTGTTCAAGACTGGTTCAAAGACAATGATACACAGGTCAGCAACATGATTAGAGTGTTCAAATCATTGGCGAAAAGTATTGGTGAAATTGTTGCAGAAATATGGGATTTCATTTCATGGCTGGTTTCAGAATTCGGTGGACCATTGCTTGACAAGTTTATGTTTGCCATTGATGTGATTTTCAAAGCCTTTGATGCACTACTTCAGATTGTGGCTGGTGTTGTTAAAGTACTAGTTGGAATTTTCACTGGGGACTGGGCAAAAGTGTGGGAAGGTATGGGTGACATTGTTGTTGGTGTATGGACAGCAATCGTTTACACAATTGAAACAGCAATCAATTCAGTCATCACTATGGTCAACAAAATGATTCGGTCATTAAACAAGATTGAACTACCTGATTTCTTAGGTGGTGGTGGTGTTAACATTTCAACAATTTCAAAGGTTGATTTTTCGGGGGCACTTCCAACAACAAGAAGTTATATGCCTGATGATTCTTCAGTTACTTATGACCCATCTTCACAATACAGAAACACACAATCAATCACAGTTGAACTTGATGGAAACAAAATTGCTGAAGCAGTTGGTGACCCAATGGCACAAGCAATCAGGGTTCAAACTGGGTACACATTTTAAGAAAAGGGGGTGTTGACCGTTGTCAACTTCAATCAAAATCAATGGGACTGGATACAACAGCATTGAGAACGCATTAAGCATTAAAGAAAAAGTGAATGAACGGTCAACAGCTTCGTTTGTTCTTGTTACGGATGTTGAAGCTGATGTCCGTTTCAAGAAAAGACAGGCTGTTGAAATCACTGACGGTTCAGAAGTACTGTTCACAGGATTTGTTGACGTGCTAGTTGAGAAGAGTGAGAGCAAGGACCGTTTCCACAGTATCACCTGTATCGACAATCATTATCTAGCTGACAAACTCATTTTTGCTGGGGCTTACGAAAACAAAACAATCAAAGAAGTTCTTCAGGACATCCACACGAAGAAACTTGCTTCTGAAGGTATCACCTACACGGATGAATCAATTGATGGGGCAGAAGACATCTTACTGACATCCCACATTATTGACTGGAAAAGAATTGACCTTGCACTTGACGTGTTAGCAGAACGTTCAGGCTGTGACTGGTGGATTGACAAAGACCGTTTACTTTGGTTTAAGAAGTTGAGTGAAAGACCAGTTGGAAAGACACTTGATGAAGGAATCATCCTTAATGGAAGTTTGAAAATTAAAAGTGATTCTAACCTCTTCAGAAACCGTCAAATCACTAAAGGTGGTCAAGGGGTCACCAATATGAGAACTGACACAACAATTGCTGACGGTGAACAAACATCATTCAAAGTTAATTACCCGATTGCATTTAAACCGACAATCAAAGTCAATGGTGTTCCTGTTGCTGAATCATTACTTGGAATCAACGGTGTGGACAATGCCAATTCAAGTATTAAATGGTTTTGGTCAAGTGGTTCACAAATCGTATCATTCAACTCAATTTCAAACACACCGATTGCTGGGACAGTCATTGACATCACGTATCAAGGTTATTTTGACACGGTGATTATTTCACAAAATGATGCAAGTATTGTTTCACTGGGTGATTCGGAAACATCCACAGGGATTGTTGAAACTGTTGACACAGTGGCAAACACAACTGACCTGTCTGAAGTCATTGCTGGGGCTGACAGTAAGCTGAAGAAGTACAGCAAGGATAATTCAAGTATCAAGTTTCAAACGCTTGAAACAGGCTTCACAGCTGGTGACGTTATCGTTGTAAACATCCCAAGTGAAGGAATGAATGTTGATGAAAATTATCTAGTTCAGGAAGTTGCAATCAAAGAGCAGTACCCATTAATTATTTTCACTGTGACACTTGTAAAAGGATTCGTGCACAAGTCATGGGAAAAAGCATTCACACCAGTGGAAGTTGATTCAGCTATTGAAGCATCAGCTGAAGATTACGTTATCTTACCGACAAATTATGTTCACAGCTGGGAAGCATCTGAACGACCAAATCCCATGATGGTTTGTAAGGTCGGAACGGGTGTCAAAGTGGGAACACCTGAAGCCTGTCCAACCTACCCAATAAGTCAAAGGGCAAAACTGTTGAGAGTCTATGACGTTAACGGAAGTTTAATTGGTGAAGTGTTAGCGACACATACAACACCAGCAGAAGAAACACACTACACTGTTTTTATTGCACAGAAAAATGAATGTGTGGGTGTGTGGCAAACAATTAAAATCTTTGCTGGTGAAAATTATGAACTGTGTACACACACAATAACTGACATCAGAGAGAAGACGAACTTTGATGAAGTACAGATTCATGTAAATGATTATAAAACTTGGTAGAAACTGGTCACAAATGGTGACGTGCTTGGTTATTAAGTAGTGAAGGGGGACTTTTAAATGAGTTACAACAAAACAACATGGGTTAATGGTGTTACAAACATCACAGCTGACGTTATGAACAACCTTGAAGATGGTGTGGTTGCTGTTGAATCAGAAATTGCATCAAAAGGGGCTGACATAACAAACATCAAAGGAACAATCAATCAAAACACAACCTTGGTCTATAGTGGTGGTGTGCTAACAACAGTTAAAGAATATTGGGCAAATGGGTCAACGTTAAAAACAAATGTTGCACTGGGTTACACAAACAATGTTTTAACGACTGTTACCACAACACATTACTTAAGTTCAGGTGTGAAAGAAGCAACGGTCACTGAAACACTAATATATTCAAGTGGAATTTTAACATCAGTACAAAGGAGCGTGGTTTAAGATGTGGGCAGTTTTCGCAAAGGTTGCAGATGTTGCAACGTATTTGACAACAAACTTAAGTACAACAAGGGCATCAAAAATTGACAGGTTAGACACAACCGTCAGTGGTAGACAAGCCAACTGGGGGGCAACGTCAACAACAAAGTCATACATTGACACAACAAAGACTAATGTTGACACCATTAAAACAAACCTAGCAACAGTGGACAGTGTGGTTGACACAACAAAGGCAAACGTGGACACTGTAAAATCAAATGTAAGCACCATGTATGGACGGTTTGGGTCAAGTACAACAGCGTCAGGAACAACAACACTGTTTGGTTACCTTCGTAGGATTTACGAATATATGACAAGTTACATGTCATCAACACGTATGTCAAAGGTTGACAGATTAGACACTACTGTTTCAAGTAGGTTGTCAGCAGTTGTGAAGTCTTACCAAAGGGTTTACATTGGTTCAGTAAAAATGTCAGGTAGGGGGTCAGGGGAAGACGCAGTCTATTACAATATACCAATTGCATCAGTCAACATTTCAAAATGTCAAATCATTCCCCATCTAAGGTGTGGTAGCAACATTGTTTCAGCATTGTTCGTATCCTCTTCAACTTTATTCATGGAACCAACTGTCAGGTTTACGTCAACAACTAACATTAGAGCTTCAGTGTATTCAACTTCGTATGATGACTTGTTTGGTTACATTGAAGTCATTGAATACTACTAAAAAGGGGGAAACGATAACATGAAATTTGTGCACATAAATGAAGAAGGCATCTGTGATATAACTTATGAATCAACTGAACCTGTTGTGGCTGATGGTATCATAGAAGTGTTTGACGATTTGAACAGTTATGTCGGCAAACGTTACGAAAATGGTGAATGGTCTGAAGTATCACAAGAGCCTGTCCAAGTGGTTGAACCACAAACAATTGAAGAACAACTTACAGAGTTACAGGAACAGAACTTTGTTCTAATGGATGCAATGGCAACAATTTTTGAAACAATGTTGGGGGGTGCCTAAGTGCTTGAACTTTATTACAGACTGGTCAGGAATGGTATTAGAGAAATTGAACAAGTTCCACTTCAGTTTCAAGAATCTGTTATACAGCTTATCGAAGAAAGGGGGTAACAACATGGTTGAACTTTACACAGCTTTAATCATCAACGGTCGAAGAACAATCGACAGCGTTCCATCAAGATACAAAGTAGCAGTCACAGAATTGCTTGGAAGCCTTGGACTTGATGAAAACGGAAACATTGCATAGTAACCATTAACTGAAAGGATTGTCTTGTGTTCACACACAGGGCAGTTCTTTTTTTATACCACAAGGGGGGTAACACATGAAAGAAGCATTTGCAGATTTATTAGAAATCAGAAACCTAATTGCACTAATTGTCACAATCATTTTCGCAGTCCTTGCATTAATGAGAGTCATTGAGGGGACAGACTTCATGACTGTTGTATTACTGGTCATGGGATTCTTATTCGGTAACAAAGCAACTAAGGACAAAGCTTAATGGCTGGGGTTAACGGGGAAGACAGGGGAACACGTTCACTGTGGGTCAAGTTTTGGTTTATTAACGGGGTTGCATTCTTCATCATCATTTTTTATGTGGGGGCGTTCATCACTTCGTTATCAGCTGGAAACACTGAAACTTTATTCAACAATGAACTGTGGAAAATGACACCGTTCCAACTGTCGTTCTTGCTGTCGTGTTTGTATCTGTTCCAAGAAGGACGGTTACTTCACAAAATGCAAATGGCAAGAATCATCAAGAAACAGGGAACACTTCAGGAGTTCAAAGTACTTCATAATGCTTCGACTGAAGACACACGCAACTTACCATTTATGACAAGAAGGAAAGGTGATTAAATGAAAATCAATGTAAAATTACTGTCAAGGAATTTCAATCGTGGGGGAAACAATCCCATGTTTATAGTTGTTCATGACACATTAAACGCTTCAATAGGGGCTGATGCAGAGGCACATTACAAATACTTCAACAAAGCAACCACAAATGCTTCAGTTCACTACATGGTGGACAGTACACAGGTCTTACAGATTGTTAGAGAAGGTGACGGTGCTGGACATGTTGGCAAAGGTAAAAACGGGATAACAAACAACAACAGTATAGGGATTGAAATGTGCATCAATGCTGACGGGGACTTCAAGGTGACTTTAGCTTCAACCATTGAACTGGTCAAAGAACTTATGGCAAAGTATAACATCCCGATTGAACGAGTTGTACGCCACCATGATGCAAGTTCTTGGGGAAAGATTTGTCCACGTTCATTAGCAGACAACAACTGGGAAGAATGGTTCAAGTTCAAAGAAGCTTTAGTTGAAACACCTGAAGCAATAACACCTGAATGGAAATTAAATGGCTTAAAAAGCCTGTCAGAAGCTGGTATCATCACAGATTTTGAAGGTTGGGCACAGAAGATTGATGAACCAGCACCAAACTGGTTAGTCTTTGAATTGCTTGACCGTATCAGAAAGGAACTGAACAATGGGTAAAAGATTTGTGGTCAGGGCTGGTGACCAATATGAAAAAATGAGTGAAGCAGTCAAAGCACAAGATGGTCAGTGTCCATGTGTCCCAGTTTATGCAAGAACAAAAGACACCATGTGCATTTGTACAGAGTTCATTGACCAGTCACATGAAGGTCATTGCAAGTGTAAACGCTTTAAGAAAGTCATTGAAATTACACCATAAACAAACAGCCCCTATCAGTTGATGAAGTTGTCAATTGATAGGGGTTTTTCTGTTGCAACACAGACATGTCACAGCTATGTCACAGGTGTGTGAACAGTGTGTGAACAGTCTCTTAAAAAGCACTTAAAACCGTTGACACTTTCCCTAAATTCTTATATACTGACAATTCATTAAAAAAGTGATTAGGAGATGACCACAGATGAAAAAATACAGGTTTACGATTATAAACACAAGTGGTAACATGATTGTTTTAAAGAAAGGTGCACCGTTGAATCAGATTAGAAAAATTATACTGGACAAGTACCCTGACTTTCACTGGATAACAACAACAAGGGCATGGAATGACAAGGGTGATTTTTTACTACTAACTGAACTAACTGAATAAAGCATTGGGGGAACAAGGGACTGGTCAAATGGCTGGTCCTTTTTTTTGTGTTCAAACACAACTGTTCAAAAAAGTTTCAAAAAGTAGTTGACACACAACTGGAACTGTTATACAATAGTCTCAACAGCAACAACAACAACAACAAACTTAATTCAAAGGAGAACAACACAATGAAAAAAGCAATCTTAATTCAAACAATCGAAAACATGTACTGGTCAGCAAACGGAATTAACAACTTTAACATAAAAAGATTAACAGAAAAAACAACTGAAGGTAAAATTAAGGAACGTGCCTTAACATCTTACGAAAACTTAACTTGTGGATTACTGTCTGACGTTTCAATATTGGTTTCTGAAACAGAAAAAAATGTAACAATGAAAAGACTTGAAGAAATCCTTGATGAAATTAACACAATTATTACTCAAATGGTTGATGAAAGATTTAATTCAGAACGTGACTTCAGAATTAGAGAAGTTGAAACAGTTGAAGAAACACCAGCTGAAGCAAAAGAAATCATGACCAAAGAAGAACTAATTGCACAACTTGCTTCAATAGGAAGCACAAACATTTCTTTTGAAAACTTAACAGACATCACAACAGGGGAACAGTGTTCTGAAAGAATCATAGACAACGACCGTCAATACTACTGGATAATCGAACCAGTTGAAGCTGATAAATACAAATGTGTTGCATCAGGAAGCTTACTTTTTTAGCACTGGACAACACAAACAATAACAGTTAAAATTAACGGGGGAGAATCTTCCCCCACTGATGAAAAAGGAGATTACAAAATGAAAACAAACATGACTGAAGTCGTAACAACTTGGAAGATTGAATTTGACACAATTGCTAAAAAGATAAGGGAATCAATGCACACTAGTGGTTTTAAAGCCTTAGACCGTGACCTTAATAAACTTGTAATACTTGAAAACAACATGGTTGAACTTTTACACTGTCCACATGACGAAGGCTGTGACACAGGGGATGAATACTACAGTGACCAGCAGTTGTCATTTAAGATGTGTGAAGATGCTACAGAAGTGCTTTACAGCCTTCAAGATGCAATTCAGGACCTGAAGGACCAGCACGAAGCACTGGAAGCTTCAATTGATGAAATGGAACGACCACAACAAGAAGGGTGGGACTTCTAAATGAAATTTAAAGTAGACCAACGTGTAAAATTTAAAGTTGACGGTGAACTAATGGAAGGAACAATCACTTATGTTGACAAGTACTTCTTAGAGGTTGACGGGGATGACGGTCAAAAGCATATGCTGGAAGTTGACGGGGAATACATTGAACCCAATACAGAAAGCATGGCACAGTGGACAGCAAAGCTTCAGCATGATGTCACAGCAAGGGTCAACGGTTATGCTGACTATCATAAGTTTGACCGTGAAGAAGCACAGTACATCAAGACTGACCTTACGGAAGGTTCACTTATTTGGTACTACAAAAGACCTGATGGAAAAGAATTCAAAGTAATTTATTTCTTCAAAACTCAGGACTTTACAACAATCGACTAACCCAGTAATAACAAGCCTTGACGGTTCAAACCGTTGGGGCTTTTTTTGTGTGCAAACACAGAAAGTTTAAGAAAGTTTCATAAAACAGTTGACACACAATTGAAACTGTTATACAATAGTCTCAACAGCAAGGGACACAGCAACAACAACCAAACACGAAAGACAGAGGACAACACAATGATGAAGATAACTTATAGAATGACAGGAACAGAACAGACAGCAAGTGAGTTCGTAGACAATAACAAGATTCAATTTGAAGAAGGTTTTGCAAAGTACACAGAAAACGGTTCTTCAAGAAAAATCAACGCTGAAAGAATTGTTGAAATTACACTGTAGTAACTAGTCAACCACGGGGGCAGACAGTCCCCACCACCCAAAGGAGAACACACAATGAAAAAGAATGAGCAGTTATTTGTTGAAGCACTTGAAGCAAAAGGATACACATTGAAGATTGATGCAGACAGTCACAGAATTATTACAAACCTTGATGGTGAACAGATTGGAACTTACCTTGAATTTGACGGTTATGTGAACCAGTTACAGTATAGCTTGGTTGACCTTTTGGGAGCACCAACTGAAGAAGCACCTGTTGAAATGACTGAAGATGAAAAAGCAATCAACTATTATCAAGCAAACCTGTTAGTGGCAAGAACAAAGGTTGAAGCACTTGAAGCATTAATCAAAACTGTTCCTGAATCAATGAAGGCAACCATTCAAGTTGACATTGTGAATGCACAGGATGATGTTGACCATTACACTGAACTACTGGACGAAGATGTTGACCTTAAATTCATGGAAGACATGGGGGTGGAATAATGACGGTCTACTGGAAGAACCACAACCTGAAGAAACCACCGTATAGCAAAGAAATCAAATCAGTAGTACCCATTGACCTGTACTTTGGAAGTATGAAATGCCTTGAATGCACAAAGCTGACGGGGGAAACGTTCATCATCCCATTAAAAGATTTTATTAAAATTGAACTGTCCTGACGGGTGGTTCTTTTTTTTGTCTTCATCTGTGTTCACACAAAGTTTAAGAAAGTTTCAAAAAGTAGTTGACACACAAATGAAACTGTTGTATTATGTATTTAACAGCAACACACACCCACACACGAAAAGGAGAACAACAACATGACAGCTTACACTTTAGACCTTCAAACAATCACAGAAATCGCATACGACTGGGAAACAACTTTTCTTTCACATAAAGAATACGGAATGAACGCACACCGTGGTCACTTCCTTCTTAAACGTCTTGGTTTTGACTATGACAAGAAAATCAAGAACATTGACGAAGTTCACCAAATGCTTGACATGTACGAAATCCAAGACTAATGGTTAACAGGGGTTCGATTCCCCTAAAGTCTTTTACAGTAACTAACAACAGCTGACAACTAGGAGAACAAACAATGAATACAGCACAAATCATTTTAAACCAAATCAAAGCAACTGACCGTTTCGCAATGATGGCATGGGGAGCAACACAGCTTCAAGCTGAAGGACAGCACAAACATTACAGTGGTGCACTACACTTCAAGGTGAATGGTCTAGCCTGTAAGAGAGCAAACATTGTTATCAAGCACAACCAAGCTTCCGACATGTATGAACTGGAAATGTGGAAGATGAAAAAAGGTGAACCGTTCTACATGAAAGCTGATTTCAACATTTTTGCTGACCAGCTGGTTTCAGTTCTTGACCAGTGGATTGAAGGGAAGGCTGGAAAAGACCTGACACTTCAGGAAGCATGGACAGGAATCGCACAATAATAACCAGTAATTGACCTACCTTGACGGGTGGGTCTTTTTTATTGCCCTTTTAAGACAGTTTAAGACAGTTAAGGTGTTATGTGTCAACTTCAGGCTGAAACTTTGTTATTCGGGCAAATTCACAGCCAAATGGGGTGTCAAAGTCCAATTAAAAGTTAAAAAAATTAAAATCGACAGTTGAAAGTCTGTTTTCAGCTGTGTTCGCACACATCACAGACTGTGTTAACGGTCAAAGTCCAGTTGTCAGCAGTCAGTTGACAGTCAGAACCCAATTAAAAACTGAAAAAAATAAAATGCCAAACCCCGATTAAAACTGGAAAAATTCGTGAGCGTGACAGTCGGTGCTGGTTAGTCCCCAAAACAGAAGCACCCCCCCCTTTGTCCTGTCTTGCTGGTCCTGTTGCTGGTCATTGTGCTGTCAGGAACTGTGCTGTGACAGGCGTTTCTGTGTCCTCTTATGTCAAAGGTGTGTTAGTTGTCCTAATTGCTGTAAAAGCCTGTCATTTAGGGCTTCAAGTGCGTCAAAATAGGTGTCATTATCTGTTGATTCACCGTTGATGTGGTCCTTCACCTGTGTCTTGCCATGAATAACAAGGTCACCAGCTGGGGGAAATGTGCCAAACCCCAATAGCAAACGACTGATTCACGTGCACATGACTACACTTTCCCCCTGTCCAGTCCTGTCAACCACTGTCAACCACTGTCAACCACTGTCAACCACACTTTAATGGTTAACCACTGACAATAAACGGTTAACATTAGCTGTTCGACAAGGGATTACCAGTGTAATGCACCACAGTGTCAATGTACCTAACAGAAGTTTTTAAAGTTTTTACCGTAGAAATGTCACAAATGATGTCTTGCACGGTTATTAAGTAGTGTACATGTAAAGTTTTTATGCACGTAAAGTAAAGAAATTATGCACATTAAACAGTATATAACAGTTAACAACAGTTAAAAGACAGTTATTACTGTATAGAAAGGGAGAACAACATCATGACACAGAGAACAACGCACAACCTACAGTTAACAACTGAACAATCAAATCACTTACAGTCAGGCATCATTAAAGAACTGTCACCAGCAGAATTCACCGTATGGATAACCATTCAGGCGTACATCCATGACAATGTGAAACAACCTTCACAACAGGAATTGGCTGACCTAACAGGAATCACAAGGGCAACAATAGGGAAAGCAATCAATTCACTATTAGAAAAGAGTTTCAACAACATCCCGTTTTTAGAGCGTGTCAAAGTTGGTAATCATTTTCAACAGTCCCACTATAAGATACCTGACATTGGCATTGACCCAACTGTGAGCCAAAAGACATGGACAGCAAAGACATTCATTTCACGGTTTTGTCAGCAGTACACTGAAACCTTTGGTGTTAACTATAATCCAACTTGGGGAAAAGACATTGGAATGGTCAACCGTAAATTCATTCAAAAATTCACTGATGAAGAACTTGAAGGAATGGTCACAACAGCAGTCACACAGTATACAAAACGTTGGGGAAACAACAGTTATCCAAGACCAACACTGGGGCAACTTTGCACATGGTTAGGCAACAGTGCTTTGACAGAATGGCAATTGGAGAAACAGAAAGAAGAACGCTGGGAAACAGTAGCAGATGAAATTGACCTAGACAGATTTGCAGAACAAGGGGGAATTTAACAATGGATTTTAAAAATTGTCAATTACGTAGCACATGCAAAACACCTGACCGATGCAGTTTGAAATGTTTTCCGTATACACTAATGCACGGTGTTGAAGGAAAGACTGGTCTATGGAAAGCAAGAAACGTTCCTAAGAAGTATGAAAATGTGGGTGCACACAACTTACCACAGATAACCCCAGCTTCAACAAGAGCCACAATGCTTCGGTATATGGACAATTGCATGAAGCATGTTACTAATGGCACTGGGATGTTCCTCTACAGTGTAGCTGACAAAAGCAACCCGTTAGGCACTGGAACAGGGAAGACAACTTCAGCTTGTGCAATTGTTAACACTTATTTACAGAAAAGAACACTTCTTCACTTAACTGGTGGGGCAAAGATAACCAACAACCCAGCACTGTTCTTGAAGATGGCTGACTTTCAAAACACATACAACAGTCAATTCAGGGGAACATTTGAACAACAGGCATTGGCTTCAGAGAATTACTACTTTTTCAAAGAGAGAATGAAGAAGGTTGAACTGTTGGTTATTGATGACATTGCTGTCCGTAATGCAACAGAAGCATTCTTGAATGAATGTTATGAAATCATTGACCACCGTGTCACTGAAGAGAAAGCAACAATCTACACCAGCAACGTTGACCTGAAGGAACTTCCAAGAATACTGGGTGAAAGAATTGTGTCCCGTATTATTGGTTCAACATTCGCTTACCCGTTTAATGGGGCAGACCACAGACTTGAAGGGAAGGTAATCTAATGGATGCAAACAACGTAATTACAGCGAAGAGGTTCACTGTTGAAAAGTATATCAGCAGAACACAGCTGACCCAGTCACGCAGAAACATGAAAATGATTCTTGAAAGAGTGGCTTCAGCAGAAATGATTGAAAAGGTTCGTAATGAAGGGTATGCAATTTCCACAATGATTTTCAAATGGACAGACAGGGGTTCAAACAAGGTACTGACTATTGAATCAATTGCATTCATAGACAACACAGGGGGATTTAACAATGATTGAATATAAACTACTTTCAAAGGTTTTGGATGATGAAAACTTCCATGAACTGACAAAATACAATGTAACTGAAGCAGATTTCACAGAAGCAAAAGAAGCCTTCCTTTTCATCAAAGAATATGTGGGTGAACACAAATCAGTCCCAAGTCCATCAGCTGTGACCAGTGAAGCTGAATTTGACTACATTGAAACATCAGACAAACTGTCTTATCTGTGTACGACCGTTAAGAACAACACAGCGAAAAGACGTTCATTTGACTTATTACAGAATCAAGCTGGTGAGAAGTTCGGTCAGATGAAGGGAAATGACTTTGTAAACTGGATGACTAATGAATTGAACGCAATCAAAGTTCTTTCAGATACCCACACAGGGAATGGAACAAACTTCGCTACCAATGGTTCAGAACGCTGGGAATGGTATAAGGAAGCTGAACGTGAAGGAAGTTCAATTACAATCCCGACCCCTTATGCTGGATTGACTGAAGCAATGTCAGGTGGAAATGACCTTGGTGATTATGTGCTGTTGATGTCATTTTCTAACCAAGGGAAAAGCTGGATTGCTGGACAGTTTGGGTTATCGGCTTGGTGTGCTGATTTTGGTGTCTTACATTATAGCCCTGAAATGACAACAAGACAGACCATTCAACGACTGGACACGGTCCAAGGTCACTTCAGTAACACACACCTACAAACTGGGGAACTGTTCGACATGGTCAAGAATGATTATGAAGAATACTTGTCAGTGTTCAATGAAGAGCGTGAAACACCCTACATTGTGAAATCAATGGAAGACATGCAACACGGTCTGTCACTGGATACCATTGAAGCTGACTTGATGCAGAATCCTAACATTAAGTTTGTCATCATTGATGGTTTCAACCTAATGAATCACAGAGGTAACAATGGCACAAGAAACAACATGACTGAAACGTCAAGAAAGCTTCGTCAGCTGTTTGGTAAGTACAAAGTAACTGGGTTAATTGTTCACCAAACAACAGCCAGTTCAAGACGTAACGTAACAGAAATGGACGAACTAATGGATGGTTTTGTGGATGCACCAGCATTGACAGACTTCAGTGAAACAATTGCAACGATTCAGGATGCTTGTACAGTTCTGACTTATGCTTACAAAGACGGGAAGGGAACATTGGCTGTTCGTAAGGCAAGAAAGCCCTGTGTGGACTTTGAATTGCACCTACATGTCAATTATAACTTAGGGTACATCACAGAGATTGAAAACAGCTACAGTTCACAGTTTGGGGGTGAAGAAGATGACATCTAAATTAAAAAAAGTTTTAATCATTGGTTTAATTGCAATCACCTTGATGGGGTGTGCTGACAATACAAGGACATTCGCAGACGTTGAAGACAGATTCACCGTAGAAGAGGTTCGGGATGTTCTTACAGAAAGAATCACAATCATAACTGACAATGAAACTGGTGTTCAATATATCTTTTACAAAAACGGTTATGGGGGTGGATTGACTAAGCTTGAAGGGAGACCACAGCAATGATGAAAATTGATTACAGAGAAGAACTTGAACCATTCCTTGACCAGTTTCCACGCCACAAAATAATTGATGAAAAACTGATTGCATGTTCACCCTTCAGACCTGACAGTCACCCATCCTTTGTGGTGTTCTTGGATGAAGGAAACTGGGTTGACAGTGGGACACAGGAACGTGGGAACTTTTACAAACTTTTTGCACATCTTACAGGAGACACAGAAGAAAACGCAAAAGATGTGTTATGTTCAAAATACGGGGAAATCGTTGATACTGATTCCCTGAAGCTGGACATTCAAATAAACCTTACACCTTCCATTTTTGCATTCAGTGATGAAGCATTACAGCCCTTCAAATGGCGTTCACCATACTTGATTAACAGAGGCATTACTGAAAAGGTCCACAGAGCCTTTAAAATAGGTTTTGACAGGGGTTCAAACGCTGTTGTCTTACCGTGGATGAATGAAAATGGTGATGTTGTCAAATTGAAGTTCAGGTCAGTGGTTCAGAAGAAGTTTTGGTATAGTTCAGACGGTGACAGAATCAAGAACCACCTATATGGTTTCAACCATGTGAAAAAACGTGGAGACAAAAAGGTTATGGTCACTGAAGCTGAAACCGACACCTTGTACAACTGGTCAAATGGTTATCCAAGTGTTGCAACTGGGACAGCTTCCATCAGTGAAGCACAGGTCAAATTGATTAAGCGTTCAGGAATTGAAGAACTGATTATTGCATCAGACAATGACAAGGCTGGTGAACAATTCGCTGAACAGCTTATAAATGTCTTTGGTGGTCGATTAAAACTGTCAAGAATTGTGTTCCCAGTAGGATGCAAGGACATGAACGATTTCACAAAAGAACAGATGGAATCACTGGAAACAACACCAATATGTGTACAGTTTGTTAACAAGTTATAGAAAGTTCATAAAAGTGTCAAAAACATGTTGACACATCTACAATGACCATGTTATTTTAGTATGGCACGTTAAAAGTTCACAAGAGTTTCAACAACAAGTAAACCCCTTGAAAAAGGCAAATTTCACAGAAGTTTACAAATGGTACAGAGAGCCTGTACCTGTGATTTTTGCACCCTTTTTTAAGACCAAACAGTCCAAAGAGACTACAAAAGGAGAAACAACAATGGAAAAGAGAATGAACAGAGCAACAGTATTAGTTAAGGCAATCAAAGCAAAAGGGTTCACAGTGGCAGAAGCAGAGTTCAAAGAGCTGTTTCAGATATTAGAGGGAAGAACAATTGGAATGGCAAAGAAATACATGTCAGCCAAAAATGATTTAAACCTTCCGTTTGATTCAACAGACTTAGTTGCTTCAGCACTTGGTGAACGTTTAATCACATTAATAACTTTGTTTGACCTTGATTTGAATGACAATTTTGAAGCGTACTACTTTAGTAACCTTTACAACGGGTTTTCAAAAGAATTCAGAAGATATTCAGGGTTTGAACAGCAATCAAACGTGAACGCATACAGCCTTGATGTTCAAGTGTCATCTGATATTGACGAAGGGTGTTACAAAGACACACTTGAAGCAAAACCTGAAACTGGGATGACCGATTATTCAGAAGAGTTTGAAGAGGCACTGGAAGCATTCAGCAAGACCTTCAAAAAAGGTGGAGAAGAGGCTGTTGAAATCATTAAGTGTCACGGTGGGGCAAACAAGACGGATGACATGAAAGCTATATGTGAATTACTGGGCATTGAAAAGTATGATTCGTCAACAAGAAAGAAAGTTCAAAGAATTAAAGATAAATTCAAAGTTTTTTACACAGAATGGTCACAAATGGGATAACACTCGGTTATTAAGTAGTGAAGGCATGAAAGACCTTCAAAAGCAAAAAATAAAACAATCGAAAAGGAGAACAAAAGTATGAGTCTATTGACAGGAAAAGGTGCAACGGAAGTTGCAGAAGTAACAAAAGGTAAAGTGGATTTAAAGGAAGCATTCATCAGATTAAAGGCTGAAAATGAATCTGTAACAGTTCGCTTATTAGGAATTGACGATTTTGTCAGTTACAAAGCACACGGTGATTTCAACTTAGGGATTTATAACAGTCCTTGTCTTGCTGTTGGTGGTGATGACTGTCCATACTGTGTAGCTAAGGCAAAAGGTGGGGAAAAGTTTGAAGGACTTTATGCAAAGAACCGTGTTGTCTTCGCATTCGCAGAGTTAAACACAGGACAAGTTAAATGTCTTGATGTATCACCAAACCAAGCGAAGAAGTTAAATGCTGACATTACTGAATACAAGGAAGAAATCCTTGACGGTGAAATTGCATTCAACTTAGTTCGTACAGGTTCAGGAACTTCAACTGGTTATGCTTTAAAGCCGTTAACACCAAAGAAACTGACAGCTGTCCAAGAAAAGTTTGACGCATTTGACGGTCAAACAGTTGACATTGAATTCTTTGAAGAACGTGTCCAAGGTCGTTCAACTGACTACATGGTTAAGTTATTGAATGATGCTGGTTTCCCAATCAGAGAACACTTCAGTGCTGAACTTTGTGACAAAGCATTAGAAGACAAAGATGCACCAGCAGAAACACCAGTGACAGCTGTTGAAGATGATGGAGCAGACGAAGCAATCTAATTGTGTGCAAACACAAACAATCATAACGGAATTGGGCAGTCAAATGGGACTGTCCTTTTTCGTGCCTAAAATTAAAAGGGAGTGAATCAATGGGATTAGTAACAAAAGCAAACAATCAACGCCTTTTTACAGAAGGGTTTCAACCTGAAATCACAGGAAGAGGGGCAGAATTAACAACAGCAATAATCAACCAATTTAATGAGTTTCACAGTAAAAGCTATTGGGATGATGATGAAATTGAAAGACTGTTAATCCGACAGAAGGAATTTGAACTGGATAATCACGAATGGTTCAAAGCAGACGTTCCAATCTTCAGCCCATCCAGTGCGTCAAAATGTGAACGTGAATTGTTCTTCAAGTTAATCAGAAGTAAGAAGGACGCACAAGGAATGTTCCCATACCAGCAACGCTGGGTGAACAATGGGTCAGCAATCCATGCAAGAACACAGAGAGACCTTCTATACATGGAAAAGAAGCTGAAAGACCCAGCATTCACCGTGTTAAAAACACACTTTGGACTTCCCAACTGGGAAAAGGCAGGGGCTGAAATACGTCACTATGACTGGAACGGTGAGAAGTTCGCATGTGCTGGAATGATGGACGGAAAGCTGAAATATGAAGCTGACGGTTCAACAATCGGTTTTGAATTCAAGACCAAGTCAACAACCATTGCAACCGTTGGGAATTACAAAATGAAGGACGCACAAGACGGACACAAAACACAGTGTACAGCTTATAGCCTGATTTTCCCAATTACTGAATACATCATCTTTTATGAATCAGTTGCTAAAGACGGTTGGATGAAGGGGGAGACAGCAAAGTCAGACATTAGAGCCTTTTATCACAAAGTTGAAACAACAGCACAGGAAATCATGTTGGATAAGTTCGCAAGGGTAACAAAAGCAGTACGTGACGAAGAAATGCCTGAAATGGACACAACCAAGTGTATCTTCTGTCCTTACAAAACTTTATGCAAGGGGGGTGTTGTGTAATGAAAGAAATCAAAAGGCTTTTAGTGGCGTTCCTGTCACTGTTAGTGTACGTTCTTGGCTGGGTGTTAGCCATTGGAATGGTTGTTGGCATCAGTTTTGGTTTTACAGCATTAGTCCTTTACGGGATTTGTTGGGCATTCGGTTGGGTGCTGACATTTAAAATGGTCGTAGGTGTTTGGCTGGTCATTGTGCTTTTCAACATCATATTCAAGTAACAGAAACAGCAACAGGCAGTCCCTTCAGTGGGGCTGTCTTTTTTAGATTAAAAGGGGGAAACAATTTGAAAATATTATCGTGTGACCTGTCATTGACTGGGTCAGCATTTGCAATCATGCACATTACAAAGGACAGGGTTGAGATTGAAGAAACACTGTTCATTAACAATAAGAAGAACGCCAAAATGGGGATAGGTTACCGTTTAGGACAGATTGAAACAGGCTTAAATAAGTTGTTAAAAGGTCATGACGGGCAGATTCAAGCAATAGTCAGGGAAAAGGGCTTCAGTCGATTCCCAGCAATCACACAGGCATTGTTCAGGGTGGTCGGTGTTTCAGACTTAGTCATCTATAAGAACGGTTGTGACCAGCTACCATTTGCAGAAATCAGCCCAACCAGTGTGAAGAAGTTAGTCACTGGAAATGGTAAAGCCTCAAAAGAAGAGGTTGAAGAGGCTGTCAGAACGTTTTTAATTGAACCACAAAAGGATTATTTCTTTGAAACTGATGACGTGTCAGACGCTGTGGCAGTAGGGATTGCGTACGGTTTGCAAAAAAAGATTTTAAAAGTTTAGACCTTTTTGTCACAAATGGGATAACACTCGGTTATTAAGTAGTGTAACCAAGAAAAACAAAAACAACACAGACAAAAAGGAGAAACAACAATGAGAAGTGCTGAAGAGAAACAACAAATGGTCAAAGTAATGCAAACAATGGGGGTTTTATTCCCTGAAGAAACAGAAAGAAACATGGAACTTTTAACAGAAAGAGTCAATGAAGCAGTTGCACCTGAAGCATCAGCAAAGGAACGTTTTGAAAAATTAGCTGAAATCATAGCAACTGAACCAAACAGCATAATGTCTGAAGGCTTTACTGAAGGGGTTGTCAACATTGCAACTAAATTAGTGGCTGAAGGTGACACATGGGAAGCACAGTATCTAACTTTTCTTAAATCAATGGCACTCGTTAAAACAGCAACTACAGACGAAGGAGTACTTTAAAATGTTAGAAATGATGATGATTGAAGTAATGTTTGAAGAGAAAATTAATGCAACGGAAGCAAAACTTTTAGATTCAGTGAAAGACAAAACAGCTGAAGAAGGTTTCTTACAAATAGCAAAAGAGCAAGTTGGCACACACAAAGAAATGGGTGTTGAAATGACCGTTGAAGAAATAGTTGAATTAGCACATTCAGACGGTGAGCCAAACTGGGAAAAGGAACTTAAAGGAATGGTTCATTCGTATGCAATGTTCTTGGTCTTAAAGGCTGAAGGTGCACTAATAGCAAAATAACACAAATCGTGATGGGGTGTCAAAACCCTGTCACATTACTTTATACAGAAGGAGACTGAAAAAATGAGAAGTTCAAAAGAAGTTGTCAACGAGTACCTAAACCAAGATTCTTGGAGAGTGAAAGAAAACAGTAACAGCCCGTATTCATACGGTGGATTAATGAAACATGTGGATTCAGAGGTTTCAAAAGATTACTGGTTAAGAGAAGTTTACCCTGAAGCAATTACAGATGCTTACAGAAAAGGTGCAATGCACATTCATGACCTTGGGGGTCTTACATTGTATTGCTGTGGTTACAGCTTACAGTCAATCATTGCAATGGGTGTCAAAGGCATTCCAAACATCCCAACATCAGCACCAGCGAAGCACTTTGACAGTGTTTTAAATCAGTTAGCAAACTTAACAACTGTATTTCAAAATGAAATCATGGGTGCTGTTGCATTCAGTTCAGTTGATACGTTATTAGCACCGTTTATCAAAGTTGATGGTCTGAACTATGACCAAGTGTTGCAATCACTTCAGAACTTCATCTACAGCATTAACAGCAACAGCAGAGGTGGAGCAGAACCAGCATTCAGTAACATTACACTTGACCTTTTTGCACCTTCAGACCTTCGTGAACAACACGTTGCAATGGGTGGTGAAATCCTTGAACTGAAATATGGTGATTGTCAGAAAGAAATGGACATGTTCAATAAGGCATTTGCTGAAGTTATGCTTCAAGGTGATGCAATCGGAAAACCATTTGCTTACCCAATACCAACATACAACATTTACAAAGGTTTTGACTGGAATCATCCAAACAATCAAGCAATCTTTGAAATGGCTGGAAAGTTCGGTTATCCATACTTTGCAAACTTCATCAACAGTGACATGAACCCTGAAGATGCACGTTCCATGTGCTGTCGTTTACGTTTAGACCTTACAGAGTTAAAGAAGCGTAACGGTGGATTGTTTGGGTCGGGTGATTCAACAGGTTCAATTGGTGTTGTAACGGTTAACTTACCACAGTTAGGAATTAGAACACTATTAAAACAACGTAAAAGTGCAAACATGTTCGGTCACACTGGACTTAGAGAAGCATTCTATCCCTTGTTAGATGAAGTGTTAGAACTTGCGAAGGATTCACTGGAAATCAAACGTGAATGGCTTCAAAAGAATATCATTGACAACAACGCTGTCCCAGCATTCAACACATATGTTGGAACACTTGACAATCACTTCAGCACCATTGGAATTGTTGGCTTGAATGAAATGTGTGAAAACCTGTTTAATTTAGAAATCACAGATAGAAGAGCGAAAGAGTTTGCTGTAGAAGTTTCAAATCACATCCGTGAAAAGTTGGTTGAGTTCCAGCAAGAAACTGGACACCTTTACAACTACGAAGCAACACCAGCTGAAAGCACAGCATACAGACTGGCACAAAAGGATGTTGAAACCTTCGGTGATGATGGTTTTTCACTTCCAGCATACCAAGGAACAACAGATGCACCTTACTACACTAACAGCTGTCACATACCTGTTCAGGAAGTAACCAGCATAGTTGATACACTTGCACACCAAGATGAACTTCAACAACAGTTCACAGGTGGGACAGTCGTTCATCTTTACATGGACGGTGCAATCAGTGGTGACCAAGCGAAAGCAATTGTAAAACATGCGTGTGAAAGTCATGGACTACCTTATTTGTCCATTAGTCCAGTGAACAGAATTTGTCCCGACCATGGGTACATTGAAGGACGTGAAGACAACTGTCCTGTTTGTGGGAAAGAACTTGACCTGTTCCAAAGAATCACAGGCTACATCAGAAATGTGAAGTACTTTAATGACGGGAAAAAGGCAGAGTTCTTTGACCGAAATCAATATAAGTCATAAAGGGATTGTTCATGAACGGTTTGAAGATGCACCATTCATAGGGGCGTTAATCATTGCTAACCAGTGTACAAGGTCTTGTAAGGGCTGTTTCAATCAACATCTGAAGCAGTCCCCACCTTTGACACATACAGCTGAAGAACTAGTATGGCTGGTCAAGCAAAATCCGTTACATGAAGGAATCATCCTTGGTGGGCTAGAGTGGACAAATCAACCAGTGGAAATGTTGACACTAATTAAAACAGCATTACTTCACGAACTGGATTTGATTCTGTACACATACTTTGAAGAAGCTGTGTTTGCACACAAGTTTCCTGAAGTTTACAGCTTACCGATTTACATTAAATTTGGGGATTACAGGTCAGACCTTCCCCCATACACTTGCCCATTAACTGGTGTCAGACTGGCATCATCCAACCAACACATACGAAAAGGAGAACAACACAATGATAAACGCAATTAAGGGGATTTTTAGAGCAACACCAAAAGCAACAAGACTTGAAATGGCTGAAGCACTCATGGACGGTTCAATGGACGTGTTCACAAAGACAGCTAAAGCATTAGAAGTAGTTGCTGAAGAAGCACAGGCAGTCATGGAAGACATAGCCATTGAAGAGGCTGAAGTAATTGAAGAATTTGATGCAGAAATTGCAATCCTTGAAGAACAGAAAGAAACTTTTATTGCTGATTCAATGGAACAGTACGCTGATGCTGACGCATTGAAAGGTGATGCTGAAGTCCAACTGGCAAGAATCAACAAGTTTTTAGGGGCTGAATAATGGCATGGTTAAGAGGGTTTGAACCTGTTGACCCTGACAAACGAAAGTATTACGGTTGTGAGCCATTGTGCCCAACTAGAGCAACCAAAGGTTCAGCTTGTTATGACGTATTTTCACCAGTGAACACCACGCTGGATGTTGGGGAATCCCAGCTGATTTGGTTGAACGTTAAGGCGTACATGTTACCTGACGAAGTCCTGAAGGTGTTCACAAGGTCTTCAATGGGTAAAGTTGGGGTAACACTTGCCAATGACGTTGGAATCATTGATTGTGATTATTACGGTAATGAAAAGAATGATGGAAACATTGGTCTGATGCTGACAAACAACGGTGATGAAATATACTTCATTGATGAATGTCAAGCAATCGGTCAAGTCATGTTTCAAAAGATTCTTTTTGCAGATAATGACATTGTTAAAAGTGAAGTACGTGAAGGGGGGTTCGGTTCAACAGATGAAAACAACTAAGATAGTTATAACAATTGAACAACCGTGGTCAAAAGCTATGCACGAAGGTTTTCCCCGTTTATACAAGTCAGAACAACAATACACTGATGAATTAAGTTCAGACATTCAGAAAGAAATTTCAGGCTGGATTGATGACAAAGGCATGACCAGCATCAGAACAACCATTGAAGAAGGTGAATCAGATGATTAAAAACGTTAAAATCTACGGACTAGAGGAAAGCTTGATTGCTTCAGGTTATCCAATGACGCACGGTGTCCCACCTGAAATGACTATTGACATGCTGAATGATGGTTCAACCTTTAAGCGTGGTAGAAACCTCGGAAGAACACCAGCTGGTTCAGGTCATGATTGTTTCTTGAAAGGAATCACTGTTCAGTTTGACTGGACAATCTCACAGACAATCTTCCCACAGGTTGAGCGTTATCACTTCATTGACATTGTTTCAAGTCAATCAAAAATGCACCGTTTACAACTGGCAGAAGCTGGTGACTTTCATCCTTCCACTGACCCATTAATCGTGGATAGATTCATGAAGCTGGTTGACCAGTACAATTCACTTGACCCAATTGAAGAACAGGTTGACCGTGAAGAAATGTTTGAAACGATTGTCTACAGTGTCCCAATGGGTTACCAGTTGACAGCCCGATTCACAACAAATTACCTACAGTTGAAAACCATCTACAAGCAACGAAAGAAACACAAGCTGAAAGAGTGGAGAGAGTTCTGTCAATGGATTGAAACCCTTCCAAACTTCAAAGCAATGTGTCTTAAAAAGTAATAATTGCAGTCACCTTCGGGTGGCTGTTTTTTTTATTTAAAAAACTTTCAACAAAAATGTCACAAATGGTCACATGCTCGGTTATTAAGTAGTGAAAGGAAGTGAGACAGTGGAACTTAACATGAACTTAAAAAACAAGAACAACAATGAGAAAGCACAACAAGTACTTCAAAAAGAGCGTGACAAAAAGTATCAACCAAGTTGGAACGAACTGTGGTTCACAGGTTACACAACACACACTGGAAAACACAAGAAAGGTATTTTTGAACTGAAGAGTTCAGCACCTGACAAAGCACGACTCGAAACGGTCAAAGAAGCTATTGAAAAAGGTGACATAGGAACACAGGTTGAAGACCTGAAAAAGTTCAGTAAAACTCATGTGTTGAAACTGTACAAAATATTAATGGAATCACGAAGAGAAGAAACCATCAAATCATTGATTGAGCATTGTCCTAAAAATTACCACCTGATTACAGACCACGGACGATTCACTGACATGTTAAATGTGTTAGATGATGAAACATTGATTGGATTGGACACAGAAACAACAGGATTAAATCCCTTTGGTGGTGACCGTATTGTAGGAATGTCAATCAGTTGTGAAAAGAATGATGAACACTTTTACATCCCAGTAAGACATGAAGTACCTGAAAAACAACTTGACCCTGAATATGTTTTTGGTGAGTTGAAACCGTACTTGGAAAACAACCAGCTGAAGAAAGTTCTTCACAATGCAAAGTTTGATTATCACTTCTTTGCTGTTGAAGGAATTAAATTCACAGGGGTAGTAATGGACACACTAATTGCAATGCACATTCTTTCAGAAAATGAAATGTCATATGCACTGAAAAACATAGCAACAAAATGGGGTAAACACTTCGGTTTTGAAGACAAGTCAATGACTTATGAAGAACTGTTTGGAAAAGGTGGTTTTGAGAAAACACCGTTGGACATTGGGACAGTTTACGCCTGTAAGGACACCCACCTTACTTTGAACCTTTACAAATGGATTATGTCACACCTAGAAAAACAAGCTGGGCTGATGGCAACTCATAAAATGGAAAATGAAGTTCTTGCTGTAACAATTGCAATGGAACAGGAAGGTTTCAACATTGACCTTGACTTTGCTGAAGAATACAGAAAGAAACTTGAACTGGAAATTGCAGACCTTGAAGACGAACTTGATGAAGTTTTTGAAGGAATCAATGTGGCTAGTAATCAACAGCTGTCTGACTTCCTCTTTAACGTCAAAGGACTTCCAAACAAGAAGAATGGTTCAGTGGGTAAAGAGGTCTTGAACATGTTAAAAGATGAATTTGAAGGCATCAACACCCTAATGGATTACAGGAAGAAGTCCAAACTGTTGTCAACTTATTTTGAACCACTTCCAAGGCTGGTTTCACCAATAGACCACAGGTTACATGGACAGTTCAAACAGTCAGGGACGAAGACAGGTCGTTACAGTAGTTCAAGTCCTAACCTTCAGAACATCCCACCGAATGCAAGACCAATGTTCAAAGCACCTGAAGGAAAGCTACTGGTGGGGGCTGACTTTTCAAAGGTTGAACCAACCATATTGGCAGACATGACACAGGATGACAAGTTCCTTGAACCGTTTATACATGGGCTAGACATTTACAGTTCATTAGCTTCAAACACCTTCAACATGAAATATGAAGACTGTGGTGATGGTTCAAAGGTCAGAAAGATGATGAAAACTGGGCTGTTAGCTACTATGTACGGTACATCAGAATGGACACTTGCAAAACAGCTGGGAATTACAGTTGAAGAGGCTGTCCAGTTCCTAGAAGATTTCTTGACCAGTTATCCAATTGTTAAACAGTGGATTGATGACGTTCACGATTCAGTGGACAGGGACGGTTTTGTCACCACAATGTTTGGAAGGAAAAGACGGTTCTTAGGTCATAAAAAAGTGGCTGAACGATTCAAGAAAGTTGAAGCAAAAGTTGTGTCAATCCTTGGAAGACAACCATCAAACATTTGGGGAGAAAAAGAAGTCCCTTACAAATTAAGACAGGATTACTGGAACGCTTCAGGGGATTACTTCAGGGTACAACGTCAGTCAGTTAATGCAATCATTCAGGGAACTGGTGCTGAAATCATGAAAAAAGCAATGGTGGAAGTTCACCGACTGTTTGAAAGCTGGAACTCAACAGATATAGAAGACGAGTGGGGCAACCGTTGGTTCAGGAAAGACCGTGACAGATACAAAATACTGGGAACGATTCATGATGAAATTCTGAT
>Ga0316198_10000055_pt1 | contig 42862 bp, 42 predicted proteins | sample OudBieAanoxic_MG_FD_204935 | JGI IMG/M metagenome (GOLD analysis project Ga0316198, IMG submission 204935) | Coastal sediment microbial communities from Oude Bieten Haven, Netherlands - site A anoxic | ecosystem: Environmental > Aquatic > Marine > Coastal > Sediment | place: Netherlands... | reverse complement strand
TTCTGCATATATTCGTTGCAAAGCCCTCTGTTGAAATATTATGGAATCTTCAAAGGTAAAAAAATAACTCGACAAAGCAGATGGAATATAATTTGGATAAAGGTCTCATAAACAATAGCATCCATGCTGATCCCAAAAGCCTTGCTGATCTTGGGCAGATAATTCCGTTGGAGGGAAAATATGTTTCGCAAAAAAGACACCGGTGTCTCACGAGAACTTTTGGAAGGGATTGACCTAACGACTTTGGTTCACGGCGATAAGACTCTGATGGGCCAGTTCAAATTGGCCAAGGGCTCCATAGTTCCCACTCATTCGCATCCCCATGAACAGACCGGAATTATGATCTCCGGCAAGCTGCGCTTCATTGTTGAGGGAGAGATTATGGATGTAGAAACCGGTGATAGTTGGTGCCTGCCTGGTGGAGTCGAGCATTCGGCAGAGGCACTGGAGGATTCGGTTGTTATAGAGGTCTTCTCGCCGGTTCGCGAAGATTACCTGTTATAAAAGAATCAGATTCTAAACGATGTCCCAAACACTATAGGCAATATTTGCAAACGCAACACTCCAAAGAAAAAGGTCTGAAACAGTCCCGGTAAATCTAACTCTGTTGTAATTTGAAAATTGTTTTTGCAAAAATGACCATAGAACGCAAGGTACATTTCTTTGCATGATCACGTAAGTTTTTGTTAACAGGATTAATAGAGAGTCGCAACCATTGGCATATGATTCTTATTTGTTTTTCAGCTATGGCCCCAAACCTATCAATTCGCCGATTGTTTTGGGATTACCAGATCTTATTTGCATAAATGGCTTAAATTCAGAAAGTTGGATGTGTGGCAAGAAGGCACACCCTTTAACGGATCTGATTTTTACCAGTTACACTATTTTGAAAGCACAAGTATGAGGGTTCCCCCATTGTAAGTTCTTTCATATCACTCCTAAAAGTTGATCATGTCTTTATAGAGATTAATTTTCAAGAATCTGTACAGTATCGACTCGGAGGGGTTCACACCACATTACGTTTTGAGAAATCCACAAAATACCAAGGCTTTACGGCTATTAAGACCTAATAGACGATTTATGTGAATAGCATTTAGTAAGCTGAAATAAATCAACTGCCCTGGAATTGTGGATATCTTTTTGGGAACGGATAAAACAAAAAGTTACGACAACTGCTGTTATTTAAAACCTATCAAGTCGACGATTGCCTGGGAATTGTCAGGTCGTATCTGAATAAATAACCATATTAAAATATCTTCATCCATGTTTCTCGCGCAAAGCGTCTGTCAGATGATCACAAAATCTGTAAGCAAATGCTGTCGGCTTTCCCGTCAGCCCAGATTCCGGTTTCCTCAACCGCGGTGACAGTTCAATATGGTAGGCGAGCCACCGTGCGTCTGTAATCGTCAGCGTCTTAGTCGCCTTGAAATAAATGTCGGTAAAACGGCCACAAACAGACACGTCCGCAAGGTCTGCATCCTCTGAAAGTTTACGATTGATTGCTGTGGCCAAATCCTCAGAATATGTATTGAGCTCAGCTGAACCGCAGGATATCTCAACGTCGTATTTGGATCTGACCTTTCCGTGCCCGTGAATTTCGATCAGAACGCTGGGGCGCCAATCGGCTATCCGCATCGTGTAGTCGCTATGCAAGTGTTTGTTTGCATCGATGGTGTAATTACCTGCGATTATACTGCAGCAGTCGAGCTGATCTGCAAGGTATCGCCCGATAAAGCCGGTATTTTCGTCCGAATCGCTGTGCTCAGGACAAGGTAAATTAGGAACGCCGGCCGGGGCATGGTGAGGCACTCCGACGACGATGTCAAACCGTTTGCGCTTCTCTACGATTAAGAGTGACTGTTCAGTCGATTCGAGCATCGAATTGGCATCCATTTCGTCTCCATGCATCTATCAAGCCTTCCATTTTCGGATACCCCTGTGATTGACCGGTACTGGTGAAAGTGGTACGACCTTACATTCGGCATTCCCGCCACGGCTGAACCAGCAGGATGAGCCCGGCTGCCACCAGATACATCAGGCCCAGGTAGGAAAAGACCAGGGTGTAGTTGCCCCGGGTAACATCCAGGATATGTCCGCTCAGCCATGGGCCAAGCGGCCCGGAAACGAAACCGTAGGCGGTAAAAATCAACCCGAAGATGGCCCCGAAGTGCGCCATGCCGAAACAGTCGCCGGCCAATGGGCCAGAGACCGCAAACAGGGTCCCGAAGGCGAAACCGATGACTGCTGCCAGTGCGGCCCATAGCCACAGACCCACCAAATGGGGCATGATCAGATAAGCAAAGCCTGCGCCGGCAAAGCTCATCGCCATTGTGCGGGATCGACCGATCCTGTCCGAGGAATAACCGCTGATCAACCTGCCGCAGCCGTTGGTCAGATTGAATGCTGTGAGCAGGACGACGGCATCAGCGAGATTCAGGCCACGGGCCAGGCCGAACCCGGTGGCCAGCACCAGCATGCTGGCCCCGGCAGCGCCGGCGAACACCCAGGTGAACCAGAGGCACCAGAACTCCCGGCTTTTCAGGGCTTCCTTCACCGAGCGGCTGTTGGACGCAGACGGCGTAATGGGCGCCGACGTCGACGCATCGGTCTCCGGAAACCGGATCAGGGCGGAAGCGGTCAGACCGATGGTAAGCGCTGCACAACCTGCGGCCAGGGTCACCGCTTCGTAGCCCCATTTCGATAAGAGGATGGAAAAAATTGGGGACATGACCGCCGCCGATAACCCGAAGGCCATATTAAAAAAACCGGCAACCAGGCCGCGTCTTTCGGGATACCAGCGCTGGACTACCGTCAGTCCCGGAAGGTATACAAAGGCCGATGAGACGCCGACCGAAAACGCCCAGATGTTGACGTCGATCATATTTTCGGCCTGACTCAGCCAGATGGAGCTGCTGCCGCACATTACGGCCCCGATAGAAGTCAACCTTCCGGGGCCGTATTTCTCCTGCAAGCGCCCACACAGGTACATGAAGCAGGTGGCACCGGTGAGAATGAAAAACACCGTCCCGCCCACCGCGCCGCCGCTGGCGTCGAATACCTGCTGCCAATGCTGGCGCAGGACGCCGGGGAGGCCGAAAATAAACGAACCCGGCCAGAAAATGGCGCAGGCACAGGCAATCAGGATGAAGGCTCGGGGGCTTTTTACCGGCATGCGGACTCCTCGATCAATACCGATTCTGTGCTACCGCATCAGGGTGTTTACCATGATGCCGGCATTTGGGCAAACATCAGTCTATTTGCCGCTAAAAAACGGTCTTTATATTGAGGAAGTGGGGGAGATGTGAGGAAGAGGAAGATAAAATCCGATTTTGAGTATGAATGGCACCTTTTGTGTACCGCCGTCCTTAGTACCTTACCGACTCTCGATATTGACCGCTTCGTGGCTTACTTTCTATAGTGGACGACCAGGACAGGACAGGGGGCCGCGTTGATGACATATTCGGTAATGGTACCGACAACAAAATCCATGACGTTATCTTTACCGTCGGTACTGATGACAATCAGATCTGTTCCGAGTTGTTCGGCAACCTCCACGATGACCTTTTCCGGCTTGCCGTCGCGCAGCAGGTAATCCACTTCAATATCATCGGCATGCAACTTATGGATGACCGCCTTCATTTCTTCTTTTGAATCAATAGCTATCCGCCTGTATTTTTCCTTCATTTCGTTGACACTGACTCGCAGCATCTTCCGTTCTTCCTTATCCATAAACTCTTGGTGGATATTGAGCAGAGTGATTTTTGAACCGAACTGGTGGGCAATCTGCACGGCTTTTTGGGTCGCGATATCGGAACGCTCATTCAAGTCGGTTGGACAAAGAATGTGGTTGAACATGCGATTTATCCTCTCTGCCAAAGTAGCGATTGACGTTTCTTTATTCCAAAATCTTACAACAATTTGGCTTTAACGCAATTACAGTTACGATCCGAATGGGCCGCAGAAAAAATTTGGTGAGTTCCGTAATATGCGGATATATTTTCAGAGGCGCAACTAACAATAGTCACATCGGAATTTACAGAGTGTCGCTTGTCAAGTTGTCTAACGCGACGGAAGCGGAAATGTCAAACCAAAACCGTAATAATCAGAGATCCACTTAAATGCGGGCTATCCATCTATATCCTAAACTGATCGGTTCCAGGTTCAGGGTTTAAGCCCGCCCTGGCCTCCGGCTCGGAGCCTACGCTCGGAGAGCGCGACGGGACGTGGCAATGAAATTGTTTGCATATTCTATAGACGTTGCTTTCCATCACCACATCTTTCCAAGCCGGGTCCGGGTCAGGGATTCAAAGGTAATAAAATACTGATTTCCGAAACTTTATACGCTATTTCATGAAATCACAAAAACGGTTCATCCACTGCGCAATCCCCCTGCAGTTGACAATGAGGACGACACAGTGGTACCTCTCAGCCGATTATCAGAATGGAGTGGGTCACTTTCTCGGGTTGGTTTTTTGGGGATCATCGCCGTAAAAATTGATGATCCTGTCTGGATTCAAGAGTTCCAAAAATTAATTTGTGTGCAACGATGTCAGACATCAAGATTATCACAACGGGCGGGACGATCGACAAAATTTATTTCGATGCCAAGAGCGAATTTCAGGTCGGTGCACCCCAAATCGGTGAAGTGTTGAAGGAGGCCAATGTTACCCCTGGCTTTGAGATCACATCACTGCTGCGCAAGGACAGCCTGGATCTGACCGACGCGGATCGCAACCGCATCTACAAGGCGGTGAAATCGTGCCCCCAGAATCGGGTTATCGTCACCCACGGAACCGACACGATGATCACCACCGCCTTGGTTCTTAAAAAAATCGCCCAAAAGACGATTGTGTTGACCGGCGCCATGCAGCCGGCCAAATTCCGTTTTACGGATGCGGTGTTCAACATCGCCAGCGCCTTTGCGGCCGTTCAGCTTTTACCGGCCGGGGTCTATATCGCGATGAACGGCAGAATATTCGATCCGCAGACATCCAGGAAAAACCGCGATCTGAACCGGTTTGAGCGCCGGGATAAACTGGATAAATAGCCGGTGACACTTGTGTTTAGGCACACATAAATTGTCTTATCCATTGTCTGTCGACCGCTGCTCGATATTTCAAGCCTGGGAACATGACAATGACCATCGGCAGTGTTGGTTTAGGTTTCAGATTTCAGGGCTTGCCCGCCCGCCTAAAATAATGCCAAATACCAAAATACAAGCACCAAAATACAAATAAATTCCAAATGTCAATATCCAATGACCCAAACAGGTTTGACATTTTGAATTTTGGTCATTGTGATTTATTTGTTATTTGTTATTTGCGATTTGGAATTTTTCACCGAAACTTCAATGTTTCCTTTTAGATCAAACTGGCCGCTTTTCAGGCCAGCGGCTGGGCTGAACGTTGAACCCCTGGCCCAGACCCGGCTTGGAGGGATGTGGTGGTGGAAAGCAACGTTTAAAGAATGTGCAAACAATTTCGCAGCCACGTCTCGTCGCGCCAGGGCGGGCTTGAACCGGGAACCTCAATGTGCTTTTATCCCTCAACCCTGAACGTTGAACCTTGAACCGGGAACCTCATATGCATTCAATTGCGTCGCTCAAGGCAGTCGAGACACTTCAGAAATGACACGACACTATGTGGCCCCCGATGAATTTACACAGGACGTCGATTAGACATGCCAATTCCAATCCAGGAAGAGATCGTCACCATCGTCGATGAAAAAAACCGTGTCGTCGGCGCTGCCCCACGATCGCGCATGCGGGCCGACGGGCTGCCCCACCGGGCCACCTACATCCTGGTCTTCAATGACGAGGGCGAGCTTTTCGTTCAGAAGCGGACCACGGGCAAAGACATCTATCCCGGATACTATGACGTGGCCACCGGGGGAGTCGTTCTGGCCGGGGAGTCATACGAGGGCGCGGCGGAGCGGGAACTGGCGGAAGAACTTGGCATTACCGGCGTGCGATTAAGGGGCCATTTCGACTTTTTTCACGAAGACGCCGGCAACCGGGTATGGGGCCGGGTCTTCTCCTGCATTTACAACGGTGATGTCGTTCTGCAGGAAGAAGAGGTGGAGAGCGGCGCCTTCCACCCTGTGCATGAAATCCTGGAGATCAGCCGCAAGCGACTTTTCACGCCGGATGGCCTCTATGTTTTGCAGCGTTTCCTTGCGCAAGTCTCCCCGCCGGCCGGCGACGACGGCTAAAGGTAGCGATTTTGGGTGTTGAGGCACCCGGCCGGTAAAACGCGAAAACGAGGGACACGACCATACCGATCCGAGTAAGGCGGCATGAAGTACAGACGGATCCGGAATCGACACACACGAGTTGAAAAGAGGATGGTCCGGTGGGCTTTCCCGAATGCGGGGCAACGGAGAAAAACTTCCATGCGGCGACATTTGTTCATCGTCACGGTTACCGTACTTGTGATCGGTCTTCTTCAGGGCTGCGCCGGCCTGACGCCGCGCCAGAAAGCGGCTCTGCCCGGAAGACCGCCACAGGCCGAGCAGCTTCTGACCGAGCTCGATGCGGTAGTGGCCCAAGCCGGTGTGCAGGACGCGTCGAGTTTTAAGGTGCCGGGTTTCCCTTACCTGCGCACCAATCGTTTTCTGGCGGCCATGAAAGAACGCCTCGTCGGTGACGAACAGAAAACACTCTGGGTCGAAGAGATGTATCGACTGGATTTCGAGTCCAGAAAGAAAGAAATTCAAAACCTTCCGAACGAGACCCTGACCGTTTTGAACTCGAAACTGGGTGGATTCCCCGACCGTGAGGCCTTGCTTGTCCGGACGTCTGCGGCAGCCACGCAGCTGTTCGAATACGACCGAATTCAGCCCGTTTTTTTCGAGACCTTAAAGGGCGCCGTCGCCGTCGCCGATGAATATTCCACATCCATGCGGGTTTTCGGGCTTTATCCCATCGCCGCCGTACCCATCACGATCGGCACCCAGGTCGCTTATAATAAGTTCAGAAAATGGCACCAGTCGCCGCTATCGGACCTGACGGTCGAGGGGCGTTTGATGGTGTTCGTGGCCGAGGGTGGCGGAAACAGCGAGGCCGGGACACCGACGCATCTTTTCGCCACGGCGCGGCGGAATGCCTTCGGCCTGCCCGATCTCAGCGATGCGGACATCATGGCACTGGCCCGGTCCTATGCACCGATCATTACCCAGGATGTCGTTGCCAGTTACGATCGATTCGGCGAGGTCGTCTGGAACGACGGGATCGTGGCCATCGACCAGCGGCGACCGACGATCTACTACTACATCACCACCTCTTTTATCAGCCGGATACCGGTGCTGCAGATCAACTATACTCTTTGGTACTCCGAGAGAAGCGGCGAAAAGACGCCTTCTTATGAAAAGGGCCCTCTGGACGGCCTCACGCTGCGGATCAGCTTGGATCGGAACGGGCAGCCGGTGATGGCGGATATAATGAACAACTGCGGCTGTTACCATTTTTATGCGCCGCCCAAGGAAAGGGTGGATAAGATCGTTTCGAGCAGCAACGGACTCTATCCTTTCGTACCGGTATGGCTGCCGCCGGAATACCCCGACAAACCGCTGACTCTGCGCATGAACTCGGGCTGGCACCAGGTCGAACACTTGTTCACGTCAGAAGCCCCTGCTGATGCGGCGATCTACCGGCTGATACCTTACGATCGCCTGGAAGCACTGCCGCGTGCGGACGGATCATACGAAAGTGTTTTCACAGCCGCAGGAATCATGAAAAATTCCACCCGCATCGAACCCTACATCTTCTTTTCCGTTGGAATCCACGACATCGGCTACATGCGCCAGCGCAGCCATCATGCCGTCAAAATGATCGGACGGGCGCATTTTACAGACCTGGACATATTCGACGGAAATTTCGTTTTTAACCCGGTCGAACAAAACCGGAGCGGCATGGCATGGTGAAAACATGAGGCTGCTGTGGTGCCGGGTGAACAGAAATTGTCGATGAATATAAGAATCCAAAAGATTACCCCGGGTAAAGGTTTACCGAGAACCGGTGTCGGGTGCACATGCCGCTTGACAGGTCCGAATCAGTCGATTAAGCAGGACCGTGCCGATGTTCATTGTTATGTTCCCAGGCTTGAAATATCAAGCAGCAGGCGACAATGGATAAGACAATTTATGTGTGACAAGACACTCCACACTGACTTTGCAAATGAGACGAGACCGTGAGACAGGACTCTGCTTTTGACTTCGACACTCCGGTTGACCGGCGCAAAACCGCCAGCATGAAATGGGACAAGTTCGCGGGGCGGGACGTCATCCCCATGTGGGTGGCGGACATGGACTTTCGCTCGCCGCCGGCAGTGATCGCGGCACTCCATGAACGCGCCGACCATGGCGTATTCGGTTACACCGCCGTGCCGCAGGAACTGGTTCGTGAAGTTCAGTCTCAGCTGAAGGAAAAGTACGACTGGGTGATCGAAGAGGAATGGCTCGTCTGGCTGCCGGGGCTCGTCACCGGTCTGAACGTCGTCTGCCGGGCGGTCGGGCACGAGCACGACCGGGTTTTGACCACTGTTCCCGTCTATCCTCCTTTTCTCAAAGCCCCTGGATATTCCGGACGCTCACTGACTACCGTGCCGCTAACCCGTTCGGGCGGGCACGCAACCGATGAAACCGATACAGGCTGTCACAGGTCCGCCGGACACTGGCAGATGGATTTCGACCGCATCCAAAAAGCCGTTACGCCCGACACCCGGCTCTACATTCTTTGCCACCCTCACAATCCCGTGGGACGAGTGTTCGACAGAAATGAGCTGGCGAATCTGGCCGCGATTTGCGAAAAGAATGACATCGTTGTTTGTTCCGACGAGATTCACTGCGAGTTGATCTTGGAACCCGGCAAGCGCCACGTTCCATTTGCAACGCTCGCTCCCGAAATCGCCGACCGCACCATCACCCTGATGGCACCGAGTAAAACCTACAACATTCCGGGGCTGGGCTGTTCCTTTGCCGTGATATCGAACGCGCACCTTCGACGGCGGTTTAAATCCGCGATGGCCGGGATCGTGCCGATGGTCAACACCATGGGGTTTGCCGCCGCACTGGCGGCCTACCGTCACGGCGGCGACTGGCATGAGGCCCTGTTGGATTACCTGCGGAAAAACCGCGATGCGGTGAACATGGCGGTCAACGGCATGCCGGCGATGGCGATGACACCCATTGAAGCGACCTACCTGGCATGGATCGACATTCGCGCAACCGGGCTGACCGATTCGATCGTTTTCTTTGAGGCGGCCGGGGTCGGACTGTCTGACGGCCGCGAGTTCGGGGGACCTGGATACGTGCGTCTCAACTTCGGCTGCCCGCGGTCGGTTCTCGTCGAGGCCCTGGAGCGGATGCGTAAAGCGTTGACGGAAAGACAGCTTGTTTCATAGAGGACTTTTTTCCGCTTATATAAGGAGGAGAGATGATCGAAGTGAACATCCCGGGTTACGGGGCCCTGAGGCTTGACTACCTGGTTCTGGACCACAACGGCACTCTGGCCGTGGACGGCATCCTGGCTCCCGGCGTCAGAGAGTGCCTTGAAAAACTCTCCGAGGATTTAACTATTTTTGTCGTCACGGCCGATACTTTCGGCAAGGCACGCGCGCAACTCGATGGGATCCCCTGTGAGCTGACAATCCTGCCCCCCGGAAACCAGGACCGCGGCAAACTGGCGTTTGTGGAGAAACTGGGCAGCGATCGCACCGTCTGTATCGGAAATGGCCGCAACGACGCCCTGATGTTGAAAGCCTCGGCCCTGGGGATCGCAGTCGTTCTGGCGGAGGGTGCGGCCGTGGCGACGCTGAATTCGGCCGACGTGGTCTGTGTGGGAATCGTTCCGGCCTTGGAGTTGCTGTTGAACCCGCTGCGGCTGACCGCTACCCTGCGGTCTTAAATGGCGCCCATCAAAGGCTTCTTTACAGGCACTGATGACGCGTTGGGGTCTCGGTAAAAAATAATTCCGCTATTCGATCACCGAATCAGTGTATTCGATTTCGCCGGCCAGTACAAAAATACCGGGGTCGTTTTCAAAACCAAGGCTTGGGTTGTTGCTCAGATGGGACCGATCGATGTGCAGGGCGCCGCTGCGGTCGTTGCTCACGAAAAAGACTGCCCCGCCGCCTTCGTTGGCCGTGTTTTCCGTCAGGCTGCTTCCGCACACCTCGAGGGTGAAGGTGTTGCCGTCGTTGTAAATGGCTCCGCCGCTCCCGCCCCCGGGTGTTCCGGGCCGGGCCGGATTGGCACCATATCCGATGGCCTGGTTGTGGCTCATGACGCTGTTGATCACGGCAAATGAGACCCCAATGCTGCTCAGGGCTCCACCGTTGGCGCCAACATTTCCCAGATCCTCGCGACCACCAAACGTTGATCCGACCACATAGACAGGCTGGTTGTCATATTGGCTGAGTACGCGCACAGCCGCTCCGCCAACGTCCGGGCCTTCATCATCGCAGCGATTATTGAAAAAGCGGCAATTGACGATCTTGAAACGCCCGCCGCGCACGAAGATTGCCCCTCCACCACCGGGATCCGCACCGGAGGTATAACCGTTTACAAAGGTCAGGTTCTGCAGCGTTAGCCGGGGGTGGTCCTGGTTCTGGCAGTGGGAAGTGGTCCAGACCAGATCCGGGTCGCAGGTGTTCATGTATAGAATCCGTCGCTGACTGCCGCCGCTGAGGGTTACCAGGCCGCCGCCATCGATGACGATCTCCGGCCCGGTATCATTGAATACTTTGGCGGTTTCCATGAGTTCGATGGTGACCGGGTCCGGGCCGCAGTCAAAAGCGATCACACCGCCGGCAGCCACCGCCTCAATTACCGCTGCGCTGGTGCAGCTCTCCGGGGTTCCGTTGCCCACCAACTGGTCTGGATAACTGCTGTCCACGGCTTGAGCTGCTGCCGGAACGCTGCACTGGTCGTCAGTCGTACCGGCATCCGGCCAGTCGTCTGAAAAGAGAATCGGGGCCTTATCGGCGGTCTCCGGGACAAACCCCGAACCGCCTGAACCGTCCGACCCGCAGCCGGAGAGCAGCCCGACAATAAGGATTAACAAAGTGCCGAAGATGGCGCTGGGCGTATAACAAGATGTCGATGTCATCAGGCCATACTTTCTTTTGAAATAATAGGATGTTGCGTATTGAGCGGCTAAATATAACTCTATGCCTAATTATGTAACCGTTCAGAGGTTCAAGTGTTCAGAGGTTAAGGGTTGACGTCCAAGCCGAACCACTGCTCGCTTAAAAACCAAACCGGCTGCATACATCCGCTTGCAAGTTCAGCGTATAAGGCACGAACGTAGCCCCTAAAATAACTCTGAACGTTGTACCCTGAACCTGTGAACCGTTACAATTATACTTATCGACCAATCCAATTTTAAAGTTTAATCTTAACGTACCAAAAAATCTTGACATTTTTTGACATATCGCATTAATCATTTATCAGCTCGTACTGAATTTGGAGCTGACATATTGTTTTTCGCTGCCTTCCATATTGAGCACGCCTCATCACTGCATTAATTTCAAAAAAATATTAACGAAAAGCTAAAATGAGGATTCCACATGAACGTGAAAATTTTACAGCGCAGTATTTGGCAGCGGATTTTCGGCATCTCTGCCACGGGCAAACCACAGGACGAGAGCGGCTGGCACTATGAATCAGGTCAACTGTCCATCAGCCTGGATCGAATTCCCGAGCTAACCCGGTCGGGCACGGCCGTCCGGTTCGAAGGGAAAAGCCTGCCAGTAAGGGTTCTGGTTGTTTTCGGGGAAGATAAGCAATACCAGGCGTTCCACAACCGGTGCACCCACCTGGGACACCGCCGGTTGGACTATGTGCCGGGAACCGAAACCGTCCAGTGCTGCAGCGTGGGCAAATCCACCTACACGTTTGGTGGTGATAAAGTACACGGCCCGGCACCCCAGCCCATCCACACCTATCCGGTTGAAGTCGGCGAGAGAGAGTTGCGCATCAGAATATCCTGACGCTTGATGATGATTATGTGGAGAAAAGCGACGAGTACGCGCACGAAGCTCTTAACGCTCTTGGGGAGGCACTCGGTTAGCCCCGTAGTTGGTGCGCCGGTTAAACAGGCGCACCAACTACAGGGTTGTGTGTTCAGTTGGATGAAAAAAGCCTGATTGGTTGCGATTTTTATAAGGAGTTCAAACAATGATCATCACAACGACACCAACTATCGACGGGAAAAGGATAACCACCTATCTCGGCATCGTAACAGGAGAAGCTGTGATGGGTGCCAACATGTTCAGGGATATGTTTGCCGGCATCAGAGACATTGTCGGCGGTCGTTCCGGATCTTATGAAAAGGAATTAAAAAAGGCACGGGAAGTTGCCTTCGAAGAGCTTGAGGAATCAGCCAACGATCTTGGTGCGAATGCCGTTATCGGAGTAGATATCGACTATGAGGTCCTGGGTGAAAAGAATGGGGTATGCTAATGGTGAGTGTAAGTGGAACAGCTGTCAAGGTAGAATGATATCCAGAATTACAAAAAACTGTAAAACAAAATGATCAAGTACATCATTATCGGAAGTGGCTTTGCATTTGCAGCTGCAGTACAACCAGGTCCACTGATGGCTTTCTTGCTGTCTCGTGTGTCTATCAGTGGGTGGAGGCGAACATTACCGGCAGCCTTTGCGCCAGTGATTAGCGATGGGCCAATCGCTATCTTAGTATTGCTTGTGCTAAATCGATTTGCGGGTGGTTTTGAACACATATTGAAAGCCGCAGGAGGAATACTGTTGTTGTACTTTGCCGGAAGCACACTTGCCGCATGGCGACGGGAGAAGACGGGAACCGCAATGGAACCTCCATCGGCCCCGAAGACGCTTTTTCAGGCCGTTGCGGTGAACCTCGCAAATCCTGGGCCATATTTAGGTTGGAGTCTGGTCTTGGGGCCGTTGACCATCGAAGCCTGGAGACAGTCCTACGGTCACGCAATCACATTGGTTACTTCATTTTACGTCACAATGGTCCTCAGTCTCTCGCTGATCATAATTTTGTTCGGAACAACTTCGTTTCTTGGCTCTCAGGGGCGAAGTTTACTGATGTTGGCATCATCTGCAGCATTGGCGAGCATCGGCGTCTATCAACTGCTTTCCGCTCTTAACTAAGAGGGATAAAAACCCCAAAAAACATATTATGAGATTTTGGCCAATAATATTGTCTAAGACAACTATTAGTAAGCTAACCGAAGAGACAAATTTGATAGCTTCAGTTAACCCATCGCATCGCATTAATATCGAAGGCAGGCGAGATCTTACGTGTCTTGAACAGGCCATAAACAAATTAGCAGATCGGTATGAGGAAATCAGCAAGACTATACAGCAAAAGTTTCAACAGCCTTGTGCAAATACTGAAGATGAAAGAAACATCTTAGCGGATTCTATATCTGAACTTCCGGAAGGTGTATTGGTTTGTAATGCAGAAGGAAAGATTCTTTTCTTAAACAGGCGAGCCAGGAAACATCTTGATATAAATGATAACAACAAACTTAATGCTGGAGATGAATCAAGCCGATTGTTCGAGCTGGGACATTCTATTTCCAACGTGATCGATAGGAACCTTGTTGAACATGCACTTGATGAGATAAATGAAAGATTAAAGCGGAAGGTATTAAATGCAGTATCTAATTTTTTGATAGAGGTGAAAGGGAACCATGTTTTACGTGCCCAGGTCACGCCTATCTTGAACCGTCTGGGGCAGTTTACAGGGTTTACCCTTATTCTCAAGGATATCACAGAGCAGCGCAAAGCAGATAATCGTGTGGACACTCTTTTGCAATCGATGACGAAAAGCGCTCGTTCTCCGCTTGCAAGTATCCGGGCATCCATTGAAGCGATGCTTGAATATTCTGATATGGACAGTATGCGGCTGCAACAATTCAAAGAGATTATATATAAAGAATCAATAAGCTTAAGCAATATCCTGAACCAAATTGCCAGCGATTATTCCAGCCTGGTTAAAAGCCAGCAGTCTCTTGTTCCCATATTCGGACCAGACCTTATTGAAACAATCAGAAGAAGAGCAAAAAACCGGCTGGGTATTCTGGTCAATGTTGCCAGGCCTATTGAAAAGATACGGCTTAGAGTTGACAGCTATTCAATAATTATTGCCATTCTCTATGTATTGAACCAGTTGAAAAATGAACTAGGCAATTGGGAATTTAGCTGTCAGCTCGAAAAGGACAAAAAGTTTGTAAATCTTGATTTAATTTGGCAGGGCAATCCGGTCAGAGCTGAAACCTTGCGAAAATGGGAAGAGCAGTTCCTAGTTATTCAAGAAGAAAAGAGCCCGTTAACATTAAGTGAGGTTTTAGGGCATCATGAAGCTGCGATATTGTCTTATGCCTATACAAGCTTTCAAAATCAGTCGTGTGTTCGCTTTATTCTGCCAGCTGAGGATAATTTTTCGCCGGATATAATTTCACCCATTACAATCATGCCTGAAAGTCGGGCTGAATTAAGCAATCTTGAACGATTTAACCAGCCGGGCCAGAATCCAGAACTAGACAACCGCTTGTTAACCGAACTTACCTATAACGTACTTATACGTGAAATCTCTGAAGCAACCAGCATTGAGGAAATTATTGATAAACACAGTCAGTTGCCCCGATTGCTACATAGTATGATCACCAGCGGCGCAACGATTAGAAATGTGACTTGGCTTATCACGACATTTTCCGACGCGATTCTAAAAAAAATGATCGAATTCGCGATCAAAGAAATTGGTCCGCCACCGGTAAGGTTTGCGTTTATCATTTTGGGCAGCGAGGGGAGAAAAGAGCAGACACTTAAAACAGATCAAGATAACGCTATCATATTTGAAGATGTGGGAGAAATATCAGTAAAATCTAAAGAGGATGTTATACCTTATTTTTTAAAGCTCGGGGAAAAGGTGTGCACCTGGCTGGATCAGGCAGGGTATAATTTCTGCACTGGAGGTGTCATGGCCAAAAACCCAAAATGGTGTCAGCCGCTGTCAAACTGGAAAATATATTTTTCAACATGGATTCATGCGGCAGAGCCTGAAGATTTACTTCATTCCACTATTTTTTTCGACTTTCGTCTGGCCTATGGGGATCCGGATCTTGTTGATGACCTGAGCAACCATCTGTTTGCCTCCCTGGTAGGCTGGACCGGTTTTTTCCGGCACATGACCGAAAACGCCGTGTACTTTAAGCCTCCGATCGGCTTTTTTGGAAATTTTCTTGTTAAGTCAGAAGGAAAATACCGCCACTGTTTAAACATAAAGAATGCCATGACGCCGATTGTCGATTTCGCCAGAATATATGCGTTCAAAAACAATATCAAAGAAACCAATACGCAGGAAAGACTTTATCAGCTCTACTTAAAAAAGATTCTGTCCCGCGATGAGTATAATGAGATTGAACAGGCCTATAGTTTTATAATGCAAATAAGGTTCATGCGGCAGATTTATTCGATTATTGATGAAGGAATAAAACCTGTGAATTATATTAATCCAAAAAAACTCTCCACCATAGAACAGAAAATGTTGAAGGAGGTATTTAAAAGGATAGAAAGAATTCAGACAAAATTAAGCTTTGAATTTACGGGTGAATCCGATTCACATAAAAGATAGAGGGCACATATTTCGTCGCAGATCCGCACTTGGACTTACGGACTTATAAGCATAACGTCTATGCTTACATGCGTTACTATCGATATCACGTTTTTCAATTCCTGCCGCATAGCTTTCAGAAGAGAACTGGTGGACAGAGATCGGCGGATAATCGATATGTGGACTTCTCGAATCACGTTTAACTTGATAATTCCATGTAGCTCGTTACAGGGTCACCACAGATTACCTCTCCCTGGCGAGAGGGTTAGGGTGAGGGGATCAAATCAAACAGTTTTGATACCCTGCAGATTGCTGCAGGGAGATTCATTCGCTATCGATACAACATGAGGAATTTGGGTCGTTAGATCATGACGCCGCACAAGCGATTCCAGACCTGTCACGCCCACGGCGTGATTGACGCCGACCTGCCCCGAAGCAGGCGGGGAGTTGCTGAAAAGGGCCATTTATGGACGGAAACTAACTAAATCGAAGGAATAATCGACTGGCATGCCAGTCGATTATTCCTTCGATTTAGCGGAACGGCCTACTAATTTTATCGACCAACCGGCAATATCATTGTCGCGATGAACTTACGATGTCGTACACTTCGTAAACAGTCGGCCGATCCAGCAGATTTTCAATGCGGGTCTCGTTGGAGGCCCTTTCCTCACTCTCCTGCCATCGAATCCAGTCTTCGACGCTCTGCCAAGTTGATATCACGGTGACACTTTTGGCGTCGTAGTGGTTTGCAAGAGTTTCACCCGAAAGGAACCCTGGTTTATCCATGGCCGACTTACGGAACTCGCTGAGCAATTGGATGGTTTTCTCAACCTGACCTTCTTTAATGTGTCTTTTGATAAATATTCTGACGGCCATTTTGTTTTCTCCCGTTAATAATAAAATCAATCCACTCTTCAATTCAGCAATTCATCCGTCAAGCCCAGGTTGAACAGGTTGAATTCCTTTGCCGAGAACGGCGTCGATTGAAGGAAGCTTCCCGATGCCGAAAATGATTAGAACAAAGACAAATATGATAACTATCTTCGGCAGTCCGATTCCGAACATGGTTCTCTCTTGAACGTGTTGCGACGAGTTGACTTGAATGGCTTTCTTCACTGCTGCGGGGAGTTAACTGCAGGCGGCCTGACTGCAGACGCCTATTGACGAGAATTCCGGAAGCAGCCGGGCCAGGATGAAATCGCAGAGTCCCTCGATGTCATTCGGCGAATACCTCGGCACACCCCAGTCCAGAGGTGCACCGCTGACGACCGCAAGCAGATTGCGGTCTCCCATGCAGGCTGGCGGTTTTCCGGTTTCAGGGCGAAAGACTTCGATCTTCGACAGAGGGGCCCGTTTAAAACCCTCCACCAGTACGATGTCCATGCCGGTAAGAAATGGAAGCAGTTCCAAGGGATGATGATCATGATCCACATCCATAACCACACCGATTTGTTTTGGCGAAGTAACGATGGTTGTTGATGATCCGGCCTGCTTATGCCGCCAGCTGTCTTTGCCTGGCCTATCCATCTCAAACCCATGAACATCGTGCTTAATGGTGCCAACGCGCAAACCACGTTTTTTTAGCGTTGCTATCAGCCCCACACTAACGGTTGTTTTCCCGGAACCAGAAAAACCGACGATGCACAACACCGGAGGAGCGTTTTCAGGTATAACGATCCTTTCAGGTAAAATTTGCATTTACATCCCCTTGCCAAAGGGACAATGCGGATAACCGCACCCCGGACAGTCCTTGCACAAGCCGCCATGACCGATAAACGCCAATTCTTTTTTACCGATCTTTTCACCGGACAAAATTCGCGGCAGCACCAGATCCAGAACTGTGATGCGGTGGTGAAGACCGCAGGCCGGCACACCCAACAGCGGGACTTCACCAATGTATGCTGTCAGGAACATAGCTCCCGGCAGGGCCGCCGCACCATAATAGACCTCATCGGCCCCGGCTTTTCGTATCGCCGTGCGCGTCACGTCGTCCGGATCGACGCTCATGCCGCCGCTGAGCAGCAGCAGGTCACAGCCGTTGTTCAGGTGGCTGCGGATGGCTCTTGCGATCATCTCCTCATCGTCCGGGGCAAAAACCACACCGGCCACATCGGAGCCGAGGCCAATAAGTTTCGCGCTGAGGACGGGAGCAAATTTGTCTTCGATCAACCCATGGTAAACTTCGCCGCCGGTAATCACCAGACCGGCTTTAGCCTTGCGTAGAGTCTTGACGGAAACCGCCCCTCCGTGCTGACCCGCTATGGCCGCCGCCCGCTCGATGGGTGCGCGCTTCATCACCAATGGAATGGCCCTGGTGGCGGCAACCAACTCGCCCTTTTTCACCAGTGAGTGTCTGTGAAGGGTGGCACACATGACCTCCTCCACCATGTTAAAAGCAGCCAGGGCTGCGGTGTCTACCGTCAGTAGACCATCGAGAGCCGCGTGCAGGCCGATTTTTCCTTCTCTGGGATTGTCCTTCCACTCTATTCCCTCACCGGCCAAACCTCTGGCCAGAATCGAGGCGGCCTGGTTTTCATGGACCTCGTCTTCTTCCAGATCGATGAGATAAAGATGGTTTTTGCCCAGCTTTTGCAAGTGACAGATATCTTCGTTGCACACCGTGTGACCCTTGCGGAAGGCCGGGCCTTTGAACTCACCCGGACGTATCTCCGTGATGTCATGGGCCAGTTTCGTTCCCACGGCATCGTTTACGTTTATCTTTTTCAGCACGGCAGACTCTCCTTTTATAAAAGGGGGAGGGCAAATATTCTATCTGTTTAATCAGTGAAGGTGCAGCAGTTTGAAAGCCTGCTGATGGTTGCATTCTTCGAATGCGCCCACTTCCGACTGCGGCGTCCAGTTCATGTGCGGCCAGCTTATTTCATGGGGGTGGCTGAAATAGCAATCTTCCGTGCAGGGTTTGCAAAGTATCCGTCCGTCTTCTACGACTTCACGTCGGTCACGAATGATCTGACCGCATCGGCAGCATACGACCTTGCGGCGGGTGGGGCCGGGCAGGTCGCATTCGTCCAGTCTCACCCGCACCTTCTGAACCCGGAAAAGCACGCTGTCGGGCATACGTTTATACGCCGCCAGCTGCTGGGCCGATTTGCCCTCTACATCCGGGGCATAAACAGATGCCAGGCTGCGGGCGTCTTCAGTGGACAGCACGCGGAAGACCTTGCCGGTCTCGAGATTGACGAAGGTCGCCGCCATGATGCCGTAGTCCATGAACTTGAGGCTGCGACGTCCCAGCTTGACGCCGGTCACATGGGCCACGGCATCGGCCGTGCAGCGGTCCATCTCGACGTAAACGATCAGCTTCTTGATCTGGTCCCGGCGGGTAGGTTCATCCAGACCGATCAGTCGGCAGCCCAGTAAAGCCATGCGTACACCGACCACCTGCCCCGGACACATGTGGCCGTGGGCGGCGGAGGACTCGTTCAGCAATTCAGTGAAGCATTTCACTGCGCAAGCTCCTTTTCTAAGACCTCATTGACCCAGCCCATGGCGGCCATCATATTTGGAAAACCAATGGTGGTAAGCGCAAGCAAAACCGCGTGAATTATTTCTTCGCGGGTCGCTCCAGTTGCCAGGGCCTTTCGGGTTTGAGACATGACGGCGCCTCGGGAATTGGCACCTACGGCGATGCCGAGGTTGACAAGGTCCTGTATCTTCGGTTCCAGTGGGCCGCTTTCTCGGCAACTCTTCCCCAGCTGTTTGAAATCCTTAAAAATCTCCGGAAAATTATCGGTAAAATACTGGTAGATTTTGGGTATGTACATTGCGACTCCATTTACTAATAAATCAAAGTTGTCAGTTACGTTTTCAAGCCGGCTGGTAAACCTCCAGGCTGGTGAGAAAATCGAGATCCTCGGCCACAAACTTACTCGTTGCAACCGCCAGATTCTGGTAAAAACCGGTCTTTGCCTTTGCTTCGAGCAGACCGGTAAAGTGTGGAACCCAGTTGCCGAGATGATTGAAGAGAAATGACTTTTGTCTGATCAACTGCTCTGAGGCATCTTCTGCAGCACCGGTGTTGATCGCTTCAATCTCCTTGTATATGAGATAAAACATGAACTCCAACTCTGCTGCGATATGATCCGGCGCATCCTTGAATTGTTCTGAGATGTCAAGTCCAGCCTTGCCATACCTTTTTCTGACATCCATCGTCGAATCGCCCATCACACGTCTTTCATTATCCAGATAAACCGAGCCGTAAGGCGGCGCCAACAGGTGATAAGGACCGACAAACAAGCGAGAAAAATCAATTGCCAATGTGTTATATTCTTCCAGTACTTGTAACTCACTGCGCATCAAAACCGCACAGTTCAGCGCTTCAGAGCCCAACTTTGTCAATTGCTGCTCTAACTCTTTTAACCGGCCGTTAAGATTTTTCTGGGGCAAGTAGTAAAGCTCCGCCAAAGATTTGTATGTCTCGCGGCGGGCGGTCTCACGTAAAATCAGATCTTCGATGTTCATCTTTCCACTCTCCTGTAACAATCGCTCGAAAATCCTCTTGCAGGATTGATTCTCCCCCTTCCCCGGGAGGGGGTTGAAAGAGGGAAGGGGGAGCCGTTGAAAAAATGAGCTGGCAGAACATAGCCTGTCCCGAAAATCACGCCGGCTTGGCTTCCAGCTTAAGGAAGCTTTCTCCCAACGCGTAGAAGAGAAGCATTATAGCCACAAGCAAAAGACTAGATCCCCTTATTCGGGTACGGCTTCAAGTTTCAGGTAACGCTCCCCAATCGTATAGATCAGCAACATGACCGAAAATCCGAACAGAGCAACGAACACTTCGTAAACGGTTGGCATATAACTCACAATTTCGGGACGACCTTCGGCCATCTGCCCCAAGGGCCTGACCACGCCGCTTAGGACAAACTCGAGCCGACCGGCAAACATGCCAACAAGTAATGAAACACTTGCGGTCACTTTGCCCCATATCGTGACTCGAATCGTGGGGATGAGCATCAAAACAGTTGGAATGACCAAACCCAGCCAAAACTCAATGTTGTAAGGTATGGATCCGATCATATGTTTGAAGCCGCCGTATTCCACTGCCGTCGAAGAGATCCCACCACTGATCGTACGCCACAAAAAAAGAACCGCCACCATTCCCGCTACAATGCCCATCAATCTGGCGAATTCGTTGTATAGTGCACTTCTTTCTTCAGATACCGCCTGACCTGAAAGGTTCAAATACACCATGCTAAACAAAATCAATGCGGCCATTCCCGAAGCCAATCCGGTGAGTGGGAAATAGAATGAAAAAAACGATGCGTTCAAAGTGGGCCGCGCATCGGTCATTCCCAACAGCCAGCCAAGGGTCGTGGATGTAAAAATGGCAATCAGAAAAATAAGAACCCCGAGTGTTTTACTGATATGGCCAGTGTGTATTCTCCAGAAAGCGCTCAGAAGAAGAACAAAGTAGGCAAAGTAGAGTACGGCTAACCACCATAGTGGTGATGACGGATTAGGTGATAGAAGAATATAAACGACGTTCAACGGTGCTCCGAGGTGCAAGAGAAGACACACGAAGGAACCAAGCAACACCGCTATTTCAAGATAAACCGTACGTTTTTCAACTACCTCGTACCGTTTGATACCAAATACAACTGGAAATGAAGAGATAAACGCCAGGCCTGCACTTGTTAGACTAAAAAAGATATATGTAGACAAAGGCAGTGTCCAAACCAGCACGTCTGTTTTCGCATAAAGTGAAAACCCGACGGTGTACACTTTAAATGTTGTCCAAAGACCAAGTAGTATGCCTAAGCAAAGAAGACCGATCCAAAGCTGTTGTTTTTTCATCTATACACCCCCTTTTGTCCTTGGGTAACCAGCCGCGCTGAAATCTCTGATGTAAAACACCGCGGGCTCAGTTCCCACTGCTTCCTTCAATCGAAACGGTCTGAATTTTCCCAGTAATTGGTTCACTTGACTCTGCGGGTTATCAAGATCTCCAAAGATCCTGGCATCAGCCGGGCAGGCCTCAACACAACGCGGCAATTTGCCTTCATTGACACGGTGATCGCAAAAGGTACATTTTTCCACGACCCCTTTAGGCCGTATACCGGCAAGCGTCACATTTCGCTCTGGATTGTAGTAAGGTATCCCTTTACCCCCAGTTTTGCGCACTTCTTCAGCAGGAGAAGATGTCACTCCCTTTATTAAGGAATTCTCTGCTTTCCACGCGGAGTGAGCATTCTTCCAATTAAAATAGATAACCCCATAGGGACAATTGATCATACAATACCTGCAACCAATGCACTTGTTGGGGTCATGCATCGTGATTCCATTGTCGAGTTTGTGCATGGCCTGGGTCGGGCAGCCACGCACGCAGGGTGGATTTTCGCAGTGGTTGCAGAGCGTTGGTATGTAATGATACCTAACATTAGGAAATTTACCTGAAGTTTCCGTTATTTTATGGGACCAGTAGACCCCTTCCGACACGTTGTTTTCGTTTCTACATGAAATGCTGCAAGAGCCGCAGCCAACGCACCGTTGGAGGTCGATGACCATTGCATATCTTGGCATTCTTAGCCTCCTTATACTCTCTCGATTTTAATCCGTGTTACGGCATAGTAAGCAGAACTACCACTCAATGCCTCATACTGAGCTGGAATCAGGTCGTTGCTGCTGCCACCCCGTGGTTCTTTACCGAATTTTTTCGAGGCCAGTCGACCGTAAGCCCAATGTCCCTGACCATAGCACTTGGCCACTGTTCCAGGTCGCACCCCCTCCCAAAGTTTGGCCGTGCAAATCAGACTCCCAGTCGGTGATGAAAGCTTTATGCGATCTCCTGACCCAATGCCCATTTTTTCAGCATCCACCGGGTTAATTTTAGCCACGTCGTCCCAGATTTCGTCACCCGGATCGAGATCCTTAAAGTCATAATACCAGCTACAGTTGGCTGACCGCCCCTCGCGGTTCAATCGCGATTTGTGGTCTACGTGGATAAAGGGGTACTCCTTTTCATCACCTAAAATGTATGGCTCTTCGTAGTGGGGAATGAATGCTATGTCTCCACGGGCCAGGTAATTGGTGGCCTTCATTACTTCGTCTACGGTGGCGCCATGTTTTTCTGCATGCTTTTCAAGGGCAGCCTTGAGAGTTTCGCTGTAAAACTCGAACATGCCGGTTTTGGTTTTCATCTTGCCCCAGCGCTTACGGAAGGGATACGGATTCGAGTTCCACACACCGACCGTGATGAATTCCTCCCAGCCGCTGAACTTGTCCCCACCCTTGTATTTTGCCGGATCCCAGAGGTTCTGGGTGACAAACTTCAGAGAATAGAGAGCGAACTCTTTTTCGTTTGTCGGTTCTTTTCCGGTTTCCGGATCCCTGTACTCTTTGTAATGACGTAGCAAATTGTCGAATCCGCGTTCAGCCATCTTTTCGGCAAGCAACCAGGGAATTTCGGTTTCGTCGATCTTGTAGTCCCAGACGTTTTTGACAATGGGCTGCATCAATGTGACATGTCGATATCCATTGCCGATGGCTTTAACATATCCCCACTTTTCAAACATGTGGTGAGTATCCGGCAGCACGATATCGGAAAACCAGGAAAATTCAGATGCATTTGTGGTGATGTGGACTAAAAATGGGATTTTTGAGAGGGCTCGTTCCCAGCGCTCTGGCTGCGGTGCTGAAAACGAGAAGTTATTCATATAACCAATGGCCACTTTAATCTGATAAGGATCGTCGTTCAGAATACCATCGGCCGCATTGTTGGTAATGACTCCACTGCCAGGTTTCCCGGATTTAATACAGGGGATATGAAGTCGACCCCGCTGGTCGATTTTTTCATGTTTCTTGCCCTTTTTGGCGATTTCATCCATAAAATCGTCCGGTTTGGGGAACTTGGTCGTATATTCCTTGTTGGCTTTCAGGGTACCGCCAAAATTGTCAACAGCACCGACGATGCCGTTGAGGGCATGCACGGCCATGGCCGTATAACCACCGCGCACCTGCATGCAGGGACCGCCGCCCAACCAGGATATGGCATGTGGTGCTGCAAGACCGAATCCGGTCGCCACGCGGCGAATCTGATCTACTGAAAGACCCGTAATCTCAGACGCCCATTCGGGGGTCTTGTCTTTTAATTCGATATTCCAGTATTTGACAATTCCGTTGGTATGTATTTCTTCGAATGCCTCCTCATCCACCATTTGACCGTTAATGAACAGGTTTTTACCCTCGCTGAAATCCCCGACAAACGGTTTGTACCAGAGTCCTTCGGTGAGTAGAATGTGAGAGATAGCCACGGCCAAAGCACCGTCCTGACCCGGCTTGATTGGAAGCCACTCATCGGCCTTACCTGCCGAGGCCGACAGTCGAGGCTCTACAATAGCAATCGTGGCTTTATCGACCACATCTCCCCAAACCTTCGAATAATATGAAACCTGGCGGTTGGCAGCTAGAGGATCAGCGCCCCAAAGCAGGACATAATGGGCATTCAAAACGTCGTATTGTCGGTAGCTCCAAATTCCCTCGGTGTAATAAGGACCGAATTTTTCCGCTTCGGCGCAAAGCGAACTGTGCGAGATGTTGTTGGGAGAACCGATAATCTTTGTCATCCTGTCGTAAAGGACATCCCGCATATATGAATAGCGTCCTCGCATCAGCATATATTTGTGGGTTTCGTTGTTGTTGCGCAGTTCCATGATTTTGTCGGCAATTGTATTCAGGGCTTCGTCCCAGGAAATCGGGACGAACTTCGGGTCTTCGCTTCGTCCCTTTTTTGGGTTGGTTCGTTTCATTGGGGTCTTGATGCGGTCCGGATCATAGACCTGCTGAATCCCCAGATGCGAACGCGGACATCCGGCCCCGTTGTTGACTTTCGAGTGGGGGTTGCCCCGAACCTTTACAGCCCGGCCGTCGATCACATACACCTGCTTGGAGCACCAGGAGGTGCATCCCTGGCAGGTAGCAGACAGCCATTGCCCCATTTCACCCGCCCCGGACGGTGCAGCAACAGCCAAGGCTTTTAGTTCCGGTTTTAAGCCCGAACCAACTGCCACTGCAGCGCCGGTCGCAGTCGAGGCCTTGATGAATGACCGTCTCGACATTTTTATGTCGCCGAGAAAATCCTCCATCCACGTTTTTCGTCTGGTTTTGTCCTTGTTCATTGTGCCTCCATCTGGTTGATAGGTCAGAGGATTGTGCATTGCCGAGATGCGCTGTAAGTTTTACCTTTTAATAAAGGTGACTATTTTCTTATGGCGGCCCCCGGTTCTCTGGTTCGTTTTCGGTAATGCACTTCAGCCAGTAAAACAGTTCGTCTGGGTCTATCGGTTTCGATATACACGCATAGATGTGATGACGTAATGCGTCAGACAGTTCCGGATGAATTTTTTCTCTTGAGGTGCACAGCCAGTAAACTTCGGGAAACAGATAGGACAAATTTCGGATAGTGCGATTGTCTGCAATGACAGAGTCGATGTCTATCATCACGGCCTTGTAATGATGGCTGCGTAAGTGGTTTCCAACTTCGGAGAGGGAATGAATGGTAACACTATTGTACTGCTGTTCTTTTAGTAACCCACCAAGAAGTTTCGATTCATTTACGTCGCCGCCGACCAAGAGGATCTTTCCAGCCAAACCGTCAGCCTTTCGGGAGCTTTTTAATTGGCAACCACTACCACAATGTAGCAACGGTTATGCCATTTCAATTCAATTGCTCTCAGTTTTACCCGGCGGTAATCGGCGGTAAAGCGATGTGGCCATTAAGATACTGATATATTTTATATTAATTCTAAAAATGTTGTTGGTAAGTGTTCAGAAAAAGTTGAACCGAAGATAACCACTTCTATTGATTCGCCCATTTAAACACCAGTGACCGTCCGATTTCCGGACGCATTTTCAATGAATTTGTATATTATAAATATTTTAAATTAGTTATGATTGTCAGGTTTTCAAACAATTTGTTCGATTACCGATCGAACCGGACGGCAAACGATGGAAGGCCTTCTATCCAAGACGGCAGATATTTACGAAACAAAAGGCAGAAATAGGAAAGATGAAGTGCGAAGATCCGTTAAACCAGGCCCTCAATGCAAGGTGGGATGTAGGATTGCATACTTTTTCAATTTCTCGTAAAGCGTGCTGCGGCTAATTCCCAACCGCGCCGCCGCCTCGGTTTTATTCCAATTACATTCTTCGAGGACCTCCCGCACCAATTTTTCCTCTGTTTCCAGAATGGTTTTTGGTCTCCCCGTCACTGAAGATAATGGCAGCTCAGTTCGTTGGGGCTCGACCAGCGCCAACGGGAGGTCGGGAGGTTCAACCTGTTGACCTTTGGCCAACACCACGGCATGCTCGATGCTGTTCTCAAGTTCCCGCACGTTCCCCGGCCAATCATACTTCATCAGCAGCCGCATGGTCTCGGAACTGATTTTCAGCTCGTTTTTGCCCTGCTTGGCAGTGAACTGCCTTAAAAAGTGGTCGGCCAGCGATGGAATGTCGTTGCGACGCTCCCGCAGAGGCGGCAAGGAAATTGGAATGACATTCAAGCGGTAAAACAGGTCCTCTCTAAAATTACCCCGACGAACTTCGTCGAGAAGGTCCTTGTTGGTGGCGGCGAGAATACGGATGTCGACCGACAGCGTCTGATCTCCGCCGAGGCGCTCAAACTTCTGACTCTGCAGGACCCTGAGGAGTTTGATCTGGGCCGATGGGGATATTTCACCGATCTCGTCAAGAAAAACCGTGCCGCCGTTGGCTTGTTCGAAGCGTCCGCTCCTAAGGCGCAGGGCTCCGGTAAAAGCACCCTTTTCATGACCGAAAAGCTCGCTTTCCAGCAATGTACTGGGGTAGGCCGAACAATTGATGACAACAAACGGTCTAGTCTTGCGGGGACTCCTTTCCTGAATGCCACGGGCCACCAATTCTTTACCCGTTCCGCTTTCGCCCTGGATCAAAACAGTCGCATCGGTCGGCGCGACATCCTCTATCAGTTTATAAACCAAGTGCATTTTGGGGTCTTTGCCGATTAACCCGCTAAACCCGGCATTCGACTCGATTCTTGCCTGAAGGTTTCGTATTTCTTCGTCATGTACGGAAGCCCGTTTTATGGTAACGGAGGTTTGCTTCAGAATCAGGTTGAGAATGTCAAGCTCTTGGGTGACACAACGGCAATCGCCGGGGCATGATATCAACATGACACCGAGCAACTCCCCGTGATGTTCGAAAGGCAATGTCGCCAGACGCCGGCCGATTTTTAGAACATCGGGCAAAGGAAAAGAGCCGAGGCGCTCATTTGGGATGAAGGATACCGTTCTCAGGTCCTTAAAAGCTGTTTGAGCGCTAAAAAGGGCATTTTGATCCAGGGTAAGCTGGCTGTTTTCGGAAAAAAGAAATCCTTCATCGCCATTACTGCTGAAAAGCAGCAAAGCCATCTTCCGGCATTCCACGATATTTTTGAATGAACGGATTAAGTAAGTGCAGACGTCTTTCAGATTCGCCAGACCGGCAATTTCCTGAGATATGTCAAAGGATGTCCGCAACTGGCGATGGGCTCGATCCAGTTCCAAATTTTTTTCTTCCAATTTTTGTTTGGATGTCTCCAGCCGCTGGGTGTAGCCCCTCAGTCGCTGGAGCATGCCGTTGAATGATGTCGCCAACTTACTGACCTCGGCCCGACCCATGACATTGACATGCGTTTCGAGATGACCCGCATCGATTTTTTCGGCGGCCTGAGACAACGATTGAAGCGGTCGGGTCAGCCGAATTATAAAAAGGTAACTCACGGTGAGCGCAACCAGCAAAATGACGAGCGTCATCGACATCATCTGAAACCACAGCTGAGTGACCCGCTGCCGGTAAGGTTTTTCTGAAAACCCGAGACGAAGGGTGCCGGCTTTCCCGGAAAAAACCGGCCAGGCAATATCCAGAAACCGTTCGCCGTGTTCGCTGATGACTTTATTCAGATTACCCTTGTCTGATTCCTGCGGCTGATTGGCGGCTATTAACTCCAGCGGTATGCCGCCGGCAAATGTATGCGCCAGAACCCGCCCGTCTTTGATAACGAACAAATAAGCGACGGCCGGATTGCTGTAGATCTGGTCATCCAACAATTTTTGGACCGCCACCAGATCATTGATGAGGATTTTGTCCGCCGCATCCAAGGCCAACTTATGGGCAATGTTATCCGCCTGGGCTGCGGCCCCCTCCAGCAGCGCCGCTCCGTGTCGGTGAGTGACCAGCGCGGAAATCAGAATACCGCTGCCCAGTACCAAAATGGTTACGATCAGCAGCAGTGTATGTTTAAGGCTTTTCGGCCACATGTTTGCTCACGCCCGCATTTTGAACGAATTCAACCATGCGCCTGACAGGCTCGTACCATTCTTCCCGGGGCGCAACAAATCGATCGATCATCAGTTCCTTCAGAATACGCTCTCCGGCAGGGTCTTCGTGCATCGCGAAGAGTAATTCTCTGAGTCTTGCTTTTAATTCCTCCGGCAGATAGACGGAGGCCACCAACGGCGGGCTGCCGAAGGGTTCCGATTTTTTGATGACTCTCGTCATGGTGGCGTGGGTTTGACTGCGGTGGCTGTAATATTCCCACTTGTGACCGTCCACCGTAGCGCCGTCCACCAGGCCCTTAGCAACTGCCAGAATGGAGTTATCGTGGCTGAATGTGAAATTCAGCGTTTTAAAAAAAGACGCCGGTGATTCTCCGATTTGAGCCAGCCAATAGACAGGAACCAGCAATCCTGTATTGGATTCCGGATCGGTAAAGGCGAAGTTTCGGCCCCTTAAATCTACCAATTTTTCATAAGGGCTGTTTTTATTAACGATGAGGTAGGACTGATAAAAGGGCTGGCCGCGCACCACCGGTGTGGCAATACCTTCAAAGCCGTAGACCTCTCTTCCGGATGCATAAGGACCAGTGCAAATGAAGGCCAATTCGATCTGTCCTTTGGAAAACAGTTCATTGATTTCACCGTAGGTCTTTCGTTGGATCAATTGTGCACTGTAACCGAGCTTTTCGCCGACGTAATCCAAGAGTTGTCTATAATAAACAAAAGTTTCCTTGGGTGAAATCATGGCGGCGACTGCCACCCTGAGGCCAGCATTCTCAGACAATTGAGTTTCAGGCTGAGCTACTGAGACAGTATTGGAAAAATCAACGGGTTTATAACCGGGGTCGCCACTGCAGGAGAGTAAAAGAACTATTATCAGTCCGGTTGATAACGACAGGGACGATAAACGGTAAGCTGCTGAAATTTGGTTTCTTTTCATTTCCTCTCCCCAAGTCGGCGCGGCATCGACTTTCACGCTATGGGTTGCGGTTGGATGTAGCAAAGGAGAGGCACTTCGTGCGGACAAGGCAGATGAATAAAAAAATTATTGCTATCGAATTCGAGCTTTGAAGTGCGACTGATTCACGCTGCCACAACGTGGCATAGAATGTCAACTCCATATTTATTACAGAGGTCAAATTTATTGCTTGACACGGTGACGCTAAATCTATATATTCCCAAATAAAAATATGGGAGTCTCTATGAAAGCGTTCATAAAAGTGATGAAAGCCCTTTCTGATCCGAATCGGGTCAAAATTGTCAAGTTGCTGCAACACAAGATGCTGTGTGTCTGCGAGCTGCAGGGGGCCCTGGAAATTTCCCAGCCAACGGTTTCCAAGCATCTTAAAGTTCTCGAGGAAGCCGGACTGGTCAGTTTCAAGAAGGATGGTTTGTGGGTCAATTACCACCTGGCTGACGGCGGTGAAAGCGCCTATGCGGCGAGCCTCCTGGGCAATCTGAAACACTGGCTTAACGACGAATCGGAAATTGTCGCGCTGGAAAAAATGATCCCTCAGCTCAACCGGTTTGAAATCTGCGTGAAAAACTGACTTATTGGGCCTATTAAATAGCTATATAACAATTTATAATTTAACGGACCTTCCAGCCCGACCCGGTGAGCAGCGGTTGAGTTTGACGGGCCGCTTATGAACGGGGGAAATTCTCGATGAGCAATGCTGTGTCAATTACCGGAAAAAAACCGACGCTTGCGGGCTCCAGGGAGGCCGTAGAAATAGAGCCCGATCAACCCAGTCTGATCGACTGGAAAAGCATTTGGAAGCCCCTGAGTGTCATTGCCAGCGTGTTTCTTGTCATTTTCTGGCTGCCGCTTGGCAGCAGCCGGTTTACCGGGGCGGTCATCGAGGCCCTGGCTCTGGCCAAGTGGTACGCCCAGGAGCACGTGCTGCTCTGCCTGGTGCCGGCTCTTTTCATCGCCGGTGCCATATCGGTGTTCGTCTCCCAGGCGGCCGTCATCAAATACTTGGGGGCAGGCGCCAAAAAGGTAATGTCCTACGGCGTGGCCTCTGTGTCGGGCTCCATCCTGGCGGTCTGTTCCTGCACCGTCCTGCCGCTGTTTGCCGGCATCTGGAAGCGGGGGGCCGGACTCGGCCCGGCGATTGCCTTCCTTTACTCCGGCCCGGCCATCAACATCCTCGCTATCGTGCTGACCGCTCGCATACTCGGCCCCGAACTCGGTCTGGCGAGAGCCATTGGGGCCGTCATATTCAGCGTCGTCATCGGCCTGATCATGCACCTGCTGTTCCGAAAGGAAGAACAGGCCAAGGTCGAGGCTGCCCTGCACATGCCTGAACCCGAAGTGGAGCGGCCGCTGTGGCAGAATGCCGTTTATTTTGCAACCATGGCGGGCATCCTGATCTTTGCGACCTGGGGAAAGCCGGAAGAAGCGGTGGGTCTATGGAACGCGGTTTATGCCGTCAAATGGCTGTTGACCGGCCTCTTCGCCATCGGCCTCGGGGTGCTGCTGGTAAAGTGGTTCGGCGTGAAGGCCTACAAAGTCCTTCTGGCAGTTGCCGCGGTTCTGGTTCTGGCGCTTCTTTTTCCGCACGAGCCGCTGATTGCCTTTACGGCCGGCATCGTTGCGCTAACGGTGCTGATAACCACCACCCGGAGAGAGACCGAGAGCTGGTTTCTGGCCACCTGGGATTTCACCAAGCAGATCATGCCGCTTCTAATTGGTGGTGTGCTCGTAGCCGGATTTTTGCTGGGACGCCCGGGCCATGAGGGGATGATTCCATCCGGTTGGGTCAGCGGCCTGGTGGGCGGTAACTCTCTGGGGGCCAACCTTTTTTCCTCGGTTGTAGGTGCGTTTATGTACTTTGCCACTCTAACCGAAGTGCCCATCCTTCAGGGGTTGATCGGTGCCGGCATGGGTAAGGGACCGGCCTTGGCGTTGCTGCTTGCCGGACCGGCCTTGAGCCTGCCCAACATGCTGGTCATTCGAAGTGTGATGGGCACCAAAAAGACCGTCGCCTATGTGTGCCTGGTGGTGGTGATGGCCACCATTAGCGGGCTGATATACGGACACTTATAGATTTGAAAGAGGAGGATGACTCCTCTGGAGCATGTGCGCGATCCGATGGAGATCGGCACCTACGGCGTGATGGCCATGCCGGCCCTTGTGAACAACGGCTGGGTAATAGCCGCCGGTAGGGTGCCTTCAAAAGAAACTCTCAAAGGTTGGCTTTTAGAAGCCCAAGACTTGTAAACAGAATTGGTCCAACGGATCTAACTGACATAACCGACAGAAAGGATAAAAATCATGGAGATCAAAGTGCTGGGACCGGGATGCCCCAAATGTAAGCAAACCGAGAAAATCGTCAAGGAAACCGTGTCCGAGGCCGGTGTCGATGCCGCCGTCGGCCATGTAACAGACGTCATGGAGATCGCCGGCTACGGGGTGTTCGGCACTCCGGCCGTGGTCGTCGACGGCGAGGTCAAAAGTGTCGGCAAGATTCCCAGGAAGGAGGAAGTTAAAGCATGGATTTCAAGTAAAGGTTAACCCCATCTAAAAAGGCAAAAGGAGGAAAACATGGTTATCGAACAAGAAATGGCCGAAATTTACCCTCCCGATCCGGAAGACCTTTGCGAATTCCTGCCGGAAACCGATTGTGCAAAGTGCGGATACTCGAGCTGTATGGAGTTTGCCGCCGCTATTTTAAGAAAGGAGGTCGACGCTCATAAATGTTCTGATTTGGATAGCGAATTTGCCGAATTGTTAAAATCGACCGCAGCATTGAAAAAAGATCCCATTCCCTACAATGTGATGATGGAGCAGGAGCCTTGCAAACTCATCGAAGTGAACGCGCCAAATGAGAAGGCCCCGCTTCTGATTACCTGCAATTTCCTTCATACCGTAACCATAATGAAGGAAATTCTTGAAAAAACCGGTACCCGTGCATTTTTGCTGCCGACTTTCACCCATGGCTATTCAGTCGATAACGCGATCCACGAGAAAATGTTCAAGGCCATCGAAGTCTGGAAGGCAATTCAAGAAAATGCCGTAACCGAAAAGATCGCGCATTCCCAGATGATAATCCCCGGGCTGGCGGAGTCGGAAAAGAACTCGATCAGACAATTGACGCGGTGGAATGTTCTCGTGGGCCCGGTTTCCGGATTTCTTGTACCGCTCTATCTGATGGAAAATGGGTTATGGATGAATTAGAACGCGTAAGCATCAAAAGCAACAAACCGATCAAACGATGACGATAATAGACTTCGGACCGCGTTGGTGCGGTTGATTCGGCACGGGAGATTTTTCACATATGATGCATCTGAGGCGATCCTTGGTTTTTCTGGTCTTTGCAGCCTGTCTGTCATCTGTCGGGCCAGTCCTTGCCGATACCGCAGACTTTTACAGGTTCTCAGAATTGCCCGTCGAGGGGATGGTCACAATGATCGATCTGGGAGCCGAAAAGTGCCTACCGTGCAAAATGATGGCCCCGATCATGGCAAAACTGGAAAAGGCTTACGCGGGCAGGGCTGCTATCGTGTTTATCGACGTGTGGAAAAACGAGGAGCAGGTTGGCCGTTTCGGCATCAGGGCCATACCGACTCAGGTTTTTTTTAACGAGAATGGAAAAGAGATCTATCGGCACGTGGGGTTTATGAGTGAAGAGGACATAGTGGCCCAACTCGAAAAAATGGGTGTCCGGTAGACCGAAGGCAGAACTATCCGGGTAGGGAGACAAGGTTTGTGCTGGAAAACTTTTTCTTAACCGTTAACATGTGGATGACTGGCGAAACCGCCCTGGCCGGCATTGGATGTTTTCTGTGGGGCATGATCAGCGTGCTGTTCAGTCCCTGTCATCTGGCTTCCATCCCGCTTATTGTGGCCTATGTGGCCGGGCAGGAAAATGTTGTGGATCCGCACCGTGCCGGCGGATATGCGGCCGCTTTTACGTTGGGCCTTTTTATCACCATTGCCGTGATCGGGATCATTTGCGCCTGGTTGGGCAGAATGCTCGGCGATGTGGGACCCTGGTGGCAGGTGCTGGTCGGCGCAGTATTGATCTGGGTGGCTTTGGACATGCTGGGTGTACAAGTTTGTTCCGTTTCCGGTTCATTGATTTACCGCTTGAAGTTACGCGGTTTCCAGGGTGCGTTCGGACTGGGGTTGGCCTATGGAATATTGTCCGGTTCATGCACCTTCGGTTTCATCGCCCCGATTCTGGCCATCGTTACCGTGCAACAGAAAGTGATTACCGGCATGGGAATGATAATTTTATTCGCCCTGGGACATTGCCTTCCTATCGCAGCCGCCGGCAGTTCGTCGGCCTTTGTCCGCCGGCTGACCGAGAACAGCTCGTGGCAGGGGGCCGGCTTGTGGTTCCGAAGGATGGCCGGTGTTGTAATCGCCCTGTTGGGGATGTATTTCATCATCAACCCCATTGTTACCACAGTCTGAACTGCCGGGTGGAGTCCGCTGACGGTTCTCGACCGGATACCAAACAGGCTGAATACTGGTTGAGTCCAAAATCGGACATATTGTTTCATGTCGATCAGACCCGGAATTCATCAGTGGAGGCGAGAAGATGCTGCTGAAAGGTTACCGGTTGGAGATTTTCAATTCGGCGTGTAATCCATCGGCCATGGCCGTGCATTGCTTTGCGCTCCTGGACCAGGATGTGAGTGCTGTACTGCCCTTCCTGAACACCAAGCTGGGCGGTTTCGAGTATGTTCAAGACCCACCCGCGGTCACCTTCAAAGCGCACGGAAAACTGATAACGGTGCACGGACGCAGGATTGCCGTCAACGCTCTTAAAGACGAGGCTGAGGCGTGCAAAATCGTCGAATGGCTCAAACGTGAAATCAACGAAACCTGGGAAAACCGGGACAGCATCCCGCCCAGCACGAAGGGCGCATCCCGGCCCATGATCATTGAAATCCTCAAACTGCTGCCCAAAACCAACTGCCGCGAGTGCGGTGAACCCACCTGCATGGTGTTCGCCACCCGATTGGCGGAAGGGGTCTGGGGTGCAGGCGATTGCCCGGCGATGGAAGCGGACAACCGGCAGCGACTGGAGCAGTACCTCTCACGGTTCCATTTCGACATTTAAAAGAAAAATACCATGCATTTTCCGGTTTCAGGGCTCGACGTTCACCCATTGATACCATTTTTCACGGCATTTGGGGTGTCCTTTTTCACCTCCATGGGCGGCGTCTCGGGCGCCTTCCTGCTGCTTCCCTTTCAGGTGAGTGTCCTGGGCTACTCTGCTCCCTCCGTCTCGGCAACCAACCACGTTTTCAACATCGTGGCAATTCCCAGCGGGGTTTACCGCTACATCCGAGAAGGCCGCATGCTGTGGCCTTTAGCCTGGTCGGTAATCATCGGAACGCTGCCCGGTGTTTTCATTGGGGCCTGGGTTCGCATCGTATACCTTCCGGATCCAAGACATTTCAAGTTGTTTGCCGGTTTTGTTCTTTTTTACATCGGCTGGAGACTGCTTTTAGATATCTTTAGGGGCAAAAACAAGGACCAACGACCCAAGTCATTGGACCAATCCAACCCGGTACGTCGGGTTGCCGTATCCGAATCCACCCTCCGGAAGGTGATCTTTGAATACGGGAATGAACGCTTTGAGTTTTCGACACCGCTGGTTTTTACGATCTGCTTCCTGGTGGGAATTGCCGGCGGGATTTACGGCATCGGGGGAGGGTCGATCATCGCCCCGTTCTTTGTGGCCATCGTCGGGTTGCCGGTCTATACAATCGCCGGTGCGGCATTGATGGGCACGTTTGTGACCTCGGTTGCCGGTGCGCTCTTCTACTATCTCCTGGCCGGCTTTTATCCCGAGATGTCCGTCTCTCCAGACTGGCTTCTGGGTGGACTTTTCGGTGCTGGTGGGACCCTGGGCATATATTTAGGCGCGCGCACGCAAAAGTTCGTTCCGGCAAAGATGATCAAAGGAATACTGTGCGCCAGTGTGCTTTTTGTCGCAGGCAAGTACATCCTCGGTTTTTTCATGTGAGATGCCCCTTGTCTGAACGATTGCCGAGTTTTCACAGTTGCGTCAAGCCGCACATTTCTTCCAAATGCGAATTTTCTTTGTAGACAGGCTCAACCGCATTTTTTGACGAGGGACCCGTCGATCGGGCCATAAAAAATCCGATTTGGTATTGACTGAGCCCCTATAAAGATATAAAAATGACTCAATTCTATAAATGACGAATTATAAGAATTAATGCACACTTTCATGAACATCACCAAAGCCCTGGCGGATGAAAACCGGGTGCGAATCCTGGCCGCACTGCAAGACGAGGAACTTTGCGTTTGTCAACTGATCGAGCTGCTGGAATTGGCCCCTTCGACCGTGTCCAAGCATCTTTCCATTCTGCGGCAGGCGCTATTGGTCAAAAGCCGTAAAAAAGGGCGCTGGGTCTATTATCGCCTTCCTGCCGAACATGTCCCGCCAACAGTCGCAGAAGCTCTCGGCTGGGTGTTGCGGTCCATTACCGCTGAGCCGAGAATCCGGGAGGACGCCCACAGGCTTGCGGAGATACTGACCATTGACCCGGAAGTGTTGTGCGGCCACCAGAGTGCCGATTGAAGCGGAGAGCCGCTCGCGGTCGAAATGGCATAGTAAAAAAATGGAAACTTCGGAACCGGAGAAAAAGATTCGAGAGGTGGTGGACGCCTGCACGGACTGCGACGTGTGCCGCCACCTGATGGACGCCGACTGCCTGTTTTTCCCCGAACTTTACCGACTGTGGGATCAGGAACAGGCATCCGGCGAGGCGATTTCGGCCGACGCGCTGCGACGGCTGGTGGATCTTTGCAATTTCTGTGCGCTTTGTCCGTGCCCGAACATTCGAGCCGACGTCATCGAGGCCAAAACGCAGTTCATCGACCGCGACGGTTTGAAATTCGGCGTGCGCACCATCGAAGATGTAGAACGCATCGGGATTATCTGCGGCACGTTCCCGCGGTTTTTCAATGCGCTGTTGCGCAACAGACCCACCGGCTACCTGCTTAAAAGCGCAGCCGGTATACACGCGGAACGTAAATTCCCGGAATTCCCTCCCACGAATTTTACCCGCTGGGCTCAGAGACGCCGGTTGAATATCAAGGGCAATCCGGCAAAGAAACGCAAGGTCGCTTACTTTGCCGGCTGCACCGCACGTTTCCTGTTCCCGGAGGTGCCGCAGGCAGCTGTGTCAGTGCTTCAGGCAGTCGGGGTCGATGTCACCGTACCGGAACAGAAGTGCTGCGGCATGCCGAGTCTGCTGGAAGGTGACCGGAAGCTGACGCTGGAAGTTGTGGGCTTTAATCTCAGGCAGCTGGTGGATGCCGTCAAGGACGGCTACGACATCGTCTGCTCCTGCCCCACCTGCGGGTTCATGATCAAAACCGTTTTAAGAGAGGGTGCCTATTACTCGGCGGAATACCAGACATCGGTAGGAAGCGAGGCAGCCCAATTGAAACTGCCGGCCGGCAGGGACCTGATCGGCGGACGTAAGGAAAACGGATTCGTCGTGCTTCAAAAATCGATTTACGGCAGAATCCTCAAAGACGAGGGCTATTTCTCCAATTTCAGTGCCCGGGACCGCATCCGGGTGGCGGAGCACACATTTGACCTTGGCGAATACCTAAATCGTTTACAGTGCGCCGGGGAACTCGATCCTCCTGCAAATACCGTAACCGGCCGCATGCTCTACTTCCCGCCCTGCCACGGTAGAGAGCAGAAAATCGGTCGTCCGTATATAGAACTGCTGGGCCGGATACCCGGCATTCAGCTGGAATCCATCGATGGGCACTTTTACTGCTGCGGCATGGCCGGCATCATGGGGTTCAAGCGGGAGTTCCACGAGCCGTCCATTCAACTGGGCCGCCGCCTGATGGACAAGATCCGTGAGATCGATCCGGACCGGATCGTCACCGACTGCCTCAGCTGCCGTCTGCAGTTCAACCAGCTCCTGTCCTTCCCCGTGTCGCACCCCATCGAGGTCTTGCGGGATGCTTACGGCTGCAAGGGGGCATGAACAAGAAATTTTTGTAACCAAATAGGGGATTATCTCGTTATGAGTGAAACCACAACCAAAAAGCTCTCCTTTCTAGACCGTTTCCTGACCTTGTGGATCTTTCTGGCGATGTTTGTCGGTGTCATTTGGGGCTATCTCTTTCCCGGTGTTCGCGATGTGATCAACTATTTCCAAGTGGGTACCACCAACATTCCGATCGCCATCGGTCTGATCCTGATGATGTACCCGCCACTGGCCAAGGTCAAATACGAACAGCTCCCGCAGGTCTTTCGCAATGTGAAGGTGTTGACGCTATCTTTGGTCCAAAACTGGGTTATCGGCCCGGTATTGATGTTTCTGCTGGCGATTTTATTTCTGTCCGGCCACCATGAGTATATGGTCGGGTTGATTCTCATCGGTTTGGCCCGCTGCATCGCCATGGTGATCGTCTGGAACGACCTGGCTGCCGGAGACCGGGAATACTGTGCCGGCCTGGTAGCCTTCAATTCTATTTTTCAGGTCCTGTTTTTCTCGGTCTATGCTTATTTTTTCATCACCCTCGTACCGCAATGGCTGGGGATAAAAGGAGCGGTGGTGAACATTTCGATCGGACAGATCGCCGAGAGCGTCTTCATCTATCTAGGTATCCCCTTTATCGGCGGCATGCTTTCCCGCTTCCTGGGCCTGAAATTGAAAGGCCGGCAATGGTACGAACAGCGGTTTATCCCCAAAATCAGCCCCCTGACTTTTATTGCGCTGCTGTTTACCATTCTGGTGATGTTCTCTCTCAAGGGCGAATATATCGTGCAACTGCCATTTGACGTGGTGCGCGTGGCGATACCGCTCTGCATATACTTTGTGGTGATGTTTTTCGTATCGTTTTATCTGTCCATGAAAGTGGGAGCCACCTACGAGCAGTCCACCACATTGAGTTTCACGGCGGCCTCCAACAATTTCGAACTGGCGATTGCCGTGGCCGTGGCCGTCTTCGGCATCGATTCCGGCCAGGCTTTTGCGGCTGTGATCGGACCTCTGGTCGAGGTGCCGGTTCTGATCGGCCTGGTCAATGTGGCCCTGTGGTTCAAGCGCAAATATTTTCCGTTTACCGTGCAGACACCTACCGGAGTTTGCCATGTAACCTGTGAAACCTGACGTCAACAAAAATCATATACCCAATCGCCGGTGATGAAATGGATAAGTTTACCGTCTTTCCGGATGCGGCCATCAGGGTTTCGGGCCCAGTCTCAAACAAATTTCTGAGCTTGGGTATCAAGGGATTTATCGATGCCTGCCGCTATGTTCATGAGCTGCCCTATGGGTACAATTCAGATCGAGACGACCTGATGATCCTGTTCAAGGAAAAAATGGGCTCGTGTACGACCAAGCATGCGGTAATTTCGACCCAGGCCGTGGAATCAGGACTGCCGATCGAAAAGGCGATCGGCATCTACGCCATGACAGAGGAGATCGTCACAGGCACCGGTAAAATTCTTGATCAATATGGGCTGCCGTATGTTCCCATGCTGCACTGTTTCCTGGTATACCGTGAGTACAAAGTCGATCTGACCGAAGGCAACAACAACGGTAAGAAGCGCTCGATTGAAGACTTCCTCTATACGGAAAAGGTCATTCCGACCATTACCGCAAAAGATGAATACCTGCTGTATCGAAGGGCATTGAAAGACAACATATTGGTTAAAGACGAACTGAAAGAAAAGGTCGATTTAAAGAACATACTGAAAGCCCGTGAGGAGGGGCTCACCCTGCTAAAAGCCAATTTACAGCTGCAGTGACCCTTCCGGAACAGGAGAACAGAACAAACATGGATGATTTCGTCCAACCATCGGAGGCCGGCGTCAAGCGTCTGCTGAACGAGTCACAGCTCATTAGTTCGGATTTGACTCCCGAACACCTGAGGCATTTCTTCGGCCTGGGGACAAAAGAAGAACCGGATGGTGTTGTCGGGCTGGAGTTATTCAACACCGTCGCCCTTTTGCGGTCGCTGGCTGTGGATTCATCGCGACGCGGGATCGGATTGGGGTCAAAACTGATAGCACACGCCGAGGATTATGCTCGGAACCTCGGCATAAAATCTCTTTATCTTTTGACCAACACCGCCGAGTCGTTTTTCAAACACCGCGGTTATAAGTGCACCGGGCGGGACGATGCTCCCTCGGCGATCAGGGAGACAAAAGAGTTTTCCGAGATCTGCCTAGTGAGTTCGGCTTTCATGGTAAAACACCTGTAACACGAAAATAGAATCAGACCCGAAAATAGAAACTTGAAACTCGAAATTCAGAACCCGTAACCAGCGTTGACTTAAGGGCCATGAGTGTTTAGTCGTTAAAATCGACCTCATCCTTTAACCGGCTCAACGGGCTAAACCGGCTAAACGGACCTAACGCCATTGGTATTTTCATACACCGTGGCGGTCCTAAGTGCTGCTATTCAAAATTACAGTGACCTATTCGCCTTAATATGGAAGGAGATCAAGTATGAAAGAAAAAGATTCAGAAAAAATACGGCAAATGGTGAGAGATCGGTATGCCCAGGCGGCGGCGGGAGGACCCTGCGGATGTCAGGCAGGGCCTGCCGATTCCTGTTGCGGTTCTTTGACAAACATTGCTGATTCCATGAGCCACGTGATGGGTTATTCCAAGGAGGATCTCAGCGGAGTTGTCGAAGGGGCCAATCTCGAACTTGGTTGCGGCAACCCGACCGCCATCGGAAACCTCAAGCAAGGCGAAATTGTTCTCGATTTGGGCAGCGGAGGTGGGTTCGACTGTTTTCTTGCCGCCAAAAAAGTGGGGGACAAGGGCCGAGTCATCGGCGTGGACATGACACCGGAGATGCTGGCCAAAGCGAGGCAGAACGCTGAAAAAATGGGTGCAAGAAACGTCGAATTCCGCTTGGGGGAAATCGAGCACCTGCCGGTGGCCGACAGCAGTGTGAATGTCATTTTATCCAACTGCGTCATCAACCTGTCGCCGGAAAAGCAAAAGGTTTTCAGGGAAGCTTACCGGATTCTTCAGCCCGGGGGAAGGCTGGCCATATCCGATGTGGTGGCGACAGCCGATATGCCCGATCAGCTTCGTGAACAGGCGGCCATGATCACCGGGTGCATCGCGGGTGCCGAACGGATAGACCGCCTGGAGAAGATCCTGGCCGAAATCGGATTCAAGGACATCCGTATCCGGGTCAAATCCCATAGCCGGAGTCTTGTCAGCAGCTGGTTCCCTGGAAGCGGCGCGGAAAATTATGTGGCCTCAGCCGACATCGAGGCGACCAAGCCACTGTAAAAGGACCTGTCAACTGAGTCATTAATACGATTTGGGAAATGGTTGACAGTGCGAATCCGGTCCTTGTTGGCGGCTGCAGACCAATAGAAGTGGCCCGGTTTAATTCCGGGCATCAATGGGAAATCGAAGAAATCAAGACCGTGGGACCGGTCTTCGAACGAAATGGTCTTAGTGCTTAACCGCAGGCTGCCCTTTTTCCTTTTTCTCCCGTTCTTCAGTTACACAGTATATCCCTTGTCCTGCCATTGCCGGCTTAAAGCAAAGATTATCCGATTGGCAAGCGGCTTTGGCCCTATCCCCGGATTGCCAACGTTGAATCAGCTTTGGCTCCCGAATTAAGGGCCGACTGAAGGCGACATAGTCGGTCTGACACTGTTCCACCAGTTGCTCGGCCACCTCTAACGATCGAATTCCGCCCACCAGTATTAGGGGGGTCTTGATCTTGGTTTTGTAATCTTTGGCGGCTTGCCGATAAAAGACTTGGCGGTCAGCTGTGTTGAATTTCCCGGTCCGCACTGGGATGTACTTGCCGGAAAAAGATGTACCGCCGCTGAGCTCGATGGCATCAATCCCTTCGCTTTCAAGCATTTTGCAAACGTCCAGCATGTCTCGCCGACTGAAACCGCCTTCGACAAAATCCTCCGAATTCATTTTGATGAGAACCGGAAAGCTTTTGCCAATTGACCGACGGATGCCCCCCAGAACCTCCAGAACGATGCGCGCGCGGTTTTCAATGCTGCCGCCGTAAGCATCCCTGCGCTTGTTGAAATAAGGCGACAGAAACTGGCTGAGCAGATACCCATGGGCGGCATGGATCTGAACACCATCAAAGCCGGCCTTTTGGGCTCGCAGGGCGCCCGCTGCAAAGGCTGCGGTAACTTCAGCAATCTCTAAGGTGGTCATTTCTCGGCAAACTGGGGCCTTTTCCCCTTCAGGGATCGAGGGGCCTATGGCCGGCAGGCCTGATAAGCCGGTGGCGGCTTGACAGCCGGCGTGGGCCAATTGAACGATGATTTTGCCGTTCCGGGCGTGGACGGCCGATGCCATTTGAGTCAACCCTGGGAGCAGTCTGTCTTCGTAAATCCCCATCTGTTTTGGTCCGGCCTGGCCTTCTCGGCTCACATAAGCATGCCCGCTGATGATCAACCCAACTCCTCCGTCGGCCAGTTGGGTCATCAAATCAATCAGTTGGGCGGTGCAGCTCCCCTCGTCGGTGGCCATCCCCTCCCAAGTGGCCGAGCGCACGAAACGGTTCTTCAGCGTCATCGAATTTATGGTTGTTTGTTCAAAGAGTGCGGACATGGTCGCTCCTTTCTTAATGGAGAGCTGAATGTTAAACGCACGCAGCGTTAAATCGGACTCGATTCAGTACTATGGCTTGCGAAACAGGGGGCACCCATAAACTTGGAATTTCAGATTACATAGAGTAGTTTTGTATTTGTCTATGGCCTCGTTTGCTAAAAGTCAAGTCGGCGAGTGTTTACGGTTATCAAGAAGCCACAAGAACTTGGACCGACCTTCTTCCCGTGCTTATCAAACTTTATCGTCATTTTGGGCAAATCTTATTGAGATCAAGAGGCTATTGCCGACCGTTTTTCCGGTAAAATTGTGTTGACAACAATAGGTTTGAAAAATAATAGAAACGTTTAAGAGCGCAAATTCCAGCTCTTAACTGCGTCCGCTCATCTCAATCATACGATAATGTTTAGCGATGGATGCCATGATGACATATCAAGAGATTGTAAAGTTTCATGGACATGAGTGCCCCGGCCTTGCCATCGGATATAGAATGGCATCAGCTGGGCTGAAAGCAATCGAGTCTGTACGTGCTGAAGACGAGGAAATCGTCTCAATCGTCGAAAATGATGCTTGTGGCGTTGATGCGCTCCAATGTGTTACCGGATGCACATTCGGCAAAGGAAACCTCCTTTTTCGCGACTACGGAAAACACGTATTTACTATCTATTCCCGATCGACCCGAAAGGGTGTTCGCGTGGTGTTCCTTGATCAAAATCTGCCGGATAGTGTCAGAAATGATCGAGAGATTTTTGCCGAGTGGGTACTGTCGGCACCCCAGAAGACCATCCTCTCGGTGACCTCCGTCTCTGTCCCGGAGCCTGAACCTGCCAAAATTAGAGATTCTGTTCCCTGCACTATTTGTGATGAAACTGTGATGGAATCGCGCCTCAGAAACCTGGATGGGAAATCAGTTTGCATTCCCTGTTTTGAGAAACGCCAAAGTATCAAGCAATCCGCTACGCGCGATAGCTAATGTCCGCAATATAACATTAACAAATCACGACTATTAAGCTAAAGTGTGATCCTCAAATTATGGTATCAACCGATTCAATATATTTTTTCATGGCTCATTTCCGCGTGTATTTTTTTTATAAAGGAGTATTCTAACGACAACAAAGCAAAAAATTGCAATTGCCTGTCAAGGCGGTGGTAGCCACACGGCTTTTACAGCAGGGGTTTTAAAAAAATTTTTAGAAGTAGGTGTCCACGAAACTTACGATCTGGTGGCTTTAAGCGGAACATCTGGCGGGGCAATTTGTGCCACGGCTACTTGGTACGGTTTGTTAAAGGCAGCCAATGGTTCTAAATCCCCTCCCTACAAATGGTTGGTAGACTTCTGGAAAGCCAATTCAGCCAACTCTCCTTGGGAAAAAGCA